>Ga0335082_10009474_pt1 | contig 10571 bp, 9 predicted proteins | sample Lox_Sample_41_FD_206718 | JGI IMG/M metagenome (GOLD analysis project Ga0335082, IMG submission 206718) | Soil microbial communities from Loxahatchee National Wildlife Refuge, Florida, United States - Lox_Sample_4.1 | ecosystem: Environmental > Terrestrial > Soil > Wetlands | place: USA: Florida...
GGCATAAGCGGTCTTCAGTACCAGCTTCTTGTCGCTTACGCTCACGATGTCGCCCGTCAGGCGGTCGCCGTTCTTCAAGGTGACTTGCTCGCCATATGAGGCCATACAGCAACAGCAAACTAAGAGCGTACACAACTTGATTCTGAACATAGCAACACTCATTTCTCCTGGGTGTCCTCAGATGTAGCGAGGCTTTCGTTCCCGATGGTTGGATTGTGCTTTGAGCTTGCGCCGGGCCGTGCGGTTCTGGCACCAAGCACTTACGTGCCCGTTAGCTTGCAGGAAAGGGCATCCCACATTGTACCTGAGGCCGAGGGGCAGGCACGGAGGGAGTGCCCACCCCACAGCGGTCTGGGACTAGGTCTCAAATACGACGCCGTGCTCACCAGACCCCGCGTCACGAGGGTCGAAAAGTCACCCGAGCGCCATGCTCGGCATAACGGTGCCAACGTTTGCTGGTTTGAATCGGCGTTGGACGCCGGGAGATTAACTGAAACGTACAGGCTTCGCCCGGCGGCCTTCGAGCGCCAGATATGGCATCAATCGCCACCACATCAGATTGTGCGTTTTCCTGATCATCGGGCGTTCCTTTGGCGGGCTCCGTACCTTGCCGGAACTCGCTTGTGAAATGCAAGCAGAAAATGGGGGAAACGCCGCATACTCATTAGAGCCGTTAACTTCGGTAATAGGAATTCATCGTCAACCGCCGCGCCAAACTACAATTCTTCGCGTGACTAAAGAACGTTGGGCTCAGATAGGAATCACGACTGAATTTCTTATCGTCGTCAGGACTCTAGGTGAGTTCTTTCGGCTCAGGCAAGTCCATGGAACGAGCTTCTCGACCGCAGCGGCTGCGCTCTATGTCGGCGGCGCTTTGGTCGCGGCTTGCTCCTGCTGGGCGGGCGTGACCTTGTACTTCTTCCGACGCTACATGCTGTCCGCCTGGATCACGCTAGCGCCTGTACCCATTCTGCTGGTGTACAAAATTGCCGTGATCGGCTGGTAGTGACCGCTCGCTCTGATGAGGAGTCGAAAATCGGGCAGAGCGGATCCGGTCAATTGAGTGCAATGCGACAGGCCAGGCATAGGACATCCCCCATTTTGGTCCGAGCTTTCGTCAGCAGAAAATTCCCCTGCCCGGGCTCCCTACCGGAGAGTAAGCTCATCTCCAACGGCTTCCTCGCCACCTGCGGAGATGACTATGACCGACCCCCACAGTTTCGATCCCTACCTCGAGCCTTGGCTCACGTCGCGCCAGCCACGCCTGGCCGACTACAGCCAGCAACTTGCGGACTTCCGCTACTGGGTTTACACCGAGGTGGATGCGCAGGCGAACTACACCGACCGCTACGCGCCTCCCGCGCTGGAGACTTATGACCGCGAAGGAGAAGTAGTCAACCACCTCGTCATCAACCGCTGGTATGACGAGCAGCATCGAGAGCTCTATCGCCGCGGCATCATCGGGCTGCCCTACGCGGAAAAAGCTCCCCACCTGCTTACGTTTGTCATGGGCTACCTGCTGTCGCAGGCGGACATCAGCCTGCACTGCCCGGTCACACTCACGGGTGCGGTGGCATATGTCTTGAGTGCACACGCACCAGAGGCAGTACGGCAGCGTTTTCTGCATGATGTGGTGCGCATGGACGGATTTGCCAAGACCGGTGGCACCTGGGCAACGGAGCACCACGGCGGCAGCGATGTGGGAGCGACCACGAGCGTGGCCATCCCCATGGGCGATCATCATGTGCTGCAAGGCTTGAAGTGGTTCACCAGTAATGCCAACAGCGGACTGGCGGTGGCCACCGCTCGTCCCGGGGGAGCACCGGCGGGCTCGGCGGGACTGGGTCTCTACCTTGTGCCCAGTCATCTGGAGAACGGCCGGCCCAACCACTATCGCATCCGGAGGCTGAAGGACAAGCTGGGCACAAAGGGGCTGCCGACCGGCGAGATTGATCTGCTGGGCGCCGAGGCCATCGAGATCGCTGAGCCGCCCGAGGGTTTCAAGCTGATGATGGAGGCGCTGGAATACAGCCGTGTGCACAACGCGGTGGGATCGGCCGGCGTGCAGCGGCGGGCGCTGCGTGAAGCTCTGGCATGGGCGCGGACGCGGCGCGCGTTTGGTCATGTGCTCAGCGACTATCCCATGGTTCAGGACGAGCTGCTGCGAATGCGAGTCCAGTTCGAGGGGGGCGCGCTACTGGCGTTCGAAGCGGCGCTCGCATTGGATGAAACCCAGCATTCTTCCGACCGCCGCACGTGGTTGCGCCTGACTACGGCGTTAGCCAAGTACCTGACCGCCGAGTATGCCATTTCGGCGATGCGGGCGGCGCTGGAGTTGATTGGCGGCAACGGCTACACCAGCGACTACCCGGTGGCGCGACTGCTGCGCGATGCCCAGGTGCTCACCGTCTGGGAAGGTCCCGCCAACATTCAGGCGCTGGAGCTGTTGCGTCTACTGGCGTCTCGCTATGCCGGGTGGGAGCAGTATCACACGCGCGTGCAGGGGATTCTCAATAAGCTTCCGGACGGGCTGGCCAATCTGCGCAAGGCGCTGCAGGCAAGGTTTCAGGGTGACCGCGAGGCGCTCGCCATCACCATGCGCGATGAGAGAAGTGGACAGCGTCATGCAAGGAAATTGCTCCACCGCATGAGCCAGAGCCTCGCATTTGCCTTGTTGTGCGAACTGGCGCGCGAGCCGCATCGGCAGGGCAATCCTTTGCCCGCCCACAGTGCGTGGCGATACTACGAAGACATTGAGCCGCCTGCCGTCGGCGCGGAGAGCGATGCCGCACGCCGTGGCGTGTTGGAGTTGCTGGAGGAAGAGTCGATCGCGGCAGCCGTCAGCGGCTCCTAGCCGCTCGCCTCGGGAAGAGGCGTCGCTCGCTCACGTGCGGCCTTGATCTCGTCCCAGCGCACCCAGGCAATATAAAGAACGACCAGAATGTTTGTCCCCAGGATCGCCCAGTGGAGTTCATTGGGCCGCCGCACCACCTTGTAAACTTCGAACGGGATGTAGACGCACCCCGAGATGATGGCCAGCCACTGCGCCCAGGCACGCTGTCGCCACAGGCCATAGCCCTCCACGAAGCGCAGAGTGGCATAACTGATGGCGATGGCTGCGATCATGGCAAGGTTCAGGCCCGAAATCTGTTGGGCCGCATGCAGGAATTGTTGTGACCAGCGGTGACCCGGACTGATGTGCAGCGAGAAGAGAATGTGCTCGGCGGCGTCCTCGAAATCCACATCCCGTCGAATGAGAACGATCAGGAAGTAGGCACTGGCAAGCGCAAGCGCCCCTTTGAAGGCCTCGAATACAGCCACGGTTCGCAGCCCGCCCTTATGGGAGTGCGAGGATGCGCTATGGCGATGCGGGATTCCAGTGTTGATTCGGTTCATACCCTGGTGGCAGTGGGCGGCCTCAGGAAACCTAGCTTACCAAAGGTTGGTAGAACGCGGCCTCCAGCATCGCACTCGCTGTGGCTAACTTTTCCCGGCAGCGCCCATCGCGCGCGCGCGCCCGTTCGGCGACGTCAATGCGGCGCCATGCCGGATAGTCCACCCAACGGACTTGCCGTTCGTCAAGCAGTTGGCGCAAGGCTGCGCCGCCGGGACGATGTGAGTCCTTCAACTCCGCCGCTATCTTCTGTGCGACCTGTTGCGCTTCGGTACGGTTGGTGGGTATTGTTCCCGACGGTCCGCGCTTCGCCCATCCGACAACGTACAGCCGCTCTTTTATCTCACCGACCTTATTCGGGAACGAGCCGTTTACAGGAAGGGCTTCACCACAGGCGACACTTTCGTATCCGATGCAGGTGACCGCAAGCTGAGCTGGCAGCTCAATGACGCCGCCATGGCGTGAGCGAAATTGCACCGCGGACAGGCGGACCTCGCCGAGGAAAGCGGCGGGCGTCAGGTTGAAGTGAAAGTTGATAGTGACCGGAGCCGTGCGGGTGTCGGCGGCAAAGCAGCGCAAGGTTTCTAGCACTGCGCTGTCCCCGACAACACTGGCAGGATCCATTACGACCGGCCGCGCGCGCTGCAGCGTACCGAGTTCGGCGAGCTCGTGCTCGGTGAACCTGGCATCCGCGGGACCGCGGCGGCCGACGATGTGAATGGTCTCCATCGGCTGCGTTTCCAGCCACGCTGTCACTTCGGGTGCTAGATCAGAGCCGGCGAACTCAGCCGAACCCTTAGCCAGAATCCGGACGACATCGATCGCAACGTTTCCGTTGCCGATGACCACAACCGAGCGCACACCCTGCACGGATAGTGTTTGAGATTCCGGATGACTGTTGTACCAGTGCGTGAACGCGCCCGAACCGACAACGCCCGGCAGTTCCTGGCCGGGAATCCCGAGCTTGCGGTCGTGCTCGGCGCCGGTGGCCAGCACAACCGCGTCGTAGAACGACATCAGTTCGTCGAGTTGTACATCGCGTCCCACCTCGACGTTGCCGAAAAAATTCACCTGCTCTCGCGAAAGAACACGATCGAACACGCGCGCTAACGATTTGGTGCCTTGATGGTCGGGCGCAACGCCGTAACGAATAAGGCCGAACGGCACTGGCAGGCGCTCCAGCACGTCGATGGATGCCTCCGGAAGAATGCGGAGCAGTTGATCCGCCAGATAACAGCCCGCCGGACCGCTGCCGATGATGGCGACGCCAGCCATCAATGGAAGCGCACGTACTCGTAGTCCAGCGGGTTGTTGTTGATGCCGCGATCGGGAGGAGCGATCCACGCAGCCATCTTGCCCGGCTCGTACACGCCATGCATCAGGCTGAGGATGTAAGCCCGGTCGCCCTCGCTCGGCAGCCAGTTGCCGATGCGCCGGTCGAACTCTTCTTTGCTGATTGGATGGCCTGCGGTATCGGTGGGCACGCCTGCCCAGCTGCCGATGTTGCGCCGGAACCGTGTGCTGGGGAGCGTTAGACGATACGCATAGCCCGCCTTCTCGATCAGGCGGTTCCAGCGCTTTACGCCCAGCTCGCAATCGTTTACGTAGGAGCCGCGCGTGACCTCGTTCATGGCATTGCGCATCGGGATCTGTTCTTGCTTCACGCCACCCTGGCCGTCGGGCAAGTCGAGGTCGTAGGTTTGGGCGTTGGCAACGTGGTCCTCGTATTTGGTTTCGTCGGGGCGGCCCTTCAGCCCATTGGCGAAATAAGACGCTGCATTCGACGACGTCTCCGAGCCAAACAAGTCGAGCGATGAGCTGAACCAGAAGTTGAGATACTTCTGTACGGTCGGCAGGTCGATAGCGCCGGTGTTGCGAATAGCGGCAGGATCTTCGGTGTTCAGCTCCTTCATTACCTCCAGCGTGCGCCGCACCACACGGTTGATGCCGGTGTCGCCCACGAACATGTGGTGAGCTTCTTCGGTCAGCATGAACGAGCAGGTGCGCGCCAGTGGATCGAAGCTTGACTCGGCCAGCGACTTCAACTGGAACTTGCCGTCGCGGTCGGTGAAGTAGGTGAACATGTAAAAGCTGAGCCAGTCGCGGATGGGCTCGTTGAAGGTGCCAAGGATGCGCGGCTTGTTGGCGTCGCCAGAGTGGCGCTCCAGCAGTTCCTCCGCCTCCTCGCGGCCATCGCGCCCAAAGTAGGCGTGGAGTAAATACACCATTGCCCACAGGTGGCGGCCTTCCTCCACGTTTACCTGAAATAGATTACGCAGGTCGTACAGCGATGGCGCGGTGTGGCCCAGCATGCGCTGCTGCTCAACCGATGCCGGCTCGGTGTCGCCCTGGGTAACGATGAGGCGGCGCAGCGTGGAGCGATATTCGCCGGGAATCTGCTGCCAGACATCCTGTCCGTAGAAGTCGCCGAAGCCAATCTTGCGTTCGGGATTGCGGTCAGCCAGGAAGATGCCCCAGCGATACTCCGGCATGCGCACAAAGCCGTAAGTCGCCCAGCCCTTGGCATCCACCGAGGTCGCGGTGCGGAGATAGACGTCGGCAACCTGGAAATCCTTGGGGCCCAGCTCCTGCCACCAGTTGAGGAACTCCGGCTGCCAGTGCTCCAAGGCGCGCTGCAGCGTGCGGTTGGAACCGAGGTCCACGTTGTTAGGAATGCGGTCCTGATAGTTGATTGACATTACACCCTCTCCCAATTAAACCGCGCCTTCGACCCCGTGCCGAACAGCTTGAGCGCGCCCTGCTCGCCGGTCGAGTTCGGCCGGATGAAGACCCAGTTTTGCCAAGCCGACAGGCGCCCAAAGACCTTCGTTTCCATGGTTTCTTTGCCAGGAAAGCGAAGGCTGGCCTCCATTCCGGTGAGCGCGTCCGGCGAGAGCGCGGCCCGCTCCTCGACTGCCACGCGAAGTTCGTCTTCCCAGTCGAGATCGTCCGGCGCGACGGTAATTAGTCCGAGTTCCAGGGCTTCGTCAGGCCCCAGCAGCTTGCCCTTGGATTCCAACGCACCCGCCATGGCTTGCGCGTTGCCCACAAAGCGTGTTTCAAGGCGGCCTCGGCCGTTCACGGCAGGAAGCAGTCCAAAATTAATCTCGTCGACCGCGATCTTCGGCGAATCGTTTTCCTCTTCGGGTAGCGCTAGCATATAGCTGCGATCAGCGGCCAGTGCAAGCTCAAACAGCAGACCCGCAAAGCACGAGCCCGGCTCGATGATGGCGTACATGCTGCGGGACGAAACATCGAGCCGCGCCAGCGTGCGGCGCAGCAGGCCGATGGTCTCACGCACCAGCCAATTGTCCTTGTGTTCGATCATCACCGCATCCGACGCCAGCACTGCGTCGGGGCCGCCCACGGTTTTCAGCAGCCAAAGCCCCAGTTCCGGCTCGTTGAGCCGCAGCATCAGGATGGCGTCATCCAGCTCGCGCGCCAGGGCCAGCGGCCACCACTGGTCGCCCACGGCGTGAATCGCTTCCGGCGTTCCCGGCTGATCGCCTTCGGGCGCGCGTACGGTCAGCGTCGCCGTTCGCGCTGCGCGATCGAAGGTCACGTCAACGTACCGGTAGTGATAGCCATCGTCGTCAACGCGCCGGCGCAGCGGCGTCAGTCTTATACCGTCCGCATTGGCCGGTCGTGTCGAGTCGTTCACCAGTGAACGCGCGCGGGCCCGCACGAGTTCAAGGAGCTTCGCGGGTACCGCGATGTCGTCTACCAGGCCCCACTCCTTGGCGCGTTCTGCCTTCACGCCATCAGGATTGGTGCAGAACATGTCCGCAAGATCGCGGCGCACCTTGCGCTTGTCCACGACGCGCGTGAGACCGCCGGTTCCCGGCAGCACTCCCAGCAACGGTACCTCCGGCAGGCTGATGGCGCTGGAGCGGTCGTCAATCAGCAGAATCTCGTCGCAGGCCAGCGCCAGCTCGTAGCCGCCGCCGGCGCAGGTGCCGTTAATGGCCGCCAGAAACTTCAGGCCGTCGTGGCTGCTGGAGTCTTCCATGCCGTTGCGCGTCTCGTTAGTGAACTTGCAGAAGTTCACCTTCCAGGCGTGCGACGACGTGCCCAGCATGTAAATGTTCGCCCCGGCACAGAACATGCGCTCGCGCGCGCTGGTCAGAACCACGCACGCCACCTCGGGATGCTCGAAGCGAATGCGCTGGAGTATGTCGTGCAGCTCCATGTCAACTCCCAGATCGTAAGAGTTCAACTTGAGCTTGTAGCCGGGCCGCAGGCTGGCGTCTTCGTTCACGTTCATGGCCAGCGTCGCGATGCGGCCGTCAATCGAGAGCTGCCAATGGCGATATTCTCCCGCCGTCACATCGAATGTGACCAGTTCTTTTTCGTTTACAGTTGGCATGTAGTGTGAAGTCTCCTCAGACGGCGTCGGACGGTGGGCGCATCCTCACGCGATGTATACATTATAGTTGGAGCGCGAGGAGAAAGGCATGGGGCTCGACATCACGATCCTGGTCGGAACCATGACCGGGACCGCGGAGATGGTCGCGCAGGAGGTGCAAACCGCGCTTGAGGGCGCGGGCCATCAGGCGACCATTCGGATGATGGACGGCCTCGATGCCGGCGTCTTTCAGAACGGTGGCACGTTCCTCATCTGCACCTCCACCTACGGTCAGGGCGACGTGCCCGACAACGCGCAGGCGCTGTGCAACAGCCTGGAATCTGAGAAGCCGAACCTCGCGGGCGTGACCTATGGAGTGATCGCACTCGGCGACCGCACCTATAAGGATACTTATTGCCACGGCGGCATTCGCTTCGACAAGCTGCTGACCTCGTTGGGCGCGCGGCGCGCTGGCGAAATCCTGATGCACGATGCCAGCTCGGGCGTTTTGCCCGAAGAGCTGGCAGCGCAGTGGGTCGTGCCCTGGGTGGAGCAGCACATCGGCCCTTCTTTGCGGACAGGGTGAATCTCGGTGAGGCAATGCAAATCCTGTCACTAGCCGATGAAGTTGTGGTGGATGGCAAACACCTGGAGACGTTGTGGGTCAACCCCGGGCAAACCGGCCGGCCAACCATCGTCATGCTGCACGAGGGCCTGGGCTCCATTGCATTGTGGAAGCGCTTTCCGTTCCAGCTGGCCGCGCGCACCGGCTGCCGCGTGCTCGCCTATTCGCGTTATGGGCACGGCGGCTCCGACAAGCTGCTGGAAAAGCGCCCGATCACTTTCATGCACCACGAAGGCGAAATAGTGCTGCCGGAACTGCTCGACAAGCTTGGCATCACGCGGCCTATCCTGCTCGGCCATAGCGATGGCGGTTCCATCGCGCTAATCTTCGCGGGAAAATATCCCGGCCGGCCGCGGGCGTTGATTCTGGAAGCGCCGCACGTATTCGTCGAGGACCTGAGCGTTGCCAGCATCGCGCAGGCCAAGGTGAACTACCAAAGCACGAATCTGCCGCTTAAGCTGAGGCGCCATCACGCGCACCCGGACGCAACCTTTTGGGGATGGAACGATATCTGGCTCGCTCCCGAGTTTCGCTTGTGGAACATCGAGGAATATCTGCCGGCGATCCGCTGCCCCATCCTATGCATTCAAGGTGAAGAGGACGAGTACGGAACCATCGCCCAGGTAAAAGCGATTGAGGCGCGCGTGCCGGGGACAGAGATTTTGATGCTGCCCAACTGCAAGCACTCGCCGCACCGCGACCAGCCCGAGGCCACGCTGGAGCGCATGGCAGAATTTGTGGCGCGGTTGCAGGAGGAAGTGATCAGCAGGCAGGGGGTTAAGTTTCAAGGAAACCGGATAACATAAGATGGCGCGAGCGGGGGGGTAGATGCATGCCTGTGATTCGAACCTGCGAGAATTGTGGCAAGAAGAACCGTGTACCGGCGAAACATCTGGCTGACACCGGAAAGTGCGGCGCCTGCAAATCACCACTGCCGGCAGTCAACGAGCCGCTAGAGGCGGATACCGAAACGTTCGACGAAATCGTTCGCGAAGCCCGGGTGCCGGTGCTGGCCGACTTCTGGGCGGCATGGTGCGGGCCCTGCCGCATGGCCGCTCCTGAAGTGGCCCGCGCCGCGGCGGACATGGCCGGGCGTGCCGTCGTGGTGAAAGTTGACACGGAGCGCCATCCCGAGCTGGCCGCGCGCTTCAGGGTGCAGGGCATCCCAAACCTCATGATCTTTTCCAGTGGCGCGCCGGTGATACAGCAGGCGGGAGTGGTAGGGCATGAAAAACTGGAGAGTTGGCTGCAATCGGCCGCGCAGCAGGTCGCACAGTGAGCCGGTGCGGAAACGGCAGCGGTTGCCTTAGGTTCGCGCCTGGGTTCTGAGCGCTGGCCTTGGACTTGGCGAAAAGCGAACAGCGAAAGGCGGATTCATGGCTGACTGGGTACACACCTTCAAAGGCGCAGTGCTGGCTTCCGAGTACGACTTCGCCAGCCACATGAACTCGCGCATGTACGTCTCGCGCTTCGATCAGGCGACGTGGTTCCTGCTGCACGCCATCGGCGTCACGCCCGCCTCCATGAGGCAGAAGAGCCTGCGCGTGGCCATCGTCCGCCAGAACTACCAGTTCCTGCAGGAGCTGCGCGGCGGCGAACTGGTGGAGATCAAGAGCGGCTTCCTCACAGTCGGCGAAAAGTACTTCCGCTTCCTGCACCAAATGTACAACGACGAAACCGGCAGCCTGGTGGCCACGTGCGACTCTGTAGCCGTGCAGGCCAGCCTGGAAACCGGCAAGAGCATCCCGCTGACCCCGGAGCTGCAGGAGAAGGCGAAGCAGCATCTCGTGACCGCCAATGTGCCGCTGGACGAGGCAGTCGGCTGAGGTCGTCAGTGAATATCCACTTCTCTGTTTTCTTGCTCGCGCTCTTGAGTGGCGGGCTGCCCCTCGCTCAAGTTGCGCCCAGTTCTGAGGCCGGCAAGACTACCACCAGTGCCCCTACGCCCATCGTGCTTGGTCCCGGCAAGACCACGGCGACCTGCATCGATAAAGATGGCGACGGCTACGGACTGGGCCCCGGATGCGCCAACGGACCGGACGCCGACGACAATGATTCCAGCGTCAAGACCGCACAAGATATCATCGCCAAATATGGCTCGATGCGGGCCTTCCTGAACCATCACATCCAGGAGACCCTGGGCGATCCGAACTATTCCGTGCACAAGATTCTGTACGTCGATGCAGCACACGGTAAGGAGTTTGGAG
>Ga0335082_10009475_pt1 | contig 10570 bp, 12 predicted proteins | sample Lox_Sample_41_FD_206718 | JGI IMG/M metagenome (GOLD analysis project Ga0335082, IMG submission 206718) | Soil microbial communities from Loxahatchee National Wildlife Refuge, Florida, United States - Lox_Sample_4.1 | ecosystem: Environmental > Terrestrial > Soil > Wetlands | place: USA...
GGAATAGTCGAGACTATTGCCGCGACCGAGGACGCGGCAGCGTGCCCACACAGCGCGGCCAGGCGGCACTGACTTCATTTCGGTTCGAGTTCTAAAGGGGCCCTACAGGTGCCGCAGGACGCGCAGGTTCAGATGGCCGCGCGGCGGCACCATCACGTAGGCGTGCCAGTCGACCACCTTGTGAGTCTTCCGCGCCTTGTGGGCCTTGTGGGCCTTGTGGGCCTTGTGCACCTTCGGCGCGGCGGCGTTGACCCGAGCCGGCGCCGGCGCGCCTGCGGGCGGCGTCACGGTCGTGGTCGTCTCGTGCGTGGTCGTCTTCGGTGCGGTCGTGGTCGGCGGCGCGGTCGTCGTCGGCGCGGTCGTCGTGGGCGACGTCGTCGTCGAACGCGTCGTCGTCGGCGCGGTCGTGGTGGGCGGCGGCGGAGGAGCGGTCGTGGCCGGCGGCGTCGTGGTCGTCGCGGGCGGCGGGCTCCCGCCGCTCGAGCCCTGGCCGAAGTCCTGCGTCCAGTAGTAGACACCCTGCGCGTTCGCGGCGACGCCGATCCCGATCGACGTGTAGGACGGGTTCTCGATGTTCGCCTTGTGGCCCGGTGAGTTGAGCCAGGCGTTCATGACGTCGGCCGGCGTCGAGTAGCCGTAGGCGATGTTCTCGCCCCAGCCCAGGTTCGCGGGCCAGCCGCAGTCGGTCAGCCGCTGCTGGACGCTGCGGCCGATCGGGTCGTCGTTGTGGTCGAAGTAGTTGAGCCCGGCCATGTTCATCGACTTCCACACCGCCGACGCCTGGAGGGCGCCGTCGGTGGCCAGCTGACCGACGCCGATCGACGACCGATGCTGGTTGACGAGCGTCAGGACCTGCGAGGCGAAGCCGGAGTTGACCGTCCCCCAGGACGAGTCCGGCGTGCAGACGTTGTCGGCATGTGCACGCGAGGTCGCCGGGACCAGGGTGAGCAAGAGGCCCGCAGCGAAGACTGCTGCGAGAGCGATGAGGCGCTGCGGCGTACCCCTCACGTGCGGGATTATCGGCATGCTTGCGGTCAACCTGGAGCGACAACCGTTTTCGACAGAAATCATCCGTCGATTTCGGAAGCTTTGCACCGGATTTCCGGACGCGTCCCGCGACGCCGATTTACCCGCCTTTTACATTCGCGTAGCACGCCGCGTACGCTCGGCCCGGATCCTTCGACTCAGGGTCACCCGAGACAGGAGGATTCATGCGCAGGTTGACGTTCATCGCTGCGGGGCTCGCAGCACTGCTCGTAACGAGCATCGCAGTCGCCCACGGGTTCGGTGGGAAGAGCGCGAAGGCCGTCACCGGGGGGTTCTCGGCCACCGGCTCGAGCGTGTCCACCAAGACGTGCACGACGACCGACGGCAAGTCGATCACGATCACGAACGGCCGGTACACCGGTGCCGCGACGGGTGATCCCGACCTGACGGGCGCGATCACCCTGAGCGCACGGAGCGTCATCAACACGACCGACAACGTCGGCCTCGTGGAGGGCCAGCTCCGCATCGACGTGTCGGGTGGTCACGACACGTTCGCCAACTACTCGGCCGTCTATTCGGGCGGCAACATCGCGGGGCTCGCCGTCGGCGCGGCCCGCAACTCCGACTCGCGGCTCGTCGCGAACCTCTCGGCCGGCTTCAACCCGAGCACCGGGTTCACCGGCGGCAAGCTCGGCGGAGGCACCGCCGGCGGCAACGCGGTCGAGCTCGGCCCGGCGAAATGCGCGTCGAACAACTCGCCGAAGCCCGAGAAGAGCGAGGCGCGCGGAACGATCTCGGCCCTCGACTCGAAGACGATCACGGTGGCCGGACTGCAGTGCGCGCTCGCACCGAGCGACTCGGCGGCCGTGAACGCCAAGTACAAGCAGGGCGACTGGGTCCAGATCCACTGCTCCCTGCAGAACGGGCTCAACACGCTCGACCACATCAGCGGCCACGGCGGCCACTGAGCGGGTCGCTAGCTCGGACGGCGGGGTGAAAGGCGCCGAGGGGGGCGCCCTCCACCCCGCCGCTCCGCGAGCCGGTACATCCGCAGCCGGCCGAAGTCCTTGGCCGCCGGCATGTGCCCGACGTAGTCGGCGACGTGCCCGCTCTCCGAGAGCTCGAGCGCCGCAGCGAACGCCTCGGTGACGTAGACGACGCCGGGAGGGGTCACCGGCTCCACGCGCGCAGTCCGGCTGACGTGCGAGCCCATGAACGCGAGGACGCCGAGCACGGGGTCCTCGACAGGGAGCACGGGGCCAACGTGCCCGCCGAGCCGCAGCCCCAAGTCGGCCGGCAGACCATGAGCCTCGAGGTCCACGGTCCTCATCGCCTCCTGCAGCTCGAGTGCACACGCCGCCGCTGCGACGGCATCGGAGAGCACGACGTAGATGCCGTCGCCCCACGTGTTCCTGAAGAGGACGTCCGCGCCGCGTGCTGCGAGCACGCGGGCGAGAGCACCGAGCACGTGCTCGGCGAACCGCGGCAGCTGATCGTCGTCGAGGCGCGAGAACCCCTTCACGTCGCCGAACAGCAGCGCGCGAACGACGCGGCCGGAAGCATCGTCGGCCGGAGCGGGTGGAGCCGGCCCACGTCCGGTCGGGCGGCCGTCGGGCGACACGAGGTGCGTGGTCAGGCCGTGACTGCCCCAGGTCGCGACGTCGACCGCCGTCCCGGCGGCGCCACGGGCCGGCGCACCGTCCCAGACTGCGAGCTGGATCACGTCGGCGTCGAGGAAGCGGGCGCGCAGCAGCGCGAGGCCCATCGAGAACTCGGAGCAGTACCGGTAGAGGACGTCGTCGCCCAGGAACGGCCCGTCGGTCGTGTAGGTGACGTCGGCCGCAGCCGCGAGGCACGCCTCGAACCTGCCGACCCAGCCCGGGCCCGCATCGGCGACCGAGGTCTCGACGAACTCCTCGCTGGCGAACGGGAGCGCGACGTGCAGGTCGCAGCCCGCCGCCAGGAGGGCCTCCGCCCACAGGATGTCCGCGCCGCTCGCGAGCGAGCCGTAGGCATACGCGGGCCTCGAGCGCGCGACCTCGGTGGCGACCGCTGCTGCGACCGCCTCCTCGTCGTACGGGCCGGGCACCGCTCGATGGCCGCAGTAGTGCACGACGCGCGGGCCGGCGAGCGGCGCAAGCACGGAAGGGTCGATGCCTCTGAGCTCGCAGACGAGCCGCAGTTGACGGCGCGTGGTCGAAACGGCGCCGAAGTCGTCCTCGTGGGCGGCCGCTGCCCGCTCGAGCGCCGCGGCCGCGGGCTCGACCGCACCGAGGAGCAGCTGCGCCTCGGCCTCGGTCGCGCACGGGTAGTAGCCGACCTTCCGGCTCCCCCGGAGAACGTCGAGCACCGCCCGGGCGAGGCGTTCCGAGCCGGCGCGGTCGCCGGCGGCCAGCCGGAGCGTCGCCGCGTTGACGCCGGGGTAGTAGCCGCCCGTGTCGGTGAAGACCGCCTCGTAGAGCGCGGCCGACCGGAGCGCGAGCGATCGCCGTTCGTCGCCATCCGCGGCCAGCGCCACGTCCTTGGCGATCCTCGCCTCCAGCGACCGCGTGTCCTCGTCGTCGACCGCGCCCAGCCGGTACTCGTCGAAGCGGGCGCGTGCCTGCTCGGTCGATCCCGCACGTGCGAGCTCGAGCACCGCCCGGTGCCGGAGGGCGACGTCGGCGGGATGCTCGGCGAGGCCGCGCTCCGCCAGATCGAATGCGGTCAGGAGCTCGCCGCGACGCTCGGCCGCGACCACCTCCTCGAGCCACTCGGATGCCGTCGGCATGGATCGCGCGTCAGCGCCGCTCGGCCCCGGCGCGCCGCGCGAGCGCGGCCGGGTCGTTGAGCGTCGTCCGCCCGCGGTTCAGGCTCAGCGTGCCACGCTGGCGCTCGGTCGAGAGCACAGCGTTGACGGTCGCGCGTGAGGTGCCGGCAAGCGCGGCCAGCTGCTCCTGCGTCAGCGGGACGACAACGCCCGGAACGCCGCCGCCGTAGGCCTCCGACACCTCGAGCAGCCGCCGCAGCACGCGGCGCTCGGCGCTGACGTAGAACGCCTCGCTGAGCAGCTCGTCCATGCGGCGCACCTCCTGGGCCAGCAGCTGGACGAGCACCTGATCCACCTGCGGGTACCGGCGCCGCAGCTCGTCGAAGTCGGCGCGGTAGACAGCGAGCGTTTCGGCCGGCTCGAGTGCCTGAACGGTTGCCGAGCGGGCGCCGCCCGAGACCAGCGCGAGCTCGCCGAAGAAGGCGCCGGGGCCGCGAATCGCGAGCAGTGCGTCCTCGCCGAGCGGCGTCGTCCGGCGGACGGCGAACCGCCCGTTCGCGACGAGATGGAGCGAGTCGGCCGGGTCGAGCTGGTGGAAGACGATCTCCCCGCGCCCGAACGTACGGCGGCGCCCGATCGCCAGCACCCGGCGCGCGTCGTCAGCGGGGACGCCGGCGAGGAGCTCCCACTCCATCGCCCGAGTCTACGGCGAGTGTCGTGGATTTGACAGTTCTTGTGTCGAGCGCTTGAGCGACGTGCGAGGCGGCCTCTCGTACCGTCGCTCACATGACCACGAAGCACGGAAACGGATCCCACGAGGCAAGGAGGAAGGTCATGTCCGCACGTCATTCAGCGAAGATCGCCCTCGTCGTCGTCTGCCTGGCCGCGCTGTTTGCCGTTCGCGCCGCCGGCGCCCGCACGCCCGGCCAGCCCGATGCGACGTCCGCGACGGCGCCGCTGTACACCCGGGTGCTCTCCATCGACGAGCTGAAGGGGTTCTGGTCGGTGACCTGCCCGGTCGCCGTCACCTCCGCCGCCCAGTGGGCGACGCACTCGGCCTCGAGCGCGGAGCTCGAGCGGAACGGCTTCGTCAACGGCCTCCGCGAGCCGCTCCGCTCCTCCGGCTCGTCCGCTCAGGCCTGGAGCGCCGTGGCCCAGTTCAGGACGGCGGCCGGCGCGCGGCGCGAGGCGCTGAGCGAGCTCAGCCGGGCCCGCACCCTGGGCGGAACCGTCAACCGCTTCGAACTCCCGCAGGTCCCCGGCAGCCACGGATATTCGCTGGCGAACGGCGGCACGTCGCGGATCGCCGTCGGCTTCGCCTCAGGCCGCTTCCAGTACCTGATCGAGATCAGCGGCTTCGACGCCTCGGACGCGGCCGTGCTCCGGGCCCGCCTCACCACCGCCGCCGCCGCGCTCTACGAGCGGGCGCAGGCATCGACCTGACCTCGGTCGACCGAAAGCGTGCCGGCGAGAGGCCCCGTAGCGGGCCTCTCGCCGCGTCTCTGCTCCGCCCTCAGCCGGTGGTGCTGCTGTGCCAGCCCGATCCCGAGAAGCTGTCGTACGGGAGCAGGCCGGTCGGCGCGTGCGCGAAGGACGGAGACGCGTTCGAGAAGGTCCAGTCGAAGGACGGCCAGGAGACGCCGTCGACGCTGAAGTCCTCCGCCGCCGTCGAGAACGTCGTCGGTTCCTGGTCGAGCGCCGCGGACGCGACGAAGCCACCGTCGATCCAGATCCCCCAGGTGTTCGCGACGCCCTGGTCGACGAGCGTGAACGTGTGCGTCGAGGGGACGGTGACGTTCGCGAGCTTGATCAGGCGGTAACCCTGAGCGGTCTGCCACTCGGCGTACAGAAAAGCGGAGCCCGTGTCCGCGTCGGCCGGCGTCGCGCCGCGCCAGATCCCGCCCTGGAGCCACCCGACCGCGAGGCAGCCGTTCGAGGTCACGCCGTACGAGACCGCGACGTACGCCAGCCCGTGGTCGCCTGTAGCGGGATAGCTCGGCAGTTTGTTGATCGTCACGGTGACGCTGACCGACGACGACGTCAGAGCCTGGTTGACGACGCTGTAGCGGTAGCTGTTCGGGCCTTGCCCGCAGGTGGACGACGGCGGCGTCGGCGCGGTGGTGGTCGGCGGCGTGGTCGTGGTGGGCGGTGGGGCCGTCGTGGTCGTCGTCGGCGGGGCCGTCGTCGTCGGCAGCGGCGTCGGCTCGTGGGGAGCGACCTGCTTGGACTTCGGGCGGATGACGACCTCGCAGTCGGCGGCGGCGTGGTCCTTCGCATCGGCGTGGACGATGTCGTGACCGGGCCCGCAGGAGATGGTGTCGATACCACCGCCGCCGTAGATCACGTCGTTGCCGGGACCGCCGTAGATGTGGTCGTTCCCCGGGCCGCCGTCGATCCAGTCGTTTCCGGCTCCCCCGTAGACGGCGTCCTTCCCGGGACCGCCGTAGAGCCGGTCGCTGCCCTGCAGGCCGTAGAGCCGGTCGGCCCCGGAGCCGCCGTAGATCGTGTCGGCCTGCTTCGTGCCGCGGAGGACGTTCGCGCCGGGGGTGCCACGGATGGTGGCGGTATCCGCCGCGGCACTCCACCCGAGCCACAGGAGCAGACCGCCCAGGACGACTAGCGCTGCCCGCCCGACGCCGCGCCTCACCACCCCCATAGACCTCAGTATGGCCGGATAGCGATGAATTCCGCCCCGCTGGAAGGTCTGAACCGGGAGAATGGCGACACTGCGATCCGGGAGGTAGAGGCGACGTGGCGACGACAATGGTCCTGGTCGGGACCCGCAAGGGGACCTTCATTCTCGAGAGCGACGGTGACCGGAACGACTGGAAGCTCCGCGGCCCGTACTGCGAGGGGTGGCCGATCTTCCACGCCGTGCACGACCCGTCGACGCAGACGATCTACGCGGCCGGCGCCAGCGAATGGCACGGCTCGGCCGTCTGGCGAAGCCCCGATCTGGGCGAGACGTGGTCGCTCTCGAGCGAGGGGATCTCGTACGGCGACGGCGCGCGCAAGCTGTCGAAGATCTCGACGCTCGCGGTCGCGCCCGGCCGCGTGCTGGCCGGCGTCGAGGCGCCGGGGATCTTCGAGAGCCGCGACGGCGGCGAGACGTGGAGCCTGCTGTCGACGTTGGCAGGCGAGCCCGGCAGCGAGGGCTGGGATGACCCGGCGAATCAGCCGCCCGGCCACCTCGGCATCTCGGCGCTGATGTTCGACAACGACTCCGACGACTCGCAGTTCTGGGCGATCGTGCAAGGCATCGGCCTCTTCGAGACGAAGGACGACGGCAGCTCGTGGACGCCACGCAACCGGGGGCTTCGCGCCGAGTGGCCGCGCGAGCACGAGGAGGTCGGCTTCTGCGTCCACAAGCTCGTGCGGTCGGCGTCCGACCCGAGCCGCATGTACCAGCAGAACCACTGCGGCATGCACCGCAGCGACGACGGCGGGGGGAGCTGGACGGAGATCAGCGACGGCCTCCCCACCGACTTCGGGTTCGCGGCGGCGGCGCACCCCCACGATCGCGACACGTTCTACGTGGTGCCGCTCGACCCGGGCCACGCGCGCTGTGTGCCGGACGGGCGGGTCGCCGTCTGGCGCACGAAGGATGCCGGATCGACCTGGGAGCGCCTCGAGCGGGGCCTGCCCCAGCACGGCGCGCACGTCGGCGTGCTCCGCGAGGGGATGGCGATCGACTCCTACGACGTGCCCGGCCTCTACTTCGGCACGAGCACCGGCCAGGTGTTCGCGAGCGCCGACGAGGGCGACAGCTGGGCCGAGATCGCGAGCTACCTGCCGGGGATCTCGTCCGTCGAGGTGGCCGTCCTCGACTGAGAACGATGGCCGAGCTGCACCTGCCGACGACGTTGATGCCGCTCTTCCCCGGGCTGCCGCGCCGCATCGACATCGACGCTCCGACCGTCGACGATGCCATCGGCGAGCTCGAGCAGCGCTGGCCGGGCGTGCGCGACCGGCTGTGCGAGCCCGGGCCGGCACTGCGGATGCACATCCACGTCTACGTCGACCGCACGCGCGCGTCGCTCGACACGCCGCTCGACCGCGGCTCCCGGGTCGACGTCGTCGCCGCGATCAGCGGCGGCTGAGCCGGATCAGCTGCGGCGGCCGAAGATCGAGAGCAGCAGCAGGAAGACGTTGAGGATGTCGAGGAAGATCGACGCTGCGAGCAGCGGCGCCACCCGGATGTCCTTCGTTCGCCGCAGCCGCTGGAAGTCGACCATCGTGAAGCCTGCGAAGATGACGAGGCCGAGGATCGCGTAGATCAGCTGGCCGTTCGGGATGCGGACGAAGATCGTGACGATCCCGAAGACGATCAGCGCGAGCAGCGCCCAGAAGAGGATGCGCGCGAGCGGCTGCAGGTCCCGCCGGGTCGCATAGCCCGCCGCGCCGAACCCGGCGATGAAGAGCGCCGTCGCGCCGCCCGCCTGCCACACCGCCTGCGGGTTCGTCGAGGCGTAGTAGGCGATCGTCGGCGCGGTGGCGAGTCCCACCAGCACACCGAACGCGAACAAAAGGCCGATCGCGAGCTGCTCCGACTTGCGGATCGCAAAGCTCATGCCGATCAGGCAGCCGAAAGCGACGAGGAACCAGAGGAATCCTGCGCCCTGCGACATGTTGCGGCCCAGGTAGGCGCCGACGGCGAACAGCCCCGCCGTGACGGCGACGAGGCCCATCGTCTGGCCGAACAGCGCGCGTGTCTCGTCGCGGGTCGGCGCGCGCTCGAGGGTGGTGGTGTCCGGGTAGCTCATGCGGCCGAGCTTAGCGCGCCGTCTCCTCGTGGTGGGCTCTCGACCGACGCCGCACCGGGGCGAGTCGCGGGATGCGCTGCGCGAAGAAGAGCACGACGAGGTCGAGCACCGCGAGCAACGCGAGCGCGTACTTGAGCCCGACGAGCCGGGCGTTACGGTACGCGTGCAGTGTGGCCTCGGTCTCCTTCGAGCTCAGGTGCGCCTCGTTCAGTGCCGCCTCGAGGTCGGCGTCCGAGACGAAGGGAACGCCGCCGGAGAGCTCGACGTTCGCCTGCTCCTTCACCCGCGGGCCGATGTCGGGGCTCGCCTGGATGTTCGCGATGAACGACGCCGTCACCGCAGCGATCATGATCGACCCGGCGAGCGCTGTCCCGAGAGACGCGCCGAGATTGGTCGCAGTGTTCTGCAAGCCGCCGACCTCCGGGCTCTCGTCGTCGGGCACCGCCGAGACCGTGACCGCACCCAGCTGCGACGCAAGGGCACCGATCCCGAGCCCGATCAGCAGCATCGGCACGAACACGATCTCCGGCCCCGCGTCGGTATCGAGCGCCGCGAGCAGCACGACCGTGCCCGCGATCAGCGCGAGCAGTCCGCAGCGCACGATCAGGCGCGGCGACACGTCGGGGAACAGACGGGGCACGCCGAGTGCAGCGATCAGCAGGGTCAGCGACAGCGGCAGCAGCCGCGCGCCCGTCGCGAGCGCCGAGAGCCCGAGGCACACCGACAGGTAGAGCGGCACGACGAAGAACAGGCCGGCCTGCGCGAGGAACTGGACGAAGAACATGATCAGGCCGCCGCTCAGCTGCCGGTTGCGCAGCATCGCCCGCCACACGAGCGGCTCCTCACCCCTCGACTCGCGGCGGTCCTGCCAGCGGAAGAGGATCCAGACCACGAACACCCCGATCAGGATCAGCCACAGCGTCGGCGACAGGCCAGCCCACGACGGCGCCTCCGGCTTCGGCTGCACCGAGCCCCAGACACTCGAGCGAAGGACACCGAACACGATCAGTCCGAGGCCGGCCGCGGAGAGCGCCGCCCCGACGAGATCGAGCTTCGGACGCTTCTCGGACGGGGCGTCGGCGATGCGACGCGCGAGCACGAGGATGGCGAGGACGAGCACGACCTCTCCCGCGAAGACCCAGCGCCAGGAGAAGTAGGTGGTACAGAAACCGCCGATCAGCGGCCCCGACCCGCGACTGCGATCGCCCCGGCGGCGGCGACGAGGCCGTAGGCGGCCGGGCGGCGCTCGGCGGGGAAGTTGCCGGCGACCAGCGCCACGATCGCGGGAAGGATCAGGGCGGCACCGACGCCTTCGAGGAACGACCAGCCGAAGAGCAGCACCTGCAGCCGATCGCGAACGCGCGCTTGCGGCCGATGATCGCGCCCACTTTCGCGCCGGTGATCATCAGCGCCGCCATCATCAGCGTGTACATCGTGATCGCGCCCTGGATGCCGGTCACGCTCGTCCCGACGTCCTTCGCCACCGTCGCGATCGAGACGTTCATGACCGAGCTGTCGAGCGTCATCAGGAACTGGCCGGTCGCGAGCGTGAGCAGGACGAGCGTGGCCCCGGCGGCGGCCAGGCTCCGCGATGTGGCTGCGGCTGCCACGGCGACGACCCTCCCATATCCCAGGCACAATTCCGCGAGTGCGTCGTGCGCTGACCTGGCTCCTGGCGTTGCCACTGATCGTCGTCGGCTCGCAGATCGCGCACGGGCTCGCGTACTGGTGGGCCTATCCGATCGCCGACATCCGGGACGCGATCCTGGCACACACCGGGCACGGCTATCTCGGCTACGCGCCGATGGTGCTGAGTCTCCTGGCGGCACTCGAGCTGCTCGTCGTCGTGGTGCTGGTCTGGGACTCGGCGCGCGGTCACGCGGGCCGGGGGCTTCCTCCCTGGGTATTCCTCTGGCTGCCGATCGTCGGATTCGTGGTGCAGGAGCACCTCGAGCGCCTGATCACGACGGGGTCGTTCCCGTGGTGGGCGGTCGAGGCGCCAACCTTCTGGCGCGGGCTCGTCCTGCAGATTCCCCTCGGGCTCGCGGCGTACGCCCTCGCGCGCGTCCTA
>Ga0335082_10009477_pt1 | contig 10570 bp, 12 predicted proteins | sample Lox_Sample_41_FD_206718 | JGI IMG/M metagenome (GOLD analysis project Ga0335082, IMG submission 206718) | Soil microbial communities from Loxahatchee National Wildlife Refuge, Florida, United States - Lox_Sample_4.1 | ecosystem: Environmental > Terrestrial > Soil > Wetlands | place: USA...
CGTCGTCTTCGAGCGCTACGGAATCTCGTTCGACGATATCGACGTGTTCTATCTCGCGGGCGGATTCGGCCGGCATCTGAAGGTTGACTCGGCACGGCGCATCGGCCTGATTCCGGCGCTTGCGGACGCCAAGGTGGCGCAGGTGGGCAACGCGGCCATCGAAGGCGCGTGCATCGCGCTGTTGTCGGAAGCGAAGCGGCGCGAGCTGGAGGATCTGGTGAAGCGCGTGGAGCATTGCCGGCTGGAAACGCATCCCGCTTTCTTCGATTTCTTTGTTGAGGGCTGTCAGTTCCGGGAGCTGATGTGATGGAGTTGGCCGATCGCGCACCCGCGGTGAATGTCGAGGAAGCCGAGTATGTCCGGCTGCTCGGCTATCCGCGCGGGCGCGTGCTGGAGGGCCGGGCGCGGGAGCTGGCTGACTGGGCGCGGGACTGGTATGCCGAACGCGGGCGACCGTGGATCTTTGCGCGCGAAGCGGCATCGCTCGAAATATCCGACAGCACGCTGCTCATTGACGGCGTGCCATTCGCCAGCGGCCGGCTGGGGCTCACGTTATCGGCGGCACAGGCACACAGCGTCGTGCTCGCGGCGATGTCAGCGGGGGCGGAGCTGGAGGAAGAAACGCGACGCCTGTGGGAGGCCGAGCGCCCCGACGAGTATTTCTTCCTCGAAGTGTTTGGCTCGGCGGTGGTGGAGCATCTCACGATGACCGCGGGAGCACGTTTGTGTGACCAGGCCGAACGGCAGGGCATGGCGGTTTTGCCGCACTACAGCCCAGGATATCGGGAGTGGGACATCGCACAACAGCCGCGCCTGCTCGATCTGATGGGCGCTCTGCCGGGTCCGCTCGCCACTCTGGAATCCGGCGCGCTGCGGCCGAAGAAATCGCAACTGGCGATGTTCGGCCTCACGCGGCATACGGAAAAGCTGCGGCGGCTGACGCAACTCGTCCCCTGCGAAAACTGCTCGCTTGCGTCATGCCAGTACCGGCGGGCGCCGTATCGCCACGCCGAGACGCGCTATCGAACCAACACGCGCGCATTGCAGCGGTGGGCGGCCGAGCGGCTTACGCTCACCCAGCGCGACGACGGCGGTCTCGACGTGCTTTTCCGGTACGAAGGGACCACCTGCATGAATACGGGCCAGCGGCTGCCTTTCGAGTATCGCGTGCGCCTCGGCCCGCGCGAAGCCGGTTTCCCGATCCGCGAGCATCAGTGCGCGCCCGCGCCCGGCGACGAAAGCTACTTGCAGATGTGCGAGTACATCCGCGACCCTGAGCGCTTGATGGCGGAGATCGCGAGCGAGAAGCCGCTGCTCGGACGGCCTTTGCAGGAGGCACTCACCTGGACCCGCGGCTCATCGCCCGCAGGCTGTTTCTGCGAGCCCGAGAGCCGCGAACACAAGTGGGGACTGGTGTTTGAAACAATCCACTGGGCTTTGACGCGATGACGACACGATTGCTGGACGCGATTCGGCAGCGCCCCCTGCTGGGGGACGGCGCCATGGGCACGCAGTTGATGCTGGCCGGACTCGAACAGGGCAACTGCGGCGAGGAGTGGAACCTCACGCATCCCGACAAGGTGCTGGCCATCCAGCGCCGTTACGCCGCGGCCGGTTCCGACTGCATCCTCACCAACACCTTCGGCGGCTCGCGCATCATGCTCAACCGCCACGGCAACGCGGAAAAGGTGGCGGAGATCAACGAGGCGGGCGTCCGCATCGCGCGCGAGGCATTCGGCGGACGGCCCGGATTCGTGATTGGCGACATCGGTCCGTTTGGCGGTCTGATGGAGCCATTCGGCGAGTTCAAGGAAGCCGATGTGCTGGCTGCTTTCCGGGAGCAGGCGAAAGCGCTGGTGGATGCGGGCGCAGACGCGATCATTATTGAGACGCAGACGTCGCTCGAGGAGCTGGGGCTCGGCATCACCGCCGCGAAGGAAGCCGGTGCGGCCTGCGTGATTGGATCGCTGGCCTACGACGTCACGCTGGACGGCTCCACATTCCGCACCATGATGGGCGTCGATCCCGAGCGCGCCGCCGAGTTCCTTGAAGAGCGCGGCGCCGACGTCATCGCGCTCAACTGCGGCACGGGCATGGACATGGAGCGCGCTCGCCAGGCTGTCGCGCGATACAGGGCCGTCACGAACCTGCCGGTGATGGCACAGCCCAACGCCGGCCAGCCGCGCCTGGTGAACATGAAAGTGGTGTACGACGAAACGCCCGAACAGATGTGCACCGGCGTGAAACCACTGCTGGCCGCGGGCGCGAGCATCGTAGGCGCCTGCTGCGGCAGCACGCCCGATCACATCCGCGCATTTCGCCGGGAAATGGACGAGTTCATCCATGAAAACCAGACTGTGTGACATCAACGCCGCGGCGGTGGACAAGCTGCCCGCGAAGACCGACGACAAATCCGGCATCGGCGTGCATTACGTGGACGCGTACATCAAGCCGATGAACGTGAAGCTCGCCGACGGCACGGTGGTCAAGTGTAAGCGGCGCGGGCTGAAGATCGCGCTCAGCGCCGGCGCGCGCAAGGGCGAGGGGCTGATGCGCCGGCTGGCTGTGAGTCCCGATCCGGTCGTCATGCTTGAAGCCGCGCTGCGAGAGGCGGCACAGGCGGCCGGGATCGGCATTAGTATGGAGGACGGAGCGATTTTCATCGATACTCCCGACTCATGAATCTGACACCACTGGTTCCGCTTCTTTTCTTGTCCGCCGCCGCGACGAACTACGACGAATCGAAGGTGGGCAGCTACACGCTTCCCGACCCGCTGGTCTTCAATGACGGGTCTCGCGTGCGCACCGCGCCCGACTGGACGAACCGCCGCCGCGCGGAGATCCTTCGACTCTTCGAGAACAACGTGTACGGCCACACGCCCGCTGCGCCGGCCGGCCTGAAGGCCGCCGTCCTTGAAGCAGACACGCCCGCTCTCCACGGCACGGCCATGCGGCGGCAGGTGGCCATCCCTCTCGCGCCCGGCGTCACCGCGGAGATGCTCCTCTACCTGCCCGCGCACGCCGTGAAGCCCGTGCCCGTCATCCTCAACCTCAACTTCGACGGCAACCACACCGTTATCAACGACCCGGGCATTCACCTGCCCATGGTCTGGAGCCGCGAAACCGGCAAGTCTCACCGCGGGCTGGAATCCGAGCGCGGCAGCTCCAGCGACTACCAGATCCCGAGGGTGCTGGGGCACGGGTTCGGATTTGCCACCATCTACTCGCAGGAAATTGAGCCCGATTTCAGAGGCGGCAAAGGACTGCGCGCGCACTTCCCGAAGGCGGACTGGGGAGCGATCGGCGCGTGGTCGTACGGTCTGAGCCGCGCCATGGATTACCTGGAGAAAGACCCCGCCGTTGACGCGAAGCACGTCGCCATTATGGGCCACTCGCGGCTCGGCAAGACCGCGCTCTGGGCCGGCGCGCAGGACCAGCGTTTCGCCATGGTCATCGCCAACTGCTCCGGCGAAGGCGGCGCATCACTCTCGCGCCGGAATTACGGCGAGACCATCGCAGACCTGGTTCGCGTCTTCCCCTACTGGTTCACGCCGAAGTACGCGGAGTTCGCGGCCGATCCTGGCAAGCTGCCGGTGGACGCGCACGAACTGATCGCGCTCAGCGCGCCACGGCCGGTCTACGTGACCGGAGCTGAAGACGATCAATGGGCCGATCCAGGGGGTGAGTTTCTCGCGGAGGCCGCGGCAGGGCCGGTCTACCGGCTGCTCGGTGCGCAGGATCTGGGCACAGACCAGATGCCCGCGCTCAACCAGCCCATCCTGCACACGCTGGCCTTTCACTATCGCACGGGGAAGCACGAAGTGACCGCGTACGACTGGGAGCAGTTTCTGCGTTTTGGGGATGAGCACCTGCGGTAAACTGGGAGTACGCGCAGTGGGCGGCTAGCTCAGCTGGGAGAGCACGGCGTTCGCAACGCCGGGGTCGCGGGTTCGAATCCCGCGCCGTCCACCAAACTTCAACTCTGCGGGACCTTCTTCGCGGCCATCTTTTTCTCAAGCGCGACCATCAGGCGGTCGTGAACGTCCTGGGGGATGACTTTCGGCTGGACGCCCTTGTAGACCTGCAGGGTCTTTTTAGTGGTGTCAAAAATAACCCAGCAGTTCGGACATTGCGTCACGTGTTCTTCGAGGTGCGCCTTCAGTTCGGCGTCTACTGTCTCGTCCAGGTACTCACTCAGTTCCTGGAGAAAATCCTTACAAGTAAGCAAAGACGTCGTCTCCCTTCCGCTTGAAGAAACGTGTCAGCTTCTCGCGAAGCTGCAACCGCGCACGAAGCAGGCGGCTCTTCACAGCGGGGACGGATATACCGAGAGCCTCGGCGGTCTCTTCGGTACTTAGCTCTTCGATGTCTCGCAAGACGAAAACGGTGCGAAAAGGTGGGCGCAAACTGTCCACTGCCTCACTAAGGATCTCCGAAAGCTCCTCGCGGGAGTAGCGCTGCTCCGGGTTCTCTTCCCACACCGCGATCTCGCGGACCACCGTATCTTCCCCGGTATCAACGGGTTCGTCGAGCGGCACGGTCTTGTCGCTCTTGCGTTTGCGAAGCTTCATCAGGGCTTCGTTGACGGCGATGCGTACGATCCAGGTGTAAAACTTCGACTGTCCCTGGAAGCCCGGCAGATGTTCGTAGGCCTTCAGGAAGGTCTCCTGAAGCACGTCCTCGGCATCTTCGTCGCTCTGGGTGATGTTTTTGGCGAGGCGGAAAATCCTGCGCTCGTAACGATTTACGAGCTCGTTGAAAGCGGTGGCGTCACCCTGGCGGGCGCGAGCCACCAACGCGGACTCGTCGAAAACCCCCGTCTCCACCGGCATATCGCCTATGGTAGCGCATGGGCAGAAACGAGCCACAGAATACCGGTGAGCGGCGAATAAACGCCGGTGGGCGGTTCAGCGAGAGGCTTCCGCGACGTTTCGGATCACTTCCAGCGCGCGCTCGCAATCGGCGCGATTGACATCGCAATGGGTCAGCGCACGCATGGTAATGGCATTGATGGAGTTGAGCAAAACGCCCTGCGCTTTGAGGCGGGCGCTGAACTCGGGGCCTGCGATTCCGGTGGCGCCGACGTCGAAGATGACGATGTTGGTCTGGACGGCCGCCGGGTCGAGGGCGATGCCGGGGATGCGGGCCAGCTCGCGGGCGAGGAATTTCGCATTGGCGTGGTCTTCAGGCAGACGGGCGGGCATTTCCTCGAGCGCGATCAGGCCGGCGGCGGCGAGGATGCCGGCCTGGCGCATGCCGCCGCCGAGACGCTTGCGATAGAGGCGGGCGCGGGCGATGTCGCTGGCGCAGCCCACCAGCATTGAACCCGCGGGCGCACCGAGGCCTTTCGAAAGGCAGAACATCACTGTGTCGGCATCGCCAGCCGCTTCAATCACCGAGACGCCGAGGTATGCCGCCGCGTTAAAAATGCGCGCGCCATCCATGTGGACCTTCAGACCGAGCGCGTGCGCCTCGCGGCAGATCTCGTTGACGTCTTCCACCGGAGTGACGCGACCGCCAGCGATGTTGTGCGTGTTCTCAATCTCCACCAGTGCGGTAGGAGCGCTATTTCTCGCGAAGGCTCGGAACGCCGTGCGGATCTGGGGCCAGCGCAGGATGCCGTCTTCGGCGTAAACGCTGCGGATGAGGCACCCGGAGAACCACGCAGTCATAGAGAGCTCGTAGTCGAGAATATGCGCGCGCGCTTCGCAGATGACCTCTTCACCGTGGTGGGTGTGGAGCTTGACACCGATGGTGTTGCCCATGGTGCCGGTGGGTACGAACACGGCGGCTTCGCGCCCGAAGATCTCGGCGGCGCGGCGCTCCAGCTTGTTGACGGTGGGGTCCTCGGCGTAGACGTCGTCGCCGACTTCGGCTTCGAACATGGCCCGGCGCATGGCGGCAGATGGCCGGGTGACGGTATCGCTTCGCAGGTCGATCAACTCACAAACTCCTCGAGAACTTCATTGGAGAGCAGTACGCCGCGGCTGGTGAGGCGGAGGCGCGGGCCATTGCGTTCGAGCAGCCCCTCGCGGATGAAGCGCGAGATGGCCGCTTCGTGGCGCGCCTGGTCGGCGGTGATGGCGATGCCTTCGGCGAGGCGCAGGCCGACGAAGAAGCGCTCTTCGTCCGGGATGGCGGGGGTGCGCGATTCCACCGGGTCGGCGCGCTCGGCGTACTCCGCCGCGGTTTCGACGTTTTGCCAGCGCCACGCGCCATCGAAGGAGTGGGCGTCAGCGCCGAAGCCGAAGTAGGGTTCCAAACGCCAGTATTTCAGGTTGTGGAGGGACTCGCAGCCGGGGCGGGCGAAATTGGAGATCTCGTAGCGGGCGATGCCGAGGGCGGCCAGGCGGTCGACGGCGGTTTCGTAGAAGGACGCGACGGCGTCGTCATCGGGGACATCGGGAGCGCCGTAGCGGACACCATGGAACAGGACCTCGCGGCCGAGGCGGCTGTCCTCGTCCACCTCGAACATGTAGACCGAGACGTGGGGGGCAGCGAGGCGCTCGATCCAGTCGAGGGAGGCGGACCATGATGATGCGCTCTGGCCGGGAAGGCCGGCGATGAGGTCGATGTTGAAGTTGTCGATGCCGACGGCGCGGAGGGTTTCGACGTCGCGCGCCACGGTTTCGGCGGTGTGGCGGCGGCCGGTTCGGGCGAGTTCAGTCGCGCTGAAGGATTGCACGCCCAGGCTGACGCGATTGAGGCCGAGGTCGTGCCAGGTGCGGGCGAGGTCGGCGGTGACGGTGCCAGGAGCGACTTCAATGGTGGCCTCGCGCCAGGGGTGGCCGGGAATGACGCGAAGGATGCGCTCCAGATCGGCGGGATCGAGGCGGCTGGGCGTTCCACCGCCGAGGTAGACCGTGTCTGCATCGGGCAGGCCTACCATTTCGCGAACCAGCGCGTCGAGGTAGGCATGCTCCAGTTCGCGCGTGAAGACGCCCGAGGCGAAGTTACAGTAGGTGCATTTCTGCGCGCAGAACGGATACGAGATGTAGACCCCGGGCGCCACTACAGCCTGATCTCTTCTCCGAGTTGCTGGCCGATAGCGGATTCGATCAGGTCTGTCAACGTCTGGCCGGTATCGCGGAGGACGAAGGCTGAGTGGGCGTCGTCCCAGTCGAGCTTGAAGCTGCGTGAGTGCGCCGAGACCCAGACCTGCCGGACCGGACTGTTGGGGCTGATCACAAAACGGCCTGGCGGATTGTCAAACTCCACGGAAAGGGCGCCGGCCTGGAACTCGGGCTCGAAGCCGGCGTCTTCGGAGGCGGCAACCAGACGCGAATACAACCGGGTGAGTGCGTCGTCGGCGCGCTTCTGGAATTCCTGATCTTCCATGACTTACCTATTCTCACAGTTTTGCAGCAAGCTGTTGGCGTGCCGGGGGCACGCCACGGGCGCGGACGCCCGCACTGCTACGCAGTTTTGCGGATCGTGTTGTGCGCCGCCAACATCTGCTACCTTGGACCTTGCATGACAGAGAGCGCCTGTATCGCCCACGTCGAGCTGCCCGGCACAACTCCTCTATTCTCCGATTTTCAGCATTGTTTTCAGCGGCTTGCGCGATTTTACGAGCATTCGCCATGGAATCCTGCCTCGTATGAGGCAGCGGCGCGCGAGATCCGTTATCCCGTTGAGCGAAGGGAACGGGTGGCGGCGGCGCTGGCTCGCCGCAGCCAGAATTCTGAGCTGCTGGAGCGGTTCGCCCGGCCGGGAACCGTAGCGGTCGTCACCGGCCAGCAGGTAGGGCTGTTCGGCGGGCCGGTGTACAGCATTTACAAAGCTCTGACGGCAGTGAAGCTCGCCGAGGCGCTGACCGCGCGGGGCATCGAGGCGGTGCCCATTTTCTGGCTGGCCACTGAGGATCACGATTTCGCCGAGGTCAACCAGGCGTGGGTGTTCGACATGTGCCGGCAGCCGATCGAGCTTAGGGCGGCGCATGCGAACGGGTATCGGCCCGTGGGCATTATTCCGCTGGCTGATGTTCCAATCGACGGGCTGGCGGCGGCGCTGGCGGGTTTCGCGCTGGCCGATGAAACCGTGACGATGGTCCGGGAGGCTTACGTCAACGGGCGGAGCTGGGGTGAGGCCTTCCGGCTGCTGATTGAGCGGGTGCTGGGCCGGCATGCGGTGTTGTTCTTCGATCCGCTGGACGCAGAGTTGCGTGAGGTGCGCGCGCCACTGCTGGCCGACGCCGTGCGCGCGGCCGATGGGTTGAACGGTGCGCTGCTGGAACGGAATCGCGAACTGGTGGAAGCCGGCTATCACGCTCAGGTGCACGTGGAGGCGGACACGTCGCTGGTTTTTCTGCTCGACGGAGGCAAGCGCATCGCTCTGCGGCGGCACAACGGCGGGTTCGCGTCAAGGGATCGCAGCTATACCGCGGATGAGCTGGTGGCTCGGGCCGCGGATCTCTCGCCGAACGCGCTGCTGCGGCCGGTAATGCAGGACTATCTGCTGCCCACGGTGTCGTACGTGGGCGGTCCGGCGGAGCTGGCATATCTGGCGCAATCGCAGGTGATCTACGACCGGCTGCTGGGACGTATGCCGGTGGCGATGGCGCGCGCGACGTTCACCATCCTGGATGCGCACGCGAAGAAATCGATGGACCGGTTCGGGCTGGGCGTGACGTGCCTTTCGCACGGCGAGGCGGTGGTGCGCGACTACATCGCGGCGAAGCTGATTCCGGCGGCGGTGCACGACGAGTTCGCGGCGTCGCGGACGGCGATGCAGCATGCGCTGGGCGGGCTGCGACGCGAGATTTCGGGATTCGATCCGTCACTGAGCGCAGCGCTGGACAAGAGCGCGGCGAAGATTGTGTACCAGCTTTCGAAGATCGAGAGCAAGGTGCAGCGCGAGGCGCTGCGGCGCGACGAGCGAGCGCGGGCCGATGCGGCGTATCTGAGCGGTCTGGTGTTCCCGAACAAGCATTTGCAGGAACGTCTGTATGGGATTCTGCCGTTCCTTGCGCAGTTTGGCGAGGGTTTCATCGACACGCTGTACGAACGCGTGGAACTGGCGAACCCGGACCATCAGCTTGTTGTGGCATAAGAGCCGCTCACTTCCCGCAGAAAGGGAGAGGCGGCGGGTAGACGACACATCCTTCGCCCGGGTCGCCCAGAGAATGCCGCGGACGCTCATTCGGCGTCGGCGTTTCCGCGGGGAGACCGAGGACACTCCGTAGCTTCGTACGGCCTGCATCGCTGACTGCCGGATCTGCAGACCGCTCCAGATCGGCCACCGACCCATACTGCCAGTCGTCCGGATTCACGGGCGGCTTGAAGTCTTCGGTGCTGAACCAGCGCCATTCTTCGTGGGGAGGCGCCACCGCCAGAACAAGCGCAATGCAGTCCCGGGGGCCCTGGAAGTAGGGCACGCGGATGCGGTGGATTCCGCCACTCAGGACGACACTCCCGATACGAACTTCCGGTGGGTGCTGGCAGTCGTTGTCGATCACGGGCTGGTCGTCGACATAAAGTCTCGATCCGTCATCTGACCCCAGCGCAAATAAGTAAACACCGGGCTTCTCAATCCAGATGCGGCCGGTGTAGTGAATGGCGAACCACTCTCGCCGCTTCGTGACTCCGGGAAAACCGTCGCGCCAGTGACGCGGCGGGATGTTGAGCGTCGTCGTCCAGATGGAGCCGACGGGCTCGAGCTGATCGAAGTCCGGAAGACGGGTGGTTCCTTTGCGGATGAGATAAATGTCGCCGCGCAGGCCGGCCGCATTCACCACCGTCGTTCCAAAGACGGGAGTGCGGGCAGATTGCTGTGTTGCTGGATCGGACCCTGCCGCCGCTGTGGTCAGACCACAAACCAGCACCAGCCAGACAGCCCCCGTGCTCATAGGCAACCCACGGTCATTGTATGTCTTCCAGGGTCCGCCGGCGGCCACGTTCGCCGCGCGCGTGTGCTACGCTGCATCAGATATGGCCACTCGGAAGGATCAGGCTCCGCAAGTCAGCATTCCCCAGCGCGACCACCTGAAGCGAACACGGGATCGCGTCACCAGTTGTCTCGAGAGCGCCATTGCCAAACGTAGCAATGAGGTGATCAGCACTTTGATCGACGGTTTGGCACTGCAGAACACGTTCCGTCCGGCGACGCTCGCGCTCCTGAAGGAGATCATGGACGAGTACAACGAAGCGGGCTGGAAAGCGAGCTACAAAGAGGTGACCACGACCTCCATTCGCGTGACGCTGGCGTAGCGCACGGGTCGTCCCGGCGGGTTTGCTAGGATCAGTTCAGCACTTCCTTTCCAGCCGGAGTGGCGGAACTGGCAGACGCACGGGACTCAAAATCCCGCGTCCTTCACTGGACATGTGGGTTCGACCCCCACCTCCGGCACCATAGTATAATCAGAACTTTGTGGATGTTCTCCCGTTTCGTCGGGCAATATCGTACAATCAGGACATCATGCTTGCCCTTTACCGCCGCCACCGCCGCGACTGCAAAGGAGGCCATGCCGAGGACCTGCGAACCAGCGAATACGACGAGCGAAAAAAAGGTTGGATGCGTTGCGAATGCCCGATCTTCCTTTCCGGCACCCTTCATGGAAAGTTCAAGCGCC
>Ga0335082_10009478_pt1 | contig 10569 bp, 9 predicted proteins | sample Lox_Sample_41_FD_206718 | JGI IMG/M metagenome (GOLD analysis project Ga0335082, IMG submission 206718) | Soil microbial communities from Loxahatchee National Wildlife Refuge, Florida, United States - Lox_Sample_4.1 | ecosystem: Environmental > Terrestrial > Soil > Wetlands | place: USA: Florida...
CCTCGCGCCCGATCGTCACCGGCAGGATCATGCCGGGGAAGAGCACGAGGTTCCGGACCGGGACGATGATCAACGCGTCCTCGGGAATGACGACGACCGGTTGGCTCAGCTTCATCGAAGCCGCGCCGGGTGCCCTCGCCGCATCGGGTTCGTTCGGCCGCGAATTGTTGCTATCCAGGTTCATCATGGTCCTTGCCGCCGTCAGGCGATTTTCCGCAGGCCGATCACGAGATGGCCCCGGTCGAGCTCGCGCGTCATCAGGTCGTAGCGTCCGGGGGGCAGCGCGATCCGCCGCTCGAACCGGCCGTGGGGCAGCTCGAGCCGCCGGATCGTGGTGGTGAGCGCCACCGGCGGCAGCTGGCGATCGCCACGGACCACCAGCTCGTTCGCTTCGATCGTCGCCTCCACCTGCCCCGCCTGCACGCCGGGGAGCGCGTAGAACAGCCACAGCTCGTCCTCCGACTCGAAGACATCGACCGGCGGCTCCCACCGGGGCTGTGCCGCGGGCCGTACGCTGACTTCGAAAAAGCGCCGCTGGAGGCGGTTCGCCTCGTCGAGCATCTGCAGGGCTTCCGCCCACATCCACCGGTTCGGGTCGCGCGACGCCATCGGATCCTCGGGTAGCATCGGCCCGGGTGCGGGCCGCCGTGTTGAACGATAGATGGTTCTGGCCGTCCGATCAATCAAGTCCCTGGCATAAGGTTCTGTAGTGAAAAAGAAACTCGCCGTCTTCCGGCTCTGGTTCGAGGGCAATGCGTTCAGTCCGGTACCGACCGGTCGCGCGGCCTTCGAAGGGCGCGAGTGGGCGAAGGGCGAGGCCGCGCTCGCAGCCGCCCGGGGAACGGCAACCGAGCTCGCCGCGGTGGCGGACTTCGCGGCGACCCGGCCGGAGTGGGAGGTGACGGTCCTGCGCTGCGCCTCGGCGAACCCGGGCGGGCCGATCGACGACGCGGTATTCGAGACCCTCCGCGAGGAACTCGCCGCCGATCTCGCCGGGACGCGCTGGGACGCCGTCTATCTGTCGCTCCATGGCTCGGCGATCACCCGGTCGCGGCTCGCACCGGATCTCGATCTCGTCAAACTCGTCCGGACCGCGGTCGGCGCCAAGCCCGTTGGGGCGAGCTTCGATCTCCATGCGAACCTGAGCCCGGAGATGGCGAAGCTCGTCGACATCGCCTCCGGCTATCGAACGTATCCGCACGTCGACATGCGGGAAACCGCGGCGCGCGTGCTCGGGTTGCTCGAGCGCGCGGTGGCCGGTGAAATCCGGCCGGTCGGCGCGATCCGCAACACCGGCCGCCTGCTAGGGAGCTTCAACATGCGCACCGACGCCGGCCCGATGTCGGCGTTGCAGGCGCTCGCGCGCGCTCGCGAGGCGACGCCGGTGCTCGACGTCTCCGTCTTCGGCGGCTTCCCGTACGCCGATACGCCCGATTGCGGTGCCTCGGTCATGGTCTATGCGGATGGAAGCCGGGCCGCCGCCGCGGAAGCCGCAGCGGAACTCTCCGGTGCGCTCTGCGACCGAGCGGCCGAATTCGCCCCGGCGCTCGTCCCGCCAGCCGCAGCTCTCAGACAGGCGCTGGAATCGCCGCCGGGGCTCGTCGCGATCACCGATCCCGCCGACAACCCCTACTCCGGCGGCGCCGCGGATACGCCCGGCCTCTTCGACGCGCTGATCCGCCGCGCCCCGCGGGTGCCTGCGGTCTTCGCCTATCTCTGCGATCCGGAAGTGGTCGATACCGCCTGGCGCGCGGGCATCGGCACGCACCTCAACCTGCTGCTCGGCGGGAAGCGGAGCAGCGCATTCGGGCGCGGGGTCGAGGTCGAAGCCGATGTCGCGCGGCTCACACGGGGCGAGTTCCGCAACACCGGCCCGATGGAGCACGGCCTCGCGGTCTCGCTCGGGCGCACCGCGGTGCTGCGTGTACGAGACGTCCAGGTGATCGTCACCGAGCGCGTCGGCCCAGCCAACGATCCCGCGTTCTTTGCGCTCCACGGCATCGACCTCGCCCGCACGCGGCTCCTGTGCGTCAAGGCGAAGAACCATTTCCGCGCGGCCTTCCGCGACCGCTGCGTCGCGATCATCGACGCCGACTGCCCCGGCCCCGCAGCCGCCGACCTGCGGAGGCTCCCGTTCCGGAACCTCAGGCCGGGCTAGTCGAGCTTCGCGCCGGAGATCTTCACGATCTCCTTCCACTTCACGGTCTCGGCGGCGATGAACCTGCCGAGCTCCCGCGGGGTGCCGCCCACCGGGATGGCACCGAGCTGCGCGAACCGCTCCTTCACCTCGGGCTTCGCGAGGATCTTGTTCGCTTCGGCGTTGAGCTTCGCGATGATCGCCGCCGGCGTCGCTGCGGGCGCCATCGTCACGAACCACGAGCTCGCCTCGTAGCCGGGGGCGACGCTCGCGATCGGCGGCACCTCCGGCAGCGAGGGAATCGCCTTGGCCGTAGTGACGCCGAGCGCAATGAGCTTGCCCGACTTGATGTACGCCATCGCCGACGGCAGATTGTCGATCGTCATCTGCACCTGGCCGGCGAGGAGATCCTGCAGCGCCGGGCCGCTCCCCTTGTAGGGGATGTGCACGAGGTCGATCTTCAGCATCGACTTCAGAAGCTCGGTGGAAAGGTGCCCGGTCGTGCCCGGCCCCGGCGTCGCATAGTTGATCGAGCCGGGTTTCGCGCGCGCCCGCGCGATCAGTTCCTTGAGCGACTTGACCCCGAGCGACGGATGCACGATGAGCACATTCGGGACGCTCGCGACGAAGACCACCGGCGCGAAGTCCTTGTCGGTGTTGTACGGCATCTTCGAGTAGAGGAACTGGTTGATCGCCTGCGTCCCCGGCGTTCCCATGAGGAGGGTGTAGCCGTCCGGTGCGGCGCGAGCCACCTCGGCGGCACCGAGGTTGCCGCCCGCGCCGGCCTTGTTCTCGACCAGGAACGGGTGCCTGAAGGCCTGTCCGAGGTGCTCCGCCATGATCCGGGCGAGGATGTCGGTGGTGCCGCCGGGCGCGAACGGGACGATGTAGCGCACCGGCTTGGTCGGATAGTCGCCTTGCGCGAATGCGAGGGTGGCGGCAGCCCACAGGGCGACCGCGGCCAGGGAGCGGGTCATCGGGGCGTTCCTCCTTGATCGGGCGTGGAATTCTGCCTCGTCCCGGGCGCAGGCGTTACATCCGGTTGCAATATGTCATCCAACGCCAGGTGCCCGGCGGGTACGATCCGGCTGCACAGAAAAACGGCAACCCGCCCCATGCTACGCCCCGCCTTCGCCATCCTCCTGGCCGCACTCGTCCCGATTGCGGCCCAGGCGACAGCGCGTCTCGAGCAGGTCTATCCGGCGCTCGCCGCGACCAATGCGACCGAGCGGGCGATCCTGTTCACCGGTGACGATCGGAAGGCCATCGATTCGTTCTTCCGCAAGCACGCCAGTCCCGGTGCCGAGCCGAAACAACTTCCCCGCCGCGACCCGTTGCTCGTCCGCGACCGACTGCCCGAGAACGCCCCCATCCGGCCGCTTCCGAGCGCGCTCGACAGCCGGCTTCCTTCCCTGCCTCCCGGCTACCACCGCGTGATCGTGGGTCGGGACGTGGTGCTGCTCGACCTGCGCTCGCACACCATCCTCGACATCATGCGCGAAGTGGTCCGCTAAGGGCCACTCTCGCCCGCAGGCTCACGCTGTGAGCCTCTGCCTCCCGCATGCTCCGCGCATCGCGAACGTGGGGGGACGCAGCATGGGGGCACACTTCGAGGGCGCGCTGGATCTCTTCGGCGACGGCCCGGAACGCGATCCGCGCGAACGCCTGCGACCGCTGCCGCGGTCGGCCGAGGCGCTGGTCGAGCACCTGAAACGCGATCATCGCGCCCGGATCGTAGGCGAGGTCGTCGCACCCGAACGCCCTGCCCGGTTCGTCGGATTTCCCGACGAGCTCGACCCGCGGCTGCGGAGCGCCCTCGCAGTACGTGGCATCGGCAACCTCTACAGCCACCAGCGCGAAGCCTGGGCACATGTCGCCCGTGGACACGACACCGTGATCGTGACTCCGACCGCGTCGGGGAAGACGCTCTGCTACAACCTCCCGGTCATCGACGCAGCGCTCAAGACCGGCGCCAAGGCGCTCTATCTCTTCCCCACCAAGGCGCTGTCCCAGGATCAGGTCAGCGAGATCCTCGAGCTCAACGCGGCGGGCGAGCTCGGCATCCGCGCGTACACCTTCGACGGCGACACCCCCGGCGACGCGCGCCGCGCGGTGCGGACGCACGGCGACATCGTGGTCTCGAACCCCGACATGCTCCACCAGGCGATCCTGCCGCATCACACCAAGTGGGCGCAGTTCTTCGAGGCGCTGCGCTTCGTCGTGATCGACGAGCTGCACACCTACCGCGGCGTCTTCGGCTCGCACGTCGCGAACCTCGTCCGGCGGCTGCGGCGGATCTGCCGGTTCTACAAGACCGAGCCGGTGTTCATCGCCTGCTCGGCGACGATCGCCAACCCGGCCGAGCTGGCCGAGCGGCTGCTCGGCAGCCCGGTGCGGGCGGTCACCGAGTCCGGCGCGCCGCAGGGCCGGAAGCACTTCCTCGTCTGGAACCCGCCGGTCCTGAACGCCGACCTCGGCATCCGCGTCTCGGCGCGGTCGCAGTCGACGCGGATCGCGCGGCTCGCGGTGAAGCTCGGTCTGAAGACGATCGTCTTCGCCAACTCGCGACTCGAGGTCGAGGTGCTGACCAAGTACCTGAAGGACGTCTTCGACCGCGATCCGCGCGCGCCGGCGCGGGTCGCCGCCTATCGCGGCGGGTACCTGCCCACCGAGCGGCGCGACAAGGAGGCGAAGCTCCGCGCCGGCGGGCTCGACTGCGTGGTGTCGACGTCCGCGCTCGAGCTCGGGGTGGACATCGGCGCGCTCGACGTCTGCGTGCTGAACGGCTATCCCGGGACGGTCGCCGGAAGCCTCCAGCGCTTCGGGCGCGCGGGCCGGCGGAACCGCACGGCCGTGGGGGTGCTCGTCTGCACCAGCGACCCCCTCGATCAGTATCTCGCCCGGCATCCGGACTTCTTCCTCGGGGCGAGCCCGGAGCACGCGCGGATCGATCCCGACCAGCTGCTGATCCTCATGGACCACGTCCGTTGCGCGGCGTTCGAGCTGCCGTTCACCGAGGGCGAGACGTTCGGCGGCGTGAAGCTCGGGGAAGCGCTCGGCTACCTCGCCGAGCAGGGCGTGGTCCACCGCGAGGGTGCGCGCTGGCACTGGATCGCCGACAGCTATCCGGCGAACGCCGTCTCGCTGCGCTCGATCGCCGAAGGCAATTTCACCGTGATCGACATCAGCGACGGCCGCAAGGACGTCATCGCCGAGGTCGATTATTCGGCGGCAGCGGTGACGCTCTACGAAGGCGCGATACACATGGTGCAGTCTGCGCCCTGGCAGGTCGAACGGCTCGACTGGGTCGGCCGGAAAGCGTTCGTGCGTACCACCGCCGCCGACTACTACACCGATGCGATCGACTACACCAAACTGAAGGTGCTGGACGAATTCGCCGCCGACAGGGGTCCGACTTCGCTCGCCGCACACGGCGAAGTCCACGTGGTGCGCAGAGTCGCCGGGTACAAGAAGATCCGCTACTACACCCACGAGAACGTCGGGTACGGCCGCGTGAACCTGCCGGATCAGGAGATGCACACGACGGCGCTCTGGTGGGAAGCCGATCCCCAGGCGCTGAGGCGCGAGTTCGCGACCCGGTTCGAGGCGCTCGACGGATTCCTCGGGGCGGCGCACGCGATCCATCGGATCGCGGTGTTTCTCTCGCTTGCCGAACCGCGGGACATCGGACGCGCGGTCGGCGATGGCGGCCCCGAGGGGAGCTGGGTCGCGGCCGGGGGAAGCGATGGACGTGCGGAAGCGCGTACGCTCGACGGTGCGCCGATCGATCTCGAGGCAGCGGCGCAGCCGTTCCGGCCGACGCTCTACCTTTACGACAACTACCCCGGTGGAATCGGGATCACCGCGCCGCTCTACGATCTCCGCGAACAGGCGATCGGGCGCTCGATCGAACTGGTCGCAGGATGCGCCTGCACGCTCGGCTGCCCGGCTTGCGTGGGTCCCGTGCTCGCTCCCGAGACCGGGAAAGGGCTCACGCCGAAGCAGGCGGCGCTTAGCGTGCTCGGCTTGTTCGGAACCAGCGGCCGCGGCGGGCCGACCGCACACTGATGATCGATCTGCAGGTCCGGCTCCGGCAACTGCGCGAGAAAGCGCAGGCGCTGCCCGCGCTTCCATCGGCGGGTCCGTCGCTCGGGCAGCGGCTGGAGCGGCTCCGAGTGTCGGGTTCGGCCCGCCCCGCTACGACCGCCGAGTCGCTCGCTGCGTCCCTGCGAGGGAAGATCGCTGCGCCGGGCCTGATCGAGCTCGTGCGAACCTACCCCTTGCCGCTTCGCCACGGCGAGATCACGGTCGCGAACGGGCGCGTGCTCGCTGAGGTGGCAAAGTCGCTCGGCAAGTTCGCCACGCCAGTCGCTCCGGAGGCGATTCTCTGCCTGGATACCGAGACGACAGGATTGGCGGGCGGGACCGGGACGTTAGCGTTCATGGTCGGCCTCGCGTGGCTGGAAAGCGGCGCGCTGCGGGTCGTGCAGTGGATATTGGCGGGCTTTGCCGCCGAGGGCGCACTCGTCGAGAGAGTGCGCGAGCGGATGGCGCTTGCCGGTGTGCTCGTTACCTTCAACGGCAAGTCGTTCGATCTGCCGCTACTCAAGACCCGGGCCCGCCTCGCCGGAACGGATCTCTTAACCGACGGACTGGCGCACCTCGACCTCCTGCACGTCACGCGACGGCTGTTACACGCCGGTTGGCCCGATTGTCGACTGCGGACCGCCGAGGCGCGAGCGCTTCGGCTGGAACGCCCCGACGATCTGCCAGGTGCGGAAGCCCCGGCCGCCTGGCGCCGCTGGCTCGAGCGCGGCGATACGAGCCAGCTCGCGCGCGTTGCCGATCACAACCGGGCCGATCTTCTGGCGCTCGTCGCGCTCATGGCAGTGCTCGAGAAGCCGACGGCGCGAGAGGCGCCGCTCTTGACCTCCCTGTAACAATTCGGCCGCCTCGGGCCTGGATCGTGCTCAGCCTTCCGGCGAGGCGCGACACGATGCACGGGCCGTTTCTCAGGTAGACGCCAGAAGTTGACTCGATCTTCGCTGCACTGGATTAAGGCAAAACCTTCAGGGCTGTCGTAACCACAAGGCTCTGCTGTGAAAAAGCACACAGGCACGAAACCTGCGCTGGACGGTCATTCAAGAATGGTCGTCGATGGTGGAGCATGTCGAGCCCGTCGTTAACGCGCTTTAGTCTTGGAGCGGCTCTCATCTGCGTAGCCTCGATTGTCGGCGCGACGCCGGTGGTTGACCAAGAACAGACAGATGGATCGGCCCTGCTCGCGTTCTTTGGAGGGAACTCGAGCCTGGCGCAGTCGTTCATGCAGAAGCACAGCAACGTCTCGGGCGCGGGTGTCGAACTCTCTGACAAAACCATTACCGGCGCGGCCGAGATCACGATCGAGCTATGGGATGCGTTACCCGCATTGAGCAGCGTCAACCCGCTCGACATCCAGAAGAACGTTGGTAGTCAGCCGCTCGCATCCGCAAGCCGGCTCGGGGCAATGCCGGGTGATTTCGTGGAGGTGTTCTGGAAGCCGGTCCTCGTCGACCCGGCGAACACTTATTACCTCGTCTTCAAGTCCTCTAACCCCGACTTCGCCATTGGCGGTTCCGTCAACGGCCCGTATCCCTTCGGACAGTTCTTCGTAAACAACGACGCGCAATTCCGCAATTTCGACGCAGCCTTCCGCACCTTCGCCGACGACGGCAACACCCCGGTGCCCGAGCCGGGCAGCCTCGCGCTTCTCGGGATAGCGCTCGCAGGAGTCGCTGTCGCCCGGCGGAAGCCGCGAACCTGAGATTCCCCGTCGCTGCCAGGGTTCGCTCCGCGCGCGCCTGAAGCGGCTCGACGACCAACGGGTCCCGCAAGCAGGACCGCGCCCCGTTCCTGATGGGGGCCTGAACCCGTTTCGGGTATCCTTGCCCGGCCCCGCGCCGCGCCTGATCCGAACGGCGTCTTCGGCGCCCGCACCACGCCCGGAGCGCGCATGACCCAGCCCTCGATCCTCTTTGAAGCGCAGGACGGCTACGCCGTTGTAACGCTCAACCGGCCAGAGCGCCTCAACAGCTTCAACGTCGAGATGCACGAGCGTCTCCGCGAGGCCGTGTCGGAGATCAAGCGCCGCGACGAGGTCCGGGCGGTGCTCCTCACCGGCGCCGGCCGCGGTTTCTGTGCCGGCCAGGACCTCTCCGACCGCGCGGTCAAAGCGGACGCGGCGCCGGTGGATCTGGGCTATGCGCTGAGCACGTTCTATAACCCGCTCATCCGCACGCTTCGCGAGCTACCCAAGCCAGTCATCTCCGCGGTCAACGGCGTCGCCGCAGGGGCCGGCGCCAATCTTGCCCTCTCAGCCGATATCGTCATCGCGGCACGGTCCGCGAGCTTCGTGCAGGCGTTCTGCAAGATAGGCCTCGTCCCAGACTGCGGAGGGACCTACTTCCTCCCGCGCCTGGTCGGCACCGCGCGCGCGATGGGGCTCGCCCTGCTCGGCGACAGACTCTCCGCCGAGGACGCGGAACGCTGGGGGCTCATCTGGAAGTGCGTCGACGACGCCAAACTGATGGACGAAGCGCGCACGCTCGCAAGAGAGCTCGGCGCCGGGCCGACGAGGGGATTTGCGGACATCAAGCGCGCGATCTACGCATCCGCGACGAGCACGCTCGACGCCCAGCTCGATCTCGAGCGCGACCTCCAGCGCGAGCTCGGCAAGACCGCCGACTACCGCGAAGGTGTCCAGGCCTTTCTCGAGAAACGGGCCCCGAAGTTCTCCGGTCGATGACTGCCCACGCCGATCCGCAAGCGCAGGCGGAGGCGATCGGTCGCGAGCTCTACGCCCGCGACGCCGCTTCGCGGACGCTCGGGATCGCGCTCGAGGAGATCCGTCCGGGGTACGCCCGGATGAAGATGAAGGTTCGCGCCGACATGGTGAACGGCCACGACCTCGCCCACGGCGGCCTGATCTTCACGCTGGCCGACAGCACGTTCGCGTTCGCCTGTAACAGCCACAATCACGTCACCGTCGCCCAGGGCGCAACGATCGAATTCCTCGCCCCGGGCAGGCTCGGTGACGTGCTGACCGCCGAAGGGCGCGAGCAGCATTCGAGCGGACGCACCGGTGTCTACGACATCACCGTGACGAACCAGGACGGGCGGACGATCGCCCTCTTCCGCGGGAAGTCCTTCCGTCTCGGAGCCCACATCCTCACGCCGCCCCAGGCGGCCTGATCCGGAGGACGCCATGAGCGCACACGATCACCTCGAGCACATCGAGAAGGCGAGCGTCGACGAGCTGCGGCACCTCCAGCTCGAGCGGCTGAAGTGGACCGTGCGCCACGCGTACGACTCGGTTCCGCACTACCGGAAGAAATTCGACGCCCACGGGGTGCGGCCCGACGATCTCACGCGCCTGGAGGACCTCGCGAAGTTCCCGTTTACGACGAAGCAGGATCTCCGGGAGAACTACCCCTTCGGGATGTTCGCGGTGCCGATGGAGAAGATCGTCCGCGTCCACGCCTCGAGCGGCACCACCGGCAAGCCGACAGTCGTCGGGTACACGAAGGGCGACATTCATACCTGGTCGCTCGTGATGGCACGCTCGATCCGCGCCGCCGGCGGGCGCTCGACCGACAAGATCCACGTCGCGTACGGCTACGGTCTCTTCACCGGCGGCCTCGGCGCGCACTACGGCGGCGAAGCGCTCGGCGCCTGCGTGATCCCGCTCGGCGGCGGGATGACCGAGCGGCAGGTCCAGCTCATCAACGACTTCAGGCCCGACATCATCATGGTGACGCCGTCGTACATGCTGGCGATTGCCGATGAGTTCGAGCGGCAGGGACTCGACGCGAAGCGCTCGTCGCTCCGCGTTGGCATCTTCGGCGCCGAGCCCTGGACCGAGGGCATGCGCGAGGAGATCGAGCGCCGCATGGGGCTCACCGCCGTCGATATCTACGGGCTCTCCGAGGTGATGGGACCCGGCGTCGCCCAGGAATGCATCGAGACGAAAGACGGATTGACCGTCTGGGAGGATCACTTCTTCCCCGAGATCATCGACCCCGCCACCGGAGAAGTCATGCCCGACGGTCAGTCCGGCGAGCTCGTGTTCACCTCGCTCACCAAGGAGGCGCTGCCGGTCATCCGCTACCGGACGCGCGACCTCACCGCCCTCCTCCCCGGGACGGCGCGGACGATGCGCCGCATGGGCCGGATCACCGGCCGCAGCGACGACATGCTGATCATCCGCGGGGTGAACGTGTTTCCGACCCAGATCGAGGAGCTGATCACCAAGCAGCCACGGCTCTCGCCGCACTACGTGCTCGAGGTGCGGCGCGAGGGACGGCTCGACGAGCTCGACGTCATCGTGGAGGCGCGCGTCGACCTCGCCGCGCCGCTAGACGAGGCCGACCGCACGGCCGAGGCGAAGACGCTCG
>Ga0335082_10009480_pt1 | contig 10569 bp, 12 predicted proteins | sample Lox_Sample_41_FD_206718 | JGI IMG/M metagenome (GOLD analysis project Ga0335082, IMG submission 206718) | Soil microbial communities from Loxahatchee National Wildlife Refuge, Florida, United States - Lox_Sample_4.1 | ecosystem: Environmental > Terrestrial > Soil > Wetlands | place: USA...
CATGTCGGCCCCGGCCACGTTCTGCGACAGCACGTCCTGGCGCCGGTTGAGCCAGTCCATGCGCTCCTTGAGCATCGCAAGCAGAGGGATCTGGCCGACGTCCATGGTTCCGTTCCGTATACGAATTGTTAGCCTTACGCGGCCCCATGCTGCACGCGAACGCTTAAGCCGCGCTTAACACAAACGGAAAAAGCTGCCGGGCAGATTCCCCCCGCGCTTAACCGCCGATTAAGCTTGACGGCATTTGATGAGGCCGCCGCCCGCCGGAGCGCGTTCATGGACGTCCTCGACTTCGCCCGCTATTTCGCCGCCCTCATCCTGGTTTTGGGATTGATCGGCGCCGCGGGGCTCGCCGCGCGCCGCTTCGGCCTGCCCGGCCTGGCCAAGCCCGCCGCCAGCCGGCGGCTCAAGATCGTCGAAACCCTGATGATCGCGCCGCGTCAGCGCCTGGCGCTGGTGCGCCGCGACGATGTCGAACATCTCCTCGTCATCGGCCCCGACGGCGCCTCGGTGATCGAAGCGGGCATCGCGCCGCCCGCCGGAGAAAACCCCGCATGACGCGGCGCCTTGTCATCCTCGCTTCCCTTGCGCTGTTCCTGATCGTGCCCGGCGCCGCCCAGGCCGCCACCCATGCGGCGGCGGCAAACGGCGCCGCAGCGTCCGGCGGATTGTCGATCGACTTTTCGGGCGGCGGGCTGTTCACCGACCGCATGATGCAGATCATCGCGCTCATCACCATCCTGAGCGTGGCGCCCTCCATCCTCATCATGATGACGAGCTTCGTGCGCATCGTTGTCGTGCTGAGCCTGCTGCGCACCGCGCTCGGCCTGCAGCAGAGTCCGCCCAACAGCGTGATCGTGTCGCTGGCGCTGTTCCTCACCCTGTTCGTGATGACGCCCACCTTGAGGGACGCCTACAACCAGGGCGTCGAGCCGCTCATCGCGGGCCAGATCACCGCCGAACAGGCCATCGACAAGGCCGCCGTGCCGATGAAGAAGTTCATGCTCGGGCACGTGCGCCAGGTGGACCTCAAGCTGTTCCTCGACATGTCGGGCAAGAAGGCGCCGGCGCCCGAAGCGGTGCCGCTCACCACCGTGGCGCCGGCCTTCATGCTCTCCGAGCTCAAGCGCGCCTTCGAGATCGGCTTTCTGATCTTCGTGCCGTTCCTCATCATCGACATGGCGGTGGCCTCGATCCTGATGAGCATGGGCATGATGATGCTGCCCCCGGTGATCATCTCGCTGCCGTTCAAGCTGATCTTCTTCGTGCTGGTCGACGGCTGGCGGCTGATCTCCGGCTCGCTGGTCGAGAGCTACCTGCACGGCCCGCCGCCCGGATAGGCCGATCTCCCGCCATTGAACCCGGAACGCGCTTGACACTCGTCACATATTTCTATAATTATGGAATTATGAAATCAAATGACGTTCTGGATGCCCTCTCCGCGCTGGCCCAGGAAACGCGCCTGGCCATCTTCCGCCGGCTGGTGCGGGCCGGTCCCGACGGCGAGACGGCCGGCGGTTTGGCCGAGGCGCTGGAGATTCCGGCGCCGACCCTTTCGTTCCATCTCAAGGAGCTGGAACGGGCCGGGCTGATCGCGCAGCGCCGCGCCGGCCGCAACCTCATCTATACCGCCCGCATCGAGACCATGCGCGACCTTCTGGCCTATCTGATGAAGGATTGCTGCCGGGGGCATCCGGAAATCTGCAACATAAAGGTGGTGGAGTGCGCCCATGGCTGACCGGGCCTACAGTGTTTTGTTCCTCTGCACCGGCAACTCGGCGCGCTCGATCCTCGCCGAGGCCTGCCTCAACGCCGAAGGGCGGGGCCGCTTCCGCGCCCATTCGGCCGGCAGCCATCCCAAGGGCGAGGTCAATCCCTTCGCCGTCGCCTTGTTGCGGCAGCTCGGCCTGCCCACCCAAGGCCTGCGCTCCAAGAGCTGGGACGAATTCGCCGCGGCCCCCGCGATGGATTTCATCTTCACCGTCTGCGACGCCGCGGCGGGCGAGACCTGTCCGCTGTGGCCCGGCGGGCCGGTGACGGCGCACTGGGGCATACCCGATCCCGCCGCCGTGGAAGGCACCGACGCCGTCAAGATGCAGGCCTTCCGCGAAGCCTTCAGGATGCTGGACAACCGCATTCGCCTGTTCATCGCTTTGCCGATCGACAAGCTCGACCGCGTCGGGCTCAAGCGGCGCCTCGACGACATCGGCCGGACGCGCGGATAAGATGTCGATCTTCGAACGCTATCTCACCGTCTGGGTGGGCCTCTGCATCGTGGCCGGGATTGCGCTGGGCCGCCTATTCGCGCCGGCGTTTCACTTCGTCGGCGGGATCGAAATCGCCCGGGTGAACCTGCCGGTCGCCGTCCTCATCTGGCTGATGATCATTCCCATGCTGGTGAAGATCGACTTCGCGGCCTTGTCGCGGGTCAAGGAGCACTGGCGCGGCATCGCCGTCACCCTGCTGGTGAACTGGGCGATCAAGCCGTTCTCGATGGCGTTGCTGGGCTGGTTGTTCATCGGCTGGCTGTTCCGCCCGCTGCTGCCCGCCGGCCAGATCGACAGCTACATCGCCGGGCTGATTCTCCTGGCCGCGGCGCCTTGCACCGCCATGGTGTTCGTCTGGAGCAATCTGTCGAACGGCGAGCCGCATTTCACCCTCAGCCAGGTCGCGCTCAACGATCTCATCATGGTGTTCGCCTTTGCGCCCATCGTCGGGCTGCTGCTCGGCCTTTCGTCGATCACCGTCCCGTGGCAGACGCTGCTGCTCTCGGTCGTGCTCTACATCGTCGTGCCGGTGGCGATCGCCCAGGTCATACGGCGCGCGGCGCTGGCGCGCGGCGCCGGTTCGCTCCACAAACTGCTGAGCGAGCTGCAACCGGTATCGCTGGTGGCGCTGCTGACCACGCTCGTCCTGCTGTTCGGCTTTCAGGGCGAGGAGATTCTGGCCCAGCCCGCGGTCATCGCCATCCTGGCGGTGCCAATCCTGATCCAGGTCTATTTCAACGCCGGCGTCGCCTATCTCCTCAACCGCGCCAGCGGCGAGGCGCATTGCGTCGCCGCTCCGTCGGCGCTGATCGGCGCCAGCAATTTCTTCGAGCTGGCGGTCGCCGCCGCCATCAGCCTGTTCGGCTTCAATTCGGGAGCGGCCTTGGCGACGGTTGTGGGGGTGCTGATCGAAGTCCCCGTGATGTTGTCGGTGGTCCAGATCGTGAACGCGAGCCGCCGCTGGTACGAGGCGCGCTGAACGCCCCGATTTCCCCCGAAACGCCCGGCTGCTCCACCGGGAATTGTGCGACCGGAAACCGCGTTGCGCCCGGCCGGGGCATGCCTGACATACTCGTGTCAATAACGGCGCCGGGCAGCCACCCGGCGGCAATCGAACTGGACTGAGCCGTTGAACTCCCCATCGATTTGACGGCTGAGCGGGGCCGCGGGATTCCCAGATTCTGCGGCCCGTTTCTTTTTGACGACCGCTCTTTTCCGGCGCGCCGCACGGCTTATTCTCAGGGCATGCACGATCACACCGGCTGGACCCACGGACACGTGTTCCTCGGCCACGCCCACGCCCGGGCGGAGGCCCGCGCCCGGCTGGTTGCTTTCCTCACCGCCGCCTTCATGGCGGTCGAAATCGTGACCGGCCTGCTGTTCGGCTCGATGGCGCTGCTGGCCGACGGCGTGCACATGGCGACGCATGTCGGCGCCCTGGGCCTTGCCGCCGCCGCCTATTGGCTAGCGCGCCGCCATGCCCGCGACACGCGGTTCTCCTTCGGCTCCGGCAAGTTCGGCGATCTGGCCGCTTTCGCCAGCGCCATCGCGCTGGGGCTGCTGGCAGTCGGAGTGGCGGTCGAGTCCGTCCGCCGGTTCTTCGAGCCGGTCGGTGTGCGCTACGGCGAGGCATTGTTCGTCGCCGCCATCGGCCTTCTGGTGAACATCCTGAGCGCGGCGATCCTGCACGATCCGCACGAGCATACCCGCGCGCCGCACCATCGCGACAACAATCTGCGCGCCGCCTATCTGCACGTACTGGCCGATGCCGCCACCAGCGTGCTGGCGATCGCGGCGCTGGCCTCGGGCTGGCTGTTCGCCGTCGCCTGGGCCGATCCGCTGGTCGGCGTGGTCGGCGCGGTGGTGATCGCCTCCTGGGCCTACGGCCTGGTGCGCGACAGTGCGCTGGTGCTGCTCGACGCCGAGGACGATCCGGCCATGGCTCAGGACATCAAGGCGCTGGTCGAGAACGAACTTGGCGGCAAGGTGTTCGATCTGCACCTGTGGCGGCTGGGGCCGGGCCATCGCGGCCTGATCGTCTCGGTCGCCGGTACCGGCACCGACGGCGAACGGCTAAAACACGTGCTTGCCCAGCGTTATCCGAGCCTCAGCCACATCACGGTCGAACTGGCGCAGTGCGAGGATTGCGCCCGCTCGGCTTGACGGGCGCCGCCCGGACCGGTTTGCTGGTTCGGCAACGGGCGCGGGCGGGGTTTCATGGCGGATTGGGCCGTCGAGCTGAAGGGCGCGACCAAGCGCTTCGGTAGCCTCGTGGCGGTGGACCGCCTCGATCTTTCGCTGCCGCACGGCGGCATCATCGGATTTCTCGGCCCCAACGGCGCCGGCAAGACGACCACGCTGCGCCTGCTGCTCGGCCTCTATGTGCCCGACGCCGGCACCATCCGAGTATTGGGCAGGGAGGTGAGCCGCGTGCGCCGACGCATCGGCTATCTGCCGGAGGAGCGCGGCCTCTACCGGCGGATGCGGGCCGACGACGCCATCGCCTATGTGGCGACGCTGAAAGGCCTCAAGCGGTCAGAAGCGCTGAAGCGCGCCCGCGAGCTGCTCCAACGCTTCGGCCTCGGCGCCTTCGCGCGCGTCCGCATCGAAGGCCTGTCGAAGGGCATGGCGCAGAAGGTCCAGCTGATGGCGGCGGTGGCGCACGACCCGGACTTCGTCATCCTCGACGAGCCGTTCGCCGGGCTCGATCCGGTCAACCAGAGCGAGCTTGAGGATTTCATCCGCGGGCTGGCGCGCGACGGCAAGACGATCCTGTTCTCCACCCACACGATGGAACACGCCGAACGGCTGTGCAGCCGGCTGGTGATCCTGGTGCGCGGCGGCAAACGCTTCGACGGAACCCTCGACGAGGCGCGGCTGCTGTTGCCGCGGCGCGCCCAGATCGGGGCGGACGGCGATCTCGGCTTTCTCGCCGCGGTGGAAGGGGTGGCGCGCGTCGAGCCGCCGGGCGAAAGCCGTCCCTATTGGACGATCGAACTCAAGCAAGGCGCCGACGGCCGCCCGCTGCTGGCGGCCTGCTTCGAACGCGGGGTGGTGCCCACCTATTTCGATCTGGCGCCGCCCAGCCTGCACGAGGTTTTCGTCACCCTGGTCGAGAGGGCGTCATGATCCGCCGCATTCTCCTCATCGCCCGCCACGAATTCGTCAAGTACGTGACGCGCCGCGGTTTCATCATCAGCCTGATGATGCTGCCGCTGATCCTCGTGCTGTCGACGGCGACGTCGAGCTTCATCGCCTCCCATCCCAAGGCGCAGGTGATCGCGGTGATCGACCGCGCCGGCGGCTATGCCGAGGCGATCGGGGCGGCAGCGGAGCAACAAAAGGCGCGCGACGAGCTCAGGGCGATCGCCGATTACGCCGGCAAGTACGCCGACATGGCGGCGGTGAAACGCGCCGACCCCGAGCTTGCCGCCCTGTTCAAGGCGCCGGATCGAATCGCCTCCGTCAAGGCGTTGGCGGCGCGCGGCGGCTGGCGTGCTGCCTTCGCCGTCATCACCGGTCACCTGCGCCCCGGCGCGCCGGTGTTCACGCCGCCGGAGCCGCAGGAGATCCTGGTGCCGCCGCCCGCGGACCTCACGGTTGAAGGCGCGCAGTTCGGTTCCGCGGCGCGCGATTACCTCGCCGGCGACCGCAGAATAACGACGGCGGGCACCGCCGAGCGGCTTTCGGCCATCGTCGTCATCCCCAAGGGGTTCGGCCCCGGCGCGCCGGTCGCGGCGCAGTTCTGGTCGTCCGGCATGGACGAAGCCTATTCCTTCGTACGCGGTGCGCTCACCAATGCGCTGCGCCTGAAGACGCTGCGGACGCTGGTGCCGCCCGAGCGCCGGTCCGAGGTCAGCCTCGACGTCGATGCCGGGCTCGAGCGGTTCGATCCCGCCCGCGGCGCGCGCGCCAGGCTCGTCGACCGGCTGGCGATGTTCGTGCCGATGGGCCTCGCCTTCTTGCTGTTCATCGTCACCTTCTCGAATGCGGCGCTGCTGCTGCAGGGCGTGGTCGAGGAGAAATCCACCCGGATGATCGAAGTGCTGCTCTCCTGCGCCTCGCCGCACGAGATCATGATCGGCAAGCTCCTCGGCGTGGCGGCGCTGTCGGTACTGACCGTGACGGTGTGGACCGGCAGCCTGGTGGGTGTCGCGTCGTTCTTCTCGCACGAGCTGGTGGCGGCGGTCATGGCGGGGCTCAGCGGACTTGCGCCGGTCCTGCCGCTGATCGTCCTGTATTTTGTCTGCGGGCTGTTGATCTACAGCGCGATCTTCCTCAGCGTCGGCGCCACCACCGCGTCGCTGCCGGACGCCCAGGCGTTGATCGGACCGGCCAGCATCATCATCGTTTTGCCGAACTTCTTCATAGCCATGTTGATCCAGGACCCCAACGGCACGCTGGCGACGGTCATCTCCTGGATTCCCATCTACACACCCTACTTCATGCTGGTACGCTTGCCGTTCCATCCGCCGGCCGTGGAGGTCTGGTTGTCGTCGGCGCTGGCGGTGCTGACGGCGGTCTTCATGATCCGCCAGACCGGACGCATCTTCGCGCGCCACGTGCTGACGACCGAGCGCCCGCCGGCCTTCGGCACGCTGCTGAAGCAGCTGTTCGGCAGACGAAAGATCGCCTGAACGCCAACGAAAAAGGCCGCCCGGACGGGCGGCCTTGCGGTCCATCCGCCGATGTTTCGGCTACTTCGGCAGCAGCCCTTCGCGCTGCAGGCGCTTGCGCTGCAGCTTGCGGTAACGGCGGATCGCCTCGGCCCGCTCGCGGGCGCGCTTCTCGCTCGGCTTCTCGTAATGGCCCCTGAGCTTCATCTCGCGGAAGATGCCCTCGCGCTGCATCTTCTTCTTCAGCGCCTTCAGCGCCTGATCGATGTTGTTGTCGCGAACGATGATCTGCAAAGGCAGCTCCCGAGCGGTTTCTTGAGGGCGCGGCTAGATAACAGAAGGGTCATGCCCTGTCCACACGGCCGCGGCAAATCGTCGAGTGATTTGCATGCTTTGCCCGCGATGTGTGGCAGCGGCGCCCGCATCCGAACGACGGCGCCCGCGAAGCCGCCCGATCTGACCACTAAGCCCCTGAAATACATAGCCGCCTTCACACCGGTTTCGACGGGACAAGGGTGTCCGCCTTGCCGCCACGAGGCCGATGGCGTAGTCGGGTGCGGCCATGGCCATCCTGAAAATCGCCCGCATGGGTCATCCGGTTCTGGCACACAAAGCCGATCCGGTCGCCGATCCGTCCGCCCCCGAGATCCGCCGGCTCGTCGCCGACATGGTGGATACGATGATCGACGCCGACGGTGCCGGCCTGGCCGCGCCGCAGGTGCATGTGCCGCTGCGGATCGTGGTGTTCCAGGCACCGGCCGAGCGCAGCGAGGGACTCACACAGGCGGAGCGCTTCGACCACACGGCGCCGCTCACCGTCCTCATCAATCCGGAACTGGAGGTGATCGGGCCCGAGCGGGAGGGCGGTTGGGAAGGCTGTCTGTCAGTGCCGGGCCTGCGCGGCTTCGTCGAGCGGCCGGCGCACATCTGTTATCGCGGCTTCGATCACGAAGGCCGCCGCATCGAACGCGTTGCCCGGGGGTTCCACGCCCGCGTCGTGCAACACGAATGCGATCACCTGGACGGCATCCTCTATCCGCAGCGGATGGCCGACCTGAAACAGCTCATCTTCGAGAGCGAGGCCCGCTTCTGGATGCGCGAAAACGAAGGCGCCGCCTAGGCTTATGCGTCGGCCGGAAGTCGTTCCAAGTCGCTGTTGCGGTATCGCCGCGGCGCGCTTGTGTCTTATTGTCTCAGCCCGCTGAGGGAGCGCAGAATCAGGCCCAACATCAGGGGAGGCTGGCTATGCGTGTGATTTGGAACGCGGCGGCCGCGGGCGCGTTGGTGTTGTTGGCGCCGTCGGCGCTGGCCGGGCAGCTGACCATCGTTTCCGTGACACCGGAAGGCGTCGCCTGCGTCTTCGCGCCGACGTGCATGGTCAACGCCAGCGACACCTACGGCGTCTTCAAGCTGTTCGGCAACGGCGGCGTGAGCCGCGTGCTCACGCGCACCTATCCCGGCCTGCCCGGAACCAAAGCGGCGGGCATGACCGGCTATTCGCTCCGCCTGGATCTGACGGCGTCCACGGCGCTCGGCATGGCCAACTGCATCGAGCGGCTGATCGTCGATGTCGGTCCGCTCGCTTCGCTGCCTTATGCGGGCAAGGGCAATGCCGAAGTGTTCGCCGTTTCCGGCGACAGCGGCGCGCCTCTCAGTTCGGCGACCCAGAGCGGCGGCAAGATCACCTTCACCTTCGCCAAGCCGATCTGTCCGGCGATCGGCGCGCGGCCCGGTCAGGCAAGCCTCTATTTCGGCTTCGCCGCCAAGAGCCCGCCGGTCCCCGGCAAGGCGCAGATCGTGGGAACGCTGGAAGGCACGACGACCGACGTTCGCGTGCCGAAGCACTGAACGCCACTGGCTTTTCGCCCACGAGCGCCGATAATCTCGGCGCTCGTTGTTTTGGGAGCAAGGCATGACGGCCTCTTCCGCGGCCTGCGACGACGCCACGCTCAGATGCGCCATCATTGCGGCGGCGCTGCCGCTCGCCGCCTGCGAAGGTTTCACGCCGGCTGTGTTGGAACGGGCGGCCGAGCAAGCCGGTGCCGCACGCGACGACCTCGCGCGGCTGTTCCCGAACGGCGCCTCGTCGCTGATCGAAGCCTATTCGACGGACGCGGACGCCGAGATGGAGCGGCGCCTGGCGGCGATGACTCTCGAGGCCATGCCAGTGCGCGAACGCATCGCCGCCGCCGTCCGCACGCGGCTCGATATCCTGCGGCCCCACAAGGGGGCGGTGCGGCGCGCCATCACCCATTTGAGCCTGCCGCCCAACCTGCCGCTGGGTACCACGCTCGCCTATCGCACGTCCGATGCCGTGTGGCGGGCGGCCGGCGACCATTCGACCGATTTTTCCTTCTACACCAAGCGCGGCATTCTGGCAGGCGTTTACGCCGCGACGCTAATCTGCTGGTTCGGCGACGACAGCGAGGGCGAGCGCGCCACGATGGAGTTCCTGGCGGCGCGGATCGAAGACGTCATGAAGATCGAGCGGGCAAAAGCGCGCGTGCGCAAAGATGCCGAAAATGGCTTTCATCGCCTGAGCGAAATGCTGCGGGCGCGGCCCTGACCCCTAACCGATCGGCCCGCCAAGCCTCGTCACATCAGCCCGTTTTGACGCAAGACATTCTACGCCGTTGTCTTCGGCCCGAGCCGCGTGATGTGGCCCATCTTGCGGCCGGGGCGGCGTTGCGTCTTGCCATAGAGGTGGAGCGCGCCGAAGCTTTCCGAGAGCTTGTGCCAGTCGGCCGCCTCCTCGCCGATGATGTTCTCCATGATGGCGTCGGCGTGACGCTCGGGCGAGCCCAAAGGCCAGCCCGCCGCGGCGCGGATGTGCTGCTCGAACTGGCTGACCAGGCAAGCGTCGATCGTCCAGTGGCCGGAATTGTGCACGCGCGGCGCGATCTCGTTGACCACCAGCGTGCCGTCCTTGGCGACGAAGAACTCGACCGCCAAAACGCCGACGTAGTCGAGCGCGTCGGCGATGCGCCGCGTCACCGCCTTCACCTTGGCAACCTGCTCCGGCTCGAGCGCGCTCGGCACCGTCGAGCGGCGCAGGACATAGTCCTCGTGCACGTTCTGCGGCGGATCGTAGGCCACGAAATCCCCGTCGCGGGCGCGCGCCGCCACCACCGAAACCTCGAAGGAGAAATCGACGAATTCCTCGAGGATCGACGGGGCGCCGTGGAAGGTCTCGAACGCCTCGGCCGCCTCGTTGCGGCTTGCCACCTTCAGCCGGCCCTTGCCTTCGTAGCCGAAGCGGCGCGTCTTCATGATCGCCGGCCCGCCGATCCGCTCGAACGCCTCGCGCGCCTCGTCTGGCGAAGCGACGCCGGCGAACTGCGGCGTCGCAAGCCCGAACGAGGCGATGAACTTCTTCTTCTCCAGCCGGTCCTGGGTCAGGGCCAGCGCGCGCACGTTGGGATTAAGCGGCACCCGTTCGGCGACGAAGGCGGCGGCCTCCGGCGATATGGTGCCGAACTCGAAGGTTGCCGCGTCGCAGGCGGCCGCGAACCGCGCCAGCGCCGGACGGTCGCCAAACGTTCCCACCGTATGTTGGGCGGCGACTTCGAAAGCCCCAGCGTCCTCATGCTCGTCGAAGATGTGCGTCTTAAGGCCGAGCCGCGCCGCCGCGAGCGTCAGCATCCGCCCCAGATGGCCGCCGCCCAGAATGCCGACGGTGCCTCCCG
>Ga0335082_10009482_pt1 | contig 10568 bp, 8 predicted proteins | sample Lox_Sample_41_FD_206718 | JGI IMG/M metagenome (GOLD analysis project Ga0335082, IMG submission 206718) | Soil microbial communities from Loxahatchee National Wildlife Refuge, Florida, United States - Lox_Sample_4.1 | ecosystem: Environmental > Terrestrial > Soil > Wetlands | place: USA: Florida...
GACAACACGGACCGGTTCTCCTTCGACGCGCTGGACACCGCCCTGCGGCAGATCTGGGACGAGGTCTCGCGCGGGGAGGAGGCCAAGAACATCGTGTCCGCGGTGAGGCTGGAGGCCTATCCCTATCTGGATTACCTGACGTATCTCGGCCCGGCGGTGGTTTGCCTCTCGATCTTCATGGGCTCGATGGTCTCGGGGGGACTCCAGGTGCTCGAGGACCGCATGTACGGGTACCACGAGGGGTACCTGGTCACGCCGATCTCGACGGGAGCGCTCGTGACCGGCAATGTCCTCGCCGGCACGATCGTGGCTTCGCTTGCGGGGATGCTCGTTCTGGCCGCGGTTCTGATGCTCACCCCCGTATCCGTCGCGGGCGGCGAGGCGGTCGCGGCCGGGGCGACCACGGTGTTCCTGACGTCGCTCGCGATCTCGGCGATCTGGTTCCTGCTCTTCGCGCGCGCCCGCAGCGCCTCGGTCCTGCGGGGCATGTTTGGAATCATCAACGCCCTCCTGTTCTTTCCGTCGGGGGCGCTGTATCCGGTCGAGTCCTACCCGAAGTGGCTCCAGGCGGTCTCGCGGGTCGATCCGCTGACCTACGGCCTGGACGCGTTGCGCAATCTGCTTCTCCGGGGCAGCTCTCCCGCGACCGCGTACGCGGACTGGGTGTTCCTGCTGACCTTCGCGCTCGTTTGCGGCGTCCTGACGCGGGTCCTTTTCCGGCGCGAGATCTGACGCGCCTCTTCCGTCAGGCCTGCCGGGACAATCCCTGGAGCATCGCCAGGCCCTTCGCCAGCAAGTCTCCGTGATCCGTCCCGACGCTTCCCTGGGGCGTCATCTTGTCGATGACCTGGGGGAGGAGGCTCGCGAGTTGCTGCCCGGCCTCGCCGTGGGAGAGGCCGAGCTGCGATGCGATCTGCCCGATCGCGCCGGAGCCCAGCGCTTTCTGGAGCTGGTCGGCCGAGATCGGAAGGTTCGAGCCCGTCGAGACCCAGGACTGAGCCTCCTGGGCGAGTCCCGCCTGCTGAAACTTCGCGAGGACTCCGGGGATGCCGCCGTTCTGTTGCAAGAGCTGCAGAGCGGTGGCCATGAGCGAGCCGCTGGGCGCGGCGGTTTGGCCCGGATCGGCCGCGGTTTGGTTTCCCATCAGTCCCGAGAGGGCTCCTAGAATTCCATCCAAGGTTCCCATGCCGACCTTCCTTTCGCGCGAAGCGGACGCGCTCGCGCTGTAGCCATTCTTGCGGAGAAAGGCCTCGAGTTGCGAGAAGAATTCGTCGCGGTCGGGCTTGTCGTAGGCGGGCCGCACCCGAGCCCATCCCGCCGCACAGTTTCCGAGCAGGCATTGGTCGGCGACATAGGCCGCGAGCACGCCCCGCACGGCGTTGCCGGTCGGATCCGTCGGCGAGAGCTTTTCGAAGGCCTTCCAGCAGGTTCCGGCGTCCTCCTCGACCCTCCTCGGGTAGCGCCGCGTCACGTCCGAGAGACTTCCGTGAGAGAAGCGCCAGATCCGGGGTGGATGATGCGACGCCGCGTAGGTGAACGCGTAGGAGAAGCGGTCGTCACCCGACACGAATTCGAGGCGGCCGTCTCCATCGAGATCCTCGAGCCGATATCCGACGTTGCCCCAGTCGTACCGGAGGGCTCGATAGCGGTGGGACTTGCCGACCAGATAGTAGATCCCGGTGGAGAAGCAACAGTGCGCGCCCCCGCTGTAGAGATTTAGCAGAATCTCAGGTTCGCCGGTGCCGTCCAGGTCCTTCACCGACAGGTTCCGGCGCTCGGGGTTGATTGGGCCCGCCGCGTCGAGCCCTTCTTCCCGGACCAGGAACGACTTCTCGGCGGCGAGGCTCTGCTCGAAGACGAGGCGATCGTCCCGGAAGATCTCGAGTCGCCGGGGCGCGCAGAAGACCAGGCTTTCCTCGACCGGGTCGCAGGAAACGCGCGCCCGGACGGTTCCAACGTCGACAGTGAAGCTCGTCTGCGGTGGAGGCGGCGAGGCGGGAGGCGCTCCCGACTGCAGAGCCGCAGTTAGCAGCGCGATCATGGCGCGGTTCGCAGCGCGGTCTCGAAGTCCTCCGGATGAGCCGCGCGTGCGCGCGCCTCGTCCACCTCCACGATCCCCTCGCGTGCCAGGCGTGCCAGCGATTCCTCGAGGGTGGCCGAGCCCGCCTTGCGCGTCAACGTGATTTCCTGGTGCAGGTGCTGGAGGGCGTTCTTCCGGATGTGCTGGCGGGCGCCGTAGGAGACCATCAGGAGCTCCCCCGCCGCCACGCGCCCGCCTCCCTTGCGTGGCAGGAGCATCTGGGTCAGCACCGCCGCCAGGGCCATCGAGAGCTCCTGACGGATCGTGGGCTGCCGTTCCGCAGGGAAGGAATCGCAGACTCGCGAGACGGCGGAAGCCGCGTCGCCCGTGTGCACGGTGGAAAACACGAGATGTCCGGTCTCGGCCGCCGCGAGCGCAATCCGCATCGTCTCGGAGTCCCGCATCTCGCCGACCACGAGCACGTCGGGAGCCTGGCGCACGGCCGCGCGAAGGGCCGTCGGGAAGTCCGGAGCGTCGGCGCCGATCTCGACCTGCTCGACGAGGCTCCGACGGTGGGGATGCTCGAACTCGATCGGGTCCTCGATCGTGACGATGTGGCGGGCGTCCCGCAGGTTGATCTCCTCGACGAGGGCCGCCAGCGTCGTTGTCTTGCCCGAGCCGGTGGGCCCTCCGACGAGGACCAGGCCGCGGGGAAGCCGGGTCAGGGCCTCGGTCCCCGGCGGAAGCCCGAGCGACCCCAGGCGCGGCGGCCGCGAGGGCAGGGCTCGGACCGCGGCGGCCGCGCGCCCGCGCTCTCGGTGGAGATTGATGCGGAACCGCCCGAGTCCGGCCACCTTGTAGGAGCCGTCGGCGATTTCGCCCTGCTGGAAGCGCGAGCGCAGGGCGGCGTTCAAGGCGGGGAGCACCGCCTCGGCGATCTCCTCTCCCGAGAGCGGGCCCTCGGAAAGCGCAAGCACGGCGCCGTCCACACGCACGGCGGGGGGCGCCCCGGCGACCAGGAGCAGATCGCTCCCGCCGCGCTCGGCAAGCGCCCGGAGCCAGTGAGTCAGCCGGGCCGCGTCCGCCCCGGCATCCCCGCGCACACCGGTGTTCAACTCCCGGATCAGGCGGTTCAAGTCCTCGGTGTCGTCCAACCCGGCAGAATCATACGGAAACGGGGGACGGATCGTCCGCGGAGGAGACTAAAGCCTGGATGAGCGGAAGAACCGGCCGCCGACGGATCGCCATAGTTCGGGGCATGAGAACGACGCTCGTCTTGACGGCCACCTTGATGCTGGGCTTCATGGGAGCGAAGGCGGACTCCGGGGTCCCGCTTCCCGCCGCGCCCGGGGGTCCGGGCGGCGCCGCGGAGCTGGCGCTCGCCCCAGATCTCTCCTTCACGGACGACTCGAGCTCGAACTTCCCGATCCGAGGGAAGAATCTCGCGGACGGCCGGATCGCCTCGGACCGGCCGACGGCGATTTTCTTCGGCACGTCGCACTGCTGGAACACCAACCGGGAGGCAGAGCGGTTCGTTGCGCTCTTCCGCCTCTACCAGGACCGAGTGCGCTTCTTGGTAGTGGACCTCGACCATCCCGCGCGCGAGCAGAAGGCGCTCGTCGCTCGCTTCTACGGCGGATCCATTCCGCACCTGACCTTCCTCGACCGGAACGGTCGGGTCGTCTACAACCGGTCGGGAGAGACGGCGACCGGCAGAGGGGACGTGCGGGGGCTCGAGGAGCTCACGAGGAAGTCTCTCGAGTAGAGCGGCATCCCGAGAGGTCGCCGCGCCTCCTCGTCATCCCGAGCGCGCGATCGCTCATCCCTCCAGGTGCCAGTTGGTGTGGGGCGCCCGATTCCGAACGATCCACTCGTAGAGCAGCCGCCGGTAGGTCACCGGGGTCCAGCCGATCGAGTCGAAGAAGGGGCGCAGGGCGAAGTGCAGGCGGCGCAGGTTGTAGAGCGGCACGGCAGTGAAGTAGTGGTGCTCGATGTGATAGGCGGAGTAGAGGTACCAGAAATCCCAGAAGCGGGAGGGCTTGATCACCGTTCCCCATTTGGCCGGGTCTTCCGGATCGATCGCGTAGTGCTGGCCGAGCCGGTTCAAGGCGAAGGCGATCGGGAAAACGAGGAAGTACGGAACGAGATAGACGCGCGCGAGCACCCCGAGCCCGCCCGCCAAGCCGAGAGCCGCCATGGCCGCCACGTGAAAGAGGATCGTCACCGCCCGTTCGCGGCCGATTCGTTTCTGTAGCGCCGTGGGGTAGCTCACCGTCTCCCGGCGAGCGGCACGGAAGTAGATGGGGAAGAGCGCGGGCGTGAAGTAGAGCAGCTTGTACCAGGGCCGATTGATCTTGGGCGAAAGGTAGTGCCGCTTCGGGTCGGCCTCCGCATCGCCAAGCTCCGCATGGTGCGTCAGGTGCCATCGCGTGAATTGGAGGGCGGAGATCCCGGAGGGGAGGGCGTAGAGGATCCCGAGCAGCCGCTCCGCTCGAGGCCGCGGGCCGTTCCAAACGGCGCGATGCACGACCTCGTGCAGGAGCACCGTGAAGTTGAAAGCCGTCCAGCCGGCCACGAGCGCCGAGGGAATCCAGATCCAGGGCTGCGAAAACCTCCAGGACACGACCGAGGCGACCGCGAGCAGCCCGAACTGCCGAATCGCGATGGCGAAATGCCGCGCGGGGCTCTTGCGGTGCAACTCCTTTAAGACCTCGTGGGGCACCTCGCGCGTGAGCCGATGCCGGAGTTCCCGCGAGGCCTTCGCCCAGTGGTGCTCACCGCCGGCGGGCGGGTACTCGTCGGGGCGCGTTGCGCTCGGGGAGGGGTTGGCGCTCATGGCTCGTCTTCCGGCGGAAAACCCCGCCGGGGAAGCCCTTATTCTGACAGAAGCGGGTTTGGCGGCGGTTCCCGCTCCGGCGGACGACAGGGTGACGAGAAAAGAAAAGCCCCGGACGTGCCGGGGCTCTCTGGAATCCGGATCGAGGCGGATTTACTTCTTCGCCATCTCCATCGAGGAAACCTTGATCGTCTTGGTCGCCGCATCGGCCGTTCCCTTGACGGTGACCTCTCCCTTTCCGACCATCTTGGCAGCGCCATCCTGGTCCGAAAGGATCCAAGTGGTCTTGTCGGCGGCGTTGTAGAGGGCCCACTTGGCGCCCTTCTCCTTGACGCACTTGGTGGCGCACTCGGCGTGGCTGGCGGTGGCGCCCTTGGCGGCGCAGTTGGTGTCGGTGATCCAGCCTGTCCAGCTGCCCATGTCGGCGGCCATGGCGAACGTCGCCGCGGTGACGAGCAGGGCTCCCACGAGAATCCGCGAAGCGAGCTTCTTCATCACTATTCCTCCTAAGTTTGCGATTCCAGCAATTAAGCGCCGCATCATATATACGGCGGGAGATGAACTTCGGATGAACGGGGGCGGAGGACGGCGGCTGCTTCGCCAGCTGTACCGAGCGGCGTTGTCCGGCGCAGACCCCCGGAACCGTGTCGAGACGGCGCTCGGCGAGGCGAAAGTCGAACTTATTCTTGGGCTTGCGCAGGAGGTCGGAGCCTTTGCCGTCGGAAAGGCGGCCTCCGGAATGATCCGAGGGGCCCGTGGGCGCTTTTCCCGAGGGCTGGCGATTCTCCCGAAAGGCGGACCCGTCTTCTCCTTGCCCGGCGTCGAGGTCCTTTCTTCCGCCCACCCCGAGCCCGACCGGTCGAGTGTGGCCGCCGCAAGGCGGGCCCTCGAGTTCTTTTCGAGCTTCGGCCCGGAAGACGTCATCCTCTGTCTCGTGTCGGGCGGTACATCGTCGTTGCTCGCGTTGCCCCGCCGGGGCGTGACACTCTCGCAGAAGAGGCGGGCCGTCGCGAGGCTCGCCTCTTCCGGGGCTTCGATCCTGGAGCTCAACCGGTTGCGCACGCGGCTCTCCGCGATCAAAGGGGGCCGCCTCGGCGCATCGACCCCGGCCAAACTGGTGACGCTCGTTCTCTCCGACGTGCCGGGCGACCGCGCCGCGGTCGTGGGCTCGGGCCCGACGATCCGCGCCCGACGCGGCGACCTCGTGCGGATCATCGGAGTCAACGCCGACGGCCTTGCGGCGGCCGAAGCGGAGGCTCGTCGCCAGGGACTCTCGGTAACCCGGGCGCGGAGTCGGATGTCGGGAGAGGCGCGCGAGGCCGGAAAGCGATTCGCCCGGCGGGCGATCCGGCTGCACCCGGGGCAGGCGCTCGTCGCCGGGGGGGAGACGACGGTGACTCTTTCGAGGCCCCGCGGCCGGGGAGGCCGGAATCTCGAGTTCGCCCTGGGCGCGGCGCTCGAGATCGAGGACGAGACGGGGCTCTACCTGCTTGCGGCCGGATCCGACGGCCGCGACGGCACCTCGCGCGGGGCCGGCGCCTTCGCGGATGGGCGCACCGTCGAACGCGCCCGGCGCGGCCGACTCGACCCCGATCGAGCCCTCGACCGCCACACGACCGATGCCTTCTTCGGCCGGCTCGGGGACCTGTTCGTGACCGGTCCAACGGGCGTCAACGTGGCGGACTGGGCCTTCGCGCTGCGCCTATAATTGCCGGTTCTGCGCATGCGCCCGACCGCAAAGAACCGAGAGCTCGCGGCCCTCGAGCGTTTCACCGAGGCCCCGAACCGGTTCGGGGCGTACCGCATCGCGCTCGGCTTCCCCAACTCCTACGAAGTCGGCATGTCGAACCTCGGCTTCCAGTGGGTCTACCGGCTCTTCAATCGGGTGCCGGACCTCGTCTGCGAGCGTTTCTTCTTCGAGGAGGGGCAGCCGGCCGTCTCGTTCGAAACCGGTACGCCGCTTTCGGAGTTCGGCCTGCTCGCGTGGTCGCTCTCGTGGGAGATGGACATCGTCAACATCGTCAGGACGCTTGCCGCCGCGGGGATCCCGGTGCGCCGGACGGAGCGCGACGAGCGGCACCCGCTCTTGCTCGTGGGCGGAGACATTGCGCGCATGAATCCCGCCGCGCTGTCCGCCTTCGTGGATTTGTTCGCGCTGGGTGACGGAGAGCGCCTGGTTCCCCGAATCGCCGAGCTTTCGCAATCGGGCCTGTCGCGCGAAGAATTTCTGAGCGAGGCCGCCGGTCTGCCGGGGTTCTTCGTGCCGACGGTGCAGGGGCTGCGGGCCGAGGGCGCCGTCCGGCAGAGGGTCGTGATTCAGCAGCCCATGTCCCGCAACGAGATCGGCCCCTCCTTCGAGGTTCCGCACTCGACGATCCTGACGCCGCGCACCGAGCTGGCGGACAAGCTGCTCGTCGAAATCTCGCGCGGCTGCACCGAGATGTGCCGCTTCTGCTGGGCCGCCTACGCCATGGCGCCGATCAAGCAGTATCCGGCGGATTCGATCCTGAAAGTCGCGCGGCTGGCGCGTCCCTCGACTTCCCGGATCGGCCTGATCGCCACGGCGGTCTGCGACCATCCCGAGATCACACCGATCCTCCGGGGGCTCTCCGAGCTCGGGTACCACATCGCGCTCTCTTCGATCAAGATCGACGCGATCGAGGACCCGATCTTGGAGATTCTGGCGCGCCAGGGGGAGAAGGCGATCGCGATCGCGCCCGAGGCCGGAAACGAGCGTCTCCGGCTCCATATCAACAAGAAGGTCTCGGACGAGATGCTTCGCGAGAAGGCGCGGCGGGTGTTCGCGCACGGATTCACCCGTTTGAAGCTCTACCTTCAAGTGGGCCTTCCCACCGAGACGGACGCCGATGTCGAGGACATCGTCCGCACGGTCGCCGATCTTCGGGAGATCGCCGTCGAGGAAGGCCGGGCGCTCGGGAGAGTGGCGCAGCTCGTACCCTCGGTCAATGCGTTCATTCCGAAGCCGCACACCCCTTACGAGGACGAAGCGCTCGCCGACGAGGATTCTCTGCGGGAGAAGCTCACCTACCTGCAGCGGGAGTTCGAGCAGATGAGCCACGTCGTCTTCCGAGGCATGTCGTTGTCCGAGGCGGTCTGGGAAGCGTATCTGGCCAAGATGGACGAGTCGGGCGCCGACATCCTGGAGGAAGCCGCGTCGGGAGTGCCGGTTCGGCGCCTGCTCAAGACACATCGCAACCGGATCGCCGCCGTCATACGGCCACAGACGCTGCAACCGAGGACCGAGCCGGCCCCCTGGGCCTTCATTTCGAAGAGGTGAAGATGAGACCGCGCCGAAACACCCTCTCCCCGGGGAGCGGGGGAGCGCGAGGGGTCTCCCCGCGCTTGACTTCAGCGTCGGCCGCGACCGAAGGTCGCGTCTCGCGAAGCGAGCGGGCGGCAGGGGTGAGGGGCGTCCTTTCGGTGGTCATCCTCCTGCTCGCCTTCCCTCTGCGGGGCCTCGACTCCGCGCCGTTGTCGCACTCGCCGGAGACGTTCCGCGCGCGCCGAGAGCGATTCCTCTCGAAGCTGCCGCCGCGGTCGGTCGCCGTTCTGCGCTCGGCGCCCGAGCGGCTGATGTCCAACGACACCGAGTACCTCTACCGGCAGGACTCGGACTTCTTCTACTTGACCGGAATCGAGGAGCCCGACACGACCGCGGTGCTCCGCAACGACCCGGCCGACGGGAAGCGATACATCCTCTTCGTTCGCCCGCGCGATGCCCGCCGGGAGGCGTACCAGGGGCCGCGTCCCGGGCCGGCGGCAGCGGCGGCCGAGTACGGCGCGGACGCTTCCTTCGCGGAGTCGGAGCTCGCCAACCGCCTGGCGAGCTGGGATCCCGTCACGTATCGCTTTTCGGGATACCTCGCCGAGGCCGCCAACCTCTATCTCGGCGATGGAAACGACGCGGCCTGGGCCGAGAAGTTCCGAAAGGCACTCCGGGGCGTGCGCGACCGCGACTCCGGCCCCGCCGCGGTCATCGATGCGGGAGAGCTTCTGCACGAGATGCGTCTGATCAAAGACGAGGAGGAGATCCGCTTCCTGCGCCGCGCGGCGCAAGTGAGCGCGCAGGGCCACATCCTCGCGATGAAGGCGGCGTCCCCGGGCCGGTGGGAGTTCGAGGTCCAGCAGGCTCTGGATGGTTCCTGCGCCGCCAGCGGCGCGCGTCGGATGGCCTATCCCTCGATCGTGGCCTCGGGGCCGAACAGCGTCTTTCTCCATTGGGACAAGAACGACCGACAGATCGAGGAGGGGGACCTCGTCTTGAACGACTCGGGCGCCGAGTACGGCTACTACGCCACGGACATCACGCGCACCTATCCCGCGAGCGGCCGCTTCAGCGCGCCGCAGCGCGCGGTCTACGAGGTGGTGCTCGAGGCGCAGCGGCAGACCCTGGCGATGGTGAAGCCGGGGGTCAGCCACGAGGAGATCGAGAAGAAGTCCGCCCGAGTCCAGACGGAGGGACTGGTTCGGTTGGGGCTTCTTTCGGGCGATGTCGAGAAGCTCGTCGAGTCCAAGGCGTACCGCAAGTTCACGGTTCATGGCATCTCCCATTGGGTGGGCCTGGACGTTCACGACAAGGGGTCCTACGAAGTCAACGGGGCCTCGCGCCGTCTGGAGCCGGGGATGGTCCTGACTATCGAGCCCGGCATCTACATCCCGGCCAACACGGCGGGCGCCGACCCGAAGTGGTGGAACATCGGGGTGCGCATCGAGGACACCGTCCTGGTGACCAACGAGGGAGTGGAGTGCCTCTCCTGCGCGGCGCCGAAGGAGATCGCCGAGGTCGAGAAAACGGTTCTTTCCGGGAAACGTCGGTAGCCCGAAAAGAGGAGCTCGCCCCTCGGGCCGGGGTCAGCGACGAGGGGTGTGCGCTGCCGGTCGGCCTTCGCGCGGAACGAGAACCTCGACCGTCTGCAGGGTCGTTTTGCAGGTGACCGGGGTTTCGAGCACGCAGTCGCCGTCCACCTGCACCTCGACCGGGTAGTTCTCGAGTGAACGGATCTCCACGTTGCGGCCGTGCACGACGCGCGCCAGGCCGTGGGCCAGGTGCCCGGCCCGCCCGCGCCGGATTTCCCGGAAGAAGCGGAAGAATTTCCAGCGACTGCGGCCCGAGAAGAGCACCACGTGCATCTCGTCGGAGGTGGGAGAAGCGTCCGGCGCGATCACCCAGAATCCCGCATAGTGCCGTGCGTGGCAGACGACGGCGAAGGTCGCTTCCTCGACGGCGCCGTCCACTTCCACTCGGAGGCGGGGAAACTCGTAGCGGAAGAACTCTCTCCAAGCGGTTGGCGTGATTCCCGAGCGGCCCAGGTGTCTCTTGAGCCGAAGGCTCATCTTCCCCATGACGCGGGCGTCGAGTCCCGCGCCCGCCCAGAGCAAGAATGGACGATCGTTGGCCGTCAGAACGCGCAGCGAACGCAGCTGTCCGGTGAAGAGCAACTCGGCCGCGCTTTCCGGGTCGGACGGGATGCCGAGCTCTCGCGCCAGGACGTTGGAAGTCCCCCCGGGAAGGATGGCCAGCGGAATGCCGGATCCGTCCAGGCCCCGCACGACCTCCGAGACCGTGCCGTCCCCGCCGCAAACCAGCGCGACGTCCGGCTTCAAAGGCAAGAAGGCCTGCATGATCTCGGCGGCGTGCCCCGGGCCGGTCGTGGGAGCGTTGACCAGGGTGAGGCCCCGCGCCCGCATCCG
>Ga0335082_10009484_pt1 | contig 10567 bp, 12 predicted proteins | sample Lox_Sample_41_FD_206718 | JGI IMG/M metagenome (GOLD analysis project Ga0335082, IMG submission 206718) | Soil microbial communities from Loxahatchee National Wildlife Refuge, Florida, United States - Lox_Sample_4.1 | ecosystem: Environmental > Terrestrial > Soil > Wetlands | place: USA...
CAGCGGCCTCACCCTCCGCATCACCCGCGATCCCGACACTGACTCCCGCATCGCCGGCATCGCCAGCATCGAACAACTCTCCGGCGCGGCCCCTGATTGGACCATAACAGCCCGCCTCAACGGCGATCAAAGCAACCAGGGCCGCCAGCTCACCATCGACCCCCGCCAGCCGCGCATCTTCCGCCTCCGCCTGTATTCTCACTAGCTCACTTCCACGTACTCTTGATCGCAGCTCAGTAATTTGATGAGTGAGAGAGCGCTTCGCACCGCGGACCTCGTCAAAAAGAGAGCCGCGCTCCGAATTGAATCTGACGGCCGGGCGTCGAGGCTTCGGTGATGGTGCCAAATTGTGGCGTGTTCACGAAACGGTTCGGCGTACCGAAGTTTGAGTGATTTAGAGCCTTGAAGCCTTCCGCTCGCTATTCGAAGCGGACAGCCTCCGTGATGGTGAACGTCCGAACCAGGGCAAGGTCGAGGGTCTGCATTCCGGGTCCGTACACTGTGTTTCGGCCTAGGTTGCCGAAGGAGAAGGCGGCCGGCGTGGTGAAGGCGGCGGGGTTGAACCACTCGTTGGTGTTGTGTGTTCCGGAGCTGATGGAGTATCGGACGCTGAGGTTGTCGCCCTGGCCAAAAATGCGATCGACGCGCGCGGTGCCCTGGTTATTGGTGTGGCGCCCGTCGCGGACGTCGAGATAGTTGTTCGCGTCCATGCCGGCGCGTGGGCCAATCGTCGATGAACGCTTCGATTTTCCGCAACTGCAACCTGGGCGACGGCAGCCCGGCGCAAAACCTCATCGGACCGTTGCAGCCCGACACTGTCCACGCACCCGAGCCGGCAACGGGGGTGCTCGTACTCAGTGGAGTTGGACTGGTTGTCGTGAGCCAGTTGAAGCGCCGGAAGGCACTATAGAAGCGTCTTCAGTTCCTTCCAGGCGATGTTCTGCGATTCGGCCACGGCCGGGTAGACGCACTGGCCCCTGTAGACGTTGACGCCTTCGTATATCGCCCGGGATTCGGCGGTGGCCTGCTCGACGCCATTCGAAGCGAGATGCATGAGGTAAGGGAACGTCGCGTTGGTGAGGCCGTAGGTTGAGGTATGGGGTACTGCGGCGGGCATGTTCGAGACGCAGTAGTGCAGCACGTTGTCCACGTAGTAGACGGGGTCGGTGTGGGTGGTGGCCTTGGAGGTTTCCAGGCAGCCGCCCTGGTCGATGGCGACGTCCACGACGACCGATCCCTTCCTCATGGTGGAGATCATGTCGCGGCGGACGAGCTTGGGGGCAGATGCGCCCGGGACGAGGACCGCGCCGATGACGAGGTCGGCCAGGCGGATCGCTTCGCGGATGGTGCCGATGTTGGAGGCGAGGGTGATGATCTGTCCGTTGTAGATATCGTCGAGCTCACGAAGGCGGTTGAGGTTTTTGTCGATGATGGTGACGTTGGCGCCGAGGCCATGCGCAATCTTGGCTGCGTTGTGGCCGACGATTCCGCCGCCGAGGATAACGACGTTGGCCGGAGCGACTCCGGGAATGCCGCCCAACAGAATGCCGCGCCCGCCGTTGGGGGCTTCGAGATATTGCGCACCGACCTGCACGCCCATGCGGCCGGCGACCTCGCTCATGGGGGTCAGCAGCGGCAGCGAGCCGTCCTTTTCGCGGATGGTCTCGTAGGCGATCGCGGTGACGCCGGTCTCCATCAGTTTGTGCGTCAACTCCGGCAGCGGGGCCAAGTGGAGATAGGTAAAGAGAGTCAGGCCCTTCCGGAAGTAGCCGTATTCGGAAGGCTGCGGCTCTTTCACTTTGATGACGATGTCAGCCTTGTTCCAAACATCGGCGGCCGTGGGGACTATGCGCGCGCCGTGTTGGGCATATTCTTCGTCGAAGATGGTGGATCCTGAGCCGGCGCGGGTCTGCACCAGCACTTCGTGTCCGGCTTCGACCAGCGCGGTAACGCCGCTCGGCACCAGGGCAACGCGAGATTCGTGGTCTTTGATTTCGCGGGGTACGCCGATAATCATGGAATTAGTCCTTCTGGGGAGGGGGCGAAGCAGGCTCCGGGTTGGAGTCGCGCTTGGGCCCGAGCCCCAATGCGATTAACGAAAGTGAATTGAGCTTGCCGGCGCCGTCGAGGTTCTGTTCTGACTGGAAGCGTGCCAGAGCGGCTTCCGTGTCCTTGCTCCAGAGGCCGTCGACCGGCGTATCGTAGCCGCGGCTGACGAGCGCCTGCTGAATATCGCGAATGCGGTCCGGCGTCGGCGTCATCTGCCCGCGCGGCCGGGGCGGCGTGTAGCGTTTCCGCGAACCAGTCCGCGCCGCGGATTGTTTCGCGGGCGCCTTCGTAGCCGGAGCCTTGGCAGCCGGAGCCTTCGTGGAGGGAGCCGTTTTCTTTGGGGCGGTCTTCGGAGGAGTCGAGGACTTGGGCGCCGGTGCGGTTGCCGCCGCCGCCAGTGCGAACGCCAGAACAGGGAGAAGCAAACGGGGCGTCTTCACCACGGCCATTTTATCAAAGACGCCCCAACGATCCTTTATTCCGGTTTCGGGACCCGCCCACCGAGGTACAGGTCGGTCCAGGTCCATTCGCCGCGGCGACGGCCCGGCGTCTGGCGGACGATTTCGAAGGCGACGGCGCTACCCACCTTGAGGGTGCTCTGCACTTTGCGTACATCTTCGGTGGAGTTGACGGGAACCCGGTTGATGGCCACGATGATGTCCTTCTCCCGAATGCCGATTTCCTCGGCAAAGGAGCCTTCCTCAACCATGGTGACCTGGACGCCGCTCGCTTCTTTGTAGTCGTTCTGTTTCTTCCAGTCGTCGGCGAGGGGCCGGAGACCGATGCCGAACTTTGCCGAGGTGCCCTCTTTCTCTTCGTCCGGGTTCGACATCTGCGGCCGGAGTTGGGCAAAGCGCGGATCGTCTTTAAAGACCTCGTAGCGGTCCTCGACGGTAACCTTCCTGTCCAGCTTTTTGCCGCCGCGATCGAGGGTGATGTTCACCTGGTCGCCCACGAGTGTGTCGGCAATGTGCGCCACCAGGTCATCGCCATCCTTGAGGGGCTTGCCATTCAGAGCGAGCAGGATGTCTTTCTTCGCGATGCCGGCTTTATCCGCCGGGCCGCCCTTGGTGACGTCGGTGACGACAACGCCGTTCTTCTGGCCCAGGCCCTCCAGCACGTCCGTGCTGGTGAGCTTGTTGAAAGTGATGCCGATGGAACCGCGCCGCATGGAGCCATGCTGGATGATCGAATTGTAGACTTTCGCCGCCATGTTGACGGGCAAAGCGAAGCCGATTCCTTCGTAACCGCCCGAGCGGGTGGCGATCATGGTATTGATGCCGATGACTTCGCCGTTGATATTCACCAGCGGTCCGCCGGAGTTGCCGGGATTGATGGCGGCGTCGGTTTGAATGAAGTGCTGGAACTGCTGGGCCCCGACGAGGTCGCGGCCCGTGGCGGAGACGATGCCCGCGGTCACGGTGGCTTCGAGTCCGAAGGGCGCACCGATGGCCACGGCCCAATCGCCTACCTGCACAGCGTCAGAATTGCCGATCTTGACGGGTTGCAGGGGGCGCCCGACATCGACTTTGATCACGGCGACATCGGTTTCCGGATCGAAGCCGATTACTTTTGCTTTATAGGTCTGTTCACTGCGATCGCCGGAGAGTTTGACTTTGATGGTATCGGCGCTGTCGACGACGTGGTGGTTGGTCAGGATGTAGCCGTTCTTATCAACGACGAAGCCGGTGCCGGAGCCTTCGCGGCGGCGCGGCGCTTCCGGCGTACCAAATGGCGTTCCGAAGAAGCGGCGGAAAGGCTCGGGAATGGCGTCCTCGTCCTGCTGGTCCTCATCCTGCTGCTTTGGTGTCGACGGGCGTTTCTTGGTTGCCGTCTGCTTCGGGATGTAGTCAGAGGTAATGAAGACCACGGAAGGGGCCAGCATCTGCGCGATGCGGGAAAAATCGTTACTCAGCTTGCTGACGGGAGGGATGACGATCGGGGTGGCGTCGGGAGCCACCGCCTGTCCTTTTCCGGCCGCGGCGACCCCGGTAGTGGCCACGGTCCCAATCACAATTCCGGCCGCCAGGGCCACAATGGCCAGGCTGAAGGCAAATAACTTCTCACGGCGCAATTGATCGAAGAAACTCATACTCTCCCTATCCAGACGCTACCCAGTCGTTTTCGATTCCAATTCCTATTGTAAAGGGCTGATCAAGGGCCGGTAGGGTTTCCATTCGACCATGAGGATGCCAGACAGGATGAGGGCAGCGCCGCAAAGCATACGAAAAGTCCAAATTTCCCCTGCGGCGAACCAGGCCACAACGCCGGCGAAGACGGGTTCGAGCGAAAACAGGAGGGCGGCGCGGGTTGCCGAGGTGTGGCGCTGGGCCCACGTATAGAGGGCGAAACTGACGGCCGTGGCGAAGACGGCGGTCAGCGCCAGGGCGAACCAGACGCGCCCGCTCCAGACGGCCCTGGGCGTTTCAAGCAGGGGCATGGTCAAAAGGCTGAAGGCGCCAACGGCGGCAACCTGAAGAACAGCAAGAAGCTCATAGCTCATGCGGCGCGAATAGTGCTCGACCGCGAGCATGTGCGCGGCGAACGCCGCGGCGCACCCTGCGGTGAGCCATTCGCCAGAACCCAGGCTCCAATTGGAGGCCTGCCCCGACAGTAGAGCCGTGCCCGCCGAGCCGGCAACGGCTCCGGCCAACTCAACGCTCCGAGGCGCCCGCCGGGAGAGCGCGGAGGCGAAAAGCGGTACCAGCACGATATAGAGACCGGTCAGAAAGGCCGATTTTGAAGCCGTCGTCAGGCGCAAGCCTGTCGTTTGCAGCGCATATCCGAGAAACAGCAGGCTTCCGGTTACCAGACCGGCCTGCCAGAAAACGCGGGGATTGCCTTTGGAGGAGAAGCGTCCGCGGTAGACGGCCAGCAGTAGCAGCGCGCCTGCCGTGAAGCGCAGGGCCAGGAACAGGAACGTGGAAATATCGTGGAGGGCTTCCTTGACGACAGTAAAGGTCGAGCCCCACAGAAAAGCGGTGATTGTGATGGCCAGCTCCGCGCGGCCTCGGGGCGGGCTCATTTCGGAAGGGCGGGTACGGGGACAGGGGCGGCAGGAGCGGGTACCTTCTCCTCAACCAGGGCGACAAGCGCGAGCAGGATGCGGCGCAGACCCAGTTCACGGCCCTCTGGCGAATACCATTCCGCGGGGGTGTGGGCACCACCCCCTTGGCCCCCGGCGCCAATCGAAATTGCATGCAACCCTAGAGACAAGGGGATGTTGGCGTCCGTGGAGGCGCAATCCAAATGAGAATGAATCCCGAGATGTTCGTCAACTGCATGAAAACAAGTAAGTAACGGTGCGGCCGGATCGAGCCGCCCGCCAGGGCGCGAGCCGGTTTCGCGGACCTTGGGGCTGACGCGGCCCGCAGTCGAGCGGTCGTTTTCGATGGCCACGGCCCGCTCGACGGAGCGGGAGAGCAGGGCAGCCAGTTCGTCCAGGCGGGCCAAATCCTCACTGCGCAGGTCGACTTTGGCGCGGGCCGAAGTGGGAATGGCGTTGATGGTGGAGCCGCCCTCGAGCCAGCCCACGTTATAGGAAGAACGGACCTGCGAAGCCGGGTTGTCCCAGAGCGCCTCGGAAAAGATGTTGATTGCGCGAGAGATCGCATGGACTGGGTTGGCAGTGCCGAAGTCGCTCCAACTATGACCGCCCGGACCCGTCAGGGCGATTTCAAAGCGCCGGCAGGCCAAGGCCTCGGCGGTAATGTGATCGACGTTAGGGCCGTCGAGAACAATCCAGGCCCGGACCCGGGAACTGAAAGAGGGAGTGCGGCAGAGAAACCGCATCCCGTTCAGGTTTCCCTCGCCTTCCTCGCAGACATTTGCCACCAGGACGGGCAAGGCAGGTGCGCCGTCCCACAGCCCGGCGGCCATGGAGATGCGGGCGATGGCAAGGACAGCAGCCAGCCCGACACCGTTGTCGGAGACCCCCGGCCCGAGCAGCCGGCCGGAGGCATCCAGGCGGATATCACTGGGAGTACTCGGGGCGAGGACAGTGTCCAAGTGAGCGGTCACGGCAACGAGAGGCTGTCCCCGGTCCGGCGCGGGCAAGGCGATCACGTTGCCCGACCGGTCCTGCCGCACTTCCCAGCCCAGGGCCTTCAACTGGTCCATCATCCAGTGGGCGCGGGTTTCCTCCTGAAACGTGGGTGCGGAAATGCGGCACAACTCGAGATGTTGCTCGTCGATCCAACGCTTTTCGCGGCCAAAAGCGGCCAGCGCATCACGGAGGGCGGGGCGGCGGGCGAGCTCGTCGAGCCAGGCTGGAGGCTGCGCATTGGCCGTACGAGCGGCTTTTTTGCGAGAGATCTCCAGCGGCCCCAACATGATCTTCCAGTGTAGCGCCCGCTCAAAACTGGCCGCGCCGTGCCGAAGAGGTTGGGAGAGGGACCGGAGTAAAACCGGATCCCAGGCCATACAAGATGCTGGTAATTGTCGGATTTGTCGTCGTGATTGGAGCCATCCTCGGCGGCTACCTGCTCGAGCACGGAAAACTGATGGTGCTGCTGCAGCCGGCCGAACTGGTCATCATTGGCGGGGCCGCTCTCGGGAGCATGCTGGCCGCCAATCCGCTGTCGGTAGTCAAGCAAATGGTGGGCGGAATGATCGGCCTGTTCAAGGGGAGTCCGATCACGAAGGCGTATTACCTCGAGAATCTCAAAATGCTCAACGAGATCTTCGTTTATTCGCGGAAGAACGGCTTGGCCAAACTCGAAGCTGATGTGGACGAGCCAGAGAAAAGCGCGCTGTTCAAGAAGTATCCGAAATTCATGGCTGACCATCACGCGCTTCATTTTTTCTGCGACACGATGCGGATGTCGATTTCCGGCGGTGTGACGCCGCTGGACCTGGACGGCTTGATGGAACTGGACATTGATGTTCAGGGCCAGGAGCACCATGAGCCGGTTTCGTCCCTACAAACAACCGCGGACTCGTTGCCTGGCCTGGGCATTGTTGCGGCCGTGTTGGGAGTCGTAATTACGATGGGCGCGCTCGGCGGACCGCCCGAGGAACTGGGTCACAAGGTGGCCGCGGCGCTGGTGGGGACATTCCTCGGAATCCTGCTGTGCTACGGATTTCTCGGTCCGGTGGCTTCGCACATGGGGAAACTCGGCAACATCTACGGACAGTATTTGAACTTTCTACGGCAGGGAATCCTCGCCTTCGTCAAAGGCTCCGCTCCCAGTCTCGCGATTGAGTACGCCCGCCGGGCCATTCCACCGCACCTGCGGCCGACGTTCAAGGAAATGGAAACGTCGATCAAAGGCGGTGGGGGCGCAGCGGCGGCGGGAGGTAAGTAATCATGGCGGCTTCCGGCACACCGCCGATCATCGTCATCAAGCGGGTGAAAAAGGGCGGCCATGGCTCGCACGGCGGCGCATGGAAAGTCGCCTATGCCGACTTCGTCACGGCCATGATGGCGTTGTTCCTTGTGCTTTGGCTGATGGCCAGCGATGAAAAAGTGAAAAAGGCAGTCGGCGGCTACTTTCAGGATCCGACGGGTAATGGAAAGCAGACCGGCTCGACGATGGCAGGCGCCGGCGACGGCATTGCCGTGGCAAAGGACGATCTGAAAGATCTCAAAGAGAAGATCGAGAAGGCGATGCAGGATTTGCCGAAGTTCGAGCAAATGAAGAAAAACATCCAGATCACGATCACGCATGAAGGGCTGCGCATCGAATTGCTGGAAACGGAAAAAGGGATGTTCTTCGAAAGCGGTGTCGCTCGACCCACCGAGAATGGACGCGAATTGATAGCAATGCTGGCGGAGCAACTCAAGCTGCTGCCCAACCGCATTCTGATTGAAGGGCACACGGACGCCAAGCCGTACACAAATCCGGAATACGGCAACTGGGAGTTATCCGCCGACAGGGCGAACTCCGCCCGCCGGATTCTGATTGCGTCAGGTCTGGCGCCAACGCAGGTCGGACAAGTGAGGGGCTTCGCGGACCAGCGGCTGAAAACGCCCGATGATCCCTTGAATCCCGCCAACCGCCGAATTTCGGTGATCGTACAGTACTTGGAGAAACCAAAGGAGGACGCAGTGGCGTCAACCGCCATTGATAAAATGAAGGATTCAAAAGAATCCCATCATGAGTAACCAGCATTCCTCTCTTTCCCAAGAGAGAACCGCGCTACGAGAGCGAGCCTCCCTCCGGTTGGTGACGGAAAAGGAAGAAGGTACACACGTCACAAAGCTGCCGGCCGGCGTGTACGGCTTCACCAATTCGCCGGCCAGTGAAGAACTACCGATCTTCAGGGGCCCGTCGTTCCGCTGCTTCGAGATTCATAAAACGGCGGCAGGCGAGGTTGCGATTGTTGGTTATGCCTCCGAACAGGAGGAGCGGCAACTGGCCGGGACTGAAACCTTCGCGCTGAACCTTTATCCCGATCCATTCGGAGACGCCAAGCGATTGATCTCGATCCCGTTCGCGCGAATCGACCGCCGCAAGCCACCCTCCCGCGAAGACGGAAACTGGATGCGGATCGACGTAGGGTCCGGTTCAAGTCGCTAGCCAGAATCAATTACAATCAACATTTGCCGGAGCCGCTCGTAACCGTCGCCGTGCCGACCTTGGCCGGAAGCGCTCCACTGGAAGCGTGCATTCGCGCATTGCAGCGGCAGACACTCTCCGGAGTTGACATTGTGGTCGTTGACAACAGCGGTGCGGGGCGCGCACCTGCAAGCCCCGGGGTGCGGCTGATTCGGAACCGCGGGAATGTGGGCTACGGTGTTGCCGCAAACCAAGCCTGGCTCTCGTCCAACTCCGCCTATTGCGCCGTGATCAACGACGACGCCATCGCCCACGACGACTGGCTGGCGGCGCTGGTGGCGGCACTCGCGGCGAATCCTCGCGTTGGGATGGCCGCCTCGCAGGTACGATTGGCGGGAACGGAACAGATCGATTCCGCGGGAATGGTGATCGCCCGGGATGGCTCGTCGAAGCAGCGCGCTCACCGGGAGACAGTCTCGCCGGAGGGCGGAGAAGTCCTTCTCCCCAGCGGCTCCGCGGCCATATTCCGGCGCGAAGTCATCGACCAGACGGGCGGATTCGATCCGGATTTTTTCCTCTATTGTGAGGACACCGACCTGGGATTGCGCGTGCGGCAAATGGGATGGACTTGCCTGTATGTGCCGGAGGCGGTCGTCGAGCATCGCTATTCAGCCTCCGCCGGGGCGGCTTCGGCACGGAAGGCCTACCTGGTCGAACGGAACCGGCTGCGGCTGGTGGTCAGGAACTTCCCGGCCACCTGGTTGTGGCAAGCGCCCTTCTATGCGGCGGCACGCTACTGGTATCAATTCCTCGCAATGCGCCGCGGCGAAGGGAAGGCCGGCGCCTACGCGGCGTCCGGACAATCCATTTGGAAACTCGGTTGGTTCGTCATGAAGGCACACCTGGCCCTGCTGAGAGACCTGCCCAGGTTGTTGCGAGAGAGATCGCCGCTGCCTCCGGCATTACTGGAGCGCTGGTGCGTTTCGGTTCGAGAGGTGGCGACGCATTGAGCACGCTGATCATCATCCCTGCCTTCAATGAGGAAGGTGCCGTCGGCGAGGTGGTGCGCGAAGTGCGCGAGTTGTATCCCGGCCTGCCGGTCCTGGTCATCGATGATTGCTCACGGGACGGGACCATCCTCCAAGCCAGGCAGGCCGGCGCCGAGGTGCTGAGCCTGCCGCACCACCTGGGGCTGGGGGGCTGTGTCCAAGCTGGATACAAGCTCGCTTACGACCTCAACTATCAATACGTGATCCGGGTCGACGGCGACGGCCAGCACGACCCTCGCGACATCGGCCTTGTCTTGGACACACTGCGGAAGACCGGCGTGGAAATGGTTATCGGTTCGAGGTTTATCGAAGAGAATGGCCAGCGGACGACGGTCGCGCGGTCGCTGGGAATACGGTTCTTTCGAACGATTCTACGGCCGATCCTCGGTAAGCCCGTGCACGATCCGACCTCCGGTTTCGTGGGAGTGAACCGAAGGGCCCTGGCCCTTTTCCGGCACAGCTTCCCGCTCGAGTACCCGGAAATTGAGGCGCTGGTCGTTCTGCAGCGCCGCGCCTTCAAGTTCGAGGAAGTGCCGTGCCGGATGCGGCCGCGACGAACGGGCAAGAGTTCCATCACGGCGTTAAAATCTGTCTATTATGTGATTCACGTGCTGCTGGGCGTGCTCGTGAACATCCTGCGCCGAGAACTGTGGCGCAACCGTTTTGCGAAGAGGTAGCTCATTGGACCGCCTGCTGCATATTTTTACCGTTCTCAGCGTAGGACTGATTCTGGTGATTCTACGCTCGGTGCGCCGCGAGCATATTCGAGTCGAGTATTCGGTGAGCTGGCTGGGCGCCGCTTCGCTTTTGCTGGTGCTTTCGCTGCTGCCGGGTTCGCTGAGTCAATTGGCGGGATGGTTTGGATTGACCCAGAGCTCCGAAGCGCTTCTGTTCATCGTGTTGTTCGTTTTCATCGCCGTGTTCTATCGCTTTTCGGTCGTCATCTCAGCCTTGAAGGACAACAACATT
>Ga0335082_10009486_pt1 | contig 10566 bp, 9 predicted proteins | sample Lox_Sample_41_FD_206718 | JGI IMG/M metagenome (GOLD analysis project Ga0335082, IMG submission 206718) | Soil microbial communities from Loxahatchee National Wildlife Refuge, Florida, United States - Lox_Sample_4.1 | ecosystem: Environmental > Terrestrial > Soil > Wetlands | place: USA: Florida...
TGAAATGAGCGTGAGTCGGCATCGCACGGGCTCCCCTCTCGTGACTACATCGAGTATCCATCACGCCAGCCTGGCGCCCCCGGTGACCCACCCCGGCACCGCAGGCCCCGCCCGCAGCCGTGGCGGCCCGGGAGCCAATTTCACCGTCCCGGAATGACCGCCGGCGGTTAGGCCGGTTCAGCCACGGGGCACCATCTGGTCATGCTGCGCATGGCGTGCCGTGGCGCACTTTCCTGCCAGCGCGGGGGTGAGGGTAATGCCGTCTTCCGGCCAGCAAGGTGCCGCCCAGCCGGGCACCCGTCCGGTGACGATCACCATTGACGCGGCGCATCCCGGGCCGGTGGTCCCCGGTGATTTCGCCGGGCTGAGTTTCGAGCGGGGGCCGCTGGTGAGTCCGGGCAACGCCGGTGTGTCAGGCAACCTGTTCAGCCCGGCGAACGGCTCGCTCGTCACGCTCTTCCGCAATCTGGGCCTGGGCAACCTCCGGATTGGCGGGGGCACGGTGGATCAGCTGATCCCGGCGGGCACGGGCAGCGATGGCCTGGCCGGGATCGACGGCCTGTTTGCCTTCGCCGCCGCGACCGGGGTGAAGGTCATCTACTCGCTGCGCCTGCTCAGCCCCTCAGCCAGCCCGGTCGCTGACCTGAAGGCGGCCCACGCCCAGGTCGCCGGGCACATCTGGGGCCGCTACCAGCAGAATGTGGCCAGCTTCGCCATTGGCAATGAGCCGGATTGGCATTCCTATCACTCCTACCAGGGCTACGCGTTAGATCCGGCGATCTTCGAGGAGGTCGCCAATGTGCCGGGCAGCGCGTACCAGTCTTACCTGGCCCAGTGGCGCGGTTTCGCGGGCGTGGTCGCGCAGGCGGCGCCGGGGGCGGCGCTGTCAGGCCCCGACCTGGGGGCCTATAGCCCGAAGACCTACACCCCCGACCCCGGCAGCGGGGTGTCGTGGACGGAACAGCTCGCCCGCGATGAGCGGGACTCGGGCCGGCTGGCCGAGGTGACGCAGCATTACTACGTGGGCGATGACCCGAAGAACACGACCGCTCAGCAGGCGATCAGCAACATGCTGTCCCCCGAATGGGTGACCGGCACCGCGCCCGGGTCTCAGCCCGCGGGCACCACCTACACGCCCTATCCCTGGCTGTATGAACACAATCTCGCCCCGGTGGCCGCGGCGGGCCTGCGCTACCGGCTCACCGAGTCCAATGACTACCTCAAAGGCGTTCAGGGGGCGAGCGACGCCTTCGCCTCGGCCTTGTTTGCGCTGGATCACCTGCACTGGTGGGCGGCGCACGGCGCGGCGGGCGTGAATTTCCACAACCGGCGGGGGCTCTTCACGGCCACGATCGTGCCCGATCCGGCCGGCGGCGGGGGTTATGCGACCAACCCCAAGGGATACGGCATCAAGGCGTTCACCCTCGGCTCGGCGGGGCAGGTCAAGCCCGTCCAGGTCCAGAACCCGGGCGGCATCAACCTGACCGCCTACTGCGTCGGCGGGCCGGGCGGGGATTACGTCACGGTCATCAACAAGGCACACGGCGCGGGCGCCCCGGATGCCGCCGTCACGATTGCCCCGCCCGGCCCGCGGGTGCAGGGCGCGGAGGTCATGACCCTGGCCGGCGGGCAGCCGGGCGACGCCAGGGGGGCCAGCGCCACGCTCGGCGGCGCCACGATCACCGGCGACACCCCCTGGGACGGCAAGTGGAGCGCCCTGCCCGCCGGACCGGGCGCGGGCATCAGCCTGACCGTCCGGGCCACCACCGCCGCCATCGTCAGGATCCCCAGCGGAGGCTGAAGGATCCACAACGGGGGCTGACCCCGGGAGGAGCGCCGGCGGGCACCGCTGCCCGGCCCGGCGACCGGCCCGTCATGTCTCCCGTCTCCCGCGGCCCGGGCGGCTGCCGCCGGGCCGCCTGAGCACCTGCTCCACATCCCGCCCGGCCGCCCAGCCAGCGAACCTGCCCCGCGGGCACGTCACGGTCCGGCCGCAGTCCCGGGACTAAGTGAGTTAGCTAACTTGACAACGGGCGCCGATGAGGAGCCATACTGAGTCAGCTAACTAACTCAATCCGAAGGAGTGCTGGCGGGTATGGCATCAGTCCATGAGCAGGTCCTGCCGGACACCAGCGCACGGCTGGCCCTCCGGTCGAGGCTCGGCGCGGTCACCCTGGTCCTGCTGTGCGCCGTGCAGTTCCTCGACATCGCCGACTCAGCGATCGTCAACGTCGCCTTGCCGTCCATCCAGCACAGCCTGGGCTTCTCGCAGCAGAACCTGCAGTGGGTGGCCAGCGGCTACATCCTCACCTACGGCGGCTTCCTCCTGCTCGGGGGCCGTCTCGGCGACCTGCTCGGGCGCCGCCGCATGCTGCTCACCGGCCTGGCCGTCTTCGCTTTGTCGTCCCTGACCGCCGGGCTGGCCGGCAGCGCGGGACTGCTGGTGGCCGCCCGGCTGGTTCAGGGCGTCGGCGCCGCGTTCATGGCCCCGGCGGCGCTGTCGGAGCTCACCACCAGCTTCCGCGAGGGCAGGGACCGCAACACCGCGCTCGGGGTCTGGGGGGCGGTCAGCGGGATGGCCGCCGCGGCCGGCGTCTTCCTCGGTGGGGTGATCTCGCAGGGACCGGGCTGGCGATGGGTCTTCTTCGTCAACCCGCCGGTCTGCGTCCTGGTGGCGGCCGGGGCGCTGGCGCTGCTCGCGGGGGACCGCGGCGGCAGGATCAGCGGAACGGCCTTTGACTCGCAGGGGGCGGTGCTCGTGACCGGGGGCATGCTGCTGCTGGTGTACAGCCTGGTGCGGGCGCCGGTGGCCGGCTGGGGATCGCTCCAGACCATCCTCACCCTGACCGGATCCGCCGTCCTGCTCATCTCGTTCGCGGCCAATGAGCTGCGCAGCCGCTACCCGCTGGTTCCCTTCGCCGTCCTGCGGGTGAAGGGGCTGGTGGCGGCGGACCTGACCCAGCTGATCGCCTTTACCGGCTTCTTCTCGATGTTCTTCTACGCCACGCTCTACATGCAGGAGATCCTGCACTACTCGCCCCTCAAGGCGGGAGCCGCCTACCTCCCGATCACCGCGGGGTTCGCCGTGGCGGGCGGCCTGGCCTCGCAGCTGGCCACGCGCGTCGGCACCCGCCCGGTGGCGGTGGCCGGCTGCCTGATCGCCGGGGCCGGGATCTACTACGTGTCCCGGGTGCCGCTGCACGGTTCATATGTGAGCGATCTGCTGCCCGGGTTCGTGGTGATGGCGCTCGGCGCGGGGTCGGTCTTCGTCTCGGTCACCGCCGCCGCCAACGCCGGCGTGCCATCCGACAAGGCGGGCCTGGCCGCCGGGCTGCTGAACTCGTCCCAGCAGATCGGCAGCGCGCTCGGCCTGGCCATCCTCTCCGCCGTTGCGATCACCCGCACCGACCACCTGATCGCGTCTCACGTACCGCATCTCGTGGCCTCCGACGCCGGCTACCACCGGGCCCTGCTCGTCGGCAGCATCCTGATGGCCGCCGCGGCCGTGCTCGCCCTGCGCATCGGCAACACCCGGAAGGCCGCCCCGCTGGTCATGGTCAGCACGGAACAGGCGCCCGAGCGAGCGGCCGCGGGCCTGGTGACGGGCGGCCGCCCGGCCCGGCAGCACCGGTATCCTGAAAAGTGAGATGACTGACTCAATCCCGGGGCAGGCGGCCGCCACCGGGCAGCGGCCGGGGAAAAGGGAGCGGCTGGTAGCCGCGGCGACCCAGCTCCTGCACCAGCACGGCATCGAACGGACCACGCTCGCCGACATAGCCCAGGCGGCGGACGTCCCGGCCGGCAACGTCTACTACTACTTCAAGACCAAGGACGAGGTCATCGCGGCCGTCATCGAGGCCCATGTCCAGCAGATCAAGACGACCCTCGCGTTCATCGACGCTCATCACCGGTCCCCCAGGAGCCGGCTGAAGGCCTTTGTGCGGGAGTTCACCGCCCAGAGCGAGATCGTGGCCCAGCACGGCTGCCCCCTCGGAGGCCTGTGCTCGGAGATCGGCAAGCGCGTCAGGCAGTCGAGCTTCGCGGAAGCTGACCTGATGCGCCTCCCGATCGCCTGGGCCGAGCAGCAGTTCCGGTCGCTGGGCCGGCGCGACGCGCACGATCTCGCCGTCGATCTGCTGGCCGCCTACGAGGGCAGCGCGCTGCTGGCCAGCACCTTGCAGGATCCCGGTCTCCTGTCCAGCGCGGCCCGGCGCATCAACCGCTGGATCGACACCCTGTGACCCCACCGCCGCCACGGTCACCCGGGTGGGGGTCTGCCCCGCCGTAACGGCGGGTACAGGTGAAGCGGGTGTGCACGGAGCTGGCACGGTTCCTCAGCCCGCGGCGGCCGGGCTGAGGAAGGGCGCGGCCAGCCCGGCCGGGCCTACGTCGCGGGGGCCTGCCCGCCACCGGCCACCGCGGTGCGCATGCGCGCGAGCTCGGCCCGCAGCGCGCCCCAGGGGAACTCGGCCTGGCCGGGGTGATCGTCATCGGGCAGGTGCCCGGGATCAAAAATGACCGTGATCCCGCAGCCGCGCAGCGTGGCGAGGCTGCGCCCGAACGCCGGGTGGCGGGCCAGGGCCACATTCGGCCACGGCACGGTGACGATCGGCAGGCCCTGGCCGGTCGCCTCGTTAAGCAGGCCGAGCGCCAGCGTGTCGCTGATCCCGGCCGCCCACTTGTTGACGGTATTGAAGGTGGCCGGCGCGGCGGCGAACGCGCTGGCCGGCGGCAGCACATCCGGCGCGTCCGGATCCTTGAAGCTGGTGCGGACCGGATGGCCGGTCAGCTCGGCGACCCGGGCGACGTCGAAGAACCGCGCGCCCTCCGGGGTGGTGATCACGCACGTGTCCCAGCCGCCGGTCAGGGCGGGGATCTGCGCAGGCAGGTCGCGCGCGGGCGCGGCGCCGGACACGACCACGTACAGCACCGGCCGCGACTCCACCTGTGCCTCCTCCGGCTAGGGCTACCGGCCACCCTACGGGCAGCGAGCGCCCGCCGGGTTGCGTGTCGGAGGTGCTCCGCGGGCGGCAGGCCCTTACCGTGGATCCGGTCCAGGAGATGGCGGGGCGGCCGGGGACACCGGTTCAGCTGCCCCGGCCCGGCGACGTGGGAGGTGCGGCCAGGTTGCGGCGCATCGCGATATCCGGGCACCGCGGCCTGCCAGCCGCGACGGCCGGCCTGGTCGATGCGGCGATCCGGGCGGCCCTGGCGGGAGGCGGAGCCGGGGTCACCGCGCTGTCATGCCTCGCCGACGGTGCGGACCAGATCTTCGCGCGGGCGGTGCTCGACCTCGGCGGGAAGATCGAGGCGGTGGTCGCGGCGGAGAAGTACCGCGACGGGCTGCCGGCACAGGCGCACGCGGAGTACGACCGCCTGCTGGGCCAGGCCGTGGCCGTGCACCAGCTGCCGTTCACCGAGTGCACGTCGGAGGCGCACATGGCCGCCAGTACCTTCATGATCGGGCAGGCGGGCGAGCTGTGGGCGGTATGGGACGGGCAGCCGGCGCGTGGCCGTGGCGGGACCGCCGATGTGGTCGCCTATGCGCGGGGATGCGGGAAGCCGGTGCTGGTGATCTGGCCCGACGGGGCGCACCGCGACTGAGACAGCACGGCGCCGCCCCGTCCAGACGCCTGGGCAGGCCGGTGTGGTCGCGCTCTCACCCGCCCATGTAGATGAGCTCGAGCTGGATGTGATCGGGGTCCCGGAAGACAACCACCGAGTACGGCACCGGATCGTCGGTGTCGACTACGCCGGAGTTCTCGACGCCGAGGCCGTCGAGCCAGCTTGCCCACGCGCCGAGATCGGCGCGGCTGGCGACCGCGAGCGACATGTGATCCAGGCCCGTCCGTCTCTCATCGAAGGGCTGGCCGGGGTTGCTGTCGTGGTGATGCAGCCCGAGCATGATGCCCGACCGCGGCTCCATCAGCACGACGGCGTAGCCACCCTGCTCCCCGCCGTGGTGCGGGAACCTGACCGGCACCCGGGTCATCCCGAAGACCCGCTCATACCACCGCGCGCTGGCCTCCACATCGGAGACGGTCGGCGCGAAATGGTGGTAGCCAGTGACGGCAGGCGCCATCCCGGGCTCAGCCAAGGCAGCCTCCCCTCGTCAGCATCTGCGCCGCACGGCCGGACGCGGCCGTCACCATGGCGCGTCTGTGATCGTAACGTTCCACGGCGGGCGGCAGATGGGGGCGTCCCTGCGCGCCAGGCCTGCCCGGTTGACGCGGATTCCGGGCAGATCAAGCTATTTGTACGATTTTGGCCGTCCTGGCGGCCATACCTCCCGGCCTTTCGCCGGGCGGCGATTCCCCGCATAGTTCCTCATCCCCGGTCCGGTGACGGGTTCACGTGCCCGCCAATCTCCGGATGCCCTCCAGGCGCGTGTGAGCCGGGATACATATTGACGGATCCCGCCGCTTCCCCCACACTTTTCTCACTGGCACGGTCTGGCGGCCGTAAAGCGCCGTTTTTGCCCGCAGGCATCTATGCGCGGGACGGGGGGACGATGGCTGAGGATGTTGCCGGCGATGCCGTAGTACTCGGGCTGGACACCGCGGCCTGGGCCTTTTCACCGGCCGATCAGGCGAGCCCGGCCCTGGCGGCGCGGGCGAAAGCCCTATTTGACACACAGACTCGCGAGCGCGTCACTGAGCTGCGCATTCATGGGGTCTCGGGGTCAAACGGCCCGACGATGCTGGAGCACCCCACGGCGCTGCAGGTCGCGGGCGATACCATCACCGGCTTTTACCGGCGGTGGAATCCGGACGGCGGGGGGCGGCCCAGCGTTGGCTGGAAGCTGGAGGCGTATTCGTGGGGCGGGCTGACCGAGCAGCCGCTCGCGTCGGCATCGTGGCTGGTGCTGGCGCCGTTTATGATCTACAACCTGGCCCATTTCATGCTGCCCGCCGAGCCGGAGAAGAAGCTGACGCAGCCGCTGCCGGAAACGGAGCAGGAGCGGGAAGCGCAGCTGAAGCCGGGCTGGCGTCATCAGCTGGCCCGCGCGGTGCTGCGGCTGCTGGCGCTGGCGGCGACCCTCCAGTTGGTCACCGCGGCGGCGACGGTAACGGTGAGCACGGTCGCCTGGCAGGCGGCCGGCCATCCCGGCGTGCTGCCCCAGTGGATGGGCTGGTACGCCCATCTGGCCCCGGGCTGGCGGGTGGCCATCGCGTTGCTGTCGGTCGGCGCGGTGGTGGCCCTGCTGTGGTGGATCAGCGTGCGGACGGCCAGCCACTACGAGGCGCGGAGAAGCAGCGGAATCCGTGAGCTGCGGGACCGCTGGCCGCTGACCGAGCCGGGGTTCTGGAACGGCGCGCTGCTGGTGAGCCGCCAGCGTGTCATCCATGCGGCGGCGGCGCTGGCCGCGGCCGCGCTGCTGGTCGCCCGCCGGGCCGGCGATCCGGCGTGGGCGCACCTGGTGGTGCTGGTCTTCTCGGCGGTGGTCCTGGCCGTGGCGGCGGTGCTGCTCGCCTTGCCCGTGTCCGACCGGCACAACGTCTCCATCACCGGCAACCCGGAGCGGGGGGCGCGGATCGGGTGGTGGTGGTGGGTGCTGCTCGCCGCCGGGGTGGCTGCCCTCGTGGGCGCCGCAGCGGTCAGCGGCTGGACCGATGAAAGCACCGACCCACAGCACGGGATGTATCCCGGCATGAGCGGTTTCCTGCTGTGGCTGCTGATCGCCCAGCTGGCGCTGTTCGTGGTCTTCGGGGTCGCCGTCGCGGTGCTCAAGCGCCGCGCGCCGGCCCCGGGCGACGGATTCGCGCCCTACCTGCGGGGGCACCTGGCCACGCTGGTGGCGCTGCTCGGGTTCCTGGCCGGCGGGCTGCTGACCGCTGCCCTCAACCTCGGGATAGCCGGCCTGCTGGGCACGGCGGTACCGGGCAGGCTCCTGCTGCTGTCCCCGCCCCCCAACGCGCTGTACGTGCCGTGGCCGGTCTATGCGTTCGGCGCGGCCGCGCTTGGCATGGTGGCCGGTGCCCTGATAGCGGGCGGGGTCCTCTATTTCAGATACCGGAAGGCCTGGCACGTGTTCGACGGCCCCGCTGACGCCGACCCGGCGGGCGGGCCGGTGGTGAGCGGCGATTACCGTATCGACCCCACCGCCGTCGTCACCGGGAACAGCAAGAAGGTGGCGAAGGCCTGGGCGGTCGGGCTGCTGGCCGACGACGCCGCCCGCGCCGTGGCATGGCTGGTCGGCGCCGGCCTGCTCGCGCTCGTGCTCGTTGAGGGCGTGACGCTGGCGGCGGCCGTCCAGGCGAACCGGCTGCACGTCACCGTGGGCATGCTGCATCAGATCGCCTCGGTTGTCAGCCTGGTCACCGTGGCGCTGGCCGCGTGGCTGGTCGGGCTGCTGCGCTCCGCCTACTCCAATCCCGCGAAGCGGAAGACCATCGGCGCCCTGTGGGACGTGGCCACGTTCTGGCCGCGGGCCGTGCACCCGTTCGCGCCGCCGTGCTACGGCGAGCGCGCGGTACCCGAAGTCGTGGACCGGGTCCTGCTGCTCATGGGCCAGGACGCATCCGGCCAGGCCCAGGACGGCCAGGCCCTGCCCGGCCAGCGGGAGCTGGCTGGCCAGTACGGGCTCACGGTGCCCTGCGGCCCGGTCCTGCTGACCGGTTACAGCCAGGGCTCGATCATCGCCCCGGCGGTCGCGGCGCAACTGCCGGAGCACGTCCTGCGCAGGCGAGAATTCGCCCTGCTGACGCTGGCCTGCCCGGCCCGGCGGCTCTACGGCCGGGCCTTCCCCGCCTACTTCGGCCGGCCGTACCTGGAAGAGCTCCGCGACCTCCTCACCCACGACGGCCGCCAGTACTGGCGCAACGTCGTGCGCCGCAGCGACTACATCGGATCGTGGATATTTGACCCGCCCGCCGCGCTGCGGACCGAGGAATACCTGCAGAACCGCCAGCAGTACCTGGCCAGGCACTTCGATCAGCTGTGCTGGGACCCGGTGCTCCTCGCGCGGGACAAAGAGCCCACACCCCCGCCGGTGCACCGGCACTCCGGATGGTGGCCGGACCCGCGCGCCGGCGAGGTCGCCTGCTACCTGGTAGACCTGCTGCGCGACACGTTATCCGCACCGCCCGCCGCCAGCGCCCGGCCGGGAGCACCGGACGGTGCCCTCAGCAGATGGCGCCGATGGCGATGCCTGCTGGTCCAGCGCTGGCGCCGTCCGGCCCGGCCCGGCCCCACCCGGTTACCGCGCGATGGGGAGCGCAAGCCGGCGATCGGGTAGGTTGCGTCCGTGGTGGCTCTCCGCGCGGTCTGCGTGTTCTGCGGGTCCTCGTCACCTGCTGATCCCCGCTACCGGGACGCCGCCCGCGCCCTCGGGGCTCTCGTCGCCCGCCGGGGCATCGGCCTGGTCTACGGGGGCGGCAGCATAGGCCTCATGGGTGAGCTGGCCGACGCCGCGCTTGGCCACGGCGGCCGGGTCATCGGGGTGATCCCGGCCGGCCTGTTCGCCCGCGAGGTCGGCCACACCGGCCTGACCGAGCTGCACGAGGTCGCCTCGATGCACGAGCGCAAGAAGCTCATGTACGACCTGTCCGATGCCTTCGTCGCCCTCCCCGGCGGCCTGGGCACGCTGGAGGAGCTCGCCGAGGTCGCCACCTGGTCACAGCTGGGGCTGCACAGCAAGCCGGTCGTCCTGCTCGACGTCGACGGGTTCTGGGGACCACTGGTCTCCCAGCTCGACCGGATGGCCGGCACCGGGCTGCTCAAGCCAGCCAGCCGGGATCTCATCCAGCGGACCCGGTCCGCCGAGGAAGCGCTCGGCGTCCTCGCGGCCGCCCGGCCAGCCCGCCCGGAGAAGTGGATCACCGCCCAGGAGCGGTAGCTACCGGTGCAGCGCCTGGTAGAGCGCGGCGCTGGGCGGGGACGGCTCGTCGGGCGGGACCGGGGTGCGGCGCAGCTCGCCGTCGTGGAGGTCGTAGTGGCCGATCGCCTGGATCGGCGGCGAGTAAACGTGGATGGTGATGGCCCCGGCCTGGTGATCCATGCGGTGGATGCCCTCGCCGGGGAACCAGAACGTCTCACCCGGGCCGTACTCGCGCGGCTCCGGCGTCCCGCCGATGGTGAGCGGCTCGTTCCAGGCGCGGCCCTCGATCACGTGGACGCCGACACACGAGCCCGTGTGGTCGTGGTAACCGGTGTCGCGCGGCCGCCACCACAGGTTGAGCCAGGCTTCCGAATGCTCATCCCGCCACAGCAGCACTGCCTCACCGGGGCCGGAGCGGTCGAGCCGGCCCGGCTCGATCAGGGCGGCCGCCTGCCGGGCCCGTTCCGCGCACTCATGCGGCGCCAGCGGCCGGTCGCTGGCGGCGATCGCCCGCAGCCGCGCGGCGTCCAGCCCCAGCTCCCCCCATGGCGTGCTCATGGACCGCGATCCTACGCCTCACCCCGTGAAGGGTGATGCCGGTGATTCGCCCTTCGGTGGATGATGAGCCTGCTCAGGGGGGTAGCATCCGTCAGCTGGCCGCTGCCGGGCCCTCCCGGGCGCGAAGGAGGAGTAATGCCACCACTGGCTGATTCGTCTTATCCGCTGCTGAACGTCTTCTGGTCGAT
>Ga0335082_10009487_pt1 | contig 10566 bp, 12 predicted proteins | sample Lox_Sample_41_FD_206718 | JGI IMG/M metagenome (GOLD analysis project Ga0335082, IMG submission 206718) | Soil microbial communities from Loxahatchee National Wildlife Refuge, Florida, United States - Lox_Sample_4.1 | ecosystem: Environmental > Terrestrial > Soil > Wetlands | place: USA...
CGTGCCGACGTACTTGCCGCGCGCCGGGTCGAACCCGTAGATGCCGTGGCCCTCGAAGCCGCTGTCCGCCTTGAAGTCCATGACGAGCCAGCGGCCCGACGCGATGAGGTGGTTCACCGCGACGCCCTCCGCCTCGTTGACGATCTGCCCGGGCCCGCCGAACACGCGGATCGCCGCGTCCCACGTGCCCACGTCCTTCTCGAAGACGGCGCACTCCTTCGGCAGCGGCGGCGATCCGTGCGGCTGGTCGGGCATCTCTTCCTCGTTTGGGTCCGCTCTCTTCGAGCTGCGGACCCGGCGAGGCTACGCCCTCAGTCGATGCGCTGGAACCCCGTCCCGGTCATGGCGCGCGCGTCGCCCTCCTTGCGGAACTCGGTGTCCCTCGGCTGCGCTTCCGCGCCGAGCTCGGGCTTCACCGAGAGGTGATCCACGACGTGCTCGACCCCGTCGGTCCGCCCGACCGCGTCGAGCACGGCAGCGTGCGTCGCTTCGTCCTCCACGACGCCCTCGAGCGTGACGCTGCCGGGCGCGTCGATGACGACGCGAAGCTGTTCCGCGGCGCTCCCGAGCACGCGGCAGACCGCATCGCACACGCTGTCCACGAGATCCATGCCCAGGGTGCGAAGCAAGCCCCACACCCGGGGGCGGCGTGCTCAGCGGAACCGCTCCATCACCTTGGCGAGCGCCTCGGCCGACGGACGCAGCCTGGACGCGGGCAGCGTCGCGAGCGGCTCGTCGACCAGGGTCATCTGCTCGATCATGCTCGGGGCGCTCTCGTCGAAGTAGAGCAGGCCCGTGAGGAACAGGCGGTCGCGGTTGGCCTTGTGCAAGAGGTCCAGCGCTCTCGTGCGGTCGGTCGGGTCGTACTCGTGCCCGAGCTTGTGCAACGTGATGTGCGAGCCGTCCGGCAGCGTGAGCGACGTGGTCGTCCCGGCCTCGTAGTCCACCGTCGTCTGCTCGAAGTAGGGGACGAAGCCCACCTCGTGGAGCGGGTCCTCGTGCTCCTTGCTGTACGGGTAGCTCTTCGTGGACCCCTCGTGGTTGTTGAAGGTCACGCAGGGCGACACGACGTCGAGCAGCGCCGTGCCCTTGTGCGCGATGGCCGCCTTGATGAGCGCCCCGAGCTGCTTGGCGTCGCCCGAGAAGGAGCGCGCGACGAAGCCGCACCCCATCTGGATGGCGAGCGCGCAGCAGTCGATCGGCTCCATCTGGTTGACGTCGCCGCCCTTCTGCACGCTGCCCTTGTCGGCCGTCGCCGAGAACTGGCCCTTGGTCAGCCCGTAGCAGCCGTTGTTCTCGATGATGTACACGATCTGCACGTTGCGGCGGACCATGTGCATGAAGTTGCCGAGGCCGATCGACGCGGTGTCGCCGTCGCCGCTGACGCCGATGTTGAGCAGCGTGCGGTTCGCCACGTTGCTGCCCGTGACGATGGCGGCCATGCGCCCGTGAACGGCGTTGAAGCCGTGGCTCTTGCCGAGGAAGTACGCCGTCGTCTTGCTCGAGCAGCCGATGCCGCTGAGCTTCGCAACGCGGTGCGGCTCGACGCCGTACTCGAAGAACGACTTGACGATCCCGTTGGTGATCGCGTCGTGCCCGCAGCCGTTGCACAGCGTGGAGTCGAGACCCTTGTAGATCTTCATCTCCAGGCCGAGCCGGTTCGTCTTCGCGGCCTTGCCGGCCGGTGCTGCCGGAGGGGCTGCCGGGGGCGGGGGAACCTGCACGCTCATGACATGGCCTCCTGCTGCGTGACTCCGTCGACGACCGACTGCGCGTCGAGCGGCAACCCGCTGTAGTGAAGGACCGCGCGAATCGCGGGGGCGCGCTCGGGCATCTCGAGGCGCAGGATCGACGCCGCCTGCGCGTCGCGATTCTGCTCGACGACGTAGACGACGCGGTGGTTCTTGATGAACTCGCGCACCTCGACGTCGATGGGAAGCGCACGCAGCCGCAGGTAATCGGTCGGCACGCCCTTCTTCGCCAGCATCGCCCGTGCCTCCTGCACCCCCGGATCGCTCGACCCGTAGGCGATGAGGCCCACCGCGGCGCCCGGCATCGTCTCGATGACCGGACGCGGCAATAGCTTGCGCGCTGTGTCGAACTTGCGCACCAGCCGGTCGAGGTTGTCCTTCCAGTGGTGTGGTTTCTCCGAGTACGTCGCCTGCTCGGTGTGCCCCGTGCCGCGCGTGAAGTACGACGCCAGCGGGTGGTTCGTCCCCGGGAGCGTGCGATAGGGGATGCCGTCGCCGTCGACGTCCTTGTAGCGGGCGAACTCGTTCACCTTCGAGAGCGCCGCCTCGTCGAGCACCTTGCCGCGGTCGATCGGCTTCGTCAGCGGCGCGAAGGGCTCGGTCATCCAGTTGTTCATGCCGAGGTCGAGGTCCGTCATGACGAAGACGAGCGTCTGCAGGCGCTCGGCGAGGTCGAGCGACTCGGCGGCGAACTCGAAGCACTCGCGCGGGTTGGCCGGCAGGAGCATGGGGTGCTTACAGTCGCCGTGCGACAGGTGGTACGCCTTCCAGATGTCGCCCTGCGACACGCGCGTGGGCAGCCCAGTGCTCGGCCCGACGCGCTGCACGTCGATGATGACCGAGGGGATCTCGGCGAAGTACGCGAGCCCCGCGAACTCGCTCATGAGGGAGATGCCGGGCCCCGCCGTGCTCGTCGCCGCGCGCGCACCCGCCCAGCCCGCGCCGACGACCATGCCGATGGCCGCGAGCTCGTCCTCCGCCTGGATGACCGCGTACGTCGGCTTCCCCGTCGCCGGGTCGCGCCGCAGCTCGTCGAGGTAGTCGATCGCGTTCTCGCAGAGGCTCGAGCTCGGGGTGATCGGGTACCACGCGAGCACCGTGAGGCCGCCGAAGACGAGGCCGAGCCCCGCGGCCTGGTTGCCCTCGATGATGATCTTGCCCTTGGTCTTGTCGCTGCGCGCGAGGGTGCACTTGCCCCACGGCTCGAGGTTCTTCGTCGCCCACTCGTAGGCGTGCACGGCGGCCTCGGTGTTCGTGGCGGCGGCGGTCTTCTTCTTCGCGAACTGGCGCGAGATGGCGCCCTTCACTTCCTCCATCTCGAGGCCCACCAGGTACGCCAGCACGCCGACGTACATGATGTTGACGACCATCTTGCGGAGCTTGGCTTCCTTGCACACGTGGACGACGAGGTCGTCGAACGGCACGACGCGCACGTCGAGGTCCGTCCGCGTGACGTGCGAGGCGAGCGGCTTGTTCACGACGAGAAGCGCGCCGGGGCGGAGGCTCGCGAGGTCGTCGACGATCGACTCCTCGTTCATCGCGACGAACACGTCGGCGTCGCGCTTGCGGGCGACCCAGCCCTCCTCGTTCGCGCGCACCGTGAACCAGGTGGGCAGCCCCTGGATGTTCGACGGGAACATGTTCTTGCCGCTGACCGGGACGCCCATCTGGAAGATGGTCCGCATCAGGATCAGGTTCGCCGACTGGCTGCCGGTGCCGTTGGACGTCGCCACGGTGATGACGACGTCGTTGACCACCGGCTGTACTCCGGGCGCCGGCCTTGCGCCCCCTTCTTGCGTGATCGCCATGCGCACCCCTGTGGGCCACCTAGGGCCCGCTTTCAGACCGGGGAACCCTAGCACCATCGGTGCTAGGCTCGAATGGTCCGTTGGGGAGAGGGGGGAGAGGGGGTTCGCATGGAGAGCAGCCCGCCCGAGAGCGGCTTCCGTATCGAGGTGGCGAGGTCCCCCGAGGCGGACGGGCCGCCCTGGCACTACCGCGGTCTCGCGCACACGCCGAGCACCACGTACGACGTGACGGCAATCGTGAACGTCGACGGAACGGTGCGCGTCGACCTGGGGTCGGCGGCGCCCCCGCGCCTCGTGCGGAGCGTCGCCAGCCTCGTGCGTTCGGCGTGCGCGTGCGTCGAGATCGACACTACGCCGGCGCCGCCGCCGCATCGGATCGTCCGCTGGCACGCAGACCGATGAAGAGCAGGTAGACGAAGAGCATCTCGAAGGTGAAGAGCTGCACCGGCGTCATCAGCGAGATGACGACGTGGAAGCCGACGCCCACGAAGACGGCGACCCAGAAGGCGCGCGGCCACCAGAGCAGCACGGCCAGGGCCAGCTCGGTGCTGATGGCGCCCTTGGCGAGCAGGCTCGCGCCGAGCGGGTTCTGCATCGCGTCGAGGACCGACTGCGGGGCGCCGCGATCGCGCACGAGGCGGGCGAACGACTGCACCATCCCGCGCATCATCAGGCCGCCGCGCCAGTCGGGGTCGAAGAGCTTCGAGCCGCCCGAGGCGAGGTACATGAAGGACACCTGCGCCTTGATGGCGTGCGCCGCCCAGAGCGGCGCGGGGCCGGGGACGGCGGCGCGGCCGAGCACGAGGTGCCGGTCGCACGGCGAGAAGGCGAGCAGCGTCGAGAACGCCGCCATCGTGTGCTTGTAGTGGTGGAACTCGAGGCGGTTGCAGAGCATGCCGTAGACGAGCAGCGAGGCCGCGACGAGGAGCGCGGGGCGCGCGTAGCGTCCGATGACGACGAGCCCGCCGGCGATCCACTGCGCCGCGATCACCAGCTCGTAGAAGCCTTCGGAGGGGACGAGCGACTCGGGCAAGTAGGGCTGGTGGAAGTACGCGCCGAAGAAGCCGGAGTGCATCGCGTCGGTCGCGAGGCGCGCCTCGTTGAGCAGCAGCAGGCCGAAGCCCACGCGCACCAGGGCGAACGTGGTGGGGTCGCCCTCGTCGTCGCGCAGCCGGCCGAGGACGCGCAGGAGTTCGGCGATCACCGGGGCACCTCGAAGTCGATGGGCGCGATGGGCCGGCCGTTGCGCACGGCCTCGACGTGGGCCACCAAGGCGCGCGTCTCGCAGTCCTCCGGCGTGTGCGCCGCCACCCACGCGAGCGCGTCGTGCGCGCGCTGCACCTCGTTGTCGACACCGTATGGAGCGCCCACCAGCGCGTCGAGCTTTCCCGGGGCGGGGAAGCGGACCATCTTGCCCCAGACGAACGGGTGCGGCGGGCCGTCACACCCCCGCGGCGTCCAGGTGCCGCCCACGATGGGAGCGACGCTGCCGTCGCGCAGGCGCCGCGAGACGTGCACGGTGATGGTCGAGGCCTCCGGGAACATGCGGAAGCCGTAGGAGCGGTCGGTGCGCAGCCCCGCGGTGGCGAAGAGGACGATCTCGCTCCCGAAGAAGAGGGCGCAGAAGACGGCGCGCCCGCGTGTGGTGAGGTCGAGTCCCATTGCCGCGGGGCAACGGTAGCAATATCCCTCTGGTCGTGACCGCCGACGGTTTCGACGCGCCGGGCCGGCCCACGGTCCCGTGGAGCACCCGGTGGGCCCTCGACGGCGAGCTGTGGCGGCGCGCGGCGCGCTGGGGCTCGACGCGCGGTCCGGCCTGGTTCGTGCGTGCCAGCCCGCCGGTCATCGGCGCCGTCGCGTGCGCGCTGGCGTCGGAGCGCCGGCGCGCGGTCGCGCGCAACCTGAAGCGCGCGGTCGGCAGCCGCGGCGCGGTGCGCGACACGCTCGACGTCGTGCGCACCTTCGCGACGTATGCGTCGTGCCTGGCGGAGACGCTGGGCGCGGGGTCCGTGCACGACGTGCTGCCGGCGGTGATCGTGCGCGGCGAGCTTCACGTGGTGGACGCGTGCGCGCGCGGCGCGGGGCTCGTCATCGCGACGGCGCACACCGCGGGCTGGGAGGCGGCGGGGCCGCTCGTGGCGCGCGACCTGGGGCTGCGCGTGATGATCGCCGAGAGTCCCGAGCCCGACCCTGCCGCGCGCCGCATCCAGGACGAGGCGCGCGCGACGCACGGCGTCCTCGTCGCGCACGTGGGCGAGGATCCGCTCGCCGCGCTGCCGCTGCTGCGCCACCTGCGCGGCGGAGGCGCCGTCGCGCTCCAGATCGACCGGGCGCCGCCGGGGGTGCGAACGCGCCAGGTGCGCATGTTCGGCGCGCCCGGGGTCGTCCCGGAGGGGCCGCTCCGCCTGGCGGCGCTCACGGGCGCGCCCATCGTGCCCATCTTCTGCGCGCGCATCGGCTACCGGCGATACGTCATCCACGTGGGCCCGTCCTTCGTGCTCGCTCGCGCCGCCGGCGATGCCGAGCTCGACGACGCCGCGCAGCATCTCGCCGACGCGATGCAGGACTTCGTGCGCGCGCACCCGACGGATTGGTTCGCGTTCGACTGACGAACGCGTCCACGGTCGCATCGCCACACGAGGGGCGCTATATGTCGCGCCCTCGACCATGGCGACCCGCTGGCACATCGGAGCGAAGGACCTGCGCGGGGCCATCGCGGCGTACTCGAAGCGCTTCGACCTGCTGGAGGTGCGCGCGACCCTGGGCGGGCCGACCGGCGAGGCCGCGGACGTCACGCCGTCGCTCGCGACGCTCCGCCGGTGGCGCAAGTCGGTGCCGCCGCACTTCGACTTCGCGGTGGTCGCCGGACCGCAGCTCTCGCGCGTGAAGATGAGCGACGCCGCCGAGCGCGAGCTCGAGGCGGCGCAGGGAGCCATCGACGCGCTGCAGGCGCGGTGCTTCGTGCTGCGCACGCCGCCCGACGTGACGCCGGCGACCGTGTGGCGCGAGCGCGTGCGCGCGATCATCCAGCGCTTCCCGCGCGACGCGACGCACTTCGTGTGGGAGCCGAGCGGCGTGTGGGAGCTCGAGGACGCCGCCACGCAGGCGCGCGCGTGGGGCGCCGTGCTCGCGGTGGACGCCGCGCGCGATCCGGTGCCCCCCGGGCCGGTCGCCTACCTGCGCCTGCGGTCGCTCGGCGAGACGCGGTCCTTCGGCGCGGTGGCCCTCGAGCGCGTGGTGCGCGCGGTGGGCGAGAGGCGCGAGGTGTTCGCGATCATCGAGACCGATTCGGCGATGGTCGAGGCCAAGCGGCTTCGCAGTCTCGCGAGGGCCAAGCGCGCCACGAAGCTCGGCGGCGGCGCGCGGCTGGTACGACCGCGCGGCGGCATCGTCGTGCGCGACGACGAGCAGGAGTAGCCGGTGGCAAACTCGGCGGCGGCGGCCTCGGAGGGACACGTCGCGCAGGCGGCTCGGGCCGTCCTGGCGCGGGGCAACGCGGTCGACGCCGTGGTCGCCGGCGTGCTGGCGGCGGCGGCGGCGAGCCCCGGTGTGCTGCTCGGACCGGTGCAGCTGCTGGTCGCGGGGGCAGGGGCGGGGCTCCTCGCGGTCGACGGCCGCGTGAGGCAGCCGGGGCTCGGTGCGCCCCGTCCGCGCGGAACGGTGGCCGGTGGCGCCGTCCCGCAGGCGGCCCGGGTGGGCGTGCCGGCGATGCCGGCGGCGCTGGCGGCGGTGCTCGCGGCCGCCGGATCCCTCACGATGCGGCGCGTGTGCCTCGAGGCCGTCGAGGCGGCGCGCGCGGTGTCGGGCGAGCGCGGCGCGGTGCTCGCGAGCCTCGCGAAGCGTGGCGCTCCGGCCATGGCCGACGAGGCGATCGCCGGCGAGCTCGCCGCCGTCGCCGGGCGCACTGCCGGCGGCGTGCTCACCTCGCGCGACCTGTCCTCGGTGCGCCCCGCGCTGGCGTACCCCAAGGAGCGATCGCTCGACCCCGAGGGCTGGCTCCGTGCGCCCTGGCGCGAGGCCGCGGGGGACGCGTCACGGACGCACGTGATCGTCGCGGCGGACCACCGCGGCCTCCTGTGCGCCGCCTGCTACGAGTCGGCCGACGAGGGCATCTCCGTCCCCGCGCTCGGCCTGCTGGCCCCCGCGTTCGCGGCGCCCGTCATGCGCGGGCAGACGCGCGTGCGTCCGGGCGAGCCCCGGCCGTCGGCGGCTCCCATCGCGATCCGCGTGCGCGCCGGTCTCGCCGACCTCGCCGTCGGCATCGGCTCCCTTGCCGACGCGGAGACGGCCCTCGCGCGTCTGCTCCCGCGCCTCGACGAGTCGCCGCTCGTGGCCGACGCCCTCGGCGCGAGCGCGGGCCGCGGCGTCGCCGTCGCGCGGACGCGCGAATCGGCCGTCGTCGCCGCCTCCGCCTGAGCTAGACGCGCCCGAGGTCGATGCCGTGCCGGCGCGCGTACTCGCTGACGCCGAGCTTGTCGATGCTGCGGAGATCGCGCGTCGTCAGGTTGAGCGTCACGAAGCGGCGCAGCTCGGGCACCCAGATTCGACGGCGCTGCACGTTCACGTGCTGCCACCGGTTGGTCTTGATGTTCGAGTGCGAGACGTTGTGCGCCTTGAGCTTGCGCTTGCCCGTGATGTCGCTCTTGGCCATGGCTTTAGGGGCGCGGAGCCTACGGCCCCAGCCGCATCTGTCAAGTCCGGCTTCACCCAGGTCTGTTGGCTGGGGCCCCGCCTCACCCAGGTCTATTTGCTGGGGCCCCGGCCCCAGCCAGCTTACCCAGCTCCGCCACGAGCTCCCGGCACCACCGCCGGACCCCTGCGAAGTCGGGCCCCTGACGCAGGGTGACCTCGTCCAGGTAGAGCCGCCGGGCCAGCTCGACCTGCACGACGTGGACGCCCTGCTCGGGCCTCCCGTAGTGCTGGGTGGTGAAGCCTCCGGCGTAAGGGTCGTCGTGCCGCACCGACCAGCCGCGCCGGCGGGCGTGCTCCTCGACGAAGTCGATGAACCGCGGGTCGGCGCTGCGGCGCCCCCGCGTGCCAGGCACCACGTCGGCGCGCTGCTTGGAGCCGGTCTTGTCGCCCTTGTCGCTTGGCCCGCCGCCGCCGACCGCCCGGGCGCCCCGGCGCTCCACGCTGGGCATGGAGTGCGCCGCGAGCACCAGGCAGAGCCCGAAGCGGGCGCGCTTGCGCTCGACGAGCCCCGCGAGCGCCCGGTGGTACGGGCGCCACACGCGCTCGAGCCGCTCCTCCAGCTCCACGCGCGACAGCTTGCGCGCGAGGGCCGGCTCGCCGTCGCTCGTCGTTCGCCACACGAGGCCGTGCTGCAGCGACACGTCGCCGCGCGCCCCCTCGACCACGTCCGCGTCCACGTCCGTCTCGGCGCGGTTCACGTCCACGACGTAGCGCGATGCGCGGGCGACGATCGCCGTCGCCCCCTCCGCCGCGGCGTCCTCGTAGAGCGCGTCGACGTACAGGTCCGCGTCCCGCGCGATGGCGCGCGCGGGCGCCGCCAGCGGCTCGAGGTCCTGCGGCGCCAGGTCGAGCCCCGCGTGGGGCACTTCGACCACCACGGGCGTCTCCGACTCGCGCGTTGCGGGCTCGAATACTTCGAACGCTTCTCCCCGAGCGCGCATCGGGCCGACGGTAGCACGAGTGAGGATCCGCCGAAGGCGGGCCGACCGCGCGAAGCGCCACCAGACGATCAGGCCCTGGGATGCGCCTTCCGGTGGGCCGCGCGCACGTGGTCCTGGGCCACCTGCGTGTAGATCTCGGTCGTGCCGAGGTTGGCGTGGCCCAGCATGGCCTGCACGGCACGAAGGTCCGCGCCGCCGCGGAGCAGGTGCGTCGCGAAGGAGTGGCGCAGCTTGTGAGGGGAGGGCAGCGGGACGATGCCGGCCCGGACGGCGTAGTCGCGCACCAGGCGCCAGAAGTGCTCGCGCGTGTATCGTCCCCCGCGGGGCGAGGCGAAGAGGGCAGCTTCGCCCTCGGCGGCGATCCCGGGCCGCACGTCGCGCAGGTAGCGGTCGACCATGCCGAGGGCGACCTCGCCGACCGGCACGAGGCGCCGCTTGCCCCCCTTGCCGAGCGGGGCGACGAGGCCGCGTTGCAGGTCGATGTCCCCGAGGCGGAGGCCCACGAGCTCGCTCACGCGCAGGCCCGAGGCGTACATGAGATGGAGCATCGCGGCGTGACAGGCGCCCGCCGGGGTCCCCTGGTCGGGGGCGGCGAGGAGGCGCTCGACCTCGTCGTACGAGAGCACGCGAGGCAGGCGGCGGCCGACCTTGGGGCGGTCGACGAGGAGCGTCGGGTCCTCGGGGATGGCGCGCTCGCGGACCAGGAACCGGAAGAACCCGCGCAGCCCCGAGAGCATGCGGGCGCTCGAGCGCGCGCCGAAACCGCGCTTCACGTTGCCCACCATGAGCTCGGCGATGACGCCCGGGTCGATGCGCGCCGGGTCGACGTCTCCGCCGACGTGCTCGGCCAGCGCCGTGAGGTCACGCGCGTAGGCATCGAGCGTGTTCTTCGCGAGCGCGCGCTCGACGCGCAGGTGGTCCAGGTACGCGTCGATCCAGGCGTGCAGGTCCACGCGCCGAGGGTAGGGCGGCGCCCCGCCGTGGAACTAGTTTCCGGCGGCGGCGCTCGTGAGCATCGACGCGAGCAGGGGCGCGGGGTCGTCGGCCCGCATCAGGGCCTCGCCCACGAGCGCCGCGTCTGCCCGTCCGCGGGCGACGGCGGCCACGGCGTCCGGGTTGCGCACGCCGGAGAGATGCACGGCCACCCGGTCGCGCGGGATGCGCTCGAGCACCCGGGCCGTGCGGACGGGGTCCATCGCGAGGGTGTCGAGGTCGCGCGCGTTCACCCCCACGACGCGCGCGCCCGCGGCCAGCGCCGTGTCCAGCTCCGCCTCGTCGACGACCTCGACGAACGGCTCGAGCCCCTCGCTGCGCGTCGCGCCGACGAGCGCCGTGAGCGTCGCGCCGTCGACGATGCGGGCGATGAGCAGGACC
>Ga0335082_10009488_pt1 | contig 10565 bp, 6 predicted proteins | sample Lox_Sample_41_FD_206718 | JGI IMG/M metagenome (GOLD analysis project Ga0335082, IMG submission 206718) | Soil microbial communities from Loxahatchee National Wildlife Refuge, Florida, United States - Lox_Sample_4.1 | ecosystem: Environmental > Terrestrial > Soil > Wetlands | place: USA: Florida...
CTTCATGCGCCCCGGCGAGGCCTACCCGAGCGGCGGCGCCACGTCGAACATGCTGGATGTCTGGAAGGCGGCTACGCCGGCGATCGACGTGATTGCGCCGGACATTTACGTCACCGACTATGTGACGTACCGCGAAGTCTGCCAAAGCTACGGTCGGCCCGATAACGCGCTGCTGATTCCCGAAACCGGTGGGTTCGGCAACTTTGCGCGGTACATGTTTTATGCGCTGGCCGATTACAACGCGGTGGGCTTCGCACCGTTCGGCATCGACCGTATCAGCGGCGGAACCGTCCCGGCGGGAATCCCTGGAGTGGCAGCAGGCCAGAGCCTGATGGATCTGGTGCGGCCGATGCTCGACAACTACCGGCTGCTGGCCCCCGCGGTCGACAAGATTGCCGAGTGGCAGGGAACCGGCAAGCTGCGGTCGGCGGTGGAAGAAGACCAGATCACGGAACGGTTGCTGTTCTTCAGCCGGTATGAGGTGCTCACCCAGTTCGGGCGGCCGCAAGCAAGCTACGGCGGTACGTTCGCGTCGGGAACCGAGCGGCGGACAGGCCGCGCGATGATTGCCGAGATCGCCGCCGATGAGTTTGTGCTGATCGGCTTTGATGCGCGCGTGCGGTTTGAGCCGGCGCGGGGATCGAAGGCCAAATCCGCGCAGTTCGTGTGGGTGGAGGAAGGGAAGTTCGAGGGCAGCGAATGGAAACCGTCGCGGCGATTGAATGGCGACGAGACCTTCTTTGGTGTGTCGCTGCCGTCGCAAGGCGGCATCCTGCGCGTGAAGTTGATGGCCTATTAGACGAGGCCGAACCGGCGAAGAGCGGTTGCGTCGATCGCCGCAGCCTGCGCGCGGGCCGGCTTCAGTTGCTCACGCACCGCTTCAAGGGCAGAGTCTTCCGGCACGGGTGGACGTAAAGCGTCACTCACCCAAGCGCAGGTGGCGAGCATCCGAGGGCGAAATGTCCTGCCGCCATGATCGGCGCCGCGTATGAGGCGATACTCATGTGAGATGTCGAGGTCCCAGAGTACGCGATGGAGGAATTCGGTCCCGTCGTGGGCGTTGACGCAGTCGTTGTCGCCAACTTCGATGTAGATCGCAAGACAGGATTCCGTGATTCGCCGGGCGTTGTTACGGGCGCGATGAGCAGGATGGTTCGCCTCGAAGAGATTGGGATCGCGGCTGGGTCCGATGAATCGTTGGGGGCCGCCCGCCGAGTGATGGAGCCGGTTGCGCGGACGGATGTCCGCGTCATGCCATCCGGGTTCGAGCATGGGGTTCATCGCTGCCACGGCCGCGAATTCTTCCGGGTGGGCGAAGGCTGTCTTGAGGGCTCCATAGCCACCCATCGAGATGCCGGTGATCGCGGTTCCATCTCTACCGGCGTGAACGTGGCAGGTTTGCCGGAGATGGGGAATGAACTCCTCGATCAGGAGGGTCTCCCAACGCACGCCGCCTTCCGGGTCTTCGAGGTAGTAGCTCATGCCCGCGCTCGGCGTGGCAAGGACCATGGGAGCGATGGCCTGTTGTGACCACCATTGATCGAACAGCGGCTGGCAGTCCACCAGCGTTTGGCGGCTTCCTCCGCCGCCCATCAGAACCAGGCAGAGCGGGAAAGGACCGTCTCCGGATGGGGTGACGACGGCATATGCAACAGGCTCGGGCAAGAAGCGCGAAGTCAGTTCCGAGAACTCGACTTTTGATGCCATGACCAACTATAGCGGACGAGTTGCGATACATAAGTATGGTGGACGAACTTCCCCGTAAGCTCGGCGTGCTCGATGCGACGCTGATCGTGATTGGCATCGTCATCGGCTCGGGCATCTTTTTATTGCCCAACCTGATTGCAAAAAGCCTCCCGTCGGCGACGGTCATCATCGCGGTGTGGGTTGCCGCGGGAGTGCTTTCCTTCTTTGGCGCGCTGGCCTACGCGGAGTTGGGCGCGATGAACCCATCCACCGGTGGGCAGTACGTCTACTTGAGGGAGGCGTATGGGCCTGGGTGCGCGTTCCTCTGCGGCTGGGTCTTCGTGCTTGCGGTGGTGCCGGGCGGCATCGCGTTTCTCTCGGTTGGGTTCTCGATTTACCTGTCGCACTTCGTGCCGCTTGGGCCTGTGGCAAGGACGGCTGTTTCCCTGGGGTTGGTGGCCGTGCTGTCGGCCGTCAATTACATCGGTGTGCGGGAAGGCGCGTGGACGCAGCGCATTTTTACAGCGCTGAAAATTGCCGGGCTGGCTGTTGTGATCGGGGCCGCGCTGCTGGGCGCGGCGGCCGTCCGCAACCCTTACGACGCGCCTGCAACCATCACTTACAGCGGCATCGGCATCGCCATGACGGCCTGCCTGATGGCGTACAACGGCTGGAGCTATGTCAGTTTCGTGGCCGGTGAAGTCAAACGGCCGGATCGGAACATCCCCCGGTCCCTGGCCCTGGGGATGGGCGTGGTGATGCTGCTCTATGTCTCCGCCAACGTGGCCTACATGAAAGTCATGACGGTCCCCCAGATTGCCGCGGCCGAAAGAGTTGGGGCCGAAGTGGCCGCGCTCACGCTGGGCCCAGCAGGCGCCAGCATGCTTTCGGCCATCGTGCTCGCCTCGATCGTCGGCGCCATCAACGGCTGTATTCTGACCGGGGCCCGCATCCCGTTCGCCCAGGCGCGCGACGGATTGTTCTTCCGGCAATTCGGCAACGTCCACCCGCGCTTCCAGACGCCGGCATTCGCAATTGCCGCCCAGGCTGTCTGGACCGGTGTTGTCATCGTGACGGGAAGCTACGAGACGCTGTCAGCGTACACGATCCTTTCCGCCTGGCTGTTCTACGCCTTGACGGCCGCGGCAGTCTGGGTGCTGCGGCGAAAGCAGCCCGATGCCTCTCGGCCTTACCGGATGTGGGGATATCCGGTGACCTTGATCGTGTTCCTCGCCGGCTCGGCCTGGTTCATGGTGGATGCCTTCGTCAATCAGCCGGTGACCTCAATGATCGCCCTGGCCGTCGCAGCGACTGGACTGCCGTTCTATTGGTTGTGGCGGCGGTCTCAGGCTGCGCGAGTGGAAAAATGACGAGCTGATCAAGTCCAAAGACGGCAAGAAAACCGTCGGGGGCGCTGAAACTAACTTTCGGGCTAAGGTCCATATAAGCCGTAAGGCACTGATTTTGCAGCTTCTACGGACGGGCAAGGCGGGTTTGAGTCCGTACGGGTACAAGAACTAATCTTTTTGCCCGAATTGCCGATAGATAAGGCGGTACGGGTGTCGTGCCGAGAGAGCGCTCGTCAAGAGTGCCGGGACACCCGTCCACAGAGAAAGGGGAGGATGGCCAACGCGACGGGTACCGACTACCGCCTGGTGCTTTCCGAGGCAGTCACGGCCGCCAAGCTAGGGCAGAAAAGCCTGGCGCGGAAGATCCTTCAGGACCTGGTAGAGAAGGACCCACGAAACGAGAGGGCGTGGTTGTGGCTGGCTGCGCTCTACGAGGATCAGACGGAAGCCTACGCGGCCCTGAACCGGGTGTTGGACATCAATCCGAATAATGAGCAGGCGCTGAAGGCGCTGGCGCTCGCGCGGCTGCAGGAGGGCGCGGAACGGTACAAGCAGCCCTGCGCGCCGGCGCCGGCGCGCGCCCGCCATGTGCCGGCTCCGGTGACGCCGGTTCGTCCGGCTGGGCAGGTGGTCTGGCATTGTCCGCTCTGTGCGGCGGGTGCGGAAGGCCCCGAGCGCCGGTGCCATCGCTGCGGCGCCATTGTGTCTCTGGCGCAAGCGAATGAATACGCCGAGAACAAGGGCGTCAACGAGGAATTGCTGTTTGAAGCCATGCAGCGCTTGCAGGATCGCATCGCCAACGAGGAGACCTGGCAGGACCGGCTCTATATGGCGTACTCGCTGCTGAACCTGAACCGGGCCGCGGAGGCGCTGCCGCATCTGAGGGCCGCCGGCCGCATTTCCGGCCACGCGCCGGGCCTCGATTACCTGGCGGAGAGCCTTGCCTCACGCCGGTTGATCCTCACGGTGGATGATAGCGTCACGCTGCGGAAGATCGTCTCCATCACGCTGGAACGGCAAGGCTATCGTGTTCTGACGGCCACCGACGGGATGCAGGCGCTGGCAAAGCTCAACGAGGAAACGCCCGACCTGGTGCTGCTCGATATCACGATGCCGCGGATGGACGGCTACCAGGTGTGCAAAGTCATCAAGCAGAATCCCTTCACCCGCCACATTCCGGTAGTGATGCTGTCGGGCAAGGATGGTTTTTTCGACAAAGTAAAAGGCAAGCTCGCAGGGGCGACGGATTACATCACGAAACCGTTCAAAGAAGCCGCCCTGCTGGCAGCCGTGGAAAAGTACATCGCGTCCCGCAAAGGACGCAAGGCATGAAGACAGGAGCCTGCGAATGGCAAAGACGATCTTACTGGTCGAAGATAGCCCGGCTCACCTGAAGTTGATGGAGTCGGCGCTCGAAGGGCTCGGCTACGAGATCATCACCGCTGGTGACGGGGAGAAGGCGTTGGAGCAGGTCGAACGCTGGCGTCCGGACCTCGTGTTACTCGATGTGGTGCTGCCCAAGAAGAACGGCTATCAGGTTTGCCGGCAGATCAAGTCTGAGCCGGCAACGCGATCGATCACGGTGATCATGGTGAGCAGCAAAACCCAGGACAGCGACCGTTACTGGGGAATGAAGCAGGGCGCCGACGGCTATCTGACGAAGCCGTTTCAGCCCAAGGAACTGGCCGACGCGGTAGCGAACCATCTGTAGAAGGTTTCGGATGAGCGAACCCTGGGAAGAAGCAGACTTTTCGGCATCGGCGGGGGCCGACCTGCCCCTGGCCGGGCTGCTGGAAGAACTGCTGCAGGCCGACGAGGAACTCGTGCTCTCCTCGGACGGCGGCACTCCCGAGGTGACGGCTGGCGGGGAGGAGCGCTTGGAGGAATTCGCCGAGCCGCCATGCCTGCAGGAAGCGGTGCCGATGAGGATGACGGCGGCCTTGGCACAAATCCATGGGCCGCTCTCAGGCGCTCTGCAAGTCTACCTTCGTCTGCCGGCTCGCCGCTGGCCCGCTTCGCCACAACCTGAGGCCTTTGCCTGGAGCAACTACGCTCCGGCCACGCCGGAGGTGGAAGCAGTCGGAGAGGCGCCGCCGGCCCCCCGGTTGGATGAGTGGCTCGCGGCCCACGCGCCGGATTTCGACCTGCCGTTGCCCGAGCGCTTCCTTCGGCCGTTGCGATCCGTCATGGACGAAGTTGACCGGGAAATGGACGGAGCTCCGGCTGTCGATTTGTCGCCGCACCGCGAACAAGCGCGCCAGCTTGAGCGCTTCCTTGTATTCCAGGTGCAATCCACATCGCTGGCCGTTCCGTTGGGCCAGGTATTGGAAGTCGACCGGGTGCCACGAGTGGCGCGAGTACCTGGCGCATCCGAATCGCTGTGCGGGTTGGTGAACCTGCGCGGAGAAATCGTCCCGTTGCTCGATCTCCGCGCCATGCTCGATCTGCCCTCGCCCCCGGCCGGAATCGCGGGCCGCCTTGTCGTTGTGCGGAGGTCCGGAGAAGACGGGCCCTGCGCGGTGAAAGTGGATTCCCTCGGAGGGATTGCTCTTCTCGACCCCACCGCGCTCGAGAGTCCCGCGCCGGAGTTGGATTCGCATATTGTGCCCTGGGTAACGGGCGCATCCGTGCATCGCAATCGTCCGGTACAACTTTTTGATTTGAACCGGCTGTTAGCCGCTCAACCGGAGTGGGCCGCCGAGGCTTGATATGAAACGCAGCACACAGACCCGTGTCTTCGCCGCCACCCATTGGGCAGCGGCCCGCACCACGGAGGAGGCAGTCTAATGTTCCGTAATTTGAAGTTGTGGCAAAAGCTGGCGATTGCCGGAGCTCTAGCCGCCATTCCGATGTTCACGCTGATGTTTCTGTTTCTGCGCAGCCGCGACGAACAAATCGCCCGGACGCGCGATGAGCTCGCCGGGATGGACTATGTCCTCTCCGTGCGCAACTTGCTGGAGCATCTGCCGCGGCACCGCAGCGCCGCCAGCGCCGTGTTGAACGGAGACCACTCCATGCGCGGCGAGCTGTTGGAGGCGCAGAGCCAGGTGGAGAACGCCGTGGCGGCCGTGGACCTGGCCGACAAGAAATCGGGCAAGGAGTTGGGCACGACGGCTACATGGGATTCCATCCGGCTGCGCTGGGCGGACCTAAAGAGCCGGGTGTTGAATCTCTCGCCCGAGGAGAGCTACGGCCGGCACACCCGGCTGATCGCCGACATCCTGGCTCAGGTACGCCTGGTGGGCGATCGCACGGGTCTGACGACGGATCCGGAACTGGCCACCTTCTACCTGGCGGAGAACCTGCTCACCCAGATGCCCGAGAGCAGCGAGTACCTGGGGCAGCTTGCGAGCATCGGCTCCGGAATTGCCGCGCGGCAGAAGATGTCCGCGGCCGAGGAGGCGCAGGTGCGGTTCCTGAACCGGCAGATCGGCACTTCGGTGGAGCTGTTCGAACGCAATTTCCAGTCTGCGTTCAGCTACGACAACGAACTGCGCAAAAAGCTGGAAGGGATGGTAACGACCGCGTCCGGATCGGCGGCCTATCTTCGGAATGTCGCCCAGCAGGAACTCCTGGATGCGAATTCCATCACCGTGCAGCCGCGCAATTACATTGAAGCCGGTAACAGCGCCGTCGACAAGGTGTGGAAGCTGTACGACCTGGCCGCGGTGAATATCCGCGACCTCTTCGCGCAACGGCTGGACCGCCTCACCTCGCAGAAGTGGACGCAACTGGCGGTGGCGCTGTCGCTGCTCGGGCTGTCCGCGCTGTTCATCTTCCAGATTCAGCGCGGGATTACGCTGCAGGTCCGGTCGATGAGCCGCACCTTCCAGGAAATCAACAAGGGCGACCTAGAGGCCCGTGCCGAAGTCCACGGCGGCGACGAATTGGGCATCATGGCGCAGCGCACCAACGAGATGCTGTCCAATACCACCAGCCTGATCCAGTCGCGTGAGGAGCGCGATCGCATTCAGCAGAGCATTCAGAAGCTGCTCGACGAGGTGAGCGGTGTCGCGGCCGGGGACCTTACGAAAGAGGCCGAGGTCAGCGCCGAGGTGACCGGGGCGATTGCCGACGCATTCAATTACATGCTGGCTGAGCTGCGCGCCATCATTGGAAACGTGCAGAAAACGGCGGCGGAGGTCAACCGTTCCGCTCTATCGGTGCAGTCGGAAACCGAAACCCTGGCGGAAGGCAGCCAGCAGCAATCGGCGAAGATTCTGGCGGCCACGGGATCCATCGAAAGCATGGCGCACTCCATTCGCAGCGTCGCGGAAACGGCGCGTGCAGCCAGTTCGGTGGCCGGAGAGGCGCTCTCGGGCGCGCTCGCGGGCGGCGACTCCGTGCGCAAGACCATCGAGGGCATGACCGCGATTCGCCAGCAGGTGCAGGAGACGGCGAAGCGGATGAAGCGTCTGGGAGAAAGCTCGCAGGAGATCGGCGAAATCGTACAGCTTATTTCCGACATTGCCGATCGCACCAGTATTCTGGCGTTGAATGCGTCGATCCAGGCTGCGATGGCAGGTGAAGCAGGCAAGGGCTTCGCGGTGGTCGCCGAGGAGGTCGAGCGGCTGTCGGAACGGTCGACCGAAGCCACCAAGAGAATCACGACCCTCATCAAATCAGTACAGACCGACACGAACGAAGCGATCTCGGCCATGGAGGCCACCACCCGGGAAGTGGTCGGCGGCTCCCAGGTTGCCGGCGAGGCCGGCGAGCGGCTTCAACACATTGAATCGGTTTCGCGCCGAATCGCCGAACTGGTGGGCAGCATCGCGCATATCGCGCAGGACCAGGCGCAGGGCTCGGAAACCGTCGCCAAAGCGGTGGCCGGCGTCTCGCATGCCACGCAAACAACGGCTGAAGGCGCACGGCAGGCGGCGGCGGAGATCCGCAGCCTGGCCGCGCTGGTCACGCAGTTGAATCAATCCGTCAGCCGGTTCCGCCTGCCGGCTGCCCAGGTGTCCCTCAAGAGTTGAGTCGATTTATATGGCCGGCGCACTCGATCCTGAGCTGGTGAAGTGCTTCGCGGAAGAAGTGCGCGGCTACCTGCCGGCGCTCGAACGTGAAGTGGAATCGCTGCGCTCGACGGGTGGCACCGGAGCTGCTCTCGACGAGATTCACCGGCTGGCGCACTCCATCCGCAGCGCAAGCGACATGATCGGATTGTCGCTTTTGGCGGACGCCGCGCGAGGGATCGAGACATTGGTCGCCGCCCGCGAAGAGCGGGCTCCAACGCTGGACGACGCAATGCTGTTCCAGATCGAGCAGGGGCTTCTGGCGATGAAGCTGGGGCTCGACGAAGCCGAGCCGCAAGCGATGGAAGACGCTGTCACCTCGGAATCGGAATTGCCTGAACGAGAGGAAGTCTCCGAGGAACTGCTGGGCGTCTTCCTCGCCGAAGCGGACGAGCACCTTTCCAACATTAGCGCGCGGCTTCAAGAGTTGCAGGAGGAGACCGGAGAGCCCGCCGCGGCGCTTCAGGAAATTCGCCGCAGCGTGCACACACTGAAGGGTGCCGCCGGAATGGTGGGCCTTGCAACCGCGTCGCGGCTTGCCCATGGCATGGAGGATGTGCTCGATTTGGTCTGCGGCGGCAGATTGCCGACTGCGCCGGAGATTCTGGAGCTGCTCACCTCCACCTTCGACAACCTTTCGGATCTGGTGGCCGCGCGAGGTGACAACCGCGCGCTACGGTCCGCCGTTTCCGAGCGGCTGGAACAGTTACAGGCGATCGCCGCTTTGGCTGCTCCCGGTGAGGCGCCGCCTGCGGAGGATGCCGAGCCGGAGATTTCACCCCGGGAAGAAGTTGATCCGGACCTCCTCGACACGTTCCTGGCGGAAGCCGAGCAGCACATGCAGGAGGCGGCGGCAGCTTTGACGGATTTGAGAGCTGGGCACGAGGACGCGCGCGCGCCGCTCCGCCGGCTGCGGCGAAGCGTTCACACCATCAAGGGCGCCGCGGGGATGGTGGGCCTGATGACGATGAGCCACCTGGCGCGCCGGATTCAGTTTCTGCTCGACCGCGTCGAAGAGGGAGAGCGCACCTACAACGGCGAGATGCAGTCTCTGCTGGTTGCGGGGATCGATATCCTGAGCGACCTGATCGGCGCGCAAGGTGAAAACTCCCCCTATTGCAGTTCGGTTGAGCAGATTTCGCGACGGCTCGATGACGAACTGGCGGCGCGGCCGGAAATACCGGCCCCGGCGGGGGCGCCGCCAGCGCCGGTCCCGGAGCCGGCGAGCGCGCCCGCATCCGAGCTGGTGCAATTTGTCCGCGTACCCCTCGAACGCCTGGAGCCACTGCTTCGAAGGGTGAGCGAACTCTTCCTGAATGCATCGTCTTTCGAACAGCAGCTTTCGTCGCTCGGACACGATCTGAACGAACTGTCCCTGAATCTGGCGCGGATGCGGCGGCTGTCGGCGAGCCTGGAAGAGGCCCAAGCGGCGGCCGGACAAAGGCTTTCCCGGACCTCGTCGGCCAACGTGGCGGAGCCGGCGGGCGCGGCCGGCTTCGATGTGCTCGAGTTTGACCGGTATACGCAACTGCACTTGCTCGCCCGGGACCTCGCGGAGGCTACCACCGACCTTGCCGCGGTGAGTGTTCAGATGCAGCAGGCCCGCGGCACCTTTGACGGGTTGCTGGGCCGCCACCGCAGCGCCTCTCGCGATCTTCAGAACGGACTTATGCAGTTGCGCATGGTGCCCGTGTCTTCGCTCGCCGCGCGGCTCGATCGCACCGTGCGCGTCAGCGCCGCCAAAATAGGCCGGCAGGCCGTGCTGCAAATGGCAGGCATGTCGACCGAGCTCGACAAGGCCGTCCTGGAGCAGTTGGCCGGACCACTGGAGCATCTCCTTCGCAACGCGGTGAGCCACGGGATTGAGTCGCCCGATGAGCGGCGCCGGCTTGGCAAGCAGGAGACCGGCACCTTGCGCCTCGAAGCCGGATACGAAGGAGCGCAAGTCTTCTTGAGCCTGGAGGACGATGGGGCCGGGCTCGACTATGAACGGATCCGGCGGCGGGCAGTGGAGCTGGGTTGGATGTCGGAGGATGAAGTCTCGCAACTCGATGAAGACGCGCTGTCGCGGTTCATTTTCCTGCCCGGGTTCTCCACGGCCAGCGTGATCAGCGAAATTGCGGGACGCGGCGTGGGTCTGGACGTGGTTCGCACGGCCGTTGAAGCAATGAAAGGCGAGCTTACCACCGAATCGGTGGCTGGAGCGGGCACGCGCTTCACCATTCGTTTGCCCCTCTCGCTGGCAGTAACGCGCGTGCTGCTGGTGGGTGTGGCCGCGGAAACTTGCGGGTTCCCGCTGGCGGCGGTTTCGCGCGTAGCCCGCGTCGGCGCCGAGGAACTTGAGCGGGACGGCGGAACGGTTCGTCTGCGCCTCGGTGAAACGCCGCTGCCCGTCGTGGACCTGGCTGCCTGGCTGGGCTTGCGGGAACCTGCGGTGCCCGAGTCCGGCCGGCTTTCGTTCCTGCTCGTGCCGGTGGGCGGCCGCCGCCTGGCGCTCTATGTTGACCGGCTG
>Ga0335082_10009489_pt1 | contig 10564 bp, 10 predicted proteins | sample Lox_Sample_41_FD_206718 | JGI IMG/M metagenome (GOLD analysis project Ga0335082, IMG submission 206718) | Soil microbial communities from Loxahatchee National Wildlife Refuge, Florida, United States - Lox_Sample_4.1 | ecosystem: Environmental > Terrestrial > Soil > Wetlands | place: USA...
ACGCACGGGACGGCGCCCAAGTACGCCGGCAAGGACTACGTGAACCCGGGCTCGGAGATTCTGTCCGCGCAGATGATGCTGGTCCACATGGGCTGGAAGGAGGCGGCCGACTTGATCGAGAAGAGCCTCGAGAAGGCGATCCAGGACAAGGTTGTCACCTACGACTTCGCCCGTCTGATGGAAGGCGCCACCCAGGTGTCGTGCTCCGGCTTCGGCCAGGCCATGATCGAGCGGATGTAGGCCCTCGGCCGGACAGCCGTTCGTCGGCTCGGGATCGGCAAAAGGCCCGTCGCCGGTGGGCCCTTTGCGCCTGATCCCGATTCCGGATCCCGGAAACAAAGAGGCCCGCTTTTGGCGGGCCCTTGCGAAGTTCGTCGACGGCTTCGTGAAAAAGCCGTCGGCAACGGGGACGTTCAGGCAACGGCCTGGATGTTGCTCGCCTGCTTGCCCTTGGGGCCTTGGGTCACGTCGAAGGAGACCTTCTGGCCTTCCTTGAGCGTCTTGAAGCCCTGCATGTTGATCGCCGAGAAATGCGCGAACAGGTCTTCGCCGCCGCCGTCCGGCGTGATGAAGCCGAAGCCCTTTGCATCGTTGAACCACTTGACGGTACCAGTTGCCATACTGCCTATTCCTTTAGGTTTGAACGGGGTGTCTGGCGGGCGCTTTGCGGGGTGCCCTTTGGGTCCGTCTTGCGGGGCGGGCCCGGGTCCGGCCGGTGCCGGAAAGGCGGACCGAAGGTACGCCAAACATGCGCTTTCTACGCGCAATGCTCCCGCAGCGTCAAGCAGTAGGCCTCGTCCCGGCGGTAGTATTGTAAAAACTGTTGCAATCATCAAACATTGACCCCAAATCGTTCCGGAGTATCGTAAGAGGACATGCGAAACCAGGAGCAGCGCGGGACCGTCCTGGAGGCCGAAAAGGCCAAGGTCAAGCCGCCGCCTCTATATAAGGTGATGTTGCTGAACGACGACTACACACCGATGGACTTCGTCGTCGTGGTCCTGCAAACTGTATTCGCGATGAGTCGCGAGAAGGCGACGCAAGTGATGCTGCAGGTACATCGCGAGGGCATGGGCGTCTGCGGCACCTACACGCGCGAGGTGGCGTCGGCGAAGGTGGAACAGGTGATAAGCATTGCGCGCAAGCACCAGCATCCGCTTCAGTGCACGATGGAGGAGACTTGAGCGTTGTAGTCGTCGGCAGGGTTCAGGAGCCCGCCGACGTAGAAAAGGCAAAGGAAGTCCGATGATTGCGCAGGAACTGGAAGTCTCTCTCCACATGGCCTTCGTCGAGGCCAGGCAGAAGCAGCACGAGTTCATCACCGTGGAGCATCTGCTGTTGGCGATGCTCGACAACCCGTCGGCCGCCGAAGTGCTCAAGGCCTGCGGTGTGGACCTCGACGAGCTGCGCGGCGTGCTGTCCGACTTCATCCAGGAGCACACGCCGCGCCTTGCGCCGCACTCGGATGCGGACACGCAGCCCACGCAGGGCTTCCAGCGCGTCATCCAGCGCGCAATCCTGCACGTGCAGTCGTCGGGCAAGAAGGAGGTCACCGGAGCCAACGTGCTCGTCGCCATCTTCGGCGAGAAGGAATCGCACGCGGTCTACTTTCTCAACCAGCGCGGCGTCACGCGCCTCGACGTCGTCAACTACATCGCGCACGGCATCACCAAGACGCCGCAGCAGAAGCAGGACAAGCAGGAGCAGAAGGGCGAGGACGACAACGGCAGCGAGTCGCAGGGCGCGCTCGACGCCTACACGCTCAACCTCAACGCGCTCGCCAAGGCCGGAAAGATCGATCCCCTGATCGGGCGCGAGCACGAATTGGAGCGCGTGATCCAGGTGCTGTGCCGCCGGCGCAAGAACAACCCGCTGCTGGTCGGCGAGGCCGGTGTCGGCAAGACGGCCATTGCGGAGGGGCTCGCGCGCCGGATCAACGAGGGCGAGATACCCGATCTGCTGCGCGAGTACCAGGTCTATTCGCTCGACATGGGCGCGCTGCTCGCGGGCACCAAGTATCGCGGCGACTTCGAGCAGCGGCTGAAGGCCGTGCTGAAGCAGCTCGCGGAGAGCCCGAAGTCGATTCTCTTCATCGACGAGATCCACACGATCATCGGCGCCGGCGCGGCTTCGGGGGGCACGCTCGACGCGTCCAACCTGCTCAAGCCCGCGCTGTCGACGGGCGCCTTGAAATGCATCGGCGCGACCACGTACAACGAGTTCCGGCAGATCTTCGAGAAGGACCACGCGCTGTCGCGGCGCTTCCAGAAGGTGGACGTGCCCGAACCGTCGATCCAGGAGACCATCGAGATCCTCAAGGGCCTCAAGACGCGATTCGAGCAGCACCACGGCGTCAAGTACGCGCCGGCGGCGCTCACCAGCGCCGCCGAGCTCGCCGCTCGCTTCATCAACGACCGCCACCTGCCCGACAAGGCGATCGACGTGATCGACGAAGCCGGCGCGGCGCAAAAGATCCTGCCCAAGTCGCGCCAGAAGAAGGTGATCGGCAAGGGCGAGGTCGAGGAGATCGTCGCCAAGATCGCGCGCATCCCCGCGAAGAACGTGAGCTCCGACGACCGCAACGCGCTGAAGACGCTCGACCGCGACCTGAAGAACGTCGTGTTCGGTCAGAACAAGGCGATCGATGCGCTCGTGTCCGCCATCCGCATGGCGCGCTCGGGCTTGGGCAATCCGCGCAAGCCGATCGGCAACTTCCTGTTCAGCGGTCCGACGGGCGTCGGCAAGACCGAAGTGGCGCGCCAGCTCGCCTACTGCCTCGGTGTGGAACTCATCCGCTTCGACATGTCCGAGTACATGGAGCGGCACGCGGTGTCGCGCCTGATCGGCGCGCCGCCGGGCTACGTCGGCTTCGACCAGGGTGGTCAGCTCACGGAGGCGGTAACCAAGCATCCGTACAGCGTCGTGCTGATGGACGAGATCGAGAAGGCGCACCCGGACATCTTCAACATCCTGCTCCAGGTGATGGACCACGGGACGCTCACCGACAACAACGGGCGCAAGGCCGACTTCCGCAACGTGATCATCATCATGACCACCAACGCGGGCGCGACCGAGCTCTCGAGGACGACGATGGGCTTCACGCAGACCAAGGCGGCCGGCGACGAGATGGGCGAGATCAAGCGCATGTTCACGCCGGAATTCCGCAACCGGCTCGACGCGACGATCTCGTTCTCCTCGCTCGACCACGACGTCATCCTGCGCGTGGTCGACAAGTTCCTGCTCGAGCTCGAGAACCAGCTGCACGAGAAGAAGGTCGAGGCCTCCTTCACGCCGGCGCTCAAGGAGTACCTCGCGAAGAAGGGCTTCGATCCGCAGATGGGCGCGCGCCCGATGGCGCGGCTCATCCAGGACACGATTCGCAAGGCGCTCGCCGACGAGCTGCTGTTCGGCCACCTCGTGACCGGGGGCAAGGTGACGATCGACATCGGTGATGACGAGAAGGTGCGCCTGTCGTTCGAGGAAACGCCGAGCGAGCCCAAGCCGAGCGAGGCCGAGCCGGTGGCCTAGCGGTCCGGGAGGCGCGACGAAAAGAGGGCTGCGCTGCAGCCCTCTTTCCTTTTGTGCCCTGCGGGCGATCCCTGCGCGGCGTCAGCCGAGCATGTCGCCCCAGATGTTCTTCGCCCACGCGAACCCGTAGCCGCCTTCCGCTGCGCTCGGCGACGCCGACAGCCCGCCCGAGCCAGGCACGGCCAGGAACGTCTTCTTCCCCGCGTCATACTGATGCACCGAGTCGATGTGCGCGGCGTCCTTGTCGGTGACGAAGCTGTAGCAAGCGTTGTTGATCACCGGCGCAGGATTCGGCGCCCGCCCGGCAAGGACGTCGAGGATCGCGGCGGCCGCGACTTTCGCATGCTGGTTCGCCATGTGGCCCGACTTCGGCATGAGCGGCGCCACCTGGATGGCGTCGCCGAGGACGTGGATCTTCGGCACCTTGATCGATTCGAACGTGAGGAAGTCGACCTCGCACCAGCGGTCGTTGGCCGTGATCACGCCGGCTTGCGCCGCGATGGCCCCTGCGCGCTGCGGCGGAACGACGTTCAGCACGTCGGCCTTCTCGTCGTCGGCCGTCTCGAACTTGGCGGTGAGTGTGGCGGCGTCGACGCCGGTCAGCACGTAGTTGGGCCTGTACTCGACGATGCCCTTGTAGTCCTCGTTCCATGCTTTCACGAAGAGCGCCTTCTTGGAGATCACGTCCTCGTTGGCGTCGAGCACGAGCACCTTGCTGCGCGGCTTCGCGCGCTTGAAGTACCACGCGACCTGGCAAGCGCGCTCGTAGGGCCCCGGCGGGCAGCGGAAAGGCGCGAGCGGGATCGAGATGACGAACACGCCGCCGTCGCGCATCGACTCGATCTGGCGGCGCAGCGCGACGGTCTGCGGGCCGGCCTTCCATGCGTGCACGACCTTGCCCTGCACGTCCGCGTCGGCGAGGCCGTCGACAAGCTCGATCTGCATCTGCACGCCGGGCGAAAGCACGAGACGGTCGTAGGGAAGCGCGTCGCCGTTGGCAAGACGCACGACATTGCGCGTCGAATCGACCGCCTTCGCGACGGCGATCCTGACGTCGATGCCTCGCTTGACCAGGCCGTCGTAACCCACCGTGATGTCGGAGAGCGACTTGCTGCCGCCGATGACCAGATTCGACAGCGGGCAGGACACGAATGCGGGGTCCGCTTCCACCAGCGTGACGCCGATCGCACCGCCGCTCCACAGCGCGAGGTATCTGGCCGCGGTGGCGCCGCCGTATCCTCCGCCCACGACGACGACACGCGGCTTCGCGCTGCCTTGCGCGAGGACGGGGCCCGTGGCAGCGGCCGTTATCGCCTTGATGAAATCGCGCCGGCGCATCACGGCTTCCGGGCGGCGAAGTGTCCGGCCGCGAGCTCGATCTGCTCGTCGCTGTAGCCCTTGGCGAGCTGCCCCATGATCGTCGACGGCGTGCGGCCGGCCTTGAAGTCCTGCATCTTGCGCACGAGGTCGGCCTTCGATTGTCCCGCCAGGGACGGCACGCCGCCCGCACTCGCGCCGTCGGTGCCGTGGCAGGCCGCGCAGCTCGCAGCGATGCCGCGCGCTGCGCGCTCGTCGGGCGTTCCCTGCGCCCCTGCGGAGGCTGCAACGAAGCAAAGGGCCAGGACGAAGCGGCGAAGGTTCAAGGCAGCGCGTGGGGAAGGGGCCACCCGTCAAGCATAGCGGCAACCCGGATTGGAAGCCTCTTCCGGTAGATGAAAAGCACTCCAGCTGGTAGCGGGCGCCAGGCGCCGCATGATGTCTCTAATAAAATCAATCGATTAACAATGCACTGGTCCAGCCAATTCGAGATGTCTTATATAAGATATACATGCTTCGCAGCACCAACGTGCGACATCGCGCCTCAAAACGTTCCGCATCGTGGAAATGATTTCTAACCATTTGATTTTGATGTGTAATTTTCGTATTGCGTCGCGCCAGAAAAGCTTGCAACCCGTGCCGGCGCTTGCTATGGTGGCACCGTCACGACGGCGCCTTGCGCCGCATCACGCGCGAAGGCAAACGTCCCGGGGTAGGAGCCGTACCACCCTTTCCTAGCCCGCCCGACTGGCGAGCGATCCTTGCCGGTCCGTGCCGCGAAGCGGCGGCGACTTCTGGTCGCCTCTCGACTCGCACAGGGCAGCGTGTGCGTGCGGCAACGCGCGTGCTTGCAGCCATTGACCCCGACGTGCCGGCTCTCGCAAGAGCCGGCGAGGCCAACCGAAGAATGGGAGTACGGCAATGAACTACGATCTCGAGGCAGCTCGGCTCAAGAAGGACTGGGCGGAAAATCCCCGCTGGAAGGGCATCAAGCGCGGCTTCACGGCCGAGGACGTCGTGCGCCTGCGCGGCTCGATCCACATCGAGCACACGCTCGCGCGCCGCGGTGCCGAGAAGCTGTGGCGGCTCGTCAACGAGGAGCCGTTCGTCAACTCGCTCGGCGCGATGACCGGCAACCAGGCCATGCAGCAGGTGAAGGCGGGCCTTAAAGCGATCTACCTTTCCGGCTGGCAGGTCGCGGCGGACGCCAACGTGGCGGGCGAGATGTACCCGGACCAGTCGCTCTACCCGGTCAACTCGGTGCCGAACGTGGTGAAGCGGATCAACAACACGTTCCAGCGCGCCGATCAGATCCAGCACATGGAAGGCAGCGGCGACGTGGATTACTTCGCGCCGATCGTCGCCGACGCGGAAGCGGGCTTTGGTGGGGTGCTCAACGCCTTCGAGCTCATGAAGGCGATGATCGAGGCGGGCGCCGCCGGCGTGCATTTCGAGGACCAGTTGGCGTCGGTGAAGAAGTGCGGCCACATGGGCGGCAAGGTGCTCGTGCCGACGCGCGAGGCGGTGGATAAGCTGATCGCGGCGCGCCTCGCCGCCGACTGCATGGGCGTGCCAACGATCATCCTCGCCCGCACCGACGCCGAAGCGGCCGACCTCGTCACGTCGGATATCGACGAGAACGACAAGCCGTTCCTGACGGGCGAGCGCACGATCGAAGGCTTCTACAAGACGCGCAACGGCCTCGATCAGGCGGTCTCCCGCGGCCTAGCCTACGCGGCCTACGCCGACATGGTGTGGTGCGAGACCGGCAAGCCGGACCTCGGATTCGCTCGCGACTTCGCCGAGGCGATCCACGCCAAGTTCCCTGGCAAGATGCTCGCCTACAACTGCTCGCCGTCGTTCAACTGGAAGAAGAATCTCGACGACGCGACGGTCGCGAAGTTCCAGCGGGAGCTGGGCGCGATGGGCTACAAGTTCCAGTTCATCACGCTCGCGGGATTCCACAGCCTGAACTACTCGATGTTCAACCTCGCCCACGGCTACGCGCACGAGCACATGACTGCCTTCGTCGAGCTGCAGGAGGCCGAGTTCGCCGCGATGAGCAAGGGCTTTACCGCCATCAAGCATCAGCGCGAGGTGGGCACGAGCTACTTCGACGCGGTGACCACGACGATCCAGGGCAGCCAGGCATCCACTACCGCGCTCAAGAACTCGACCGAGGACGAGCAGTTCTTCGAAAAGCCGAAGACGGAGCTGGTGGCCAACGGGTAAAACTTCCGGTTGGAGATGCCGCCCGCGAGGGCGGCGCAAAGACGCCGCCGCTGCGCGGCGTCTTTTTTTGTGCGCGCGTGAATAATGTCGAGCGGGGCGTGTACGCATGTTCGATCCGAGTCAATTTGCAGGACAGGCGAACCGCGCGGCTCGCGCGTGGTCGGAAACGGATGGGCAACGACTCCAATACCAACCCCAGCTCCGACGATGCGCGGGAAACCCCGAACCGCATACGGATATTCTTCGCTCTGGTGCCCGAGGAGGCGGTGCGATTGCAGTTCCTGGCGCTCGCCCGCGACGTGGCGCGCCGCTCGCGAGGCCGCGCCATCTCCGGTGAGCACGTTCACCTGACGCTCGCGTTCCTCGGCGATGTTCCGGTGTCGAGCATCGTGGAACTGCGCGCGATCGGAGACCGCCTTCCGCCCACCGGCGCGCCGCTCGACTTCGATACCCTGGGCGCGTGGCGCGCCTCGGGCGTGGCATGGGCCGCGCCGTCGGTCGTCCCGGACGTGCTCGTCGATTTGCACGCGAGCCTGCACTCGGCACTGACCGGCGCCGGCTTCGCGATGGAGAGCCGCCCCTTCCGGCCTCACGTCACGCTGGCGCGCCGCTGCGTGCAGCCGCACCCACGCGCGGCCAGCGCGCCCATCCACTGGGCGGTGCGGCGCCTGTGCCTCATCGGCTCGGAACTGCGGCCGGACGGGCCGCGGCACACGACGATCGCGGAGTGGGGACTTACCTTCTAGAGCGCGAGGCTCAGGACCCGACTGCAACCGGCCGCTGCGGGTCGGAGCACCACTCGCTCCAGGAGCCGGGATACAGGCGAGTGCCGTGCATGCCGGCGATCTCCATCGCCAGGATGTTGTGACATGCGGTCACACCCGACCCACATTGGTGAACCACCACGTCGGGCGAGGCGTCGTCGAGAATCGCACCGAACTCGGCGCGCAAGAACGCGGCGTGCTTGAACGTGCCGTCGGCGTTGAGATTCTGGGTGTAAGGCCGGTTGCGCGCGCCGGGGATGTGGCCGGCGACCGGATCGAGCGGCTCGGTCTCGCCGCGAAAGCGCTCGGGCGCGCGGGCATCCAGCAGGAGCAGCGTGTGACGCGGGAGGCTCGCGGCCACGCCGGTCGCGTTCACGGTGGGCGTGACGCGCGAGATCCGAAAGCTTGCCGGCGAAGGCAGGGTCGGCTCGGCGGTCACGGCGCGCCCCTCCGACCTCCACTTCGCAAAGCCGCCGTCGAGCACGGCGACGGACTCGAAGCCCAGCCAGCGGAGCATCCACCACAAGCGCGCGGCGTACGCGCCCTCGCCCTGGTCGTAGGCCACGACCTGCCTGCCGGACGCGATGCCGAGACGGCCGAACGTCGCGGAGGCTGCCTCCGGCGTCGGGAGCGGGTGGCGGCCGTTGCTTCCCGTCATCGGCGCGGACAGGTCGCGGTCGAGATGCACGAACACGGCGCCCGGGATGTGCCCGGCGTCGTACTGCGCCTTACCCCACCCGTCCGGATGCGCGAGGTTGTGCCGCACGTCGCACAGGACGAGGTCCGGCTTCCGGAGGCGCGCCTCGAGCTCCTCGGTGGTGATCAGCGTTTGAAGGATCTCCGGCATCGGGACGCTTACAGGTGCGCGATGTGCGCGTCCATCTGCGCACGGTAGAACTCGTGGAAGTGCTGCATGCCGTCTTCCATCGGCGATTGGTAGGGGCCGACCTCGTCGCGCCCGGCGGCGTACAGCGCCTTGCGCCCGGCATCCATGCGCTCCGCGATCTCGTCGTCCTCGGCCGCAGTCTCCATGTACGCAGCCTGCTCGGCCTCGACGAACTCGCGCTCGAAAAGGGCGATCTCCTCCGGATAGTAGAACTCGACGACGTTCAGCGTGCTGTCCACGGCCTCGGGGACGAGCGTGCTGATGACGAGCACGTGCGGGTACCACTCGAGCATGACGTTCGGGTAGTACGTGAGCCAGATCGCGCCGTGGCGCGGCATCTCGCCGCGGTAGAAGTCGAGCACCGCCTTGTGCCAGCGCTCGTACTTGCGCGTGCCGGGCTTGGCGAGATCGTTGTTGATGCCGACCGTCTGGACCGAGTACCAGTCGCCGAACTCCCAGCGCAGGTCGTCGCAGCTCACGAACTGCCCCAGTCCCGGATGGAACGGTCCGACGTGGTAGTCCTCGAGGTACACCTCGATGAACGACTTCCAGTTGTAGTTGACGCGGTGCATCTCGACGCGGTCGAACACGTAACCCGAGAAGTCGAAGTCCCGCACGCCCAGGTTGGCGAGGTCGCGCGCCACGTCGCGCGGGCCGTCGAACAGGAGGCCGTTCCAGTTTTGCAGCGGCGTGCGCTTGAGATTGAGGCACGGGTTGTCGGGGAAATGCGGCGCGCCGAGGAGCTCGCCCCTGAGGTCGTACGTCCAGCGGTGGATCGGGCAGACGATGTTCGACGCGGTGCCGCGGCCGCTCAGCATGAACGCCTGGCGGTGGCGGCAGATGTTGGACAGGAGCTCGATCCCGCCCGGGTTGCGGACGAGCACCTGCGAGTCGTTGCGCAGCGCCAGGACCTGGAAGTCGCCCGCGTTGGGGACCATGAGCTCGTGCCCGATGTAGCCGGGCGCGCGCGAAAGCAGGTGACGCTGCTCGGCTTCGAGCACGCTTGGTGCGCAATACCAGGATGCCGGGAACTGCGTCGTCGCCTGACGCAGATGACCGGCCGTGGCGAGGTCAGACATCGGCCCTTCCCTTTCGTAACATTCGGTTGCTGGCAACCAACCCAACCCAACAACCCGGGACGCTTACGGCAAGCCTTCGAAAAAGCTACTGCCGCCCCGGACCGCTTTGCTAAGTCGGCCGCACGAAGCTACGTGGAGAGGCCGCGTCGTCAAAAGCTGTTATGATATGAGGCTTTCCGCCGTTAAGTCAAGACGTTAGCCTCGACGTCGCACCGTGAGCGCAACCCCGCCGCCCAAAGATTTCGAAGCCGCTCTGGCCGAGCTCGAGCGCATCGTGGCGTCCATGGAAGGCGGCCAGCTTCCGCTCGCGGACTCGCTTGCCGCCTACAAGCGCGGCGCCGAGCTCGTCGCGTTCTGCCAGCTCGCGCTCAAGGACGCGCAGCAGCAGATCGAAATCCTGGAGAAGGGCGTGCTCAAGTCGTTCGCCCCCAACGGTGGGGACGATGGATCCTGACCTCGCGTTTCCCGTCTGGACCGGCGAGCGCCAGCGCCGCATCGAGGACGTGCTCGATCGTGCGCTGCGCGATGTCCCGCGCGCGCCGGCGAGCCTCGTCGAAGCGATGCGCTACGCCGTGCTGGGCGGCGGCAAGCGCATGCGGCCGCTGCTCGCTTACGCCGCCGGCGAGCTCGCTGCTGCCGACCCCGCGGCGGTCGACGGCCCGGCCGCGGCCGTCGAGATGATCCACGCTTACTCGCTCGCGCACGACGACCTGCCTTGCATGGACGATGATGTCCTGCGGCGCGGCAAACCGACCTGT
>Ga0335082_10009490_pt1 | contig 10564 bp, 7 predicted proteins | sample Lox_Sample_41_FD_206718 | JGI IMG/M metagenome (GOLD analysis project Ga0335082, IMG submission 206718) | Soil microbial communities from Loxahatchee National Wildlife Refuge, Florida, United States - Lox_Sample_4.1 | ecosystem: Environmental > Terrestrial > Soil > Wetlands | place: USA: Florida...
CAACACCTCGGGGTCGTCGTGGAACATCCTCTGGAACCACGCGATGTTCTTGGCCTCGTTGATGTAATCCAGCTCTTCGTGCAGCCGCTCCTCGAGCTCGCGGTAGACGTCCGACTGATCGATCCGCTGGCGCATGACGTCGCGGCCGATGAGGGTGAACGTGTGGAGGAGCGCCTTGATGTTCTGCAGATCTTGCTGCACCGTCTCATCGACGCCGGGATACTGCACCTTGACCACGACGTCCTCGCCGGACTTCAACACCGCCCCGTGCACCTGGCCGAGCGATGCCGCCGCGAACGCCTCGGGCTCGAAGCTGGCGAAGACGGATTCCGGATAGCGACCGAGCTCGCGCTTGATCTGCTCGCGGATCACCGCGTAATCCATCGGCGGCACGTGGGACTGGACCACGGACAGCACCTCGAGGGCTTCCGCCGGCAGGATGTCGTCCCGCATCGAGAGCATCTGGACGAGCTTCATGAACGCGCCCTTGAGCTCCTTGGAGCGCTCGACGATCTTCAACGCGTTGCGGATATGGGTGTCGAGGAGCGCCTTCTGGCGCTGGCCGGTGGTGCGAAAGGGGGCACGCAGGGCCTGCCAGACGTAGCTGGAGCCCACGGAGGTGGCGAGCTCGCCGACCTTGAACACGCGCTTGGCGCGCCCGCGTGCCAGCTCGTTCTGTCTCCCGTGGTCTCTCTTCCCCGAAGCCATTCAACCGTTGCGCGGGAGGCGGGAGGCGGGAGACGGGAGGCGGATTCGCGGCGCCCCCCGTCCCCTTCCGCCTTCCGCCTCTCGCCTCCCGAAGACGCTCACCATACGCTCATCCAGCCGCTCTGTTGATGAGCGTGGCGGCGACGGCGGCCCCGAAGCCGTTGTCGATGTTCACCACCGTCACCCCGGCCGCGCACGAGTTCAGCATGGCCAACAGCGCTGCCAAGCCGCCGAAGCTCGCGCCGTAGCCGATGCTTGTCGGCACGGCGATCACTGGGCGATCGATCAGGCCGGCTACGACGCTCGGGAGTGCCCCCTCCATTCCGGCGACGACGATCGCGACCGCGGCCTGGCGGAGCTGCTCCCGATGGGCGAAGAGGCGATGAATGCCGGAGACGCCGACGTCATAGATCCGTTCGGTTCGCTGGCCGAGGAACTCGGCCGTCAACGCCGCCTCCTCGGCGACGGGCACGTCCGACGTTCCCGCGGCCGCGATCGCGATCACGCCGCGCCCGCTCGGCTCGGTCTGCGCACCGCCGAACCACGCCACGCGCGCCGTGTCCACGTAGCGAAGCTCGGGCACTTCCGCCACCACCGCGACGGCCCGCTCGGGCGACAGTCGGGTGATCAACACTCCATGCCCGCCGTCACGCAGGCGACGTGCAATCGCCACGATCTGCTCCGTGCTCTTGCCTTCACCGAAGATCACTTCCGGCAGACCGTTGCGCAGGCTGCGGTGATGATCGACCTTGGCGAAGCCCAGATCTTCGAACGGCAGCGACTTGAACAGCTCGAGCGCCGCCTCGGTTGGCAGGCTTCCCGCCGCGACCTGGTCGAGAATCTGGCGCAGCCTGTCCGGGGTCATGTCCGTCGCCCCGGAGCGAAGTGGTCGAAGCCGGCCATGGCGGTACGGAGTGGTCGTCCGGCCGAATCGACCACGCGAACGTGAAATCGCGACGGCATGACGTGCCCAATCTGCGTGAAGTCGCAGCCCAACCGGGAGCGAAGCCGTTCCACCATGCTGAGACGGTGCGGCGGAACCGCACACAGTAGCTCGTAGTCTTCCCCCCCATGCAACGCAAGGGCGGCGCCGTGGCGCCGCGCCTCCGGGGCGCAGGGCACGCGCGCCAGATCGATGCGGGCTCCGACGCCGCTCGCGGCACAGAGATGGCCGAGATCGCGGAGCAGCCCGTCGCTGATGTCGATCGCTGCACTGGCGATGCCGGTGCGTGCGAGCACGGCCCCGGCCGCGAGGCGGCACGGCGGCTCACGGAAGCGACTGACCGCGTATCCTCGGGCGTGGGCGTCGCGCCGCAGGCGTCGCAGCCCGAGCGCGGCGGCACCGAGCTGGCCAGTGACGAACAACGCGTCGCCGGGGCGTGCGCCGCGGCGCAGCAGGGGCCGGCGCGGCGCCTCCCCGATCAGGGTGACCGAGACGAACAGCGTGCGGGAGCGGCTCAGATTGCCGCCGACGACGTGTGCGCCGGTCTCTCGGGCGGCCGCCTCGATGCCACGGTGGATCCCCATGAGCGCGCTGAAGCGATAGCTCGGCGGCGCGCCGGCGCTCACGAGGCAAAAGCGCGGTCGGCCGCCCATGGCCGCGATGTCGCTGGCATTGACCAGGTAGGCCTTGCGGCCGAGCTGGCGCGCAGTCATCCAGTCGCGGCGGAAGTGTACGTCGTCGACCAGGCTGTCGGTCGTCAGCAGCCACCGCCGGTTACCAACGGCCACGACGGCGCAGTCGTCGCCGGGGCCGACGATGACTGCGGCACCGGGGCGAAAATACGGAAGCAAGCGCCGGAGAAAGTCCAGCTCTCCCGTGTCGGACAGGCTCGTTCGTCGGCGGCGGCGCGGCATCCCAATGCCCTACGACATCACGGCGAAGTGCACAGCCGAGATCCCGCCGCGCAGCATGCGCGCGAGAGGATGTGGGCGAGCGGGCACTTACTGCCGCGGTTCGAGCACGTCGGTGCGCGGCCGCACCGGTTGAGCCGCGACACTGGTATCGCGGCCGCGCTCGGCCGGAATCTCACGAATGGCGCCACCTTCAAGGCGGAGGAGAAACAGATCGCGCCGGAGGCCGTCGCCACTGATGTGGATGGTTCCCGCCGCCCCATCAACGCTGCCCAGGCTCTGCATGCGTGGGATCACGTCGGCGCGGTTCTGGGCGCCTGCATTCACGGTCTTCAGCAACAAGGTTGTGGCGTCGAAGGCCTGCGCTTCGAGCAGGCCAGGCGTGCTCTGGTGTGCTGTCTGATACTCCGCAACGAAAGCGCGCGTGGCCGGCCGCCCGCTGGCGGCGAAGAAGCCATCGACGAAGACGGCGCCGTCGAGCTGCGAGGCCGCCGCGCCCAGGTGCGCCGGATCGTCCCACCCGTTCGCCCCCAACAGCGCGAGGTTCGGCTGCTTATGTCTGAGCTCGGTCGCCAGCACCGTGGCCGTATCGGCGTAATCCGGAAGGAACAGCGCTTCGAGGCCGTCGTCGTTCCATTTCTCGACACTCAGCACCTCGACACCGAAGTCGCGCGTGCCCGGCTCATACGCTTGGGCGCCGACGATCCGTCCGCCACGGGCTTCGACCTGGCGGCGAAAGGCCTCGGCCAAGCCGGTCCCGTAGGCATCACTCGGATGGATGATACCGATGCGCGAAAGGTGCAGCCCATTGACTGCGTACTCCGCCAGGATGGCGGCTTGCCGATCAGAGGTCATGGCCGGTTGGAGGACGAAGCGTCCGGCGATGCCGTCGTTCTGCGAGAGCAGGACCATTGGAACCTGGGCGCGTTCCGCGCGGGGCGCGATCGCGGCGGCGTCCTTACTCCGCAGGGGCCCGATGATGGCGATGACACTGGGGTCGTCGATCAATCGGTCGACCGCGTCGCGCGCGATCTGCGGTTGCCCGCCGGTGTCGCGCGCGACCAGCATCCGATCCGCTTCGGGACCAAGGGCCAGGCGGATGCCGTTCAGCGAACGCTGACCGAAGGGTGCGTCGGGTCCGCTCAAGGGAAGCAAGCAGCCGAGCTTGGGCGCCGCGCCGGCCGGCAGCTGAGCGCGGGGCGCGGCGATGGGCGCAGGCCGGGGCGTCGGCCGGGGACCGGGGGCCGACGCGACACCCGACTCGCCCGGCGCCGGCCGCCGGTCTACGAGCGCGGCGAGGTCCGGCTCAGTGAGGACGGAGCGCGCCTTCGCCAGGCTCTTCGCGTCCATCGGCGCCAGGGCTTCTTGAATACGATTACTGATGCGCTGCTTCTCCTGGGCGTCTCCGGCTTGCCAAGCCATCTCCCACCAGTGCAGTGCGCTGAGGACATTGCCGCGGTGATCCTCGGCATCGGCGCGCAGAGAGTAGACCTGCGGCCACTGGTCGTCGGGGAACGCCTGCTGCATATCGTTGAGAACGCTGATCGCCTTGGTGTCGTCGCCGCGGCGATACTCGGCGAGCGCCCACTTGTAGTAGGCGCGAGGTCGGAGATCCTCGCGCTCGTTGCTGCGCAGGAAGACCCGGTAGCCGCTGATGGCGCGGTCGTAGTCGCCCAGGCGGAACGCGTCCTCGGCCTGGCGGAACGGCAAGGGCGCTTCCTCCGGCACCGCGTGCCGCGCGCTGCACCCACCGAGCCCCAGGAGGTTCAGCGCGAGCAACGCCCCAAGGATGGTCCGGGAACGGCTCACCGCTCCTCAGCCAAACATCTCGCGCACCTTGTCGAGGAAACCCTTCGACAGCGGATGCACGTCCTCGCCGCTGATGCGGGCGAACTCCTCGAGGAGCTCGCGCTGCTTGGCCGTGAGCTTCTTGGGTGTCTCGACGACAACGCGCACGAGCTGGTCGCCGTGCCCGTACCCGCGGAGATCCGGAGCGCCCTTGCCCTTCAGCTTCAGGATCGTTCCGGACTGGGTCCCGGCGGGGACCTTCATCTTCAGCTTCCCCTGCAGTGTCGGCACGTCGATTTCGGCGCCGAGCGATGCTTGGGCGAAGCTGATCGGAACGTCACAGACAATGTCCCGTCCTTGCCGGGTGAACAGCGGATGGTCGGCCACGTGCAGCACGACGTACAGGTCGCCCGCCGGCCCACCGTTCTGTCCCCCCTCTCCTTCGCTACGCAGCTTGAGGCGGGAGCCATCGTCCACTCCCGCCGGAATACGGACGTTGAGCATTTGCTTCTTGCGCATCAGGCCGGCGCCCGAGCACGTGCGGCACGGGTCGCTGATGATCGTTCCCTGGCCTTGGCAGTGGCCGCAGGTCTTGGCGATGCTGAACAGGCCTTGCTGGTAGCGAAGCTGGCCGGCGCCGCGGCAGGCGCCGCAGGTCTCGCGCGGGGCGCCTCCCTTGGTGCCCTTCCCGCCGCAGGCGGCGCACGCCGCCATCCGCGGTATGGCAATGGTCTTCTCGACGCCGAACACCGCCTCCTCGAAGGCGATGTCGAGGTCGTAGCGCAGATCCTCACCGCGACGAGCGCGGGTGCGTCCGCGGCGTCCGGTGCCGAAGAAGTCACCGAAGATGTCGCTGAAAATGTCCTCGAAGCCGGCGGCGGAGAAATCGAACCCGCCCATGCCACCCTGCTCGAAGGCGGCGTGACCGAAGCGGTCGTACTGCGCGCGACGCTCCGCGTCGCTCAGCACCTGATATGCTTCGGAGGCTTCGCGGAACTTCTCGTTGCTGTCGTTTCCGGGGTTGCGGTCGGGGTGGTACTTGAGCGCCAGCTTGCGGAAGGCCTTCTTGATTTCTTCCTCGCTGGCATTCCGGCCGATGCCGAGAATTTCATAGTAGTCGCGCTTCGCTGCCACACCAACTCCACGGGGCAGAATACAAAAGCCCTCCCCCGCAGTCGAGGGGAGGGCTTTTGCTGGTCACGATTCTTCCGGCGTCGCTCTCGGACGACCCGCTGGGATTACTCCTTGACCTCTTCGAAGTCCGCGTCGACGATGTCTTCCTTCTTGTCCTTCGGGGCCGCGCCATCGCCGCCGTGGGCGTCGGGCGCCTCTTCTCCCTGAGGCTTGTGAGCGGCCTTGGCGTACATCGCTTCAGCGAGCTTGTGTTGGGTCGTGTTCAGCTCCTGCAAGGCCGAGCGCATGGCCTCGGCATCCTGGCCCTCGAGAGCCTTCTTCGCCTTTTCCAGGGCCTGCTCGATGGCGCTCCGCGACTGCGGGTCGACCTCGCCGCCATGCTCCTTGAGGTTCTTCTCGGTTTGGTAGACCAGGGAATCGAGCTGGTTGCGTGCCTCGGCCGTCTCGCGGCGCTTCCGGTCCTCGGCCGCATGCGCTTCCGCATCCTTGACCATCCGCTTGATCTCTTCCTCGTTGAGACCGCTGGACGCCGTGATGCGGATCGACTGCTCCTTGCCAGTACCGAGGTCCTTCGCGCTCACATGCACGATGCCGTTGGCGTCGATGTCGAAGGTCACCTCGACCTGCGGGACGCCGCGGGGAGCCGGTGGAATACCGACCAGGTCGAACTGTCCGAGCAGTTTGTTGTCGGCGGCCATTTCGCGCTCGCCCTGATAGACCCGGATCGTCACCGCGGTCTGGTTGTCCTGCGCCGTCGAGAAGACCTGGCTCTTCTTGGTCGGGATGGTCGTATTCTTCTCGATCAGCTTGGTGAAGACACCGCCGAGCGTCTCGATCCCGAGGGAGAGCGGCGTGACGTCGAGCAGGAGGACGTCCTTGACCTCCCCTTTCAGCACTCCCGCCTGGATACCGGCCCCAACGGCCACCACCTCGTCGGGATTGACGCCCTTGTGCGGCTCCTTGCCGAACACCTTCTTGACGCGTTCCTGCACCGCGGGCATGCGGGTCATGCCGCCCACCAGCACGACTTCGTCGATCTGGCTCGCCGACAGCCCGGCGTCACGCAGGGCAGTGACGCAGGGGTCCGTCAGCCGGTCGAGGAGGTCGGTGCAGAGCGCCTCGAGCTTCGCCCGAGTGAGCTTCATGGTCAGATGCTTGGGACCACTCTGGTCGGCGGTGATGAAGGGCAGATTGATGTCGGTCTCCATCGCCGTCGACAGCTCGCACTTGGCCTTCTCCGCCGCCTCCTTCAGGCGCTGGAGGGCCATGCGATCCTTGCGCAGATCAATGCCCTGATCCTTCTTGAACTCGTCCGCCAGGTAATCGATGACGCGCTGATCGAAGTCCTCGCCACCGAGGAAGGTGTCTCCGTTGGTCGCCTTCACCTCGAAGACGCCGTCACCGAGCTCGAGGATGGAGATGTCGAAGGTCCCGCCGCCGAGATCAAAGACGGCGATCTTTTCGTCCTTCTTCTTGTCCAAGCCGTAGGCGAGCGACGCCGCGGTCGGCTCGTTGATGATACGCAGCACGTTCAGGCCGGCGATCCGACCGGCGTCCTTGGTCGCCTGTCGTTGGCTGTCGTTGAAGTAGGCCGGGACGGTGATCACCGCCTCGGTGATCTTTTCGCCGAGATAGTCCTCGGCGGTCTGCTTCATCTTTTGCAGGATGAAGGCGGAAATTTCCGCCGGACTGTAGCGCTTCCCGCGCACCTCCACCCACGCGTCCCCGTTTTCCCCGCGGACGACCTTGTAGGGAAGGATCTTCATCGCCTTCTGGACTTCGGGATCCTCGAAGCGGCGCCCAATGAGGCGCTTGACGGCGAAGATGGTGTTCTCCGGATTGGTGATGGCCTGGCGGCGTGCGATCTGCCCAGCCAGGCGGTCGCCCGAATCGGTGAAGGCGACGACGGATGGGGTCGTCCGGCTGCCCTCGGCGTTGGCGATGACCACGGGATCCCCCCCCTCCATGACCGCCACGCAGGAGTTCGTCGTTCCGAGATCGATTCCGATTGCTTTTGCCATGTGGTTGTCTCCTCGGCCCTCAGACGAGGGCCTCCGTGGCTGGTCGCCACAGTGCGGGGGAGTTAATCATCATCTTCCGGCTTTTCAACCGGCGGTTTGGTGGAAACGCTCACTTGTGCCGGGCGCAGCAAGCGATCGTGGAGCCGGTACCCGGGGAGGAACTGATCGACCACCTGATTGGGCTCACGGTCGGGGTCTTGGATCTGGGTAATCGCCTCGTGCAGCGCGGGATCGAAGCGCGCCCCTTTGGCCTCCACACGGCTGATCCCATGGCGCTCGAGGACATCGAGGGCGTTCTTCAGGACCAATCGCACCCCGGCGACGAGGGGCTGGCCGTTACCGCCTCCCTCGGCGTGCTCGATGCTCCGCTCGAGGTTATCGAGGACCGGGATGAGCTCGCGAACGAGGCCCTCGGTCGCATAGCGCAAAGCCTCGGCGCGCTCACGCTGCATCCGTTTCTTGAAGTTCTCCAATTCTGCCCGCTCGCGCAGGAAGCGATCGTAGTTTTCCTTGGCTTCTTGCGTCTTGGCTGCCAATTGGTCGGCCAGACGTTGAATGGTCGCTTCCAGCGGCTCGCCGGCGCCGTACCCTTGGTCCTCGCTGGCGGCCTCCGTCGAGTGCGGCGCTTCCTGGTGCTTCTTTTCCTCGGTTCCCATGGGGGCATTGATCGATGCGAGCGCAACGTCTCCTTGTGGTGAATGATGGGTGCCGGAACGTAGGGTCGGAGTAGGCCCTTGTCAAGGTAATTGCCCGGTGGTAGCTCGCAAGACGTGGCCGAGACGCGCAGCAGCCTCGCAGTCGTTCTGCGATGGCGGCCATACGGCGAGAGCGACAAGATCGCGACCCTGCTCACGGACGATTTCGGCAAGCTGACGGGAATCGCCAAGGGCGCCAGGCGATCACAGCGGCGGTTCCCCAACTCGCTCGAGCCCCTCGCCGGCGTCCGGGTCCGCTTCCGCCAGCGTCCGCAGGCCACGCTGGCGTTCCTCGAGAGCTGCGAGCTGATGCGGCCGGTTGGCAGCCTCATCGAACCCGCCAAGTTCGCCTATGCCGGGTATCTGGTCGAGCTCGTCGACCAACTGACGAGCGACGGGCATCCGGTACCGGAGCTGTACGCGCTGTTGGAGGAAGGGCTGACAACACTGCAAACGGGCCCCGCCACCGGCGGATTCCTGCGCGGCTTCGAGGTTCAGCTGCTTGCTCGCGCCGGATACGAGCCCCGCCTCGACAGCTGCAGTGGCTGTCAGGATTCCCTTCAACCCGAAGCGACCGCCTATCTCGCGACGGCACATGGAACACTCTGGTGCGCCGCGTGCCGGTCCAGTGGCGGGGCGACGGTGCCGGTGGCGGGCGGCGTGCTGCCGGTGCTCCAAGGCCTCAAGCCCCTGTCGCTCGACGCCTGCCGCCAGGCGTCTCTGACGCCGGTGGCCGGCGAGGCGGCCGAGGTGACGGGTCGATTGCTCAGCCTACATCTCTTACGACCGTTGCGTTCGCTCAAGCTCATCGCCCAACTGGCTCACGGGACAAGCAGCGCCGCGGCGACCTGAGGGACTAGAGTGGAGTGGAGGGCGAGCCTCTGTGCGAGCCGTGCAGACTTCTACGCTCCGTCGGCTCGGACAGAGCCTCGCCCTCCAGTAGCAACGGGACGGGGCACGGCAATCTGAGCGATGAAACGAGGACACGCCCTCCGTCGATCGGTGGTCTTGAGGCCGGTTGGAACGGTGCGGGGAGCGTGCTAGTCCCGTTGCTTCGACGTCAGCGGAGGACGCCTCGGTGAGCATGGAAAAAATCGTGAATCTGGCCAAACGGCGCGGATTCGCGTTCCAGTCGAGCGAGATCTACGGCGGCCTGGCGAGCTGCTGGGATTATGGTCCCGTTGGCGTCGAACTGAAGCGCAACGTCAAGGACGCCTGGTGGCGGGAGATGGCGCAAACGCGAGCGGACATCGTCGGCATCGATTGCTCCATCCTCATGCATCCGCGTGTCTGGGAAGCCTCCGGCCATATCGAGGGTTTCACCGACCCACTGGTGGACTGCAAGTCGTGCAAGCAACGTTTCCGCGCCGACCACGTCAGCGGCGACCGGTGTCCGGAGTGCGGTGGGGAGCTCACCGAGGCGCGGCAGTTCAATCTGATGTTCAAGACCTTCATGGGCCCAGTGGAAGATACCGCGAGCACCGTGTTTCTCCGGCCCGAAACCGCCCAGGGGATCTTCGTCAACTTCCAGAACGTGCTGACGACGTCGCGCCAGAAGATCCCGTTCGGCATCGCGCAGATCGGGAAATCATTCCGCAACGAGATCACGCCGGGGAATTTTCTCTTCCGGACCCGCGAGTTCGAGCAGATGGAGATGGAGTTCTTCGTCAGACCGGGGGACGATGACCGCTGGTTCGCCTACTGGCAGGACGAGCGGCTGCGCTGGTATTTGCGCTACGGCATCCGGCGCGAGAACCTCCGCCTGCGCCTGCACACTCCAGACGAGCTGGCCCACTACGCCAAGTCGTGCGTGGACATCGAGTACCATTTCCCCTTCGGTTGGTCGGAGCTGGAAGGCATCGCCAACCGGACCGACTTCGACCTGCGCCGCCACAGCGAGTATAGCGGCAAGGACATGCGCTACTTCGATGAAGAGGCGCGCGAGCGCTACTTTCCCTACATCATCGAACCCGCCGCCGGCGCCGATCGGGCGACGCTCGCATTTCTCGTCGACGCCTACTCGGAGGACGAGGTCGAGGGGGAGACGCGCGCGGTGCTGCGCTTCCATCCACGGCTGGCGCCGATCAAGGCGGCGGTCTTTCCGTTGCTGCGCAAGGATGGCCAACCGGAACGTGCCCTCGAGGTGCGAGACATCCTCGGAGCGCATTTTCCCGTCCAATACGATCAGGCAGGCTCGATCGGCCGGCGGTACCGCCGCCAGGACGAGATCGGCACGCCGTTCGGCGTGACGATCGATCACCAGACCATGCAGGACCAGACGGTAACACTCCGCGATCGAGACACGACCGAGCAGGTTCGTCTCCCCATCGATCGGCTGGTGGACGAGATCCAACGACGCATCGA
>Ga0335082_10009491_pt1 | contig 10563 bp, 10 predicted proteins | sample Lox_Sample_41_FD_206718 | JGI IMG/M metagenome (GOLD analysis project Ga0335082, IMG submission 206718) | Soil microbial communities from Loxahatchee National Wildlife Refuge, Florida, United States - Lox_Sample_4.1 | ecosystem: Environmental > Terrestrial > Soil > Wetlands | place: USA...
TGGTGGTCTCGAAGAGGCCGAAGACGTCAAGGCTGGGAGGAATGCCGGGTCCGGTATCCACCACCGAGATGCGGATCTTCTCGTCGGTGGGGATGGCGGTGGTGACGATGGCGACGCGCCCGGGACCCCGGTCGATGGCTTCGATGGCATTCTTGACCAGGTTCTCGATCACGCGGCGCAGCTTCGGTTCATCGGCGCGCAGCGGCGGACAGCCAGGCGGCAGATCCACGACGAGGTCGATGGCGCGGCTGGTGGCGAGCGGGAACCAGAGATTGCGGAGGTCCCGCAGGAAATCTGGGAGCGCGACCTCGGTGAGGTCGAGGCGCTGCTCGCGGGCGAAGGTGGTGAAGTCGTGGATGACGGTGCAGCAGACGTGACGCGAACTTTCTCCCCGTTTCTCGTCCGTGGCCGCTCGGAGCGCCTGCTCAGTAGACCACGGACGAGCACGCCGGCGCATCGATGACGTTGGTGCCCTGGGTGTCGGTCATTTGGCTCGGGAAACAATTCCCGGCGCGTGTAGGGCGAGCTGAGCGCAGTACCGCGAGCGCTGACACCATGGCGTGCCCACTCACAGGTAGAATAGGAACAGTCGCCGAAACCCGTGGTGCAGGAATACCGCCGGCGCGTCCTTCCAGAAATGCGGCTCCGCGTAGGCGGGATGCTCGCACATGCAGCGTCGACAATGCGGGCACATCTTCGACGCGTCGGCCGCGTGGTGCAGGCACCACGCGGCCGCAAACAAGTCGAATTGCCGGGCGCAATACACGCAGCAGACCAGATGCGGTGCTCCACGGAGATCACGCGCTACGCTCAGCGCGGCCCCCGTCATCGCGTCCCCGCATATGGCTGCGCTGCCAGTTGCGCGGCCAGCGACTCGGCGATGGCGCGCGTGATTCGCGCGACCTCCCGGGCCCGTGTGTCGTTGCCATCAATGGCATTGAGCACAGCAGTGGCGGCGGCGCTTGCAGCCCCCCGGCTGAGCACCGCCACCGTGTCGGTCACGCCGTCGAGGAGCGTCTCAGGACGCGCCGCCTCCAGAGCCCGCAGGGTGGTCTTGCGGGCATAGAGCCCGGCAAGAAAGGCACGTGCCCACGAGTGCCATGCGACGCCCAGCGGAGCGGACTGGTGCGGCAACGGGTCCAGATGCACGCACACCGCCCGCACGGCATCCCGGAGGTCGTCGTAGAGCGCGTCGGTCATGCTGAGCGTCGTCCGTCCATACGGAGGCGAACCTGGCAGACAAAGTGGCTGATGGTGCCACGACGCTCCTAGTGCCAGACAAGCCCCGGGCTCAAGGCCGGAGTTCTACGTGCGTAGTTCTACGCGCGCAGAAGTCCGGTCTTGTCGGGGAGTCTTCGCAAGCGCAACGCTGCGCGGGCGGAAGGCCGAGCACGTGGACGACGCCCTGTACGCCAGCTTGTGCCGGACCATGCGGGTGCTCTGCCTGGAGGTCCAGGCCACGCAAAGCCCTTCGGGCCCGCTGTTGTTGGAATGGCAGAGCTGGGCGCGGGCCTTCGTGGCAGGGCTCTATCATCGCAAAGGCGCCGTGCGTGCCGCGCTATCGGCAGGCTGGGAGGCCATCCTCCTGGAGATGGATGATCCGGAGGCGGGCCAGTTCGGTCATGCGGCGGCAGACCTCGCCTGGGCGGCCGTACACCTCGCGGAGGGCGAGCACGAGATGGCCGAGGCGCTCGCACACGCGGCTCGCCAGCGCGTCTTGGCACTGGTCGGCGCTGCGGCGGTGGCCCAGACCGGCGCGCCGGCCGGATCGCGCGCAACGCACCGGGGAGCAGCCATTGAGCGCCAAGCGGATCCCGCGACCCACGCCCGGCTGCTCATTAGAACGGTACGGCCCGACCACGGCAGCGCAGATGACGGTGTTCTACGCGGAGACGAGCGGCAGCGGCTGTTGGCGCTCCGTGTCCGCCAAGGTCAAGCCTGGGACGGCTCGCTGATCAGGTAGTCAACTCGCCCACGGGCAGGATGTCGAAGACTGGCTTGGCACGGTCGCGGAGTTGCGGGCAGCCGAGGCACGCGCGTAGCACGCTGCGGCGGGCGTGCTGTGCATACGCGTGGCGCGCAGTGCTCACCCCTCTGAGGCGGTGCCGGCCGCATCTCGTTACCCGGGTCCGTCGGTTCAACGGGAGAAACAGACAAGGGAGGAAGAAATGACGGTCAAGAAGAGCGTGAAGAAGCGTGTGAAACCCGTACGGCGAGCCCGAACGACCATGTCCCGCGAGGCGCGGGCGGCGTACGGCGAAATCCACACGAGTGTGAAGCAGCTTGAAAAGTCGATCAGCGACATCCGGCGGGGCCTGAGCAAGGTCGAGCGCCGAATCGAGGCGGATGCGCGGGCTCGAATCCGCGACTTCCGCAACCAGGCCCGCGTTCAGCTCAACGTCTTGCAGGCGAGACGGCGCGAGGCCGGCCACACCCTGAAGAGGCTCTCGACGAGCACCGGTGAATCATGGCGCGAGATCAAGCAGGCGTCGGACGCGATGCTCGCGGATGCGCGCGCGACCGCGACGTCGGTGATCGAGCGCTTTCGGCATGCCCTGATGACATGACCCGGCTGAGGTGCAAGGAGCGCACGCGGCCAGCTAGCCAGGATCCGGCGGGACGCGTGCGCAACGGCCCGACCGGTCAGACGTTCGCCGTGAGCCGCAGCGCCCCTTCGACCAGGCTGCGCCGCCCGTCGTCGTCTCCGCGCTCGACGAGCACGCGATCGAGCGCGAGCACCACCTTCGCCAACCGCTGCATGCACTGCGCGACGCGTTCCTCGGAAGCTTGAACGCGGCGGTCGTCGCCGCACGCGAGCGCTTCGAGGACCGCCAGCAGCCAAGGCATCGACGTAGAGTTCTACGTCGTGCGGCCGCTCGACAGTCGCCCGCGAGTGGCCCGCGGCCGTTCGATTCCGCCGGACGCCGACGCTATGCAGCGCCCCGTACCTCGCGCGCTTGCCGCGGAAGGGAAAAGCCGATGTGCTGCTCGATGGCGTGCAATTGGGCGCGCTCTTCGGGAGCCGCGAAGCTCGAGGCATGGCCGGCGGCCCCACCACGCGCGGTGCGACCGACCCGGTGCACGTAGTCTTCGATTGTCTGCGGGAGATCGTAGTTGATGATGCGGCCAATGCCCGCGACATCGATGCCGCGCGAGGCGACATCGGTCGCGACCAGGATCCTGTACCGACCGCCACGAAATCCCTCCAATGCTTCGCGCCGCTGCGACTGCGAGCGATCGGCATGAAGGCGCTGCGCCGCATGGCCTGCCAAGCGCAGCCGGCGCGCCACGCGGTCAGTGCCATGCTTCGTGCGAACGAATACAAGGACCGTGTCATCGCCGTCGGTGATCAAGGACAGCAGCAGGGCAGTCTTCCCCGAGCGCTCGACGAGATACACGTCCTGCGTCGCAAGACTCGGTAGCGCCGCGACACGGCCAACCTCGATACGGACCGGATTCCGCACGTGGGCGCGCGCGAGCCGGTCCAAGGTGGGCGGCAGCGTTGCAGAAAAGAGCAGCGTCTGGCGTGATGCCGGGACTGCGCGCAGGATGCGGTCGAGCTGTGGCTTGAATCCCATTTCCAGCATCCGGTCGGCTTCGTCCAGTACGAGTACGGCCACCTGGCTCAGGGATGCTGTCCTGCGCTCGAGATGATCGACCAAGCGCCCGGGCGTCGCCACAATGATCGACGGCCGCCGACGCAGCGCGTGCACCTGCGGCCCGAACGCTACCCCGCCGACCACAAGTGCCGCGTCGAGGCCGCAGGCGAAATGCGTTGCCCAGCCATGAATTTGCTCCGCCAGCTCGCGCGTCGGCGCGAGGATGAGCGCACTCGCCTGCCGGCCGCGGCCGATGTGGTCGTGGAGCCGCTCCACTATCGGAATGACGAACGCGGCGGTCTTGCCGGTACCGGTTTGCGCCGTGGTGATGATGTCGCGCCCCTTCATCGCGGGTGCGATCGTCCGCTCCTGAACGGGCGTGGGAACCTGATAGCCGGCGGCGTCGAGTGCCGCCTGCATCCGGGGAGACAATTGGAATTGTCGAAACGTGTGGTGCGTTGCGTTCAAAAGAACACGACCCTTTCATGTTGTGTGAGGGCGCCTGGGCAACCGGCAGGCGCGTGCGACCGGGTAGAGCAAAGAACGTGGGCGCGGTGAGAGCGCCCGAGGGTGAGCATGCGGGCGCGTTACACTGTCCGCGCCTTCTTCTCCAGCCGCTCCAACCGCTCGGCAGCGACACGATCGCTCGGCGAGGTGATGAACAACGCCGCAACCCTATGCGGCTCCGCATCCAACCGGAGAAGCTCTTCTTCGAGCGCCGCGTACATTCGTGGACTTGGCGGAATGCTGATGACGCGGTGATGGGCGCGCGAAGAAACGGTGGAAACCAAAGAACAACTGGGACAAGCATGTCCGTACCATGCCGCGCCAGCGGATGCCAGTACCGACGCCGCATCGTCTCGGCGACGAGTGCCATGCAATTGAATCCCATCCCCCTTGCGCTTTGCGTGGATCGAGGCGATGGTCCTCGGCGAAGCGGTGAGGAAGGCGGAGGAGGAGGTAACCCGCTGTCAATTCTGGCGACAGCAGAGAGGACCCCTCCGATGCCATCCGCGTGGTTCGGTCCATGCCCGCACTGCAATTCCGCGCTTTCCTATTTGGAAGGCGTCACCGGCAGCACGATGAAGCCATCGTGTCCACGGTGCAAGGTCCCGGTCGCAGTGGTCCGCGCCACGTTTCTTATGGCGGACAATTCGCGTCCGATTCCGTATCCGAAGCCGGCGCGAAAGGTTAAGGACCAACCGTGACCCAACTGGAATCGTCCGGACGCAGAAGGCGCAAGCGGTCAAAAGCCCTTCCCACGTAGCTCTCGGACTAGTCGCTGCGCTGATGACGCCATGACCGGTGGCATCGGTTGCGTTTCGCGTACGAGGCCTTCCGGCGTCCCGGCAGCCGCTGGAGATCACCCTAACCCGGTCGCTGCCGCGACCAAATGAGGATTTTCGCGATGGGGAAGAAACTGTATGTCGGCAATCTCGGGTTCGATGTCAGCGACAACGAACTCGAAGCGTTGTTCGCGCAAGCAGGTGTGTGCGAATCAGTCGCCATCATCACCGACAAGTTCAGCGGTCAATCCCGCGGCTTCGGCTTCGTAGAAATGAGTTCCAATGCCGAGGCACAGCGAGCTATCCAACAGTTCAACGGCCAAGAATTGAAAGGGCGTGCCCTCAAGGTCAACGAAGCGCGCGATCGTGACGACCGCGGCTCGGGTGGACGGGGCTCGAACCGGCGCTGAAACCCCTACTCAACGGCCCGGACTGTCAGCACCGTCGCCGGGGGCCGCTCCCCGTCCCGATGGTCGACGGCTCTGGCGCGCAGGTGAGCAACGATCTAGCCGACGGGCAGCGTCGGGCGCACAACGGAGCCGTGTGAGGACTCGCTCAGAAACACCGATGCCGCAGGACGCCACAGCGCCGGCGTCCTCGACGGTCGACGCTGTGGCGTCGCCGGACCGGCCGCCCAGCGGGACTGGCCGGCTGGCTCGCGGCGGTGCGGCGTGTGGCATGCTGCCTGCTCAAGGCGGTCGCAGTGATGGCGGCGCTCGACACGAACCGTGAGCTCGCGGCCGCGGAGCAGGACCTGCTGTTGGCCCGCATCCGCGGCGGCGTCTGGCTGGTGCTGATCGCCATCGCCGTCTTCGCGGCCGGCGAAGCGACCCTGAACCGCGGCTATCTGCTGCCGCTCTATGCCCTGAAGGCGGTCGAGCTGGCGACCCTCGCCGGCATCGTGTTGGCCCTGCGTCACCCCGCCGGACGCCGGAACGCGGTCGCGGTGGCGCTGACTGGCGCGATCGTCTTCTGCCTGACCACGGTCGCCGGCGCCACGGTGGCGGGCGACGCGTCGACCCCCCCGTTGATCTTCGTCGTCCTCACCATGGCGCTGGCGACGCTGCTGCCGTGGGGCCTCGTGCCGCAGCTCGCGGTCGTCGGGGTCGCCACTCTGGCGGTGGTCTGGAACACGCAGGCCGTGCACGGCAGCCTGCGGCCACTGCTCGGCTATCCGGCGGCGACGATGGTCGTCGCCTTCGGCGCCTCGCTCTACGTCGCACGCGAATTCCAGCGCTACCGCGAAGAACGCGCGCGGGTGGAGCTCGAGCTCCGCCTGGCCCGTGCGGCGGCCGAGGCGGCGAGCCGCGCCAAGAGCGCGTTCCTGGCCAACATGAGCCACGAAATCCGCACGCCGATGAATGGGATCGTGGGGATGACCCGGCTCACCCTCGATACCGAGCTGGACGGCGAGCAGCGCGAGTACCTGGAGATGGTGCGCACCTCGGCGGACGCGCTGCTGGCGGTGATCAACGACATCCTCGACTTCTCCAAGGTCGAGGCCGGGAAACTGGACGTGGTCGAGGCGCCGTTCGCCCTGCGCGATTGCATCGGCGACACGATGAAGGCGCTCGCGGTGCGGGCGCACGAGAAGGGTATCGAGCTGGGGTGGTCGGTGGACGAGGCCATCCCCGATGGGTTGGTCGGTGATGCCGGCCGCCTGCGCCAGGTGCTGACCAATCTCGTCGGCAACGGGATCAAGTTCACCAGCCGCGGCGAGGTGGTGGTCGAAGCGCGCCGCGCCGACTCCGAATCGGGTGACGACACCGTCGAGGTCGCGATCACGGTCCGCGATACCGGGATCGGCATCGCGCCCGGCGTGCAGGAGCAGATCTTCGAGGCCTTCGAGCAGGCCGACGCCTCGGTGAGCCGCAGCTTCGGCGGCACCGGCCTCGGGCTCGCAATCTCCAAGCGTCTCGTCGAGCTGATGGGCGGCCGGATCGGCGTGGCGAGCGCCCCCGGCGTCGGCAGCGCGTTCACCTTCACGGTGCGATGCCGCCGGCTGCCCGCGGGCGCCTTGGCGCCGGTGGCAGAGTTGGCGGCCCCGCAGACGACGGCGGCGGTGGACGACGACGCCTGCGGGCTGCGGGTCCTCGTCGCCGAGGACAACGTGGTGAACCAGCGCCTCGTCGCGCGCTTGCTCGAACGCCGGGGACACGCGCCGGTGGTGGTCGAGAACGGCCGCGAGGCGCTAGCGGCCTTGGCGAGCGGCGGCTTCGATCTGGTGTTGATGGACGTCCAGATGCCCGTGCTCGATGGGTTCGCCGCGACCCGTCTCCTGCGCGAACGCGAACGCGGCAGCGGCGGTCACCTGCCGGTGATCGCCATGACCGCACACGCCATGAGCGGCGATCGGGAACGCTGCCTGGCGGCCGGGATGGACGCGTACGTCCCCAAGCCGGTCGATCCGGAGCACCTCTACGCCGCAATCGCCGAGTTGCTCAGCGGGTGGTCGGGATATCGAGCGGCACCCTGACCGCTTCGCTGGTGCACCCGCGCTCTGGAAGCGGCGGCAGCTGTGTTGTTCGCCACAACTGGTGAGGTCCGTGCGCGTGCTCCAACCCCGAAATGGTCGGCGATTTTGGTGCCAGTTCTCATGCCAGCTCGTGGTCGACAATGATCGAAATTGAGCGAACTCGATCGAAGCCGTGCCGGTGACAAGCCACCGGCGCTGAAGGCGGGGAGCCCGTTGCCGATCGAGCACTGCGTGTGGCCGACCCTCGGCGGACGTAGCCGCGCTGATCCACGCCATTGCGCGCTGCCCGCCTCAGTCGCGGCGATCAGTGGCCGAGCGCGGCTTCGATCGTCCGCAGGAAGGCACGCGGCGCGAGGTTGCCCACTCCACCGGTAGAGGCCGCGCCAACTCGCGCGGCATCCGCACGGGAGCGACGTCACCGTCGACGACGGGAAGGGCGACGTGTTCACGACGTGGTGCTCCCCGTTGCAGTCACCCACGCACCCGCGTTGGCTGCGCGCCGGCGGCCGGGACCGAAAGAAGGACAACAACAGCGATTGCGGCGTTCGCCGCCGCACGTGCGCGACGACACCCGTACAACATCTCCGCGCCTCCGGTCTGCGGAGACGAGCAAGTCAGGGACCAACGTTCGAACGAGCGATCGGCAACGCTCGGGAGCCGATCGCCTGGCCAGCCGTTTCCGGGACCTGAGAACCCGACGGCTGTCGCATTCCGCCGTGGTTGCCTGCGCGGGCGAATGACTCGCGTGCCCAGAATAAGCCTAGTGTGCGCCTCGATAATTGAAACGACGACCCCTCGCGCGTCGCGCTGCGTCATCCGGATCGTCGTGTGCGTTACGGCCCTTCCATCTCCCCGCTTCTAGGCGTGTCCTCATCTCGTGGTCACGCACTCGGGCTCGATTTTCCGTCGCCTTCGTTCGCTCGTACCTCGAAACCGGTCGGGCGATCGGGCTCGGCGACGGCATAGAGTGCCGCCGCGTTGCCGAACAGGATCCTGCGTTGGATCTCCTCGGGATGACCCGAGAACGCCGCGTCGATCTTCTCGCGGACGTTCCCGTACAAACAGATCGGATGGGGATAGTCGGTTTCGAACATGACGCGATCAGCGCCGATCACGTCCAGCAACCTTTGCGGGGCGAACTCTTCGAAGAAGGTGCAGGCCCATACCTGCTCGCGGAGGTACTGGCTCGGCTTCTTGGTGAACTCCGGCTTCTCCCCTCGAACGTTGGCGTAGTCGAAGCCGTGGTCGAGGGCCTCCCGAACGAAGGGAATCCAACCGATGCCGCTTTCCACCGACACCACGCGGAGGTGCGGATTGCGCGGCAGGATGCCCGACAGCGCGACGTCGAGCATTTGGATCGCGTTGTGCAAGAGCACCCCCATCGATTGAGAAACGATGCTGGGGGTGATCCCGTGCGCGGCAAAGCGCTGCGGGTTGATGAGATCCTTGGTGAAGTCGCCGGTGCCGATGTGGAGGCTGATCGGTAGATCGACCTCTTGCACCACGTTCCACAGCGGGTCCCAGTGCGAGTCGCCGAGAAAAGGGAAGCCGAAATCCTGGGGTGCCCCCATGAACAAGATCGCCTGGTGCCCGAGCTTTCGCGCGCGGCGAATCTCGTGGACGGCGGCCTCGACGTCCCAGAAGGGAACGGCCATGACGGGGATGAACCGGCGCGGATCGGGGGCGGTCCACTCGACGAGCCAGTCGTTGTATGCCTGCACGCACGCCAGCATGAGCGGGCGGTCGTCCAGCCCGAGGAACGACTCGCTGCCGAAGCCGCCGATGTTTGGGTAGAGCGCGGCGGCCCACGCGCCGATCTCGTCCATGTACGCGAGTCGCGCCTTGGCGTCGTAGGACGCCGGCGGACATTCGTCCAGGTTGCGCGGACAGGCGGGAAACGGCTCCTTCCAACCCGCGATCGCGGTGGCCCCGATCGGGATGGGCCGGGCCGTGCGACCGAACTGCCACGTGTCGATACCATCATCGGAGCGCACGATCCGCGGCGCGCGGTCGCGGAAGCGCGATGGCAGCCGCGACGTCCACACGTCGCCTGGCTCCGTGATGTGCGTGTCCGCGTCGATGAACCAATCCGTTATCAGCATCGTTCGGTCCCTCGCTTGGTGCGCGAGCCCTTCGGTCGCACGGTGAGGACGGGACGCGGGGCTTCCCGAATGACCCGTTCCGCAACGCTTCCCAGAAGCATGCGGCGAAGGCCCTTGCGGCCATGGGTGGCCATGACGATCAACGCTGCGTTCAATTGGTTACGCGTGCGAGCCGAAAGCGGTCGGTGGTAAAGGCCATCTCCTACCGCGTCATCATCATCTGTCTCGACTTCACGGCGATCTACCTCCTCACCGGCAAGACCGAAATCGCGCTGGGGTTCATGGTCGTCAGCAACATCTACACCACCTTCGGCTACTTCCTCCACGAGCGGCTGTGGGCACGCATTCGCTGGGGATTGCAAGCCGATCTGACGCCTGACATGGCACACGGATCGCCATGAGGACGCAAGCGCTCGGTCTCGTCAGCCCGAGGGCAGTGACCGGGCCGAATTGACTGCGACGCGCCGGGCTGACAGAGAAGGCGCACGTGCCCGAGGGCTCGTCTGGGCAGATGGGGAGGGGAGGGATTGCGCATGTGGAGAGCGCCCCGAGGAGCGGTACTGTTGCTCCTCTTCACCGCCTCGCTCGCCAAGGCCGACATCGACTGGCGAACAAAGGGCGCCGTGACTTCGGTCAAGAACCAAGGTCAGCTGTGTGCGTCGTGGGCTTTCGCGGTCACTGGCGTTCTCGAGGGGGCGTGGGCGATTCAGGCCGGCAAGGGCCTGCCCAATCTATCGGAACAGCAGCTGGTCGACTGTGCGAGCCCTGCGTGTGGCGGTCCCAGCCGCCTTCCTTGTAACTGCGCCCAGATCGGCTGCTTCTTCAACTACGTGCGGGCGAACGGCTCGTGTAGGCAACCCGCGTACCCGTATACGGCTCGGGTTGGCCAGTGCGAGACCACCTGTACGCCGCTCATCCCGAGCGGTTTCGCCAGCAATTGGCAGCGGCTCAACGGCGAGGCCGGCATCGCTGGCGCGTTGGCATCCGGACCGGTCCTCGCCCGTCTCGAGGTCGGCGACAACGGGCAGACCTTGCAGTCCTTCCTGGACTATCACAGTGGCGTCTCCACCCCGACCGCTTGGGATGCGAGCGTCGTGCAG
>Ga0335082_10009492_pt1 | contig 10562 bp, 10 predicted proteins | sample Lox_Sample_41_FD_206718 | JGI IMG/M metagenome (GOLD analysis project Ga0335082, IMG submission 206718) | Soil microbial communities from Loxahatchee National Wildlife Refuge, Florida, United States - Lox_Sample_4.1 | ecosystem: Environmental > Terrestrial > Soil > Wetlands | place: USA...
ACAGATCCACCGCACGGAAGATGGCATACAGCGCCAGCAGCGGTCCGATCACCCGGCTCACTTCGCTCAGCACCCGCGGATCGAGTTTCACGTTGAGCGAGCGGATGGAAAGATAAAGGGCCATCACCGTTACGGCCAGCCCGGCCGGAATCGCCGAGAGGTAGAACAATGTCGTCAGCGACGGACTGTACCAGAGCGGGTACAGCTTGCCCTTCGTGAGCAAGTACAATCCACCAAGAAACGATTGATGCAGCGAAGAAAGCACTACACCGGCCAGGACCAGGCCGATCAGAACTTCGTGATGCCACTTCAAATACCAGCTGCGGAAGCCGCTCCAGGGAATCTTCTCCACCAGCGCCGGCGAAAATTCCAGAGCCAGCACGGTTGAATAGAGAATTACGCACCAGCAGATTTCGAATAACATCGAAGCCCGATTCCACATGAACATCGGATGCCAGATTCGCCATGGCAGCCCCAGTTCATACATCATCCCGGCAATAACGCTGGTGTATCCCAAAAACGAAACCAGAACCGCCGCGCGCAGTACCGGGCGGTAGCGCTCGAAGCCCAGCAAGTACACGGCCGCCGCGATCGCGAAGCCGCCGGCCGATAGCCCGACGCCGCACAGCGTTCCCAGCCCTACCCACAGTCCCCAGGGCTGAGGGTCGGTGAGGTTCGTGGCCCGGGAAAAACCCAGGGCAAACCGCGCATAGGTTCCATAAGCCCCCGCCGCAAAAATCACCGCGACGATAGTGCGCCATAGTGTGATCTTGGACATGATGCGGGTCATAACCGAACTCCTTCTCGACTTTCCTTCATGTACCTTCGTGTCCTTCGTGGTTGATGGTTTAAGTCGGACATCACCGATTCTCTTGACCGCTCCGCGACGCATTCCCGGCTGCGGACTCCGCCAGCGCCACTTCCTGCCGCCGCTGCGTAATCCAGTACAAGCCGGACAGCAACCCGCCGCCTACCAGCACGACGGTCGGCACATCGCCCAAAGCGCCGGCAGTCAGCACCGGCATCGCTTGCTTCGGAGGCGTTCCGAAACCCAGTTTCTCGAACGGAACATCGGAAATGAAGAACACCGACGTCCCGCCAGCCTCTTCGCTGCCGTAGATGTGCTTGACGTATCCGCCCGCCAGAATACGGCGCTCCGCTTCTTCCAGAATCTCATCGCGCCATCCCACGATCGACGCGCCCGTCGGGCAGGCTTCCACGCAAGCTGGAGGCTGTCCACTGGCTTGCCGCGCCGCGCACATGTCGCACTTCTTCACGTAAGGAACGAGCTTTGACCACTCGTAGCGCGGCACATTGAACGGGCACGCCACGATGCAATACCGGCACCCGATGCACTTCGCGGCGTCATAAGTAACCGGTCCAGTCGCAGTTTTCTTCAACGCTCCCACCAGGCACGCCGAAGCGCACGCCGGCTCCTGACAATGCATGCACATCCGCCGCACATACTTGTCGCCGTGCTCCTCGATCACCGTCAGCGCCGTGGGCGACAGCTTCGCTTCCGTCTCTTTCGGGAATCCGTGGATCTCCTTGCACGCCTGCTCGCAAGACCTGCACCCGGTGCACTTCGTGATGTCCACCAGGATTGCTCTCGTGCGTTCCATGATTTCCTCTCCTTGCACGTTCTATGGAGCACCGGACGCCCTCGCCCGGCCCATGCGAGAGACGGGCGACAGCGCCCGTCATCCCGGACTCCTACGCGAGAAAGAACTCTTTCAGAATCTTAGACCGGACGCCGGGCTCAACCCGCGCAATCAGTCCCGCCACCGGTACACCGCCATCAGCGGCCATCGCGGGCGCCAGTTCCGCCACCATGCCATTCAGCCGCGTCACGCTGTTCTGCAGCCACGGGGCCACCATCGCGCCCTGCACCAAGTTCTTCTGGTTGATCGCCAGATCAGGAGACTTCACAGTTGCGATCCAGCCCTTTTCGTAGGGATCGCGCACCATGGCCGCTGGCTCTTCGATAACATCGCGATTGACGGCCATGATCACGCCTTCCACCGGCGAAACCAGGTCGATCACGACGTCGCCGCTTCGGATCGTCGCCACCTTCTGCCCCTGCCGCACCCAGCGGTTCTCGCCGATGACCTCGATCCGGTCAATCTTCCCGATCAGGTTGGTGGCAAAACTGTCGAGCCCGATGCGCGCATTGTCCGGTCCCTCGCGCAGCACCCAGGTGTGTCCCGGATGAAAGGAGTAGTCCTTGGGAACCGCTACGCCCAGCAAACGCTCCATCTTCGGCGAGGGCATCGGCCCCAGGGCCGGCTGTGGTCGCACCACCATTTCATGCGGCGACCGGAAGTAGCTGATCGTCAGGATCAACAGGAACATCAGCAGGACGAATAGAATCGACATACGATCCTCCAAATCTCACCCTTCCTATGTGCACGCGCGTGCCAAACTCCGGGCGGGTCATGCCTCTATTGCGAATCAATGACTTACGGAAAATTTCAACATCTTGGACGACGCTGCATTCCGCCTGACCCTGCGTTTTGCTAGTGCGTTTCATGACAGCCAAAGGGGGTACTGCATTTTGCAGTGGTGGCATCACTACTGATGGCTGCTACCGCTTCACAACACTGCGGACCCGCGAAATTTCTCCCCGACGGTCCGCATCTCTGGCTATTGAGCAGATCCACTTGTTCCCTTCCGCCGACCGCCGCAGAGAGCGCCGACGGCCAATTCGCATTTGCCGCTGCGGGTGCGACAACTGAGTCGGATCGTTGCTGTCGTGGTGACTCACCTTGATCAATCCCCCGTTAAGCATGCGGAATCCTGCATCGAATAGAATGAAGCTGTTCCAACTCTCCCAAGCGAGGCATGATGCGCAAGCTTGTTGTACTTCTAGTCCTCTGTTCGCTCTCAATGGCCCTTTTCGCAGCCGACAACGACGACGCCACCAAACCTGTAAAGCGCGTCGAAGCGGCCGGCACGGTGCTCGATGAGATTCAGGCTGCGCCCGACCAGGGCATTCCGGAAGAAGTCCTGGGCTCGGCCGAGTGTGTAGCCGTCGTTCCCACGCTGCTCAAAGGCGGATTTATTGTCGGCGGGCGTTACGGCAAAGGCGTCGCCAGTTGCAGGACTCCGAAGGGCTGGAGTGCCCCGGCGTTCTTCACGATTGGCGGCGGGAGCTTCGGTCTGCAGATCGGTGGCGAAGCCGTCGACCTGGTAATGCTGATTATGAACAAAGACGGCATGAAGAACCTTCTCTCCAGTCAGTTCAAGCTGGGCGCCGATGCCAGCGCAGCCGCCGGGCCCGTCGGCCGCCATGCATCCGCCGACACTGATTGGAAACTGAAAGCACAGGTCCTGACCTACTCACGCGCGCGTGGCGCATTTGCCGGACTGGAACTGACCGGCGCCGTTGTAACGCAGGACAAAGAAAGCACGCGTGTCTTCTACGGCCGCATGGTGCCCTTCAAGACATCGCTAACCGGCGAGATCGACCCGCCCCAGACGGCGTATCCGTTCCTGAGCACGCTGGCCAAGTGGGCGAAAGCCGCCGAACAGAAATAGCAGCAGCTGTGGGGCGGACACTCTTGTCCGCCCTCTCCACGCCGAACTTGCACCCCACCGCCCTGAACCCCTACACTCGCGCACAGTGCGTCACCGCCTCGAATACGCCCTCGTATGGTTCTGGATCAAGGTTGTCGGCCTGCTGCCTCGTCCTCTCGCCCGGGCCAAGGGCATCGCGCTCGGCCTCCTCGTCTATCTGCTGCACGTGCGCCTGCGCCACGTCGGCATGCGCAACCTCAAACTGGCCTTCCCGCAGATGCCACGCCGTGAGCGCCGTCGTATCCTTCGCGGCGTCTTTATTTCCCTCGGGCGCCAACTCGCGGAAGTCTGTCTCTTTCCCCGCTATACACGAGAGAACGTCAGCAAGGTCGTGATCTACGACGGCTTCGAGAACTTCGAACGTGCTTACGCCCGCGGCAAAGGCGTCCTGTTCCTGACCGCCCACCTCGGCGCCTGGGAACTCTCCGCCTTCGCCCATTCGCTGCAGGGCCATCCACTCTGGATCGTGATGCGTTCGCTCGACAATGAGCGCGTCGATCACCTCCTGAAGAGTTACCGCACCATGCACGGCAACCGTACCGTCGACAAAGATGATTTTGTCCGTGGTCTGCTGGCCGCGATGAAGGCTGGCGAAGTCGTCGGCATCCTCATGGACACCAACATGACACCACCCCAGGGAGTCTTTGTGGATTTCTTCGGCATCCCCGCTTACACCGCCAGTGGCCTCGCTCGCATCGCCCTGCGCACCGAGGCCGCCGTCGTGCCGGGATTCACGATCTGGGATCCGACGCTGCGCAAGTATCGACTACGCTTCGACCCTGCCATAGATCTGATTCGCACCGGGGACAGCGAAAGAGACGTAGTCGCCAACACCGCCCACTTCACGAAAATCATCGAAGACTACGTCCGCCGCTATCCTGACCAGTGGCTTTGGGTCCATCGACGTTGGAAAACACGGCCGGAGGGAACGCCGCCGTTGTATTGACCGCAGTTCTCAGTCTTGATGGCTTTGGTCTTGGGGTCCCCCTGTATTCCTCTGTGCCACCGTGGTTCAAGCTCTTGCTCTTGACGACGCGCCCCGGGCCGCGAATCAGTTTGCGAACCGCTGCTTTGAACGCGACAATAGAAAACCATGAGACACACGCTCCAGGAACTTGCGGACAGACTGAGCTGTCGCCTGCTCGGCGCCGGCTCGACAGCAGTAACCGGCGTCTCCAGCTTGCACTCCCCAAATAACGAGAGCCTCGTTTTCGTGGAAGACGCCACGCATCTTGATGCCGCCCTCGCCTCGTCCGCCGCAGCCGTCATCGCAGGAACATTTGTGTCTGACATCAAGGCAAAAAAAACGATCCTGATTTCCTCCCAGCCGCGCCTCGCCTTTGCACGCGCCGCCAAAATTCTCTGTGCCTCCACCGGACAACCACGCAGCATTCATGCTTCCGCGCTCGTGGCTGCCTCGGTCCATCTCGGCCACAACGTTGCCATCGGGCCTCAGTCTGTCATTGGCGAACACGTCCACATCGGCGATCAAACCGTGATCGGCGCGTCCTGCGTGATTGGCGAAGGTGTGCAAATTGGCGCCCACTGCCGTATCGATGCGCACGTCACCATCTATCCCGGCACCACCCTGGGTGATCGCGTCGTCATCCAGGCCGGTGCCGTTCTCGGCAGCGAGGGCTTCGGCTACGTCCGCGACGAGCAAACCGGACACTACGAGCAGTTCCCGCAAGTGGGCACCCTCGTCATCGAAGATGACGTCGAAATCGGCGCCAACTCCACTGTCGACCGCGGCGCGCTCGATGAAACCCGAATCCGCCGTGGCACAAAAATCGATAACCTCGTCCACGTCGGCCACAACGTCCACATCGGTGAGGACGTAGTCATCGCCGCCCAGTCCGGCCTTTCCGGCAGCGCGGTGGTGGAGAACAACGTCATCATCGGAGGCCAGGTCGGCATCGCCGATCACGTGCGCATTGAACAAGGCGCGATTCTGGGCGCCCAGAGCGGCATCCCGTCGAAGAAGGTCATCCGCGGAAAGGGCGTGGTTTTCTGGGGAACGCCGGCGCGCCCGATTCGGGAGTATCTGAAGGAATTGGCATTCTTGTCGCGCGCAGCAAAGAAGGGCTAGCTCGGAGCAGAGCCTCGAACTAGCAAACCGTTCTCCTGGAACAAGGGTTGGCTAGCTCGCAGTTCGGAGCTCGCAGCTTGTTTATGGCAACGATCGTCATCGGCGGCCACACACGCAGCGTCGGCAAAACCAGCGTCGTTGCCGGCCTGATCTCCGCCCTGCCGGAATTCCACTGGACCGCGATGAAGATCACGCAATACGGACACGGCATCTGCTCCGCCAACGGCCAAGGCTGCGACTGCGACTGCGCCACCGCCGATCACGCGTGGGCCGTATCCGAGGAAAAGAACCGCGACGGCCGATCCGATACGTCGCGTTTTCTGGTCGCAGGCGCCGCTCACGCCTGGTGGGTCCGCACCGAACAAGGACGCCTCGCCGAAGCCATGCCTCGCGTCCGTCAAATCGTCGCCGAGAGCGGGAACGTGATCATCGAATCGAACAGCATCCTGCGCTTCATCAAACCCGATCTCTATCTGACCCTGCTCGATCCCCAGACCGCCGATTTCAAAGCCTCTGCGCAGATTTTTCTCGATCGTGCCGACGCCATACTGCTGCATGCCGCGGGCAGCGGCGAAAATCCGGTCTGGGATCGCGTCTCGCTGAAACCAGTCGCCCACCACCCGATATTCACAATCACGCCCCAGCAATACGTGACCTCCGAAATCGTGAAGTTCGTCCGCAACCACTTGACAGCCCGCGTCCTCAAATAACCCATGCGGTGTCCTCCTGAGCGGAGCAGAGTGATGAGCAAAGCGAGTCACTCTGCGCAGTCGAAGGACCCCTACGTCCACCCGTACATCCGCGGGTTGAACGCTTCCCCCTCACCCCTGTGTCCCCTGTTGTTGAAGGCTTTCACCCGACATACATCCCGATCACCCTCTCAATCGCCCTTCGGCATACCGCGCAGAATGACTGGTGCCGCGTGAACATGATGCAATTCATCTGCGGACGGTAGTATCCCTTCGCCTGATAGTCTGCGCCTTCGAACGCGCCGACACTGTCGGCATACTTGCTGGCCGCAAACATGGCGTCTTCCTGCTCCCGCTCCTTGCGGAAAAGTTCTTCCATCTCGGACTCGGGTTTTCCCGCCGCGCGCAACTCCCGCCGCTGCTTCTGAATCTGCGCTTCGAAGCGCTCGAAGTCATCTTTCGGCCAAGGCGTAGGAATGGGTGTCCCCGCCGCCACCAGGTCTTTCCACTTCAAATTTGCCGGATCCATGAGCGCCGTTACATTCGGCTCCCACGGCTCCTTCTTCTCGCCCGGCGCCAGATACGCCACGTCCGAGGTGTAATACTCATCCGCCAGCGCCGCGAAATGGTGCCCAAACTCATGCACGCCAACGTACCCCGCCCACGCATTATCGATCGCCACCGTTGCGTACTGGTTGAAAATTCCTCCCCCGCCATAAGTCTTCCCGTTCACCAGAATTTCGACAAACTCATACGGCGCGAACGAAGCCACATCGCGCATGGCCCGATTCTCCATCGTCAGAACGTAGCGCTCGCTGTCGAACGTGTCATACGTTGTGCCCAGCGGTGAGCGACGATAGATTCCGCTCGAAGGCCGCGAAATGCCCGACTCCTCCGCCTTCGGACACAGCCCCCAAACATTGAAATCCTGGCGATGCTCGCGAAATGGCGACGTCGCGAACAGTGTCTCCAGAAACTGGCGCGCATCTTTTTCGAACTTGCCGCGTTCAGCAGCCGTGTACCCGTCTCCCATCACCAGCAAGTCGACTTTCGTCGCCGGATCGCCCGTCTTCTGCAACTCAATCAGCGGCCCCGGCGACGCCGGACGCGAGCGATCCACAAACTTGTCTTTCGGGTCGACTACGGTTTTCCAGACCTCCTGGAAGCGGCCTTCTTTGCGTGCCTCCACCACAACCTCAACCGGCACATCCGGACTGGGAAAGCGCAACGACTCGGAAAACGTCCGGCTAGCGTGCTGGGCTTCTTCGGTATCTTGCCACTCAGCGAAGGCCGAATTGAATCCGCGCGAGTAAACGAGCTTGCCGCTCTGCTTCTCCCGCACCTCAAACAGATAGTTGCCCAGCCCGCTGTCATCGATCGCCTTGGCCGGATTTCCCGGCCACTCCAGCGGTTCCATCACAGTGCGGTCAAGGCTGAACCATTCCTGTTTGGAGTTTCCCGTGTGGTAGTAGTCCACCCGCAGAGTGCGCGGCGCAGCGAACGTTGGAAGTGAAAAAAGAAGAAGGGAAACAACTGCCAGCATTCTCCTCATGCGAGGAATTGTAGTCTGGCTTCGAGCTTCGGGCTACGAGCAACGAGCAACGAGCAACAAAAATCAGAGCGTTCTCCAAGCCCGGCCCCGCGTAGCTCGAAGCCCGTAGCTCGAAGCTCGCAGCTCACTTGATCTCCACCGCCTTATCGTCGCGAAACGTGATCGTCACCGGCTTGCCCCCATTGGGATAGGTCAGCGTCTGCGATCCATACCCGCCCGCCCCTTGCGACGTAACCATGCCCAGCGCGAATCCCGCCTGCAGCTGGCTCATGCCCGCCTGAACTTCATGCCGATCGATCGCGCTCCACACTTCAGCCGGCCAGTGCTTATACAGTTCGTGCGGATCCTGCACAAAGAACATGTCGTTGCAGTAGAACTTGTAGTCCTGGCCCTGTTTCGTTCCGACCTGCACGGCATAAGCTTTTCCATCCAGCTCGAACCGCGCCATCACCTGTTGCGAATCCGGCGACTCCGGCGCCCGATCCATCACGACATCGGTAATTTGCAGCTTCTGCAGCGGCAACAAACTCCCCGCTTCATGCCCGAAATCCGTCTTCCGCCGCGCCGGATCGTAAGGATAGTACGTGTACCCATATCCCACTTTGACCCAGACCGGCTGCTTCGTCAGTTCCTGCGCCGACTTCAGATCGTAGAGGTAAAGCTTCTTCGGCAAGACGTAGTAGTCCGCCTTCAGCGCGACTTCCTGCTTCGGCTTGTCGTCGGCTTTGCGCTCCTGGTAGCGGTCATAGACGATATAACCCGCGCGTCCCGCGGCAATCAGGATCGCCGCTGCCAGCACAATCTGTATCTTTTTTCGCGACTCCGGATCCATGCCCATGATCTAAACTCTCAAGGTTATGTCACTCACTCAGGAAGACGTCCTCAGCGCGCTCAAGCAGTGTTACGACCCGGAGATTCCCGTCAACATCGTGGATCTCGGACTGATCTACGGCGTTCGCTTCGATTCCGCCCCAGAAAACCAGCAGGACGTGACCGTCGACATGACCCTCACCGCGCAAGGTTGTCCCGCCCACGTCATGATCAGCGACCAGGTGAAAGCGCGCTTGGAGCAGCTGCCCGGCGTGCGCAACGCCAACGTCAACGTAGTCTGGAACCCGCCCTGGACGCCCGAGCGCCTGAGCCCCGACGCCCGCAAGCAACTCGGCATCGAGTAAGCGCTAGTCGTGACTCGTCGTTCGCCTTGCGCAGACGCCAATCGATTTCACGAACACTCCGTACCTGCCTCATCGAGCTTCTTCGTCGTCATCCTGGGCGGAGCACTGCAACAGGCCAAGCGCGTTGCAGTGCGGAGTCGAAGGACCCCTACTCAATCCGCACCTCGTCGGGCCAACTGCGACGCTCGCTCGAAGCTCGTAGCCCGAAGCTCGTAGCCACTCAGCGCCCCTCCAACTCCTCCATCAACCCGTGCGCGCCCCGCGCCGCCAGGTCTTCGATCTTGTTCCCGATCTTCATCGCCAGATCGAGAAACTTCGTCCCCTGCCGCACGTAGTTCGGGATCTCCTCGCGAATCCGCGTGAACTTTTCCGGATACTCCGACGCCAGCACCGCCAGCCCCACTCCGCCCACCAGCACCGCCGCCGGACGCTTCCCTTTCAGCGCCAGGATCGTCGCCACACCCGCCGTTCCCGCAATCACCGCTCGTTTCCAGTTCTGCATGGTTTCTCCCGCAACCCTCTCGACAACCTTCTCGCTGGATTGTAAACCAGCCGTTCTGCTGCGATGCTTTATACTGCCGCGTTCGCCGTTTGAACACCTCGATGGCTCTTATGATCCGATCCCGTTCTCAACAAATTCTCGTCCTGCTCGTCGCCGCAACGACCCTGACCACAGCCCAAACCAAGCCCCGCGCCCGCGATCTCGGCGTTCCCTTCGACGGCACCCCGGGCCCCAACAACGCCATCACCGACGTCCGGGGCGTCGAAGTCGGCCACACCACGCTCATCTCCGGCTCCGGCAAGCTCAAAGTCGGCGAAGGCCCCGTCCGCACCGGTGTCACCGCCATCCTCCCACGCGGCAAAGACTCAAAAGACGCCGTCTTCGGCGGCTGGTTCACCCTCAACGGCAACGGCGAGATGACCGGCACCACCTGGGTCGAGGACTCCGGCTTCATCGACGGCCCCATCATGATCACCAACACGCATAGCGTCGGTGTGGTCCGCGACGCCGTCATCGCCTGGAAAGTCAAGCACGGCGCCCCCGACATGGAAGGCTACTGGTGGTCGTTGCCCGTTGTCGCCGAAACCTGGGACGGCTATCTCAACGACATCAACGGATTCCACGTCAAACCCGAGCACGTCTTCCACGCCCTCGACTCCGCCCACTCCGGGCCCGTCGAAGAAGGCAACGTAGGCGGCGGCACAGGAATGATCTGCAACGAATTCAAAGGTGGCATCGGCACCGCCTCGCGCCAGCTCGACGCCAAAGAGGGCGGCTACACTGTCGGCGTCTTAGTGCAGTGCAACTACGGAGACCGCAACCAGCTCCGCATTGCCGGCATCCCTGTCGGCCGCGAAATCCCCGAGCACACCGTCTTCAAGAACGACACCGGCTCCATCATCATCGTCGTCGCCACCGACGCCCCGCTCATCCCCACGCAACTCAAGCGCGCCGTCCGCCGTGCCTCGCTCGGCCTCGG
>Ga0335082_10009494_pt1 | contig 10562 bp, 13 predicted proteins | sample Lox_Sample_41_FD_206718 | JGI IMG/M metagenome (GOLD analysis project Ga0335082, IMG submission 206718) | Soil microbial communities from Loxahatchee National Wildlife Refuge, Florida, United States - Lox_Sample_4.1 | ecosystem: Environmental > Terrestrial > Soil > Wetlands | place: USA...
ACGGCGCTCGCGAAGGAGGAGGAAGGCTGACCCTCCGCGACGAGGTCGTCGAGCTCCTCCAGCAGCTGATCCGGCTCGACACGGTCAATCCGCCAGGCAACGAGGCGCAGGCGGCGGAGCTCCTGCGCGACTACCTGGCCGCGAACGGCGTGGAGTCCGAGCTCTTCGCGAAGGTGCCCCACCGGGCGAACCTCGTCGCGCGGATCCCGGGGAGCGGCGGTGGCCCACGGCTCTGCCTGCTCTCACACACCGACACGGTGCTCGCGGACCCCGCCGAGTGGCGGCGCGATCCGTGGTCGGGGGACCTCGTCGACGGCGAGGTCTGGGGGCGCGGCGCGCTCGACATGAAGGGGGAGGTGGCGGCGGCCGCGGTCACGCTCGCCTCGCTGGCGCGCGACGGCTTCCGGCCCGCGGGCGACCTGATCTTCGTCGCGGCAGCCGACGAGGAGGTCGGCGACGACTTCGGCCTCCAGTGGCTCGTGCGCGAGCACCCCGAGGCGGTGCGCTGCGAGTACGCGCTCAACGAGGGCGCGGGCGACCGCGTCGTGCTCGGCGGCCGTTCGCTCTACCTCTGCGCGGCGGCCGAGAAGATGACGGCGCCGTTCGTCATCCGCACCCGCGGCCGCTCGGGGCACGCCTCGATGCCCGGCCTCGCCGACAACGCTCTGCTGAAGGCGGCGCCGCTCGTCGAGCTGATCAGCGCGTACGGGCCGGAGCGCCGCCACGGGCCCGAGACGGAGGGGTTCTTCCGCGTCCTCACCGGCGACGTCCCTCCCGCGGACGAGGCCGTCGCGGCCGCCCGCGCGATCCATCCCCTGGCCGGCGACCTGGTCGAGCCGCTCTTGCAGATGACGTTCGCGCCGACGATGATCTCGGCCTCGAGGAAGCGAAACGTGATCCCGGCCGTCTGCGAGGTCGTGGTCGACTGCCGTCTCCTGCCGGGGCAGACGCCCGCCGACGCCGAGGCCGCGATGCGCGCTGCGCTCGGGGAGGGCGAGTGGGAGTTCGAGCTGATCTCGGCGCAGGGCGGGACCCGCTCCCCGCTCGACACCCCGCTCTGGGGGGCGATCGAGGCCTTCGTCGCGGAGGCCGAGCCGGGCGCGGTCGTCGCGCCGGTCTGCTGCGCGGGCTTCACCGACAGCCACTGGCTGCGCGAGGCGTTCGGGACGGTCGCCTACGGCTTCTTCCCCGCCCGGATGGATCCCGAGCTGATGGCGCGCCTGATCCATTCGGCCGACGAGCGCGCGCTCGTGGACGACCTCGAGCTCGGCGTCGAGTTCTTCCGCCACGCCGCCCGTACAGTTCTGGAGTGATCCTCGAGCTCAGCTCGCTCGCGGCCGTCGAGGAGGCCCTGGATGCCGAGGGCTTCTTCGGCGCCGAAGACGTGGTCGCGGACGTCTACCTCGGGTACGGGCTCTCCGCCGCGCTCCGTCGCGAGACGACACCGGCGCCGCCCGAGCCGTGCCCGCGCCTGCCCGCGGCCGCCGTCTCGATCCGGCCGCCCCACGACCGCCAAATGCTCATGAGCACAAGCTTTGGAGTGGGCGCGTGGACACGGAGCTGGACGGACGAGCGCTATGCCGAGGCCGTCGAGGCCGTGCGCGACTCGATCGCCCGCGGCGACGTCTACCAGGTCAATCTCGTCCAGCACCTCTCGGCGCCGTTTCGCGGCGACCCGGCCGGGCTCGCGGCCGCGCTCGCCCCGCTCCGGCCGCTCCATCGGGATCCCCTCGTCGGCGAGGGCTGGGCGGTCGTCTCGGGCTCGCCCGAGCTCTTCCTCGCCCGCGCGGGACGCCGTGTCTGGACGCGGCCGATCAAGGGGACGGCGCCGGCAGGCGAGCCGATCGAGTCGGCGAAGGACCTCGCGGAGCACGTGATGATCGTCGACCTCGAGCGCAACGACCTCTCCCGCGTCTGCGAGCCGGGCAGCATCCGCTGGCCCGAGCTGGCCGCGCCCTACGGTCTCGCCGGCGTGAGCCACCTCGTCTCGACGGTCGAGGGGACGCTCCGCGAGGACGTGACGCTGACGGACCTGCTCGAGGCGACCTTCCCCGGCGGGTCGATCACAGGCGCGCCGAAGATCGCCGCGATCGATCGGATCGCGGCGCTCGAGCCGGTGGGCCGCGGCGCCTCGATGGGGGCGCTCGGCCGGATCTGGCCGAACGGCGACCTCGAGCTCGCGCTGACGATCCGCACGTTCGCCGTCGCCGAGGGCCGGATCCACCTCTGGGTCGGCGGCGGGATCGTGTGGGACTCGGACCCCGCGGCCGAGATCGAGGAGTCGTGGGTGAAGGCCCGGCCGCTCCTGCAGGCGGTGGGGAGCGAGGTGCTGCAGCCGGCATGACCCTGCTCGGGCTCGCGGTCTCGGGGCGCGGCGTCGTGGCGCCCGACACACCGGTGCTGCGCGCCGACGACGATGCGCTCCTGCGCGGCCGCGCAGCGTTCGAGACGCTGCGCGTGTACGGCGGACGCCCGTTCCGGCTCGAGGCGCATCTCGGCCGTCTGGCCGGCTCGGCGCTGCGCCTCGGTCTCGAGCCCGTTCCGGCCGCGGAGCTCGAGGAGCTCAGCGTGCTCGCGCTGGCCGAGGCAGGGCGGGACGAGGCCGTGCTACGCCTGTATTGGACAGCCGGCTCGGTTGGCCTTGCCCTCGTGAGCGAGCTCCCCGACGGCCTCGAGGAGCTCCGCGGGCGCGGCCTGCGGCTCGCGGCGCTGCTCGGCCCGCTCGCCGAGGCGCCGTGGCTGCTCGGCGGCGTCAAGTCCACGAGCTACGCGGTGAACATGGCTGCGATCGACGAGGCACGGCGACGCGGGGCCGACGACGCGGTGTTCGTGAGCCCGGACGGGATCGTGCTCGAGGGACCGACCACGAATCTCTGGTGGCGACGCGGCGAGACGCTCTTCACGCCGTCGCTCGAGCTCGGAATCCTCGCCGGCGTGACCCGTGCGACGCTGCTCGAGCTCGCCGCGCTGCCGGTCGTCGAGGGCGCCTTCCAGCTGGCGGAGCTGGCCGCGGCGGATGAGGCGTTCACGTCGTCGTCCGTCCGCGAGGTCGTACCCGTGGTCGAGCTGGACGGCCGCCCGATCCCGGCCGGTCCGACGTCGGCGGCGCTCCAGTCGGCGCTCAGAGCGGCTGCCCGGGGGTAAGGTCTCGGTATGGAGGAGACGGTTCGCCTCGGCGGAATGGCGCTCGGGAACGGCGTGCTCGTGCACGGGCCGACCGCATGGGCCTGCGCCGTCCGCGAGCCGGACGGGACGATCAAGGTCGCTTCGGCGCGAAAGACGTTCAAGGCGTCGGGAGTCGGAAGCCCACTCCTCCGCGGGCCGGCGCGCCTGCTCGAGGCGGTGCTCGTTTTGCCGGCGATGCGGCGCGAGCTGCCCGAGGCGCGGCTTCCGTTCGAGCGGAAGGGCGTGCTCGGTGCGATGCTCGCGACCGCCGCGGTGACGCGCGGCGTACGTGCATCGAGCCTGCGGCCGTTCGTCAAGGAGCTCGCGGCCGGCATGATCGCGCTCGCGCCCGCGGCGCTCTCGCTGCGCGGCGGCGAGCTCGCCGCCTACCACGGGGCCGAGCACGTCGCGATCGGGAGCTACGAGCACGGCGGACGCGCCACGAAGGAGCACGAGCGCTGCGGCTCGCACCTCGTCGGCCCGATCATCCTCACCACCGCGATCGGCAACTCGCTCGCCGCCCGGGCTCCGGAGCGCCTCCGCGGCCCCGCCCGCGCCGCTTCCGCCGTCGCCGCGCTCGCGGCCGCGACGGAGATGTTCGGCTGGATGGTGCGCCATCCCGACCACCCCGCCTCCCGCGCCCTCGCCTGGCCCGGCCACGAGCTCCAGCACCGGCTCTCCACCGAGGAGCCGAGCCCCGAGCAGCTCGAGGTCGCCGAGCTCGCGCTCGTCACCTGCCTGAAGCTGGAACATGGTCACGCGGACGCGGACTGACCGGCTGCCGCCGGAGATCTTCGACCTCCCGGTCGAGAAGATGCGGGAGGGCTACTACACCGACGCCTACTTCAACCACACGCGCACCGCGCTCCTCGCGGACGGCCGCCACCCGCGCGTGGTGATGCAGGTCTTCCAGAAGCACGAGTCGGTGCTCGGGGGGATGGACGAGGCGATCGCGATCCTCAAGCTCTGCGCCGAGGACTGGGAGTCGCTCACCGTCCACGCCCTCTACGACGGCGACCGGCTCGAGCCGTGGGAGACCGTGATGACGATCGAGGGCGACTACACGACCTTCGGCCACCTCGAGACGGTCTACCTCGGCGTCCTCGCGCGCCGCACCCTGATCGCGACGAACGTGACGCGCGTGCTCGAGGCCGCGAACGGCAAGCCGATCATCTTCATGCCGGCACGACACGACCACCACCGCGTGCAGACCGGAGACGGCTACGCGGCCTACGTCGCCGGCGCGCTCGTCGGCGCCGCGGTCGGCGTCACCTCCGACGCGCAGGCGTCGTGGTGGGGCGGCCGCGGGATCGGCACGGTGCCGCACTCGCTGATCGCCTCGTACGGCGGCAACACGGTGCTGGCGGCGACGAAGTTCGCCGAGTGGGCGCCGCCGGACTTCAACATCGTGGTGCTCGTGGACTTCGAGAACGACTCGGTGCGCACCGCGCTCGAGGTGGCGCGCGCGCTCGGGCCGAGGCTCTGGGGAGTCCGCCTCGACACCTCGGGCCAGCTCGTCGACCGCTCGCTGTGGGAGGAGATGGGCGACTTCGACCCGCGCGGCGTCAACGAGAAGCTCGTCCGGAACGTGCGCGACGCGCTCGACGCCGACGGCTTCGAGCGGGTCAAGATCGTGGCGTCGGGCGGCTTCACCGTCGCGAAGATCGAGGAGTTCGAGCGCAAGGGCGTGCCCGTCGACTCCTACGGGGTCGGCTCCTCGCTGATCCGCGGCGAGAACGACTTCACCGCCGACATCGTGATGACGGACGGGCGCGACACCGCCAAGGTCGGCCGGCGCTACCGGCCGAGCCCGCGGCTCCAGCTCGTGACGTGATCATCTGGGACGTCGACACCCAGGTCGACTTCATGCTCCCCGAGGGGAAGCTCTACGTGCCCGGGGCGGAGGAGACGGCGCCGGCGATGGCGCGTCTCGTCACGGCCGCCCGTGAGGCCGGGATCGTCCACGTCGCCTCCGCCGACGACCACGAGCTGACCGACGCGGAGCTCTCCGAGTCGCCGGACTTCGAGACGACCTATCCCCCACACTGCCTGCGCGGCACCCGCGGCGCGCGGAAGGTCCCCGAGACCGAGCAGCTCGACCCGGTCCCGCTCGGCCTGACCGAGGTTCCCCGCAAGTGGCTGCGCGGCCGCGAGTTCCTGCTGCTGAAGAAGCACTTCGACGTCTTCACGAATCCGAACGCCGGGCCGCTGCTGGAGGCGCTCGCGCCGGACGAGGTCGTCCTGTTCGGCGTCGCCACCGACGTCTGCGACGACGCGGCGATCCGCGGCCTCGTCGCGCGCGGCTACCGCGTGAGCTTCGTCGAGGAGGCCGCGCGGGGTCTCGACGCAGGCCGCACCGCCGCCTGCATGGCCGACTGGCGGGCGCAGGGCGTCGCGCTCACGAGCGTCGCCGAGGTGCTCGCCCGGCTCTGACCGCCGGACGAGCACCCCGCGCGAGTATTACGTCGCGAGCGCCTTGGCCTTCAGGTCGTCGAACTCGGCCTGCGTGATCGCGCCGCTGTCGAGCAGCTGCTTGCCCTTCGCGATCTGCTCGGCCGGGTCGGCCGAACCGGCGACGGACTTGATGTACTCGTCCGCCTGCGCCTGTTGCGCCTGGAGCTGTTTCGTGTTTCGGTCGGCCATCCCCTTGTGCTCGGCGATGATGTAGACCAGCACGCCGAGGTACGGGAAGACGATGATGAAGATGATCCACAGCGCCTTCACCCAGCCGGACGTGTCGTGGCGGCGGAAGATGTCCGCGAAGCACGTGATCAGGAGCCAGATCCAGATCACGAACGCGAAGAACAGGAGCATGTACCAGAACACGCTCAGGAACGGGTAGCTATTGGCGAGCAAGTAGTGCCTCCTTTTTGTCTAGCTCCGGACTACCCTAACACTCTCGTTTGCGACGTTCTAAGGCTTTCCTCCGTTGGTGCCGATGGTGCGGGGGATGGCTGCCTCCATCGGAGAGACGCTCCACCAGATCGGCCAGCAGGCGCTGACCTGGCTGCCGATCATCTTCTTCGGGCTGATCGTCTATCTGCTCTGGCGCACGGTGGCCCTGATGCCGCGGATCAAGCCGAAGCACATCGAGACGAACTCGAGCTCGTCGGTCACCTGGGGCGACGTCGCCGGCGCCACCGAGGCCAAGGCCGAGCTCGCCGAGGTCGTCGACTTCCTGCGCAATCCGGAGCGCTTCCAGCGGCTCGGCGCGCGCGTGCCGAAGGGGATCCTCCTCTACGGCCCGCCCGGGACCGGCAAGACGCTGCTCGCGAAGGCGGTCGCGAACGAGTCCGGCGCCGCGTTCTACTCGCAGTCGGCCTCCGCGTTCGTGGAGATGTTCGCCGGACTCGGCGCCTCGCGGATCCGCAAGCTCTTCAACGAGGCGCGCAAGCACGCTCCCTCGATCGTCTTCATCGACGAGCTCGACGCCGTCGGCGCCGCCCGCACCGGGCACGGCTTCAACCGCGAGCAGGACCAGACGCTCAACCAGCTCCTCGTCGAGCTGGACGGCTTCAGCCCGACGGACCAGGTCGTGGTGATGGGAGCCTCGAACCGCCTCCAGGACCTCGACCCCGCGCTCCTGCGGCCCGGTCGGTTCGACCGGCAGATGCTAGTCGCGCCGCCCGACCTCGCCGGGCGCGAGGAGATCCTCAAGGTGCACACCCGCGGCAAGCCGCTCGCGGCGGACGTCGACCTCGCCCAGATCGCGCGCCAGACCTCGGGCCTCACCGGCGCCGATCTCGCGAACCTCGCCAATGAGGCCGCGATCTTCGCCGGCCGCCAGGAGCTTCAGTACATCCGCCAGATCGACTTCGACCAGGCGATGGAGCGGGTGGTGGCCGGCCTGCAGCAGCGGCGCGTCGTGACCGAGAAGGAGAAGCGGATCCTCGCCTACCACGAGGGCGGCCACGCCCTGATGGCACACCTGATGGGCGATGCGCTGCCGGTGCAGAAGGTGACGATCGTCTCGCGCGGGACGGCGCTCGGCTACACGCTCAACATGCCCTCGGAGGACCGGTACCTCCACACGAAGGAAGAGCTGATGGACATGATGAAGATCTTCCTCGCAGGCCGTGCCGCCGAGCAGGTCGTGTTCGGCCGCGTCACGAACGGCGCCTCGAACGACCTCGAAAAGGCGACCGAGCTGTCCCGGCAGATGGTGTTCGACTTCGGCATGTCCGACGTGGCCGGGTCGCGGACGATGCGCGCCGACAACTACGCGCTCTCTGAGGAGACGAAGCGGCTCCGCGACAGCGAGCAGGCACGGCTCACGGACGGCGCGTACGCCGAGGCGGTGCGCCTGATCGAGAAGCACCGTGCCGGACTCGACCGTCTGGCGGCTGCGCTGCTCGAGAAGGAGACGCTCGTGCGCGAGGAGGTGCTCGCGCTCCTCTCGGACGTCGAGACGGAGTCGCGCTCGTCGGAGACCGTGGGCACGATCCGCGCGCTCCCCGGCGACTAGCCTCCGAGCACGTTCTCCCGGAGCGCCGCGAGCCGCTCGTCCCACTGCGCGCCGACGCGGTCGATCCATGCGGATGCCTCGCCCAGCCGCTCGGGCGTGAGCCGGTAGCGCGTCTCGCGACCGACCCGTGTGGGCTCGACGAGCCCGGCGGCGGTGAGCGCGGCCAGGTGCTTCGCGACAGCCTGGCGGGTCACCGGAAGCTCGGCCGCGAGCTCGGTGGCCGTGGCGGAGCCGCGCTCCGCGAGCGTCTCGAGCACGAACCGTCTGCTCGGGTCGGCCAGGGCGGCGAAGACGTCAGGCGAGCGCAAGGGCGAGCGCGTGCAGCTCGAGCGCGGGGCCGAACTCGGGGCTCGACTCGCGCACGACGACGAGCGTGCCGCCGTCGACCTCCTCGAGCTCGAGCTCGACCGCGCCGCCGTCCTCCCAGCGCAGCGCCAGCCTTCGCTCCTCGTCGACCTCCTCGACCGTCGCATGGAGCTCCTCGCCGTTCTCCCAGCGGAAGACACCCTCGCCGCCGGGCCGCGGGTCGAGCTCCACGTCGTTCGCGAACCACTCCGAGAGCCTCTCTTCCTCCGTCAACGCCGCCCAGACCTCCTCGGCGGGAGCGGGCACCACGATCTCGCGTGTGACCTCCATCAGCAACCTCCTGGTTGCGTATATGATGTGCAACCCAACGGTGGCACATTATCAGGAGGAGGACGCAATGCCTTTGGTGCCGGTGGTCGTCCAGTCCGACGGCGGGCTCGAGCGCTCGTTCGACATCTACTCCCGCCTGCTGCGCGAGCGGATCGTGTTCCTTGGGCGCGAGGTCGACGACGAGCTCGCGAACGTGATCGCCGCGCAGCTCCTCGTGCTCGAGGCCGAGGACCCCGAGAAGGACATCAGCCTCTACATCAACTCTCCCGGCGGCTCGGCCTACGCGGGCATGGCGATCTACGACGCGATGCAGTACGTGAAGCCGGACGTGCGGACGGTCTGCATCGGGATGGGCATGTCGGCGGCGGCGATGATCCTCGCCGCGGGTGCGCCGGGCAAGCGCTTCGTGCTCCCGAACGCGAAGGTGATGATCCACCAGGGCTCGGGCGGGTTCCGGGGGACGCCCGCCGACATCCAGATCGCGGCCCGCGAGATCCAGGAGATGACGCGCCGGATGGCCGAGCTGATCGCGCGTCATTCGGGCCAGGACGTCGAGCAGGTGATGCAGGACATCGACCGCGACCGCTTCATGGCTCCCGAGGAGGCCGTCGCCTACGGGCTCGTCGACGAGGTGCTCGAAAGGCGGCCTGCGGCGGCGGCAGGCTAGCATCGCCCCGATGGAGACGCTCGGCATCCACCACCTCGGCGTGGCGGTCGACGACCTCGACGAGGCGATCGAGACCTACCGCCGGCTCTTCGGCGCCCAGCTCGAGCACCGCGAGGTCGTTCCCGACCAGGGCGTCGAGGCCGCCTCGCTGCGGGCCGGCGGGAGCCGGGTCGAGCTGCTGGCGCCGACCGCGGACGACTCGCCGGTCGGGAAGTTCCTCGCGCGGCGAGGCCCCGGCATGCACCACGTCGCGTACGAGGTCGCGGACATCAGCGCCGCACTCGCCGAGCTCGCGGCCGCCGGCGCCGAGCTGACCGATGCCGAGCCGCGCCGCGGCCTCTTCGGCCTTCAGGTCGCGTTCGTCCATCCAGATTCCGTCCACGGTGTCCTCACGGAGGTGGTGTCTCGTGTCTGAGCAAGAGCGTGTGCGTTTCGAGGTTGCGTTCGACGGCGGCCAGATCCTCGGCGGCTTCGCGACGGCCGCGTCGGTCGAGCAGCTCGAGCGGACGCTCGCGGCGGGCGGCGAGGGTGTCGTGACGCTCTCCGCCGACGACGGAGAGGTGACCGTCGCGCCCGGGCGCGTCGTCTACTTCAAGCGCTTCGCCCGCGAGAGCCGCGTCGGCTTCGGGTCGTAGGTGCCCCTCGAGATCGGGATCGTCGGCCTGCCGAACGCGGGCAAGACCACGCTGTTCAACGCGCTCACGAAGGCCGGCGCCGAGGTGACCGCGTACGCGTCGGTCGCGGACAAGTCGAACGTCGGCATGGCCCTGATGGCCGACGAGCGGCTCGACGCGCTCGCCGAGGTCGTGCACGCGAAGAAGGTGACGCCGGCGGCGATCCGCGTGGTCGACGTCCCCGGTACGGGTGCGCAGCTCCTCGGCGGCCTCCGTCAGGTCGATGCGCTGCTCGCAGTCGTCGACGGCTTCTCGCCGGACGCAGACCCGGCCCGCGATCTCGAGACGCTCAAGCTGGAGCTGCTCGTCGCCGACCGCGACCACGTCGAGCGGCGGCTCGAGCGGGTCGCGAAGCAGGCGAAGTCGGGCGACCAGAAGGTGAAGGCCGAGGCCGCCGAGCTGGAGAAGCTCCTCGCGCACCTGGAGGGCGGCGCGACGCTCGCCGACTATCCGGGCGAGCTGCCGGCGGAGCTCGAGCCGCTCACGACCAAGGAGCTGCTGGCGGTCGAGAACGGCCCCGGCGGGATCGACTGCAAGCTCGAGGCGGAGCTCGCCGAGCTGTCCGACGAGGACGCAGCCGCGTTCCGCGAGGGCCGTCCGTCGGCGCTGAACGAGGTCGTGCGGCGGCTCTCCGAGGCGCTCGACCTGATCACGTTCTTCACCGCGGGGGAGAAGGAGACGCGGGCGTGGACGCTGCGGCGCGGGGAGACGGCGCTGGACGCAGCGGCGACGATCCACTCCGACATCGCCCGCGGCTTCATCCGCTGCGAGGTGATCCAGTGGCGAGACCTGGTCGAGCTCGGCTCGCACGCCGAGGTCGCTCGCCACGGCAAGCAGGCCCTCGAGGGCAAGACCTACGAAGTCCGGGACGGCGACGTCCTGAACATCCGCTTCAACGTCTGAAACTGCACCCGGGGACGCCCCGTGCCCCCGCCCGTCGCTTTCGAGCCTATCG
>Ga0335082_10009495_pt1 | contig 10559 bp, 10 predicted proteins | sample Lox_Sample_41_FD_206718 | JGI IMG/M metagenome (GOLD analysis project Ga0335082, IMG submission 206718) | Soil microbial communities from Loxahatchee National Wildlife Refuge, Florida, United States - Lox_Sample_4.1 | ecosystem: Environmental > Terrestrial > Soil > Wetlands | place: USA...
CCGCCCGGCGACGACCAGCCGGGGTGACATCACGGCCTGGAGGCGGGGCAAGGGCACCGGCGCCCCCACCGGGCGGCTGGGTGGGACGCGGTCAGCCGCGCGGTCGCACCCGATAAACCTGGTGCGACGTCGGTGATCGTCCAGCGATAATGGCCGGCGTGGAGGAGGTCGAGGTCGTCGTCGCCCATAACGAGCGCGCGACCCTGCGCGTCGGCGACGTGTTCCTGAAGATCGACGCTGATCAGACGCGTACCGACGTCGAGGTCGAGGCGATGGCCATGGCGCCGGTCCCGACTCCGGAGGTCCTGTGGCGGAAGCCGCCCGTGCTCGCGCTCGCCGCCCTCCCAGGGACGGCACTCGGCCGCCTGGGCGAGCCGTCGACCGCGTCGCCGGCGGCGTGGGCCGCGGCGGGCGCCGCCGCCCGGATGCTGCACGAGGCGCCGCTGCCGCCATGGCCCGGGCGGAGCCTCGACGAGATCACATCGCACCTCGATGGCGAATGCGAGTGGCTCGTTACGAACGGCGTCCTTCCTGCCGACTTGGTCACGTGCAACCGCCGGGTTGCCGAGGCTGCGCTCCGGCCGTGGACACCGGTGTTCACGCACGGCGACCTGCAGATCGCCCACGTGTTCGTCGACGGTGACGAGATCACCGGCGTGGTCGACTGGACCGAGGCGGGTCCGGGCGATGCCCTGTACGACCTCGCCAGCTTGACGCTCGGACACCAGGAGCACCTCGGCGACGTCGTCGCCGGTTACGGCACCGGCGTCGACCTCGACGTGGTCCGCGCGTGGTGGTCGTTGCGAAGCCTGCTGGCGGTCCGCTGGCTGGTCGAGCACGGCTTCGACCCGTCCGCGCCAGGCTGCGAGGTCGACGTGCTGAGATCCCAGATGTAAGACCGCATGAGCCCGACGGCTACGAGTGCCGTTCCAACTCCAGCAGGAACATCCAGCCGGCAAACCCGTTGCCGGTCCCGTCACGAGTTGCGGCCGATGGCGGGAAACCGTGTTTCCTGGCTGGTCATGTACTGGTGGGAGAGGATGGATCGCAGCTCGTGCGTGACGCCGTCCGGATACCGGTCGAGCACCGCCTCGAAGTCGCACCGGGCCGGGCCGGTCGCGTAGCCGGCCAGCTCGCGCTCCAGTTCGGCCCGCCGCTTGCGGGCGGCCTTCCGGCTGGTGGCCTGCGCGCGGGCCACGAGTATGCGTGCGGCAAGTGTCATGGCAACTCCTCAACGGCCGCAGCATCCGAACCCATTCAGCATAGCGCGGGCAAAGCGGGCCTGAACGCAACGAGAACACCGGGCCGGCCGCCGTTAGCGCGGCCGGATGGCGTGGAAGGTCCAGACTCCGCTGTCCGGCCTCGGCCGGTGATCATCTCGGTAATCGGCGGTCACGCTGATGTCGGTGAATCCCGCGTCGGCCAGGAGGCGCTCGAATTCGGTCAGGCTCCAGTACTGCAGCCGGAACTGCTGCAGTTCGGTGGCGACCAGGCCGCCGTCGCGCCACTTCTCGTACCGCAGGAAGCTGGTCGTCTGGTTGGCCACCGGGTCGTAGACGGTGCGCATGTCCTGCAGCGTCCACAGGTACGGGTCGCGTTCCCAGTACCGCATGGGCGCCGGCCCGGTGATCAGCTCGGGCACGCCGATATCGAGGATCAGCCGGCCGCCGGGGGAGAGTGACTCGCGGAAGGCGGCCAGCGCCCGCGGCACCGCGCCGCGGCCATCCAGGAGCATGATGGACCCCGCCGGGATGATGATCGCCTGGTAGGCGCCAGGTTCCGCGAAGGTGGTCATATCGGCCTCGCGCAGCACCGGATCCAGGCCGCGGTCCTGGCAGTGCTGACGGCAGACGGCCAGCATGTCCGGCGAGACGTCCAGGCCCTCGACCGCGAAGCCCGCCTCGAGCAGCGGAACGAGGACGCGGCCCGTTCCGGTGGCCGGCTCCAGGATGCGTCCGGTAACCCCGGCGAGCTGGCGGGTGTAGTACCGCAAGCCCGGGAAGGTCGACCCGACCGGCTTGTCGAGTTCGTAGACCTCCGCCACCAGCCGTCCGTAATCCCAGCTCACTAACTGTCTCCCGGATCGCCATCCCGGGCCGGATGCCCGCGTGCCAGCAGTCTTCCACGCCCGGCATCCGCCGTCAGCGCCCGGCGCGGACCGTGCCGGGCGCCGACGTGGCGCCTCAGCTCAGTGGCAGAGCCTGCCCGGAATTGACGTTCCGCAGTCGTTGTGCCTGAACCGCACGCGGAATCCGCTGTGGTCCCAGATCAGGTCCGCGGGATGGTTGCGGAAAGCGAAGTTGAACGAGATCGTGTCGAACTCGGGGTTGCTCCCGTGGGTCAGCGGCTTGGCGCTCAGCACGACGATGCCGCCCGAGTTGAACTTCCGGCCGGCGTTTCCGGTCACGCTGTTGTGCGTCACCTGCGTATGCGTCGCGCCGAGCAGCAGGATGCCGCCGCCCTTGGTGGTCACCGGCGTGTCCTCGTTCTTCATGCAGAACTTGTTGTTGTCGAAGACGCGGTTGTGCCGGATGGTCACGTTGCCCACGCCGCCGCGCTGCCCGTCGTCGAGGACCAGGATGCCCTGGCAGTTTCCGCTGACGACGTTGCCGGTGACCAGGACGTGCCGGGCGTGCCGGATGAAGATGCCGAACTGGTTGCCGAACGCCCGGTCATTCCGCACCACCGTGTCGGCATGCGGCGAATCCCCGACATAGAACCCGGCCTCGTCGTTACCGATCGCGGTGTCGTCGGCGAACAGGGTCTTCGAGGAGACGAAGCGGGAGATGCCGTAACCTCCGTCGTTGATCGCCACCACCCTGGTCACCTTGAGGCCGACCGTTCCGTAGCCGAACACCCCGTTGCCGGGGAAGCCGGTGACCAGCAGTCCGGTGACCGTGTCGTTGCGGACGGGCACGAACACCGCGCCGGTCTTGGGGTTGAGGCTCCTTGCCAGGATGCATACGCCCGTCGGGCCGAACCCCTCATTACACAGCGTCTTCGGGATGTGTTTCGGCGGTACCAGCACGGTCCCGCCGTGGAAGGCGCCGGATCCGCGCAAGGTGATTCCGTTCGTGCGGATCTGGACGCTCTGGTGATACACGCCGGGTCTGACGAATACCGTGTCGCCGGGTCTGGCCGCATTGATCGCGGCCTGAATCGAGTGGCCCGGGCTTACTACGATCACACTTGACGCCTGCGCCACTGACGCCATGCCGGTGCCGAGCGTGATAGCGAGCCCGGCCGCGCATGCGGCCATCGTCAATTTGCGCATGTTCCCCTCCCTGTATCGGGGAAATGCCTCGTGAGCAGGAAAGCGGGTTCCCCCCAACCAGGCATCCCCACCTTTCTGATGTTTGGACTGTATCGGTCTCGGGGGTATTACTCAAGACTCGACCCGTTCAAACAGGACATATCGGGGAATACTTAAACGAAGCCTCTGCTTATTCTTGCACCAACTCTGTTAATAACCGGGTGGTTCTGTCCCGCACTCGATCGGTCACCGTCAGGCGATTTCGCGGATAACTGCATTGCGTATACCGCGAATACGCGATCACGTACCGAGCGCCCGGGCGAGCAAAGCGCGCCGGCTGCGGGCCGTGCTTTTATCGAAGATCGACTTGAGGTGATCCTGGACGGTGTTCTCCGAGACGAACATCTGCCGGGCGACCTCGCGGGTGGTAGCGCCGCCGGCGAGATGCTGGAGCAGTTCGGCCTCGCGCGGGGTCAGGCCGCAGGCCCGGGCGAACACGGTTACCCGGTCGCCAGCCGTCGAGGGTTCGATGCTGACCGCGACGTCGCGTCCCGCCGGAGCCGGGGTCGTCGGGTTGGCGCCCATCCGCGCCGCGCGGAGCGTCAGCCACCGGCCGCCGGCCAGGTGCACACGGGCTACCGGCGGGTTGTCGTCCACCCCAGCCTCGGCGGCGAGCAGTTGCGCGGCGACGTTGTACGCGCCGGCCGGGACCGGCGCCTGGCCCTCCGCCTCGGGCGGGACGAGCACCTGCAGGTAGCGCCGGGTCTGCGGGGTCTGAGCCCGCACCTCGAGGGCGGGCGAAAGCAGCAGCACGACCGGGCCCGCGGGTATCTGCTCGCCGCCGGTGGCGGGGATGAAGGTCCTGGCCAGGCCGTGCCGCAGCGCCGCCGTGACCGGACCGGCGATGTGACCGAGGAACTCCATGTCCGCCGCGGTGAACGCGGCGCCAATGCGCCACAGGTCCAGGAATCCCCAGCAGCCGAAACGGTCCCGGTACACCGACGAGGCGACGTCCGTGACCTGGTACCGGCTCAGCAGTTCCCGCCACATCAGGCTCAGCGACAGGCGGCCGCCGGTCGCCCCGTGCAGCGACGCCGCGCCGGACGGCAGGCCGGTCCACCGGTTGACGGCGGTCGCGTACTTCAGCCGGATCAACTGCGGCAACTGCGGCAAGCAAGGAACGTCGGCCAGCGGCGAGGACCCGACCGAGGTCTCCGGGTCGGTGAGCAGCCAGGCGTAGGCGTCGAAACCCACGGCCCGGCGGATGGCGTCCAGTGCCGCCAGCCGGAGCGCCCGCGGGTCGGCCTCGCCGCGGCAGATCCGCAGGACGGTCTCGCGGGCCCTGGCGTAGGCGGCGCTCCCCATGAGCGCAGGCTAACGAAGATCCCAGGAAGGTGGGATAGGCCCGCCCGCGGTTCCGCTCCTAGCGTGAGGAACACAGGGCGACACAGGAGGAGCACATGCACACGATCGTGGTACGGATGTCCATCGATCCCGCGCGGGCCGACGAGGCCGCCCGCCACTTGCGCGAGGACGTGGTCGCGTGGGCACGCCAGCAGCCGGGCTTCGTCAACGGCCAGTGGCTGCGCAGTCCCGACGGGAGCGAGGGGATAGGCGTGGTCGTGTTCGCCTCGCCCGACGCCGCGGCCAGCGCCGCCCGGGGCCCGCGTGGCTACCCCCGCGACGACAGCCGGGCCTGGAACGTCGAGAACGTCACCGTTTACGAGCAGCTCACGTCGGCCTAGCCGCCGCGCGCGCATTAAAGCAGGCGGTGCACGAGTTCGCCGACGGAAGTGACCACGTCGAACCGGTCGCGGCAGGCGAGCCAGTCGCGATTCCTGCGGTGCAGGTCGTCGGTGGCGTCATAGCGGTTGAGGTGCACCACGACCGGCGCGCCGCCGTCCCCGAGCGCCCCGGCACTCAACCGGACCGCGTTGATCGTGCCGAGCCCGGCGTCGGTGACCAGGATGACGATGTCGGGGGTCACGAGGTGACACAACGTCACAGTGTCGCCGTCAGATGCGAGCGGAGAGCGGACGCCGCCCGCCGTTTCGATGATCCCGACCGCCGCCCGGGCCGGCCAGTCCAGCTCGGCGGCGAGGCTGGCGCTGGTGAAGGCCTCACGGCCCAGGGCCGCGGCGGCCATCGGCGGCGCCATCGCGGCGGGATACCACCGGTGTGCGGGACACACGTCCCATGGTTCCTGTCCGCTGGCGGCCGCGAGCAACTCGGCGTCGGTCGGACGGCCGTCTCGGGCGAAAGACTGAGCCGGCTTGCGGGCCGCGACCGGTACGCCACGCTGGCGCAGGCCGTGCAGCAAGCCGCAGGTGACCCAGGTCTTGCCCACGTCGGTGGCCGTACCGCAGACGACGGCCAGCCGCTCAGGCCGGGACAACCGCGGCCAGGCCGGTCAGGAGCTGGCTGACCTGCTCGTCACTGTGCGCGGCCGACAGCGCTACGCGCAGGCGGGAGGTACCGGGAGGCACGGTCGGCGGCCGGATCGCGGGCACCAGCAGCCCCCGGGCCAGGAGCGCCCGCGAGGCAGCGACAGCGGCGGACTCGTCGCCGAGCACCACCGGGATGATCGGGGACGGGTGGCCCGGCCGGACCCGGTCGGTCAGCGCGGTGAGCCTGGCCCGGAGCGCGTCCCCTTCCCCGGACCTCAGCACCCGGAGCGCGGCCAGGGCCGCGGCGGCGGCCGCGGGCGCCGGGGCGGTCGTGAAGATGAACGACCGGGCCCGGTTGATGATCAGGTCCACCAGCGGGCCAGGGCCCGCGACAAAGCCGCCGACCGAACCGAGCATCTTCGACAGCGTGCCGACGCGGAGAACCGGCGCGCCCGCCCGTGGCGGCTCGGGGCCGAGAGCGGCGTGCGCCTCGTCGATGACCAGCAGCGCGTCGCGGGCCGCGCAGAGCCGGGCCAGTTCGGCGAGAGGCGCGAGGTCGCCGTCCATGGAGAACACGGAGTCGGTGACCACGACCGCACGGTCCGCGTCCCGCAGGAGCTGGGCCACCTGCCCGATGTCGCCGTGGCGGTAGATCCGGACCTCGCCGCGGGCCAGGCGGCACCCGTCGATGATCGAGGCGTGGTTCAGCTGATCGGAGATGATCGTCACGCCGGGGCCGCCAACGACGCTGAGGACGCCGAGATTGGCGGCGAAACCCGCCGGGAACAGCAGGGCCCGTTCGGCGCCCTTCCAGTCCGCGAGCTCTCGTTCCAGTTCCGAATGCACCGGCCGGGAGCCCGCGATGAGCCGCGCCGAGCCAGCCCCCGCCCCCCACCGTTCGATCGCCTCATGAGCTGCCGCCCGGACCGCCGGATGCTGGGACAGCCCGAAGTAGTCATTGGACGCGAACGAGACGATCTCGCACCCGTCAATGCGGGCAACCGGGCCGCCGCTGTCCAGCTCCCGTATCGTGCGCCAGCGGTCAGCCGCGGCGATCTCCGCTCGTTCGGCCCGTGCCCAGCGATCCCAGCTCACCCGCACGAGTGTGCCATCCCCCCTCTGCCCACGGTGTTCCGTCCGGACACCACGGCGCGGCTTCACCGAGCGTCGCGTTCCCTTACGCTACTGGTCCATGAGCCGAGCGGGCAGTCACACCGGTGGCAGGGACAGCGCTCGGCTTTCTCCTAAGGATCTCACCGGCGGAGGTTACCGCCTGGTCCAGCCGCTATCCGCCGGCCCAAGTCGCGGCCCCGGCGTCCCCGCCCGGGGTATTCCCGGCCCCGGCACCACCTTCCGTCCCGCCAGTCCCGCAGCTACCGCGCCCCCCGGCCCGCCAGCGCCGGGCACGCCACGCAGGCAGCGCCGGAACCTCCACCGATAAGAATCGTTAGGAGCAGTCGGCCCTGGAGCACATCAATGGGCCAGATGCCGGAGGCCGAGCCTTACCGCGCCTGGCAGGCCCCTCACAGAAGTGTGCTAGATATAAATTAGAGTATGTGCTATATAGAATCTAAGTCATGTGCTAAAGTGATAGTTCTAAGTGTGCTCAATGGCGATTGGACTTCTCTTCATGCCGGAGTACCTGCCACGCCTGATCGATCCGTTGCTCAGCGACCTGCTGGTCGACCACCCCGCCGTCCTGGTCGTGGGTCCTCGCGCCTGCGGCAAGACGACCACCGGTCGGCGGCATTGCCAGGAACGGCTGCGGCTCGACCGACCCGCCGAGGCTGCGGTCGTACGCGCGGATCCTGATGCCGTGCTGGCAGCGGGCCCCTTCCCGCTGCTGGTTGATGAATGGCAGGTCGTGCCCGAGGTACTTGGTGCGGTCAAGCGGGCTGTCGATGAGGGGGCGGCGGCCGGCAGTTTCGTGCTGACCGGCTCCAGCCAGGCCGACCTGACGGCCGCGGGCTGGCCCGCCACCGGACGACTGATCCGGGTCCTCATGTACGGCCTGGCCGAGCGGGAACTTGAGCACGGTTCGTCACGACCGCCTGTCCTCGACCGGCTCGTGTCGGAAGGAGCGGGAGGACTCGGAGTACCGCCCGATCCGCCGGATATCCGCGGCTACGTGGCGCGGGCGTTGCGCGGAGGGTGCCCTGAAGCGGCTCTGGCTGCCAGTGAGCGAGCCTCACGACGATGGCTGTCCAGCTACGTCGATCAACTCGTGTCCCGCGATGTGTCGCTGGTAGGAGCCGTGCGGGACCCGATGCGCCTCCGGCGCTACCTCCAGGCCGTGGCCGCGAGCACCGCCGGGACGCCGACTTTGAAGACGCTCATCGATGCGGCTGGAATCGAACGCCCGACTGCCAATGCCTACGACGCGCTGCTCGAGCGACTGCTCATCACCGAGCGGATCCCTTCCTGGTCATCCAACCGGCTGAACCGTCTCATCCGGCTACCGAAGCGATACCTGGTCGATCCCGCATTCACTGGCCCGCTGGTGGGTGTGGACGCCCGCGCTGTCCTTCGTGACGGTGACCTGCTGGGCAGACTGCTCGACAGTTTCGTCATGGCGCAACTGCGAGCCGAGTGCACGGTGAGCGAGCTTTCGCCCCATCTGTTTCACGTCCGCGACGCGAACGGCCGGCATGAAGTGGACATACTCGTTGAACTCGGCGATGGCCGGGTGATCGGCATTGAAATCAAGGCCGACTCCGCACCGGGACCTGACGCGGCACGGCACCTGCGCTGGCTCCGGGATGCCATCGGGAGCCGATTCGCACTCGGCCTCGTGCTGCACACCGGGCCGCGCTCATTCCGGCTGGATAAATCGATCGCCGCGTTGCCCATCTGCGCCCTGTGGGGCTAAAGATCCCGAAGCTCCTCCCCGGGTCAAAGCTGGCCATGATCCGGATCTGCGGACAGCGCCCATCCCGCGTCTCCGACCCAAGATAGCCACTTGCCTCTGGCGCTCTGCATTCCTGCGGAAGAGTTAAGCCGTGCGGGAATGACCGCTTGTGGGATGATCCTTTGGTGAACGACCGAGCTGACCGGCAGGAGCCCCTGCTGGTGTCGTTCGGCAACGGGAATCGGGCCAGGCTGAGCGAAGCACGGTCCGATGGTGCCGTGGATGTTATCGCGCGGATGGGCCTGGCCGCGCCGGCGAGGAGCCGTCCCGTCATTCTGGTCTGCGGCGGAGCCGATGATCTGGCCGACGCCGGACTGGAACGCGCGGAAGCAATGATCGGCGCCGGGGTCGCCGCGGCTGCTGAGGTCACTGGTGCCGCGCTGGTGGATGGTGGCACCGACTCGGGCGTGATGCGGCTGACCGGGCGAGCAAGAGCGCGCTGGCCGGACGCGCTGCCGGTGCTGGCGGGGGTCGCGCCGGCCGGGCGGGTGACTTACCCCGGCGATCCGGCCGGAGAAGGCGTCCCGCCCAGCGACGAGCGGGTCCAGCTAGAGGAGAACCACTCGCACTTTATCCTGGCTGACAGCAGCGAATGGGGCGGCGAGACACGCTTGATGATGGCCGTGGCGGATGGGCTCGCTAGAGATGGCCGTGTGGTCATGGTGCTGGCGGGCGGCGGGCCGGTGGCTAAATCCGAAGCCCTGGAAGCCGCGCGCCGCGGCTGGGTTATTTTCGCCATCGCGCGGACCGGCGGCCTGGCTGACTCACTGCTCGGATTGCAGACGGTCTATCGGGTCCCGCGACGCCGTCCCGCCGCACCGGTTCTGCCCGGCAAGCTGAAGTACCACCCGTTGCCGTCGCCGTCCGCCGTGGCAGACCCTGACCTGCGCGAGATCGTCCTGCGGGCGGATATCCGCCCGGTCACCGGCACGGATCCGACGTTGTTCGGCCGTGACCTCGCCTGGGAACTGCAGGAAGAGCCGCTCCTGAAGGAGGCGTGGGGGAGGTTCGCGACCTTTGATGAGCTGGCGGTCCGGCTCCGGCGTATGTTCACCCGCTTCCAGGCCTCGATTCTGGTCCTGGGCGTGATCGCGACGCTGCTGGGCCTGATCGAGAACCAGGTGAAGGAGCCCTGGCTGCACTGGGTCGTGGTCGTGGTTCCCCTGGTGGTCTCCGTGCTCATCGCGGTGGCCAGTCGCCGGACGGTCGGCCAGCGCTGGGTGATGCTCCGCGCCGCAGCCGAAGCCGTTAAGGCCGCGATCTACCGCTATCGCACCCTTGGAATCACCGCTGCGGAGGAACCCGCACGAGCTGCTGCCGTCAGACGGCAGCAACTGGCATCTCAGCTAGAGGTCATCGAGACCCGGCTGATGCACACCGAGGCTAGCAGCGGGCCGCTGACTCCTTATCAAGGTTCGCTGCCACCGCGGATGTATGGTGCCGCCCGCGACGACGATGGGCTCAGCCCGCTCGGCGCCAACCGCTACATTCAGATCCGCGTCGCCGATCAGCTCAGCTACTTCCACCGGCGCATTCGCACCCTCAACAAGCGGCGCAACATCCTGCAGTTCCTGGCCGTAGCGTCCGGTGCAACGGGGGCAATCCTTGCCGCGGCTAACCTGGAGGCCTGGATTGGCCTGACCGCCGGGGCGTCTGCTGCGGCCCTGGCCTATCTGGGCTATCTGCAAGTGGACAATACGATCGTCACCTACAACCAGACCGCTTCCCGGCTAGCCGCGCTGGAGCGTGGCTGGCGCGTCCTGAGCCCGGCGCAGCAGGACGACGTCGCCGTTCAGCGCCTCGTCGCCGACTGCGAGTCGACGCTGGCCACCGAACTGTCCGGCTGGGTACAGCAAATGAACGACACGCTAAAGGACCTCCGGCGCGATCAGGCAAGCGAAGCCGGCCGCATCGACGTGGCCCGAGACTCCGGGTCCCCAAGGGCAGACCCGCCGTGACAGATCCGAGCCTGGACGACCTCTCATCAAGTCCGGCGACGGGCCGAACTGGT
>Ga0335082_10009497_pt1 | contig 10558 bp, 9 predicted proteins | sample Lox_Sample_41_FD_206718 | JGI IMG/M metagenome (GOLD analysis project Ga0335082, IMG submission 206718) | Soil microbial communities from Loxahatchee National Wildlife Refuge, Florida, United States - Lox_Sample_4.1 | ecosystem: Environmental > Terrestrial > Soil > Wetlands | place: USA: Florida...
CGACTCTCATGGCCCTGGCGATCTCGGCAGGCGTCCCGTCGCTGCACGCCGAATCCCCCGAGGCGCTGGCCGCGAAGGTGCGGGCCCGCGAGGCCGCGTTCGCGAAGACGATGGCCGACCGGGACCACGGGGCGTTCGCGACATTCGTGTCGGAGGAGGCCGTCTTCGCGGGCCGCACCGTCCTCCGGGGAAGGGCCGCGGTCACCGCCGGGTGGAAGGCCTACTTCGAGGGGGCGACGGCCCCGTTCTCGTGGGCGCCGGACCGGGTGGAGGTGATCGCGTCCGGGGCCCTCGCCCTCAGCACCGGCCCGGTCTTCGACCCCGACGGCAAGCGCTCCGGCATCTTCACCTCCACCTGGCGCCTCGAGAAGGACGGCGAGTGGCGGATCGTCCTCGACAGCGGGTGCCCGCCCTGCCCCTGCCCCTGAAGGAGCCTCCCATGTACGTCCGGGTGTGCCGCGACTGCGGCGAGGAGTACCGGCCCGGCGTCGTCCGCTGCGCGGACTGCGGCGGCGAGCTCGAGGACCGCCGTGACGGCGAGGAGGAGGCCTCCCGATCGGCGGCCCCGGAAGCGGCCGTCGTGCTGCTCCCCGCCCCCCGCGTCCTCTTCGTGACCCCCCGCGCGGCCGACCTGGTGCCGATGGCCGAACGGCTCCGGGAGGCGGCCATCGAGTACCACCTCGCGGAGCAGCCTTCGGGGGGCGAAGGAGCGCCGCCTCGTTACGCCCTGCTCGTCCCCGAGCCGGCGGCCGAGGACGCCCTGCGGGCTCTCGCCGATCTCGTCGCCCCGCACGAGGAGAGCGCGAGCGTCCACGCCCTGGAGACGCGTTTCGACGGCGAACGCGGCTACGTGGAGTGTCCGGCCTGCGGGTCCCGCACCGCGCCGGGCGCCGTCGAATGCCTGGAGTGCGGCCTCGGCCTGGGCGGACCCGAGGGCGAGGCGGAGGGGCCGCGAGACTGACTATACTGGGGCATGGCGGAGTGGTGGCCCGCCCCGGAGGGGGTTCGCGTCGGCGCCGACGGGAGCTGGAGCGTGGGCGAGTTCCGCATCGTCCACCTCCCCTCCCTGCGCTTCTTGAAGGCGCGGCTCGTCTTCGAGGACGAGGGAGCCTTCCTCGTGGAGGGCGAGCGGCGCCTGCCCGTCGCCGTGGAGGGCCCCGCCTTCGAGGTCACGGAGCTTCGCCTCGACGCCACGACCGGACAGGCCAGGGTCGTCCTCGACGACGGAAGCGAGGAGGTGCTCGGTCCGGACTCGCTCGCCACCGGCGGGCCGTCGGGCCGCGTGGAGTGCCTGGCCCGCGGGGGTCGGGCGCGAGCGGCCTTCTCCCGCGCCGCCCACCAGGCGCTCATCGACCACGTCGAGGAGACGAGGGGCCGCTTCTTCCTCCGCGTGGGCCGTCGTCGCCTGCCCATCCGGGCGGGAGCGTGACGGGCGCCGCCCTCGCCGAGCGCGCCAAGGACCTCGCTTTCGAGGCCGGCTTCGACCTCGCCGGGATCGCCCGGGCCGACGCCCCGCCCGACCTGTCCTTCTTCGCCGAGTGGGTCGGCCGCGGCTACGGCGGGGAGATGGCCTACCTCACGAGCCAGGTCGCGAAGCGGAGCGACCTGCGCACGGCCTTCCCATGGGCCCGCTCGGTCCTCTGCCTCGGGCTCCAGTACGACACGCCGCACCCCTATTCGACCTCTTCACCCGCGGAGCGGGGCTGGATCTCCCGCTACGCGTGGGGCGACGACTACCACGAGGTCGTGAAGGCGATGCTGGACCGGGTCGCGGGAGGCCTGCGGAGGGAAGCGGGCCGGCTCGAGGCCCGGGCCTACGTCGACACCGGCCCTCTCGCCGAGAAGGCCTGGGCCGCCGCCGCGGGTCTCGGCGCGTGGGGCAAGAACGGCTGCCTCCTCCACCCCAGCCACGGCTCGTGGTTCTTCCTCGGGGAGCTCGTCACCGACCTCGACCTCCCCGCGGACACTCCGCAGGCCGACCTGTGCGGCAGCTGCACCGCGTGCCTCGACGCGTGTCCGACCGGCGCGCTCGTCGCGCCCTACGTCCTCGACGCCACCCGGTGCATCAGCTACCTGACGATCGAGGTGAAGGGCGAGATCCCCGAGGACCGCCGGGCGGGGCTGGGGCGACACGTCTTCGGCTGCGACATCTGCCAGGACGTCTGCCCGTGGAACCGGAGGCGGCGTCGGCACGGCGGGGGCGCCTTCGAGCCGAGGGAGGGAGCGTTCGCTCCCGACCTCGACGCTCTCGCCGGCCTCGACGACCTTGCCTTTCGCACGCGCTTCCGGCGGAGCCCGCTGAGGCGCGCGAAGAGGAGGGGGCTCGTGCGGAACGTGGCCGTGGCCCTCGGCAACGCGGGGGACGCCTCCCACCGGCCGCTCCTCGAGCGGATGGCCGTCGACGCCGACCCCGTGGTGCGCGAGCACGCGGCGTGGGCCCGCCGGCGGCTCGAGGCCCGCCTCAGTCCAGCCGCAGGCTCTTCCTGAGCTCGATCTTGTAGCGCGAGCCGGCCGGCAGCTCGACCTCTACTCCCCGGGTCGCGAGGACGGCGGCCCCGCCCGCGCCGCCACCGATGAGGCCGCCTTTCAGGGCGCCGCTGCCGCCACCGGCGATCGCGCCGATGATCAGGCCGGCGGCCGTCGCCCCCCCGGCGATCTTGGCGTCCTTGCCCGCGCTCGAGCCGGCGGTCACGTCGAAGCCCGTCGCGTCGATGCGGAAGGTCCGGCCGGCGGCCCGGATTAGCCCGAAGGAGACGACGAGGCGCGCCCGGCCCTTCACCCGCCCGGAGCGCAACGCCGTCACGACGTGCCCGCTCACCTCGGAGCCGGCGGGCAGCAGAACGTCCCCGTCCACCACCACATCCTCGGCCAGCTCGGCGACCACCGCGTCTTCCGGTCTCGCCGACTTCGTGCTGAGGGTCGCCTTGAGCACGATCGGCAGCGCCGTGCCGGCGGCCACCACGCGGGGCCGGGGGGTCGGCGCGAGCTCCGGAACGGCCTTGTCCACGGTGCGCGGGGATCCGGTCTGCCTCTGGCAGGCGACGAGACCGAGGGCGAGCAGGCTGACGACCGCGAGGGACTGCTTCATGGCGGCTCCACGTGTCGATACCACTGTAGGCGACGATCGGGGCGCCCGCGACCCCGCCTGTGACTCGCGTCACCGCGCGACTTCGTTTGACACCGAGGCGGCTCCGAGACGGCATAATCGGTCCCATGCGAAAGGTTCTCCTCGGGGGCGCGGCCCTCGTTCTCCTGGTCGCCCTGGCCGGGGCGGGAGGCTTCGCTCTTCTCGCCCGCCGGCTGAACACGGCTGAGTTCCGGCAGACCGTCCTCTCCCAGGCCAAGGCCGCAGTCGGCGCCGAAGTCTCGGTCACGCAGATGGACGTCTCGCTCCTCTCGGGAGTGACGCTCAAGGGCATCAGGATCGAGAACCCGGCCCCCTTCGCCGGGAGCCTCCTCACCGCGGAGAGGTTCGTGCTGCGGTACCGCCTCCTTCCCCTCCTCGCCGGGCGGGTGGAGGTGGAGCGGCTCGCGCTCGAGAGGCCGGCTCTCGCCCTCGCCATGGACGCCAAGGGGATCTTCAACTACGAGAAGCTCGGCGGCTCCTCCCGGAGGACGCCGCCCTCGGCGACGTCCTCCGGGGCCGGCTCGTCCCTGCGCATCGTCCTGAAGCAGCTCGGAGTGGCGCAGGGTTCGATCGTGATGACCGACCACGCGGGCGCACGCCTCCTGTCCGTGGAGGGGGCCGACTTCCGGAGCGCCTTCGAGCTCGCCGGCGGGACCGCGCGGGGCTCCGGGACGGCCACGGTGGCCACGGTGGACCTCGCCGGCCTCCTCTTCGTGAGGACGCTGCGAAGCCCCCTCGAGATGTCGAAGGACACCGCGCGCCTCGCCCCGATCCGTGGCCGGGTGGCCGGGGGCGAGGTGACGGGCGACGTGACGGTGCGCCTGAAGGACGGCTTCCGCTACGTGGCCAACCTCGAGGTCAAGGGCGCCGACGTGAAGACGCTCCTCGCCGAGGCGAAGGCGACGGCCGGGGCCTCCGGCACGCTCCGGGCGAAGGCCACATTCGAAGGCCGGGGCGGAATGGCCACGATGAAGGGGCGGGGCGAGGGGACCGTCGACCGCTGTCGGGTGGAGCACTCCGCGACGCTCGCCCTGCTGGCCGACGTCCTGAAGGTCCCGGAGCTCGCGAACCCCGACTTCGAGGAGTGCCGGGTGGAGTTCGTCCAATCCGGCAGCCACGTCACGACGCCGGTCGTGAGCCTCAAGGGGCAGGCGCTGCGCCTGACCGGCCGGGGCTCGATGAACCTGGACACCGCCGGCCTCGACTACGACCTCCGCCTCGCCTTGGCCCCGAAGCTCCTGGCGAAGATCACGCGGCCCGAGCTGCGTTCCGCCTTCCAGGATGCCGGCGACGGCTTCGCCACGATCGACTTCCGGCTGTATGGGACGACCCTCGCCCCCCGCACCGACCTCCTGGCCCGCGTCGGGAAGGGGGCGGCCACGGCGGCGGTGAAGAGCAGCCTCGACCGCTTCTTCAAGAAGAAGCAGCCGTAGGCCGGGCGTGACCGCCCCGACGAGAGGGGTTCCGGTGCCGGAGCCCCAGGGCTATCCCTCCGGGAGGAGGTAGATCCCGCCCTCGTCGTAGATCGCCACCCACGCCGTGTGGCGGGTCAGCTTGCCGGTGAGGACGAGGGCGCTCAGCGGCCCGTGCACGAGGCGCTCGACCGTGCGGCGGGCCCCGCGCGCGCCGGGTGCAGAGAGCACCGCCTGCTGTGCGGCGAACGCGGCCGCCTCGGGCGTCATCCGGATCCGCACCCCGTGGCGCCGCTCCACCGCCGAGGTCAGCTCCGCGAGGGCCCGCCCGACGATCATCTGCACGTCGTCGGGGTCGAGCGCCCGAAAGGTCACGATCTCGTCGACGCGGTTCAGCAGGTCGAGCCGGAGGACGCTGTGGAGGTCCGCCTCCGGGGCGGACGGAGCGTGTGGCGCCCCGACGGCCGGCGGGGTGCGCCGTCCGGTCGCGCCGAAGTTGGAGGTCATCACCACGACGAGAGACCTCCCGTCGGCCGTTCGGCCGTTCGCGTCGGTGAGGCGTCCCTCGTCGAAGAGGCGCAAGAACACGTCGAGCACCCGGGAGTGGGCCTTCTCGACCTCGTCGAGCAGGAGGAGCGCGTGCGGCTTCATGCGGATTGCCCCGGTGAGGCGCCCCTCGTCGTCGGCGCGGGCGGAGCCCTGAGGCGGGCCGAGGAGCTTCGAGACGTCGCCCTCCTCGACGAGCTCCGACCCGTCGATCCGGATCATGCCCGACGCGGAGCCGAAGAGGTGCTCCGCGAGCAGCCGCGCCGTCTCGGTCTTGCCCACCCCGCTCGGGCCGAGGAAGAGGAGCACGGCCATGGGACCGTCGCGCTCGCCGCGGGGGGAGCCGAAGGCGAGGCGCAGCCGGCGGGAGACCCGGGCAATCGCTTCCTCCTGGCCGAGGACGCGCTCGCGGAGGAAGCCCTCGAGAGCGAGGAGCCGGGTTCCCAACCCGTCGTCGAGGGACTCCGCCACGAGGTCGAGAGGAAGGTGGCGCGTCTCGGCGAGGACCCGGGCCACGATCCCCGGGGTGACCGGCGGGGCCTCCGGCACCTCCTCGTCCTCGCGGGGCGGCTGGAGCAGGCTCGGCGTGGGCAGCCGCGTGCGGGCGGACGCCTTGTCCAGGAGGTCGATCGCCTTGTCCGGGAGCTTGAGGTCGGGCTCGAAGCGCACCGAGAGGTCCACCGCCGCGGCCAGCGCCTCGTCGGGCAGCGACACGCCGTGGAGGCGCTCGATCCGGGGCCGCAGCCCCCGCAGGATCTCGAGCGTCTCGTCCCGATCCGGCTCCGCCACGGACACCTTCTCAACGTGGCGCTCGAGCGCGGGGTCCGCCCCGAGGAAGCGACGGTAGCCCTCGATCGTCGTCGCCCCGATGCAGCGGAGCTCCTCCCCCGTGAGGGCTCGGATGAGCGGGTTCCCGGCGTCGAGGGCGCTCTGGCCCGGCGCCCCCGCTCTCGCGACCGCGTGCAGGTCGTCGAGGAACACGAGGACCTCGGGGTTGGCGACCGCTTCCGCGATCACGCCCCGCAGGCGTTCCTCGATCGCCTCCCGGCGCTCCAGGCCGCCGAGGAGAGCGCCGACGCTCACCTCGACGATGCGTCTCCCGCCGAGGACGGCGGGGTCCTTGCCCCCCGCGGCCCGGGCGGCGATCGCTTCGACGATCGCGGTCTTCCCGACCCCTGGTTCCCCGACCAGCACCGGGTTGCTCCCGCCGCCTCGGGCCAGGGTCTGGAGCACGGCCAGGATCTCGCGCCGGCGCCCGATGACCGGCGCCAGCTCGCCCCGGCGCGCGAGGGCCGTCAGGTCGCGACCGAAGCGGTCGAGGTTTGGCGTGCGGGAGGCGGGTGCGGCGATCTCGGTCGGCAGGGCCTCGGGGACGGGTGCCTTCTCGACGCCTTGCGCCTCTGCACGCAGGGCCGCACGGAGCCTCGTCACGTCCATCCCGCCGTGCCGGACGATTCGGGTCGTCACCGCATCCACGTCCTCGGCGAGAGCGGAGAGGAGGTGGGCGATACCGACCGGATCCTCGCCGGCGAGGACCCCGGCCGCCGCGAAGACGGCCTTGCTCGTCAGCGAGCGGGAGATCGGGCCCGGGGGGGGACCTTCCACCGGTCCCCGACCGAGCTGCGTGCGGGCACGACGGCGCACGCGCCTCGGGTCCAGGCCGCAGGCCGCGAGGGCGCGCTGGAGGCGGCTGTTCTCGTCGCGAACGCGAGCTGCGTTCGCGTCCGCCGGCCCGTCGGTGCCGGCTTCCAGCTTGTCGAGGCTCAGGACGCCGATCAGGAGGTGGGCCGGCTCGATGCGGGTGTGCCCCGCCGACGCCGCCTCGCCGGCCGCGATCATCCACGCCGCCTCCGCGCCGGGGGTGAGCCTCATCGGGCGCCTCGGCGGCGGCCGACCATGTGACCGGGGACGGTCCCGCTCTGGCTCGGGGGAGCCCCCCCCGCGGGAGCTGGCGTGAAGGTCAGGCCGAGCACCGTCATCGGCCCAAAGGGTAACCCTTTCACCCCGCCGCGGCGAGGACCGGTCGGCGGCCGAGCCGGCTCACGCCTGAACGAAGTCGGGGATGACGCGCCTGGGGATGACGCCGGCCTCGAACCCGCGATCCAGGAAGACCTGGGCGGCGCGCCGGCCACGCTCGCCCATCTCGAGGGTCAGGTCGTTGACCCACATCCCGACGAACCGGTCGGCCACGCCGGCGTCCATTCCGCGGGCGAACGTCATCGCGTACTCGAGGGCCTCCTGGCGGTGCGCGAGCGAGTGCCTCACCGTCTCGCGGACGAGTCGGGTGAGCCGCGCCATCATCTCCGGCCCGAGGTCGCGCCGGACGGCGTTCGCGCCGAGCGGGAGCGGCAGGCCGGTGTCCTCCTTCCACCACGCGCCGAGGTCGACCACCTTCACGAGGCCCTGTCCGCCGTAGGTGAGCTGGCCCTCGTGGATGACGAGCCCCACTTCGGCACGGCCCTCCCGCACCTCGTCGAGGATGCGGTCGAAGGGCACCACCCGCGTCGTGACGCGGGGGGCGAAGAGCCGGAGGGCGAGGTAGGCCGAGGTGAGCGTGCCCGGGATCGCGACCGTCTTCCCGTCGACCTCCTTCGGCTCCATCGGTTCCCGGGCCACGAGGATCGGCCCGTAGCCGTCGCCGATCGAGCCGCCGCACGGCATGAGCGCGTACCTGTCGGCCACGTGGGGATAGGCGTGGAAGGAGAGGGCCGTCACCTCGTGGCGGCCCTCGTGCGCGTCACGGTTCAAGGCCTCGATGTCGGTGAGGACGTGGCTCACCTCGAGGTCCCCCGTCGGGACCCCGCCCCGGGCGAGGCCGTAGAACATGAAGGCGTCGTCGCTGTCGGGGCTGTGGGCGATCGTGATCTTCATTCGGCTTCCTGCAAGAACCCCAATCTCGACGCGGGACCGGGCGTTGTCAAGCCGCCGGGCCCGGCCGCGGACGCGGAGCACCGCTCACCGCCCAGCGCAGGGCCGCGGCGTTCTGAAGCGCGACGGCCCCCAGGATGAGCGCCGCCCCCGCCCACTGCCCGGGTCCGAGCCGCTCGCCGAGGAGGGCGAAGGCCAGGACCAGCGTCACCAGCACCTCGAGCGAGCTCACCACGGAGGCCCGCGTGGGGCCGACGATCGCCATGCCGGCGAGGAAGACCGTCATCGCCACGACCGTCGAGACGACGCCGATGCCGGCCACGGCCAGGAGCCCGCGCGCGTCGAGGGGCACGGCAAGGCCGCCGTCCGCGAGGGCGAAGGCCACGCAGATGACCGCCGCCGCCTGGGCGAGGTGGAGCGCCAGCACCCGCGCCGGAAAGCCCCTGCCGAAGCGGCTGCTGAGGACGATGTACGAAGCATAGACGACCGCGGCCACCAGCGCCCAGGCGACCCCGGACGGCGCGGGCGGTTGGCCGGATCGAGCGCCTCCGGCGGTGAGCGCGCAGCCGGCGAAGGCCGATGCCGCGGCGAGGAGGGCACGCCGGGTGAGCCGCTCCACGCCGAGGAGCGCGGCCAGGAGGGCCACGATCACCGGGTAGGTGTAGAGGACGAGCGCGATCACCGAGGCCGGGATCTCTTCCAGCGCGCGGAAGTAGGCGATCGAGTTGAAGACGAAGACCGCGCCGATGGCCCAGAGGCTCAGCCGGTCCCGAAGGGCGGGTCGGGGTCCGCGCTCCAGAAGCGCGATGAGCGCGGCGGCGATCGCGTATCGCCAGGCGAGGAGGGGCAGAGGCCGGACCCCGGCGGAGTAGGCCACCTTGCCGAGAATCGGAAGGACGCCGTACGCGACGGTGCTGAGGGCGACGAGGGCCAGCCCGCGCGTCTCGTCCCGCGGTGAGGGGGGCACGGCCGCTGAGTATAGAATCGCAGTGGGGCTGAGGCGCATCCGGAATCCGGAGAAGCACTTGACGGGAATCGGCCCGGCTGGGGGAACCCCCGGATCCGAACCCTCGTAGGGCGATCTGGGTGCCGGCCTCTGCTTCTGACGGTCGGTCGGCCTCCTGGCGGGGCCGGGAGGGTCCATGAACGACAAGGCCATCGTCCTCAGGGAGATACAGAAGGCCTTCGACGGCCACGTGGCGGTGAAGGACCTCTCCCTCGAGGTCCCCCGCAACAGCGTGTTCGGCCTCCTCGGACCGAACGGCGCGGGCAAGACCACGACGCTCCGGATGGTCATGGACATCCTCGGCCCCGACGCCGGAACGATCGAGATCCTCGGACAGCCGGCCGACCAGGCAGTCCGCGACCGCATCGGGTACATGCCCGAGGAGCGCGGCCTCTATCCGCGCATGGTCCTCGAGGAGCAGCTCGTCTTCATGGCCGTCATCAAGGGCGTCCCGCGGAAGGAGGCGGCCCGGCGGCTGGGGCCCTGGCTCGAGCGCCTCGGCCTCGCCGACTGGCGGAAGAAGAAGACGAACGAGCTCTCGAAGGGCATGCAGCAGAAGGCGCAGTTCGTCGCCACCGTGCTCCACGAGCCCGAGGTGCTCATCATGGACGAGCCGATGAGCGGCCTCGACCCGGTGGGCATGGACGTGATGCGCGAGGTCATGCTGGACCTGCGCCGGCGGGGCGCGACCATCGTGCTCTCCAGCCACCAGATGGAGGCGGTCGAGAAGCTGTGCGACCGGGTGGCCCTCATCGACCGCGGGGAGAAGGTGCTCGACGGTGCGGTCTCGGAGGTCAAGGCCGGCCACGGGAAGAACACGGTGGCCCTCGCCTACGAAGGCGACGGCTCGTTCATCGAGTCCCTGCCCGGCGTCGCCAAGGTGACCGACTTCGGTCAGTACGTCGAGGTCCGGCTGAAGGACGGGACCGACCCCCAGCCGCTTCTCCACGAGGCGGCCAGGCGGCTGAGGCTGCGCCGGTTCGAGATCGTGGAGCCGAGCCTTCACGACATCTTCGTGGAGACGGTGACCCGGCACGGGAAGGAGGCGGCGTGACCGGCAAGCTCTGGGCCGTCGTCCGGCGCGAGTACCTGGAGCGCGTCCGCACGAAGGGGTTCGTGATCGCCACCCTCCTCGGCCCTCTCCTCATGGCGGCGCTCATGATCGTGCCCCTCCTCGTGGCCCGCTCCAGCAGCAAGCTCCTGCAGGTCGCGGTGCTCGACGAGACGGGAGCGCTGCAGGCGGGAGTCGAGGGCGCCCTGCGGGCGGCCCGTTTCGGCGACAAGCTCCGCTTCGACGTGAAGGCCGGCGGAGGCGAGCCCTTCGAGGCCCGACAAGCCTCGCTGAAGCAGGCGGTCCTCGATGGCGCGATCGACGGCTATCTCCACCTGCCGAAGGACGCGCTGGCCGGCGGGACGGCGAGCTACTACGGCCGCAACGTCAGCAACCGGATGGACCTCGGCCTCATCGAGCGCTCGACCGGCGAGGTGCTGGTGGCTCGGCGCCTCTCCGACGCCGGGCTCGACCCGGCGCGGGTGAAGGACCTCACCCGGCCCCTCGACATGAAGACGATACGCGTGAGCGCGGGCGGCGAGCGCGAG
>Ga0335082_10009498_pt1 | contig 10558 bp, 10 predicted proteins | sample Lox_Sample_41_FD_206718 | JGI IMG/M metagenome (GOLD analysis project Ga0335082, IMG submission 206718) | Soil microbial communities from Loxahatchee National Wildlife Refuge, Florida, United States - Lox_Sample_4.1 | ecosystem: Environmental > Terrestrial > Soil > Wetlands | place: USA...
GCGAGTAGCTCGATCGCCGCACCCTCGTTCGTCGGGTTGCTCGTCACGACGTCGCGCGCGAGCGTGAGCGTGCCCCGTGCATCGGGATCCGAAGTCTCCACGTAGACCGCCGATCCGCTGGATGCGGCGTTTCCCGAGAACACGTCGTCGGAGAGCTCGAGCATGAGCACGCCGCTCACATCGCTTCCGTACACAGCCCCGCCGAGGGTATTGGCCGTGTTGTCGCTGAGCCGGCTGTTGCTGAGCTCGAGGAAGGCGTAGTTCTCGGGCTGGACTTCGACGTTCGGTTCGACGACGACGGCCACGCCGCCGCCATTGCCCCCGTGGTTGTCCACGATCCGGTCGTTGCGAAGCCGCAGCTCGAGCGAGCCGCCCGTGGCGATGTAGTTCGGATTCGGATCGCTGCGCGAGCGCGCGAACACGCCGCCGCCCTGGTCGGAGGTTCCTCCGGTCAGCGTGAATCCATCCACCGTGAGGAGGGCGGGTTGGCCGACCGCATCCACGAGGAGGACGGGTCCGTTCGACGCGGCCTGGATCGTCGTCCCGGCGGCCGGGTCGGGCAGCCGCTCCGAGAAGCCCGGCTGCCAGCCGCCTTCGATCGAGAGCAGCCTCGGGGCGCCGACCGGGAAGCTCAGGTTCTCCCGATAGATCCCGTACGCCGCCTTCACGATGTCGCCGTCGGCTGCCTGCCCGATCGCGTGTGCGATCGTGCGGCAAGGCGCCCCGACGTTCGCGCAGTCGTTGGCGATGCCGATCCTGGTGGTATCGCTTCCCCCGTATGGGGTCACGTAGCGATCCACGGCATGGGCTTCGTGGGCCGCAGAGGCAGTGGCGACGAGCGCGACGACCGGGAGCGCCCGTAGCTTGCGGCGCGCGAACGAGCGTCCCGACACCTCTCCTCTTCCTCCGCCGCATTGGCAACACCGGCAGGCGTCATGGTGAAGCAAACCGTGTGCCTTCCCGCCGTTGGCCGTAGGGAACGGCGACGCGCGATCTCGAGAGACTCCGGATCGCCCCGAGCGCGCAGGGGAATCGTCGAATGACGCGATGTCCCAGGGGGATGCGTCGTCTCGCCTCAAGGCTTCCCGCCTTGGCCCGAGGCCGATTGGCGCGCGCCTCGAGCGCTAGCGCCCGCTCCGCACGCAGCGGATCTGCACCCTGCGCCGCCCGGTTGCTGCAACGGCGAGGAGTGCGGCGATTGCAGCCTCGGGCGCCGCGGGCTCGGGCACGGTCTGGCAGGCGCCGCCGGGGCCGAGAACGGGCTCTGCGCGCACGATCAACCGCCGCCCGTCGGCAAGCGCCACGAAGAGCGCCATGCGCCCCAGCGGATCGATCCCGTAGCGCTGGAAGTCGACGCCGATCACCGTGGAGTCGCAGAGCGGATCCTCGATCGCCAGGACCTTGTCGGAGGCGGGATCGGAGCCGGTGTAGACCCCATCGGCGAGCGAGCCCTCGAGCCGGAACGCCACCTCGCCGCTGTCGTTCAAGGCGACGTCGGTCACGTGGAGATGCGATGCGAAGGCGGGATCGCGCGCGTCCCACACCTTGGAGGAGTTGACGGCGACCGTGTCGACCATCTCGCCGAGGATCTCGTCGAAGATCTCCGGCGCGTAGGCGACGCTCCCGAGCTCGTTGATCGCGAGCGGCACGCTCGCTGCTTGGAAGAAGTCGCAGGTATCCCCACCCCCGAGCCCGATCACCTCCGCACCACCGGGAAACGTGCGCATGACCGGCTCGTCGCACGAGGTGTTCGGCAAAAAGATCAGGGGATAGAAGGCGACCTGACCCGCGTCGTTGATGTCCGGGTAGACGAAGGAGAAGACGTGCGAGATCGTCCCCCCGGCGATCTGGTCGCCGTTCTGGATCAGGGTCGTCGAGCCCTGGGAGAGCGCGATCCGCAGGGCACCGGCGTCGTCGACGTAGGCGAGCACGCCGGAGGCGTTCACGGCAGGTGGGATGGACTGCGACCCCGCGAGGATCGGCGTCGTCACTCCCGCGCTCCAGCGGAAGACGCCGGCCTGCGCCCCGGACTGGCCGGTGAACGCCACGGCGCCGCCGAGGACGCTGCCGATCTGCTGGACGGTGGTGCCCGGAGGCGTCACCCGCGTGTAGTCCGCCAGCCTGCGTCCCGGCGTCGAGCCGATGAAGATCCCCGCCTGGGCCGAGCCCGTGGGCGTCGCGAGAAACGCGATCGACCCGTCGTTGCCGATGCTCGGGACGAGGGAGAAGGAGAGGGGAGCGAACACCCCCGAGTCGCTGCTCGCGACGACGACGTAGTCGTAGCCGACCGCGCGGCCGGGCGACGGCGCCAGGAGCGCGAGCAGCAGGGGGATCGAGACGGCGGCACGTCGCACGGAGACTCCCTCGGCGCGAGCCCTGGTCGCCGAGGTCCTTGCACCTCGCCGCGCTCCTCTTGGTACCCGAGTGCGCCTCTTCCGGGTGTCCCGCGGTCGCGGGACGCGACGCTACACCCAAGCTCTCGCACGAAGGCAGCGACCGCCGATTCGCGGCCTCCGAGAGCCGCGCACTCGGGCATGGCATCCCCGGCTCCGCGCTCACTCGAAGACGATCACCTGGCGCGCGGCCTGGCCCTTGCGCATTCGCTCGAAAGCCTCGTTCACTTGATCGAGCCCGATGCGCGACGAGATCATCTCGTCGAGCTTGAGCCGGCCGTCGAGGTAGAAGTCGACGTAGCGGGGCATGTCGAACCGGAAGCGGTTCGAGCCCATGTACGAGCCGGTGATCTTCTTTTCCTGCAGCGTGAGGTCGGCCGCGGAGATCGGCACCAGCTGCGTGATGGGGACGACGCCGACCAGCACCGAGGTGCCGCCCCGGCCCGTCATGGCGACGGCCTGCTGCACCGTCGGAACCAGGCCGATGCACTCGAACGCGAAGTCGGCTCCACCTCCCGTGAGCTGCTGCACCGCTGCGACCGCATCGCCTGCCGTGGCGTCGACGCAGTCGGTGGCACCGAGCGCGCGCGCCAGCTCGAACTTCCAGGGCTGGGCGTCTACGGCGATGATGCGCCCCGCACCCACGATCCGCGCGCCCTGGATCGCCGCGAGTCCGACGCCGCCGCAGCCGATCACGACCACGCTCGCGCCGGCGGGGACGTGCACCGTGTTGAGGACCGCGCCGAGCCCGGTCGTGACGCCGCAGCCGATCAGCGACGCGCGGTCGAGCGGCATGTCGTCGCGGATCTTCACGAGCGAGCGCTCCGGACACAGCATCCTCTCGGCGAACGACGAGAGGTTCGCGAACTGGCCGATCGGCGCACCGTTCGAGCCGGCGAGTCGCGGCTTCGCGCCGGGCGGCCGGCCCGCGAACTGCGTCGGGCATAGATAAGGCCGGCCCTGCGTGCAGAACTTGCAGACGCCGCACCACGCGGTGAGGCATCCGATGACGTGGTCGCCCGGCGCGAAGCCGGAGACGCCAGCCCCCATCGCCTCGACGATGCCCGCGGGCTCGTGTCCGAGAACGCACGGAGGCGGGACGGGGAGATCGCCCTCGATCACGTGCAGGTCGCTGTGACAGATCCCGGAGGCCACGGTCCGCAGCAGCACTTCGCCGGGGCCGGGCTCGTCGATTCCCACGTCCTCGAGCTCGAGCGGGGCCTTGTTCGCGCGCATCACGGCAGCTCGCACGGCAGATCCTCCTTCGGTTGTCCGTCACGGTACACGGGCTCGGGCTTCTCGGCGAAATCGGGAGCGCATCCCTCTCCGTCGGCACCGCAGGGTCCCAGGCGCAGACTAGGCCGCGCTCGCCTCGGGCTCCTACTGAGCCGGCACGGTCACGACGGCTTTGCTGCCCTTCACGCCCGTGTCGGAGATCGAGAAGAGCAGCATCACGAAGCCGAACGTGTACTTGGAGCGGATCTCCGTATCGGGGATCCAGAACCAGCGGCCGCCGTATGGCACGGCGACGTACGCATCCTTTGGTTCGTCCTCGTCTTCTTCTCGATCGAGGGCGGGTTCGAGATCGACGCGCGCCGCGCCGTCCAGCGCGAGCCGGAGAACGCGTCTTCGGCGGGAGCGATGGCGAACGCCTCGCTTGCCCTCCTCGCCTTCCTGGTCACGTTCACGTTCGGCTTCGCCGCCTCGCGCCTCGAGGTGAGGCGCACCATCCTCCTGGACGAGGTCAACGCGATCGGCACGACGTACCTGCGCGCAGGCACGCTGCCGGATGCGGAGGCTGCGCAGGCACGGGGGTTGCTCCGCGAGTACGTGGACAGCAGGCTCGAGGTCGTCCGCACCGGCAAGCTCGAGGAGGGAATCCAGCAGTGGGAGGAGCTCCAGAAGCGATTGTGGGAGTCGGCTGCCGCGCTTGCGCGCGCGAACCCCACCTCGATCGCCATCGGCCTGTACCTGCAGACGCTGAACGAGATGATCGACCTCCACACCACGCGCCTGAACGAGAGCGTTCGCGTGCGGATCCCGGTCACCATCTGGGCAGCGCTCTACGCGGTCACCGTGATTGCGATGGTGGAGATGGGCTACCAGACGGGGCTCTCGGGCAAGCGCAGGCCGCTCTCCGTTCCCGCGTTCGCGCTTGCCTTCGCGGTCGTGATCTACCTGATCACGGACCTGGATCGGCCGCAGGCCGGCATGATCCGCGTGAGCCAGCAGCCACTGCTCGAGCTCCGGCACTCGATGAGCGAAACGCCGCCATGAGCCTCTGAGCGAGTGCGCGCCTTGGGCGGACACCGAGGACCTGGGCCGCGGGCTCGGCCCGACCTTCTGTCGCCTCGCAGTCGAGGCGAGCCGCTGCGGAGATTGACCCCCGCCAGGCCCGGGCCGCGCGAGGCCTGGCACTGCCTCGAGGCCCATTGCAACGTGGCGGGGGAGGGAGCGTCACGTCGGAGGGAGAAGCGCGGCTCTCGCTCTGGGACGGTGTCAGCGTCGTCATCGGCATCGTGGTCGGCGTGAGCCTGTTCCGCGTGCCGGCCTCGGTGTTCGGCAACGTCGCGAGCCCACTCGCGGGCCTCGGCGTGTGGGGCCTCGGCGGCGCGCTCTCGCTGGTGGGCGCGCTTTGCTACGCCGAGCTCGCGGCGGCCTGGCCGCAGTCGGGCGGCGACTACGTCTACCTTTCGCGCGCCTACGGATCCTGGCTCGGCTTCCTGTTCGGCTGGGCGCAGCTCGTGGCCATCCTCACCGGAAGCATCGGCGCGATGGCCTACGTGTTCGCCGACTACAGCGTGGCGCTCCTGGGGCGTGGCGATGCCACCGCGCTCGCGGCGGGCGCCGTCCTCGCAGTTACCGCCTGGAACCTGTTCGGCATGGCGCTCGGCCGACGCGTGCAGAACGCGCTGACGCTGGCGAAGTTGGTCGGGTTGGGCGGCATCGTGCTCGTCGGGCTCGCGAAGCTCGGGCGCGTGGCGCCGGCTCCGCCCGCGACGAGCGGCGGCAATCTCGGCTTCGCGATGGTGCTCGTGCTCTACGCCTACGGCGGCTGGCAGAACGCGGCGTTCGTGGCCTCGGAGGTGCGGGATCCGCAACGCAACGTGCCGCGCGTGCTGCTGCTCGGCACGGCCGCGGTGTCAGCGCTCTACCTGCTCGTGAACGGCGCCTATCTCGCCGCGCTGGGCTTCGATGGCGTCCGCCACACGGCGACCCCGGCGGCCGATGTGCTGGGGGCCGGATTCGGCAGCTCAGCGGGACACCTGATGAGCCTCCTCGTAATGGTCTCGGCGCTCGGGGCGATCCAGGGCATGGTCTTCACCGGCGCGCGCGTCTACTCGAGCATGGGACGCGACCACGCGGCCTTCGCCGCGCTCGAGCGCTGGCACCCGCGCCGGCAGGTGCCCGGGCGCGCGCTGTGGGCGCAGGCCTTGTTCTCGCTGCTCTGGATCGGCACGGTGGGTACGCAGAGCGGGCGTGGGCTGCTGGACTCCGCGCTTGCCGCCGCGGGCGCGCCGACGATGCCGTGGCAGCGCTTTGGCGGGGGCTTCGACCTGCTCGTCGCGAGCACCGCGCCACTCTTCTGGCTCTTCATGCTGGCGACGGGTGCGTCGCTGATCTCGCTGCGATGGCGAGAGCCGGACACGCCGCGGCCGTTTCGCGTGCCGGGCTACCCGTTGACGCCTCTGCTCTTCATCGCGAGCTGCCTGTTCATGCTCGATGCGAGCGTGCGCTATGCCGGCGGCCTGGGGGCGGTCGGATTGCTGGCGCTCGCGCTTGGCGCGCCGCTCTACGGGCGCTCGCGCTTGCGCGCCGCGACGATGGGGTCGGACCGAGATCGACCGGCCTCGTAGGGTCCGCGCAGATGTGATTCTCTCGGAGTCTTGCGGCCAACGAGGAGAGGCGACTGGTTCGAGAGATCGCAGGCACGGCGTACCTCTTGCTACCGTTCCTGGGAGGCGCCGTGGCCCACGGCCTGTGCCTCCGCTACGGCTGGGTCGGATGCCTGGCGCGACCCATCGACGCCGGGAGGACACTCCGCGGCAAGCCCTTGTTCGGACACAGCAAGACGGTCCGCGGGCCGCTGGCCGTCGCGGCGGGCGCAGCGGCCGTCTGGACCGTGCAACGGACGGTGCTCCATCGATTCAGCGCGTTCGCCGAGATCGAGCTGGTCGACTTCGCGAGCTCGCCGGGCTGGTGGTTCGGCGCGCTGGCCGGTGGGATGGCCGAGCTGGCGGAGCTGCCGAACAGCTTCGTGAAGCGGCGCCTCGGGATCGCCCCCGGCGCGACGGCACGAGGCCTTCTCTCGGTGCTCTTCTATCTCTGGGACCAGCTCGACGTGCTGCTCGGCTTCTGGCTGGTGGTCGCGTGGCTCGTGCCGGCGACTCCGCTCCGGATCGTCGCCTCGATCGCGATCGCCGGCGGGATCCACCCCCTCCTCACCGTGGCGGGCTACCTCCTCGGCATGCGCCCGACTGCGCGTTGAACGAGCGGTTCTAGTTCTCGGTTTGGATGCAGTCCAGGTAGTGCACGATCTGCCAGAGGAGATCGATCGCCGTTCCCTCGTCGTCCGTCTCCTTGCGCAACACCTTGCCCCAGACCGGCATCTCGCTCGTTCCGTGCGCTCGCGGCATGGAGCCCCCGTTGAGGAAGACGACCAGGTGGGTCGAGAGGGGCGTGCCGAACTTCTTGTGAAGCGAGGTGAGCGGCGGCGGACGAGGGTCGAGGGCGCTGGCGACGGGACCGTTCCCGTCGGCCCTCTCGCCATGGCAAGCGCTGCAGTAGCGAAGATACTCGGCGCCGCCCGTGCAGGTCGGCTTGTCTGCCTGGGCGCCCGCCGCAAGCAGGAGCACGATGGCAACGCTCGCGAGCGACACTCTCACGACGACTTCAGCCCTCGCTGGACCAGGATGGAGTCGAACCTTCTGCGCGGCGCATCGCGCGCGCAGACGTTAGCCTCGCTCCCGAGTTCGCACGAGCCGCACATCGGCTTCTCCATCGAGCGGCACTCGCAGCGGCGATTCGCCACATCGCTGCGCCAGCTCTCCACGATGGGGACCCTCGCGCGGCATTCCTCGGAACCGCGACCGTGTGGCATCCTGCTGCTCATGGGCTCCGCAGATTCCGCAATCAAGGCGAGCCAGCTGACGCGCGCGTTTGGCGATCTGACCGCCGTGGACCACGTGGATCTCGACGTTCCGCGCGGCGCCATCTTCGGCCTGCTCGGCTCGAACGGGGCCGGAAAGACCACGGCGATCAAGATGCTGACGACGCTCCTGGCGCCGACCTCCGGAAGTGCGGAGGTCGGGGGCTTCGACATCCGGCGAGCGCCGGCGCAGGTGCGGCAGCACATCGGGTACGTGCCGCAGCTGCTCTCCGCGGACGGAGCGCTGACGGGCCAGGAGAACCTGCTTCTGTCCGCGAGGCTCTACGGATTGCCGCGCAGGGAGCGAGCGGTTCGCATCGAGGAGGCGCTGCACTTCATGGGCCTCGCAGAAGCCGCGGATCGCCTGGTGCGGACGTACTCGGGCGGCATGGTCCGCCGGCTCGAGCTCGCGCAGGCGATGCTCCACCGCCCCGCGATTCTCTTCCTCGATGAGCCCACGATCGGCCTCGACCCCGTGGCGCGGCACTCGGTCTGGGACCGCCTTCGCGACCTCCGGCGCGACTACGCGATGACGGTTCTGCTCACCACGCACGACATGCAGGAAGCGGAGGCGCTGTGCGAGGAGCTCGCAATCATGCGCGCCGGCCGGGTGGCCGTGGTCGGACGGCCCGCGGCGCTGCGCGCTGATCTCGGCGAGAGCGCGAGCCTGGACGACGTGTTCGCGCGCTACGCGGGTCCGGGGTCCGGCGGCGACGGCGACTTCGGCGGCGTTGCACAGACCCGTAGCACCGCCCGGCGACTCGGCTAGCGAGCGGGCGTGCGGCGATTCCTGCGCGAGAGCGGAGCCGTTGCACGCGTCGAGCTCATCAAGCTGATCCGCGACCCGACGGAGCTCCTCTCCCGCGCAATCCAGCCGGTGCTCTGGCTCGTGGTGTTCGGGCAGGTGCTCGCGCATCTCCACGGAAGCGAGGTCGGGGGCGTCGACTATCTCGCGTTCATCACGCCCGGGATCCTCGCCCAGAGCGTGCTGTTCAGTGCGATCTTCTACGGCATCGCGGTGATCTGGGAGCGCGACCTCGGCGTCGTTCACAAGCTGCTCGTCAGCCCCGCCCGCCGCAGCTCGCTCGTTCTGGGCAAGGCCGTCTCCGCCGGGTTCCGCGGGCTGGTTCAGACGGCCGTCATCTCGGCGATTGCGCTCTCCATGCGCGTGGCGGTGCGGCACGAGCCCGCCGCGGTGCTCGGGGTCCTGGCCGGGGTTCTGCTCGGCTCCGGGCTCTTCTCCACGTTCTCGCTCATCGTCGCCTGCATCGTGAAGACGAGGGAGCGCTTCATGGGAATCGGACAGCTGCTCACGATGCCGCTCTTCTTCGCCAGCAACGCGATCTATCCGACGGAGTTGATGCCCGGCTGGCTGCGCACCATTGCGCTGCTGAACCCGCTCACCTATCTCGTCGACGCCCTGCGCGGGCTGATGGTCGGCGGAGCCACGAGCGTGCACGGCTACGGAGTGGACTTTGGGGTTCTCGGCGTGGTCTTCCTCGCGCTGGTCGCGATCGCGACCCGGCTCTATCCGACCCTGGCGGAATGAAGGCCTCCGCCGACCCCTCGCGGTCCCTCAGAGCGCCTGGATCGAAGCCGAGCCCGTCGTTCGCGTCGTTCATCGGCGCGCTCCGCGGGACCCGGGCCGCGCGCGCGCCGACTCAGTCCCTTCGCAGCAGAGGCCCATCGCTTGGCATTGAGAAGAAGGGCTCCGCCGACGCGCTCTTCGACCAACGCCTGCGGGTGCTATCGGCGATCGAGCACATGGGAAAGCCCTGGGTCGCCACGCTGTTCGGCCATTGTCTGGGCGGCGGGCTCGAGCTGCCGCTCGCCTGCCAATGTCCTCGCCTTCTGCGAAGCTCGCGTGGACGAGCCAGAGGCATCCTGGTGAGCGATATGCTGGTGCACTACAGGACGGTCGTGTACGAGAGCGACCGCTGGCGCGGCTTTCCGTTCCGGGCGGGTGACATCGTGATCACGACGCCTCCGAAGTGCGGCACGACGTGGACGCAGCGGATCTGTGCGCTCCTCGTCTTCGGAACCCCCGAGCTCGATCGGCCGCTCACGAGCGTCTCGCCCTGGCTGGACATGGTGACGCGGCGGCGAGAGGAGATCGTGGCGGTCCTCGAGGCCCAGACGCATCGTCGCTTCATCAAGTCCCACACGCCGAGAGACGGCATCCCGTGGCGCGATGACGTCACGTATCTCTGCGTCGGGCGCGATCCGCGGGACGTGGCGCTCTCTTGGGACAACCACGTCGCAAACGTCGACTGGGCGGCCGTCTTCGGCGCGCGCGAAGCTGCAGTCGGCAACGACGACATCGCGGATCTCATCGCCCAGGGCCTGCCCCCGACACCCGAGTCCGAGCGCGATCGCTTCTGGGCGTGGGTCGCCGATCCCACGCCGCCGACGCAAGTGCCGAGCTCGCTCCTCGGAGTGCTGCACCACCTCGCGAGCTTCTGGGAGGTGCGCGACCGGCCGAACGTCGTCCTGCTGCACTACGGTGACCTGGAGGCGGATCTCGAGGGAGAGATGCGTCGCCTCGCCGCGCGCCTCGCGATCGACGTCCCCGAGGAGCGCTGGTCCGATCTCGTCCGGGCAGCGACGTTCGAGGAGATGCGCCGCGATGCCGATCGCATGGCGCCTGGCGTCACCGAGTCGATCTGGCAGGACAACGCACGCTTCTTCCGCAGCGGGACGAGCGGGCAGTTCCGCCGCCTCTTCGGGGCCGGCGACGCGGAGCGCTATGAGGCGCGGATCCTGGAGCTGGCCGATCCCGCGCTCGCCGCATGGGCGCACTGTGGACGCAGCTAGAGTGGCGCGCAAGGGAACGCTGCGTGCAGCTCGTGGAGCGGCTGCTCGCGCCCCCAGCCCTCATCGACGCGGTGAGCCAGCGCTCGCCGGGTTGCGTACCTTGCGCCGTCTATGACGAAGCCGCGCCGCCAGGAGCAGGAGCCCGCTCGACGCGAGATCGCCGAAATCGCGCCGGACGTGCTCCGAATGCAGCTCCCGATCC
>Ga0335082_10009501_pt1 | contig 10556 bp, 6 predicted proteins | sample Lox_Sample_41_FD_206718 | JGI IMG/M metagenome (GOLD analysis project Ga0335082, IMG submission 206718) | Soil microbial communities from Loxahatchee National Wildlife Refuge, Florida, United States - Lox_Sample_4.1 | ecosystem: Environmental > Terrestrial > Soil > Wetlands | place: USA: Florida...
CCGCGCCACCGAGCGCGCGACCCTGACCGCCCGCATGATCGACCGCCCGATCCGGCCGCTCTGGCCGAAGGGCTACAAGAACGAGGTGCAGGTGATCTGCACCGTCCTCTCGGCCGACCTCGTCGTGCCGCACGACATCCTTTGCATCAACGGCGCCTCCGCGGCGCTGATGATCTCGTCCCTGCCGTTCTTCGGTCCCGTCGGGGCCGTGAGGATCGGGCTGATCGACGGCAAGCTCGTCGTCAACCCGACGCTGCAGGAGACCTACGACGAGAGCGAGCTCGACCTGATCGTCGTCGGCACCAAGGAGGCGCTGACGATGGTCGAGGCCGGCGCGAACGTCGTGCCCGAGCAGACGCTGCTCGAGGCGTTCGACCTCGCGCAGGGCGAGATCCGCAAGCTGTGCGAGGCGCAGGAGGAGCTCCGCGCAGCCGTCGGCAAGCCGAAGTGGCTCGACATGGAGCTGACCGCCGAGCTCGAGAGCTCACACGCACCGGCGATCGCCGCCCGCATCCAGGGCGAGGGCCTGCGCGAGGCCGGCGTGATCGTCGACGAGCTGTGCGACGAGCTCTGCCCGCCGCTGACGATGGACTCGACGGAGGCCGACATCACCCGCCTCACGCAGGTCCGCGCGAGCCTCAACCTGATCCTCGACAAGCTGCGCCAGGCGGCCGTCGAGGGCCCGGTGCGCGAGCAGTTCGAGAGCGACCTCGTCGCTCTCACCGACGCCGAGCAGGACTCCAAGGAGCTGAAGTCGGCCAAGCGCCATCTCCTCTTCGAGCGGATCGTCGAGACGGTCGAGCTTCCCTTCCCGGTCGGCACGCCCGGCCCCGAGGGCGAGGTCGTGAAGGACTCGCTCACCAAGAGCTACGTCAAGCGCGCGGCCGAGGCGATCTACAAGAACATCGTCCGCCGCAAGATCGCGGCCGACAAGCGCCGGCCCGACGGCCGCTCGCTCGAGGAGATCCGCCCGATCGAGTGCGAGGTGGGGGTCTCACCGCGCACGCACGGCTCGGGCCTCTTCACCCGCGGGCAGACGCAGATCCTGACGCTGTGCACGCTCGGCACCGCGAAGGAGGGGCAGCGGATCGACGACCTCTCGCTCGAGAGCGAGCGCCGCTACATGCATCACTACAACTTCCCGCCCTTCTCGGTCGGGGAGACGGGCTTCATGCGCGGCCCGAAGCGCCGCGATATCGGTCACGGCGCGCTCGCACAGCGGGCGCTCGAGCCGATGGTGCCGCCGGCCGACGAGTTCCCTTACACGATCCGCCTGGTCTCGGAGACGCTCGAGTCGAACGGCTCCTCGTCGATGGGCTCCGTCTGCGGCTCGACGCTTGCGATGATGGACGCCGGCGTGCCGATCAAGGCCCCGGTCTCCGGCATCGCGATGGGCCTCGTCAAGGAGGGCGACGACTACGCGATCCTCACCGACATCCAGGGTGCGGAGGACCACCTCGGCGACATGGACTTCAAGGTCGCGGGCACGAAGGAGGGGGTCACCGCCCTGCAGATGGACATCAAGATCACCGGCGTCACGCGGGAGATCATGGCGCAGGCGCTCGAGCAGGCGAAGCGGGCCCGCGCCTTCATCCTCGACAAGATGCTCGAGGTGATCTCCGAGCCGCGCGGTGCGCTCGCAGACCATGCGCCGCGGATCTCGACGGTCAAGATCAACCCCGAGTTCATCGGCATGGTGATCGGCAAGGGCGGCGAGACGATCCGCGGCCTCGAGGCCGACTACGACGTCCAGATCGACATCGGCGAGGACGGCACGATCATGATCTATGCCACCGAGGGCACGAAGGCCGACGCCGCGATCTCCGCGATCCAGGCGCTGACCAAGGAGCCCGAGGTCGGCGACACCTACACCGGCAAGGTCGTCAAGACGACGCAGTTCGGCGCGTTCGTCGAGCTGAAGAAGGGCACCGACGGCCTGCTTCACGTCTCGAACGTAGGCCCGGGCCGGGTCGGGCACATCGAGGACGTGATCCAGCGCGGCGACGTGCTCGACGTGATCGTCCAGGAGGTCGACAAGGCGCGCGGCCGCATCGGCCTCAAGCTGGTCGCCAAGCACGAGGACGGCCGCCTGGTGCAGCCCGAGGAGCTAATCGAGCGGGCGAAGAGCGCACCGCCCCGGGAGCCCGAGGAGGAGCGTCCGCGCCGCAGCGGCGGTGGCGATCGCGGCGGCCGCGGAGGCGGGCGCCGGTAGGACGACGATGCGCGCGCCGGCGGTTGCTGGTTCCGAGGACGCACCTCGGGTCGCAACGGCCGGCGCGAGCCTCTCCCTGATCGTGCCGATCCGCCTCGCGCTCGGCGGGATCGTGCTCGTGGCGGCCCTGGCCGCCGGAGCCGCGCCGAGGTCGGCCGCGGTCGGATTCGCTTTCGGCGCGGCCCTGCTCGCGTTCGCGGCGCTTGCGGACCGGCGCTGGGCCCTGTTCCGCGCCGAGCCCGAGCCGCTTCCGGAGGACGCGCGGCTCGACCCGTGGTGGCGCGTGGCATGGCGGATGATGCTGCCGAGCACGGTCGTGGTGACCGTCCTCGCCGTGGTCACTCTCGCCGCAGGGAGCCTCGTGCTCGGCTCGATCCTCGGCGGGGGCGTGGCGGGGATGGGCGTCGCGGCCGCCGTCACCTGGATGCGACTCGCCGCCTGGCAGACGGAGCGCGGCGTCACGCTGTTCTGGGAGCAGGGCGGCGAGGGCCGCCGGTTCGTCGAGCCGCGAGGAGTGCGGGAGCCGACGGCGTAGGCTGTAGGCCGTGCAGAAGTACAGCCTCACCGAGCTCGATTCCGGCGAGCGCGTCGTCTCCGAGCGCGTGCCCGGCGTGCGCTCGGTCTCGATCGGGTTCTGGATCGGCTCCGGCTCGCGCGACGAGCGCCCCGACCGGGCAGGCGTCTCGCACTTCATCGAGCACCTGCTGTTCAAGGGCTCGCGCCGTCACGGCGCGCAGGAGATCGCCGAGATCTTCGACGAGATGGGCAGCGAGCTGAACGCGGCAACCTCGCGCGAGCACGTCGTGGTCTACGCGCGCATCCCGGACTCGCACCTCGAGCAGGCGCTCGACGTGATGACCGGAATGGTGTTCGAGCCCACCTTCTCCGAGCTCGATGCCGAGCGGGAGGTCGTGCTCGAGGAGATCGCGATGTACGAGGACACCCCGGGCGAGGCCGTCCACGACCTGTTCTCGGAGGCCGTGTTCGGCGGGCATGCGCTCGGGCGTCCGGTGATCGGAACCGTCGAGGTGATCGCCGGGATCGGGCGCCGCGCGGTCGCCGGCTACCACGCATCGGCGTACGTCGAGTCGAACGTGGTGATCGCCGCCGCGGGGAACGTCGACCACGAGCACCTCGTCCGCGAGCTGCGTCGCGAGGGAGCGGGGCAGGGCGACGGAAGGCCGCCGCTGCGCCGGCCGCTGGTGAAGGCGCCTGCGCCGAGCCTACGCTTCGGCCGCAAGGACACCGAGCAGTACAACGTCTGCGTCGGCGCGCCCGGGATCTCGCGCTCCGACCGACGGCGCTTCGCCGCGTCGCTGCTCGACTCGATCCTGGGCGGTTCCGCCTCGTCGCGCCTGTTCCAGGAGATCCGCGAGAAGCGGGGGATGGCTTACTCGATCTACAGCTTCGCCTCGCAGTACACCGACACCGGGCTGATCGGGATCTACGTCGGCACACGGGAGGAGAACGTCGGGCCCTCGCTCGAGATCGTCGCCGAGCAGCTGGCGGACATCGGCGCGGGCAACCTCCGCAGGCGCGAGCTCGAGCGCGCGAAGGAGAACCTGAAGGGGCGGATCATGCTCTCGATGGAGTCGACCTCGAATCGGATGAGCCGGCTCGGGAAGTCGCTGATCACCGACGCGGAGCTGCTGTCGTTCGAGCGGATCATCGCCGAGATCGAGAGCGTCGACGGAGACGAGGTGGCCGAGCTCGCGGCGCTGCTGCTCGCGCCGGACCTCCTGTCGGCGGCGGGGATCGGGTCCAGCGAGGAGGTCTTCCGGGCGGCGGTCGAGCGGGTCAACCCGGCGCTGACCGCGAAGGCCGCGGCGTGAAGGTCGTCTTCTTCGGACGGGACGGCAAGGTCGGGCGTGCGGTCGCGCCGCGGCTCGAGGCGGCCGGGCACGAGCTTGTCGAGCTCGAGGATGCCGAGGTTGCGGTCGACTTCACGCGCCCGGATGCGGTCGAGGGGACGGCAGAGGCATGTCTCGCGCTCGGGACGCCGATGGTGATCGGCACGACCGGGTTCGACCGCGGGCGGGTCGACGCGCTCGCCCGCGCTGCCGGCGTGCCTGCGTTCCATGCGCCTAACTTCGCGGTCGGCGCGGTGCTGATGATGCGCTTCGCCGCCGAGGCCGCGGCGCAGCTATCGCGGGCGGAGATCGTCGAGCTCCACAACGAGGCGAAGGTCGACGCGCCCTCCGGCACGGCTCTCGCGACCGCGGCCGCGATGGGCACGTCGCCCGTGATCCACTCCGTCCGCCTGCCCGGGCTCGTCGCGCACCAGGAGGTACTGCTCGCCGGCGAGGGGGAGCTGCTCACGATCCGGCACGACACGTTCTCGCGCGAGGCGTTCGCGCCGGGCGTGCTGCTCGCGCTGGAGCGCGTCCGCTCGCTCCCGCCCGGACTGACGGTCGGGCTCGACGCGCTTCTCTGAGGATGACCCATCCCAAACCCCCACCCACCCACGGGGGAGGTGAACGGTAGGGGACGGAGGCGCACGTGTCTGTGCCGGATTCGTGGCGATTTCGCGCCGGGGCGTACAATCGATCCGTGCTCGGAGAGATCCTGACCGCGATCGCGACGCCGTTCTCCGCGGACGGGTCGCTCGAGCTCGGCCGTTTCCGTGAGCTCGCACGGTTCCTCGTCGAGAACGGCTCGGACGGGATCGTGGTCGCGGGCACGACCGGTGAGGCGCCGACGCTCTCCGACGAGGAGCGGCTCGTCCTGTTCGCTGCGGCGGTCGAGGAGGTCGGCGACCGCGCGACCGTGATCGCCGGCACCGGCACGTACTCGACCGGCCATTCGGTCCACCTCACAGAGCAGGCGCACACGCTCGGCGTCGACGGCTTCCTCGTGGTCACGCCCTACTACAACAAGCCGCCGGCCCGGGGGATCGTCGAGCACTTCAAGGCGATCGCCTCGGTCAGCGACCGCCCGATCATCGTCTACAACATCCCGAGCCGCGTCGTGATCAACATCGAGCCCGAGACGCTCGCGCGGCTCGGCGAGATCCCCACCGTCGCAGCCGTGAAGCAGGCGAACCCGGACCTCGCGCAGGCGCGCCGCATCCTCGAGGAGACAGACCTCGCGCTCTACGCCGGCGACGACGACCTCCTGCTGCCGTTCCTCGAGCTCGGCGGCACGGGCGGCGTCTGCGTCCACACGCACATAGTCGGCCCGCAGGTGCACGAGCTCGTGCGCCGCTTCCGCGACGGCGACCTCGACGGGGCGCGCGCGCTCGACGAGGAGCTGCGGCCCGCGATCGAGCTGCTCCGCATCGTCGTCAATCCGATCTCGATCAAGGCGGCGCTCAACCTGCTCGGCCACGAGGTCGGCGGCCTGCGCCTTCCGCTCGTCGACGCGAGCCCGGAAGAGCTCGTCCAGGTGCGGAGCTGCCTCGAGCGGCTCGGCCTCCTCGCAGCCGCGCCCGCGTAGTCGTCCGGCGTGTCAGGCGCGCGAGCCGACCGGCGCCCGACGAGCGTGCGTGCTTGCGCCGCCCGGCCCGTAGAGCGCGATCACGCCCGCGAGCACGAGGAAGATGCCAGAGCCGAGGACCACGCGCTGCGCGGGCAGGATCTCGTTCGCAAGCGGGGCCAGCGCGACGGCGATCAGCATCGTCGTCGTCACGAACGCGGCCGCGAATCCGAAGATGGAACCGAGGTACTGCGGATCCGCCTCCTGCTGCACGACGGTCTCGAAAAGGACGTCGGTTGTGCCGTCGGCGAACCCGATCCCGAACAGGATCAAGATCACGGTGGCGGTCTGGGTCGAGAGTGAGAGCATGATCAGGAGCGACGCCATCGCTACGAGACCCGCACCGATCCACCGGACCGCGCAGCCGCCGAATCGCGTGAGGCCTACGAATGCCTGCCCGGAGGCCAGACCGGCCGCGATCGCAGCAAATCCGTAGCCGTAGCTACGCGCGTCGAGCCCGCCGACGCCGTCGAGAAAGCGCGGCAGCGTGGCGTTGACGAGGCCTGTCGCGAGCGTCGCGGTCGCGAACGCCGCGAGCAGGATCACGAGCCGCCGGCGTACCAGGAGGTGGCGAAGCCCGGCCAGCGCTCCGGCTCTCGCATCGCCCTGGCCGAGCGTGGGAACCGCGGGCAGGCGGCAGAAGCACAGCGCCGCGACGCCGAAGGTGACGACGTCGATCGCGAGCGCCGGTGCGGCTCCGACGGACGTGAGGATCAGGCCAGCGCACAGCGCGCCGATCGCCATCGCGACGTTTCCCGCCAGCCCCAGCCCTGCGTTTGCGGCGGAGAGCTGCTCGGACGGCAGCAGCGAGGGCACGAGTGCGGGCACGGCCGCTGCAGTGATCGTCGCAAGCACCCCGGAGAGCGCGAGCGCGGCGAAGACGAGGGGCAGCTGGTCCGTGAGCACCGCGGCGAGAGCTGCGGCGACGGCGACGCCGCGGCCTAGCTCGATCCAGACGAGCAGCCTCGTCTTCGGGAGTCCGTCGACCACAACGGCCGCGATGCCTCCGCCGAGGATCGGCGGGATCATCCGCAGAGCGAGGACGGCGGCGACCGCTCCGGTCGATCCGGACCGGACGTAGACCCAGCCGACGATCGTGGCGATGGTGAGCCAGTCGCCTGTCTGTGAGACGAGCTTCCCTGCCGCAAGTCTGCGGTAGGCGGGAAGCCGAAGCGGCGCGAGCATGCGGCGTGAGCTGAACGGCGGCTCGGCGCCGCTCTCCGTCGCGACGGCGACGACGAAGCCGATCATCCCGAACGCGATCAGGATGTCGCCGACGGAGAACACGTTTGCGAGCGGGAGCTCGTGGGGGACAGCGAAGACGTCGCCGAGGAAGCGCAGCCGGTCGGCCTGGGCCGAGATGTTCGATCCGCCGACGCTGCCGAGGCCTGCAGCGGCGAGGGCGGAGCGCGAGACCGGCATCTCGCCGCCGTTCGCGGCGATCGCCAGCGCGTTCGCGGTGAGACCCGCGAGCAGCGGCGCGAGCGCCCGGATCCGGATGTTCGCAGCGGCGAAGAGGATCAACAGCGCGTAGCTCACCAGGTGGAGAGGCGCGTGCAGTTGGTGCGGCACCGCCTCGCCCAGCTCGGAGAACAGCACGATCTGCGCGGCGAGCGCGAGCAAGACGGCCCACTCGCACCGGAGCTGCACGTCGAGCAGCCGGGAGAGCCGGCCGCCGAGAATCGGGGCGACCGCCAGCCCGACGAGGAGGCTCGGCAGCAGGAACATCAGCGTGCCACCGCGAGGAGCGGATGCCTCGGAGCGTGCACGGCGCCCTCGTAGGCGGCGGCGAGCTCGGCGGCGCAGTCGTGCAACGCGCTCCGGACGTGCCCCGGTAGGACGCCCGCAAAGCCGAGCACCAGGTAGCCCGTCACCTCGCCCTCCCGGCGGAGGGGCACCGCGATCGCGACCTGGCGGCCGCCGAGCTCGCGTCCGGCAGCGACGAACGACTCGTCGAGCCGATCGGCCTCACGGATCAGCCAGCTCGTCAGCGCGGCAGAGCCGGGCCCGGGAGCCGAGCCGTGCCACTGAGCCGCGACCTCGCCGGCGAGCCGGTCCTCCGCCCAGGTGAGAAGCGTCGCCCATTCCAGGTCCGCAAGAGCCGAGACACGGCCGGCGACTGCCTCGAGCAGCGACTCGCGCGTCAGGGGCCTGGCGAGCGCCGCGCTGAGTGAACGGGCGAGCCGGCGGGCCCGACGGCCGACGAGATACCGCCGGGCGAGAGAGGCGGCAGCCAGCGCGAGCCCGACCAGCGCGAGCCTCAACTCGCCGGCGGCCGCTGCGACCAGCGCAGCGACGATCCCCGCCGCAGGGACGAGCTCGGGCCGGAGCAGCCGGATCGAATGCTCTCGCCGGACGCGCCGGCCGTCCTCGGCAAGCGCACCCCGGATCGCCGCGAGCTCGGCTGGCTCGAGCACGCCGCGCGGGTCCTGCCCGTTCCGGAGCGCGATGAAGGCCTTGCCCACCACAGGGTGGAACTGCGTTCCGAGCCCGGCGCCGATCTCGGCGAGCGCCTTCTCCGGCGAAAGGCCGCGCCGGTACGAGCGGTCGCTCGTCATCGCGTCGAAGGTGTCGGCGACGATCAGGAAGTGGGCCGCCAGCGGGATGTCCGCGCCGTCGATGTTGTAGTAGCCCTCACCGTCGAACCGCTCGTGGTGGTACTCCACGGCCAGCGCCTCCTCTGCGGCAAAGCGGAACCCCCGCAGCAGCCGTGCGGAGAGGCGCGGATGGCGGCGGATCGCCGCGAGCTCGGCCCGGCTGAGGTCGCCCGGCTTGCGGAGGACCGAGGCGTCCACTGCGATCTTGCCGAGGTCGTGCAGGCGACCTGCCCAGCGAAGCCGCGAGACCTGCGAGGGCGGCAGGCCGAGCCGCTCGGCGAGCTCTTGCACGTGCTCGGCCACCCGCGCCGAGTGCCGATACGTGTAGGAGTCCCGTTCGTCGACGACGTTCGCGAATGTCTCGAGCGCGCGCGCCGTCTGGCGGCGCAGCACGGCGAGGCGCGCATACGCCTGGTAGAGCGCCAGCAGAAGCGGGACGAGCGCGATGATCGCCCAGGGCATCCGCAGCGCGAACACGGCGAGCGCGACGCCGAGGCCCGTCTCGCCGGCCGCCGACGGCAGGCCGAGCCGGAAGATCTCGGCGAAGAACGAGGCGAAGGCGCCCGAGGAGGTGGCCGCGACCACCGCGCTGATGAACAACGAGCTCACCGTGTAGACCGTGAGCGCGAGCGCCAGCACGGCAAAGAGCCCGGAGGGCAGGCTGAGCTGGCCCGGCTGGCCGCCGAACCCGAGGTAGATCAGCCCTCCCGCGGCCGTCGCCACCGCCGCGCTGCTCGCGTTGTACGCGATGAAGCGCGGCGCGGCACGACGGAGTCCGTCCGCGACCACAACCCCGAACGCCGCGACGAGCGCGCCGGCCCACGGGCCGAGGATCAGCACGGTCGCGATGTGGATGCCGGTGGAGAAGCTGAACGGGAACCCGTCGAGCTCGTCGAGGGCGTTGTGGTCGCCCGGAACCTGGACCAGCTCGGTGATCACGACGGCCGCGGCCAGCAGCGCCAGTGTCGACATCGACAGCGCGGAGACGTGCAGCACGGCGACGCATACCGTCACGAGGCCGAGCGACGCCGCAGCGAGGATCAGCGCCCGCGCTCTCGCGGGAGGGGACATTAGAGGGCTACGTCGGTTTGGCCGGGTCCGCTATCCCCACTTCCAGCCTGCACCGGAGGCCAGAACGAGGGACCCGAGGATCACGAGGCGGTACACGGATGCACGAAGTGGCATGACGTTCCTTCCTTTCGATCCCGCGTGGGGAGGGACCTCTTAGAGTGATCACCGCCGCGCCGCGGTCTATCCCTCGTACGAGGGTTTCGCTCTTCGGCGCCGCCGGCCGCCCCCGACGTAGACTCAGGCGATGCTCCGAATCATCCCGCTCGGCGGCCTCGGCGAGGTCGGCAAGAACATGACCGTGTTCGAGCTCGACGGCGAGATCGTCGTCGTCGATGCCGGGCTCGCGTTCCCGCGCGACGAGCACCTCGGCGTCGACCTCGTCCTGCCGGACATGACCTACCTGAAGGACCGGGCCGACCAGGTGCGCGCGGTCGTGCTCACACACGCGCACGAGGACCACGTCGGCGCGCTGCCCTACCTGCTGCGCGACGTCCTCGTGCCCAAGATCTACGGCACGCGCTTCACGCTCGGGCTCGTGAAGTCGAAGCTCGACGAGCACGGCCTGCTGCGCGCGGTGGAGCTCGTGGAGGTGGACCCCGCGGACGGCGCGTTCGCGGTCGGGCCTTTCAGCGTCGAGCTGGTGCGGATGGCGCACTCGATCCCGGACGCGGTCGCCGTCGTGCTCTCGAGCTCCGCGGGAACCGTCGTCCACACGGGGGACTACAAGATCGACCACACGCCGGTCGACGGCTTCCGCACCGACGTCGGCCGTCTCGCAGAGATCGGGAACCGAGGCGTCGACCTGATGCTCGGCGACTCGACGAACGCCGAGCGCCCGGGTTTCACGCCGTCCGAGCGGACGGTGGGGGAGGCCTTCCGGACGATCATCCCGCAGCGCGAGGGCCGGATCCTGATCGCCTCGTTCGCCTCGAACGTGCACCGCGTGCAGCAGGCGATCGACGTCGCGATCCAGACGGGCAGGAAGGTATGCGTGGTCGGCCGCTCGATGCGCAAGAACGTGAACATCGCGCGCAGCCTCGGCTACATGGACGTCCCCGACGACGCGCTCGTGCAGCCGAAGAACCTCGGCGACCTCGCCCCGCACGAGACGATGATCGTCTGCACCGGCAGCCAGGGCGAGCCACTCTCGGCGCTCACGCGGATCGCGTACAACGACCATCCGACCGTCTCCGTCGAGCGCG
>Ga0335082_10009503_pt1 | contig 10555 bp, 7 predicted proteins | sample Lox_Sample_41_FD_206718 | JGI IMG/M metagenome (GOLD analysis project Ga0335082, IMG submission 206718) | Soil microbial communities from Loxahatchee National Wildlife Refuge, Florida, United States - Lox_Sample_4.1 | ecosystem: Environmental > Terrestrial > Soil > Wetlands | place: USA: Florida...
CACGATGCCGGTTTCTATCTCAGACAGCACCGTCAGAGCCGCGGCGGCGTGTCGACGATTGAGCAGCTGTCGGCAGAAGTCCAGTTGCCGATGCCATCGCTCATCCTTCGCTAGTGGCTTTACCCCAATGTCTACCGCCCTGAGTAGATCAACGAGATCCTTGCGGTTACGGCGGAGCTTCCGCGCGCAAAGATCATCGGCGTCATTCGCGAGAACGCCCCAAGCGGCGATCGCCCGGGTTGGATCTTCGAGTACCGACGCAAGGAGTTGCATGGCCTGTTTGCCTTCGGGATCGTGTGGATGATCCACGTCGATTGGCACGACATAGAGGCGTCTCAGCACAGCAACGCTGTCATCTCCTCCTGCGTCCACTATGCGTTTCGCATCGGTCCCAAGCCCGTCCGTTCGTCCTGAGCGGAGACGTTCAAGATCGTCTTTGAACCTGATCCAAACGGTGCGGCTTGAAGTCCGGTCTAAGGTGAGCACCACTTGCATGGCCTCAAACGTTGGCGCAGCGGTCCGAATCCGCTCCACAACTTCATCCAACTTCGCGCCACCTGTAAGGCCATGCTTGGCCTGTACTTCGATCGACGAACGGCGATCTCCAAGCTCAATCCGCGCGTCATCGCCTGGACCCTTCACCTCGCCAGAGACCGCGAGCGGCGTGTCGTCCGCGGCACCCAACCAGCCAAGACGCATCTGCGCCAAGATGTGAACGTACGTGTAGGCAACGAGCCGAGCTTGGTAAGTTGTACCAGAAAATGTTGCGTCACCACCCAATCGAGTCTCTCCGGGGCGGTTACGATTGTCGCAGCGTACAGATTGGCGCAATTGAGATCAATTCGTCCAGATTGGCGCTGCAAGGCTCACGCGCCAACGGGCACGCGGTCACGTTCCACCCCCATCACTGCCGCCCTGGTCACTTGTTCAAGAATCGATTCAAGTCTGTTCGGGTGGAAGGACTATCCCTATCTGTCCGGTTGGCGACCAGGCGTCAACGCCCGGCCGGCAGCATGAAACGAGGAGATGTCGGCGCCGTAGCGATTGCCGTCGCTCGCCACGTCACCATTCTTCTCGCTCGCGCCAGGTGCGGACCAGGAAGCTCGCGACATCGCGGCCGCTCGTCCCTCTCCCGAATCCCGCGTCCATGCCGCAGGCTCGCGCCAGTTCGTCGGTGACCTGGGTGCCGCCGGCGACGAGCACCGGACGCTCGCGTACGCCGCGCTCCTGTGCCAGCGCGTGCAAGCGACGCATGTGCTCCTCGTGTACACGGGCGTGGGTAACGATGGTCGAGATCAGGATGGCGCGGGCACCGGTCTGCTGCGCGACATCCAAGAGCCGTTCGATGGGCACCGAGGTGCCAAGGTCGTGGCAGTGGAAGCCATACTTCTCGATGCCGCCGTGCTTGATGTCGAGAATCTCGTGCAGCCCGACCGAGTGTTCGTCCTCGCCGACCGTGGCCGCGACCACGTGAATGTTTCGCGGCCGCACCCACGCCTCGATTTCGCTCTCGGCGAGCGGCGCGACCCGCGCCGGCAGCGGCAGCTCGGCGATCTGGATGGCGAAGTCGAGCACGCCTTTGATCTCGAACAGGCTGCCTTCCGCCGGATGCATGAGCCGCCGGCTGATGACCTCCGGATCCTTGAGTCCCATGTGCTTCGCCATCTCGAGCGCCGCGGCCTCGGCGACGCTCGGGCTCGCGGGCACGAACAGGGTCACGCACACGACGCCATCGCCGTGCTTCTCGACCTCGGGTCGGAGCAGGCCGGCGGCGCGCTCGGCGAGCGGCGTCTCGAGGCGCCGCGCGACGTTGTCGGCAACGTCGAGCTCGTCGATGTACTGGATCTTGGACGCATCGCAGAGGGTGCATCCGCCGTAGCCGTCACACGGCTTGCCGACCGTGGGCGCGTAGACGTTGTCCCCGAAGTGGCTGCACACCGGGGCGCCGTAGTCGGCGGCGCGCGCGATCACCGTGCCGGCGCCGTCGCCGCCGTCAGGGTCGCGCACGATGCCATCGCCGTGGCGCTCGGGGAAGTGGCCCGAGTCGACGAACTGACCCGCCGCGACGGCGGCGTAGTAACCGCCTTGTTCGACGATCTCCTCGAGAAAGAGCACGGCGCGCTCGGTGATCTCGCGGGCCTGCTGGCGCAACGGCCCGTCCGGCTTGAGCTGCAACAACTCCATGAGACCGTCGAGCCCCATCAGGGTCTGGCGCGCGGTGTTCACGCCGGCAACGTTGTTGTAGTGCCACGGAATGTTGCGGCCCTCGTCAGGTGTGATGGTGCTTTGGATGTCGGCCGACGTCAGGCGCGAGATGAGCGTGTCGAGCACATGCGTGACGGTGGCTTCGCGCGTGTCCGCTTCGATGTAGCGCGTATTCTGTTGGGCACGGAACCGGTAGCCGCGAAACAGCTCCCGCAGCGCCACGGCGTAAGGCAGATCGAGTCGCATCTTCGGCGCCGGTGGCGCGGTCGGCGGCACGGTGGACAGGGCGATCAGCGCGGCGGGCATGCCGACCGCGTTCGAGTATGCAGTGTTGATGGCGTGCTGGATCAGCAGCTCCGGCGTTACCTTCCACGCTTCCTTGGCGGTGGCGTTGGCGTTGTGCGCGCCGTCGAGCTGCAGGATGCCCGCGTCCGCCATGATCCGTTTCGCTTCGGCGGCGTCGACGAAGGAGCGGTGCATGTTGATGCCGCGGTAGAGCACGTTGTACTGCGGATCCTGATGTGCGCCGTTGACGCCGTCCTCGGCGAACAGCACGGCGATCTCCGGCCCGGCGACGCCGCTCACGTACGAATGGAAGTTGATCGGCCGCCCCACCTCGTCCTCGATCGCGTCGAGCGCCTTGCGCGTGGCGCGGACTTGCTTGCGGGTGATCGGAATACCGCCGACGCCTTCGGGGGTACCCTCGATCAGACCGTCGATGTGTGATTGCCCGGTGGTGCGGATGACCATGATGTGGTCGGCGCCGTGCCAGGCGGCCATGCGCATGCGGCGCAGATCGTCCTCGAAGCGCCCGGAAGCGATCTCCGTGGTGATCACGACGTCAGATTGCGGATCGATGTTGCCGAACGCGTGCGCCGACGGCAGCGGTACCGAATGCGCGAGGTTCGCCGAGGTGTCGTCGAGGACGAACGGGCCGATCTCGTGGTGCGCGATCTTTGTCCGCCAGGTCCACCCGCGTCGGCGCGGCCGATAGTGTTCGAGATCCTTGAGGACCTCGCGGACGTCGAGCTTTTCGTCCGGTGACAACTTCATCGACCGATCTCGTCCCAGTAACGCCCTTCGAGGAGCGCGATACCGGCGACGCGGACGGTGAGGCTCTTCCTTCTGGCCAGCTCCAGCACCAGGCGCCCGGCGCCGTGCCCGAGCAACTGGCGCTCGTGCATGCGCGCGACCAGCGCCTTTGACTCGAGGCTGGAGAACCCCATGCGCAGCAGCACCGAGCGCTCGATGGACGGGGTGGTGTGCGTGCGCGCCTCGGCGATCAACGGCGCGACGATCCGCTTTGCCAGCTCCCAGAAGCGCGCGCGCAGGTCTTCATCCGACAGCGCCCGCAGTCGTGCCCGACGCGACTCGAAATCATCTGGTCTTTCCACACAGCTCATCAATGACCTTCCTTACATGGCTTGGACTGGTTCGCGTCTCGGCGGCCAGAAACTCGCCATCGACATCGCTCAGCGGTTCGCCCGCGGGAAGCGACTGGATCGCGTGCCGCAAGTACTCGCGGCGAATGCGGTCGAGGTCCACATCCACGACGCCGAGCTGCGATGGATGTTCGGGGATGACGATCCGCTCGCCGGGCTTGTTGTCGCGCGGATCACCGCGACGCACCTCGATGCCCAGCCGCTTCGCCAGATTGAGCTGGGCCAGCGGATGCTTGCCGGCGCCGGTGTACTCGGTCTCCTGGACGACGACGAGGCGGTCTTCATCGAGCTCCTGCGCGATGGCGAACGCCGCGGCCAGCGACGTATTGCCGGCGGGGCCGCGCTCCATCCCTTCCAGCTCCGCGAGCACCTGGGTGATGTAGAAGACTTCACCCTGCGTCACGGTGACGAACCGGTCCAGGTAACGCAACGGGCGCGCCGCGTTGCGCGGGACGTCCGCCCGGTCCGGCCAGGTGGTGAACGGCATGGAGAAGCCGGTGTGACCGGTGGTGAAGGACTTGCGGTTGAAGTCGCGATCGGAGGCCATGTGCAAACCGGAGAGGTCGACGCTCGCCGCGACCATCGCGCTGTTCACGGCACCGGCCTTGCGCAGTCCCCGCGCCGTGCCGGTCACGTTGCCGCCACCGGCGTGGGTGGCGATGACCACATCCGGATTTCGCCCCGTTTGCTCCTTCACCTGACCGGCCAGCTCGTCGCCGAGCGTCTCGATGCCGACGATCGAGTACGGGGTGTAGAGCGAGGCGTTGAAGTAGCCGGTTTCCTTCAGCGTGCGCAGGAAGACGTAGAACAGCTCCGGGCCGACTGACAGCCGCATCACCTCGGCGCCGTACGCCTCGCAGGCGCGGGTCTTCTCCTCGATCTCGGGCTGTGCGACGCCGCGGCTGTCGAAGGCTTCTTGGACGATGATGCAGCGCAACCCGGCCTTGGCGGCTTGCGAGGCCACGGCGGCGCCGTAGTTGCCGCTGGTCGCCGCCACCACGCCGGCGTAGCCGCGCTGCTTCGCTTCGTGCACCGAGAGCGAGGCGCGCCGGTCCTTGAACGATCCGGAGGGGTTCGCGGCCTCGTCCTTGACGAAGATCCGCGCCCCCTTGCCCGGCGGCGCGACCCGGCGCGCCAGCTCCGTGATCTGGCGCAGCTCGACGAGCGGGGTGTCGCCGACCGCTGTCCGGCGCTGCACGCGGCGCGTCGTCTCGATGTCGTACCCGGTGTCAGTGAGCAGCCGTTCATAGTCGAAGCCGAGGGCGCCGGCGACGTACTGCTCATAGTCGAGCCCGACGGAGGCGCGTATGATCGCGGCCCGCTGGGCCATGATCGTTGCGTAACTCTCGGTCGTCATCGACTGTCTCATCGTCCTTTAGCCGCAAAGAACGCAATGGGCATCTCCTTCCCGCCTCTTGTGTTCGCTGCGTTCTCTGCGGTCAATTCTCTTCTGGCTCACGCAGCATCGCTCGCACCTCGTCGCCGATGGTCGACAGCTCAGGGACCGGTGCGCCGAAACTATGCGTGTAGGCCGGGTTGATTTGGGTGAGGGTTCCCCGCAGGCGGCGGCCGGCTCGCGTTGCGATCTCGACCTCGTCGCCGAGCGCCGCAGGGGCAAGCAGAAAGCCCTTCACCCGCATCTCGAGCGGCACTGCTCGGGTGTCGGCGGGCACTTGCGGCGCACGTTCGCCGGCGGGCAGCACGATGCGCCGGATCTCCACCCAAGTGCCCTCAGCAATCGCCTCACCCACGACGCGACTCCTCGTCCACCGACTGGCGCGCGTCGCCGGCCATCGCGGCCGGCACCGGCAGGTCGGCCATACAGTGCAGCCCGGGCCTGGCAGTCAGCAGGCGCGGAATCATGTTCACCGCCACGGCGATCGTCCCCCGGCCACCGGGGATCTCCGGGGTGCCGCTGAGGCAGACGCGCGGCGTGCCGTCGATCTCGATGCGGTCACCAGTCTCCACCCCTTCGAGGTGCGGGTGAACCTGCTGCGGATGAATGAGCGTGATGACCGCTCTGCCGGCGCGGTAGGCCACAGCCGTATGCGTGCAGCCGGCCACCGCGCCGGGCTCAACCGTGACGAACGCGGTGGCGCGTCGGACCGTCGAGATGATGGGCTGGCGCTTCTCATCGATGCGGTCGAGTTCCCAGCCCAGCGCATCGGCGACCATGCGGATCGACTGCGGGAAGCCGACGTGGCCGACCACGGTACCCGCCTCGAGCTGCTGGTGGAAGGCCGGCGGCGTCAGCCCTACCCCTTGCGTGGCCAGCACCGTAGGCCCGTAGGGGGAAAGATCGTTCACGCGTTGCGCCGTGATCGAGCGGACGTCGGAACAGACGCCGGTCAGCGTGATGATCAGCAGATCGAGCACGAATCCGGGATTGATGCCGGTGCCCACTACTGCCACGCCGTGCTCGGCCGCAAGCCGGTGGAGGTCCGCGGCAACCGCAGGCGACGTTGCCGCCGGATAGGCCATTTCCTCGGCGATAGAGATGACGTGGACGCCGTGGCGCACCAGGATCGATATCTCGGGCAAGGCTTCGGCGAGTCGCGAGCAGGTGGCCTGAATCGCCACGTGCGGTCGGGTCTGCGCGATCGTGGTCTCGAGATCGGTTGCGATCATGATGCCGAGATCGCGGTTGAGCCCGATCGCCCGACCCACATCGGTACCGGCGCGCTGTCTGCGTCTGCCGTATGCACCGACCAGTTCGAGACCCTGCTTCTCGAGCACGAGGCGGGCAATTCCGGATCCCATCTGTCCGGTTCCGAGGACGAGAATTCGGATGAGATCGCGCATCTGAGTCGGCTCGCAGTGCTCGCGTCGAGGCAAGCGATTGTGCGCCACGGCCTGGAACCTTTCAATGACCGGGCTCGTCCGGCGGCCGCCCAGGCTCGATCCCGGCCGCATCCGGTGGACGCCTGGGCACGTGCAATCTCCAGGTGAAGTCCGCCTCGAAATCGGCATAATGACGCGCACCCATGGCTCACTCTCAACCACAGACCCTCACCCTCGACGTCGAGCGGCGCGCACCGGGCAGGCGTTTCCCGACCCCCTTCCATTTCTTCCTCGAAGCGCGGCGTGACCCCTTGGCGATGATGCAAGCGGCGTTGCGCGAGCACGGCGACATCGTGCGCTACGACGCATGGCCCCTGGTGGCACACTTGGTGTTTCATCCGGAGCACATCAAGTACGTGCTGCAGGACAACAACCGCAACTACTGGAAGGGCAACCTGATCGGGCGGGTGAAGCCACTCATCGGCGAAGGCCTGTTCACGAGCGAGGGCGATTTCTGGCGGCGACAGCGGCGTCTGGCGCAGCCGGCGTTCCACCGCCAACGCATTGAAACCTTCGCGTCGATCATGAGCACGGCCGGCGCCCGGATGCTGGCGGGTTGGGAGGACATCGCCGCACAAGACAAGCCCTTCGACCTGATGGAGGAGATGTCGCGCGTCACCCTCAGTGTCGTCGGTCAGGCACTGTTCGGCATCGATCTCATCGGGGCAGCGGGGGGCGTGGGACGCGCCATGCTGGTGGCGTTGCAGTTCGTGTCGGAGGAAGCCTTTCATTTTTTTCCCGCGGTGCTCGCCCTGCCGACCCCGCGCAACCTGCGTTTCAAACGGGCGCGCGCCGAGCTCGACCGGGTCGTCCTCGGCATCATCGAGCGGCGTCGCCAGGCAACCGACGCCGGAGACGACCTCCTGGCGATGATGATGGAGGCGCGTGATGCGGAGACCGGCGAGGGCATGAGCGATCGCCAGCTGCGCGATGAGATCATGACCTTCATCCTGGCCGGCCACGAAACCACGGCGGTGACACTGGCGTGGGCCTGGCATCTGCTCGCGCAGCACCCGGGCGTCGCCGGTCGAATGCATGACGAGGTCTCGACCGTCCTCGCCGGCAACGCGCCGACCCTTGCTGATCTCCCGCGCCTCGAGCACACACGGCGGGTGATCGACGAGACGCTGCGTCTCTACCCACCGGTGGCCGCGATCAGCCGCGAAACCTTTGCCGCCGACGAGATCGGCGGCTACGCGATCCCGGCAAAGACCGGCGTCATGCTGAGCCCCTACGTCACTCATCGTCATCCGGCGCTGTGGCCGGACCCGGATCATTTCGATCCGCAGCGCTTCACGCCGGAGCAGTGCGCGCGCCGTCCGCGCTTCGCCTACTTCCCGTTCGGCGGTGGCCCGCGCCTGTGCATCGGCAACGAGTTCGCGTTGATGGAAGCCACCATCCTCTTGGCGATGATGGCACAGCGCTACCGGATCGAAGCGGCGCCGGGCCACGTCGTGAGACACGAGGTGCGCGTCACCCTGCGCCCGCGTCAACCCATGCTGATGCGCCTGCGCCGGGTGTAGCGCTGACGCCGTTCCGAATCCTTCCCCTCCGGCACCGCTGCGTAGCCGGCGTGACACTCGGCAGCTCCTCCACCGACGTTCGTCAGGATCGACCCAAGATCCGTAGCCGTGCGCACCGACGGCCGATCGGACCGGCATATATCGCAGTTCGATCGCGGCCGGTCAGCCCTCAGGCGCTGCGCCGCGCCGCCGGAGTGGGTCGTCGGTGGTCTTTGTGGGCCGGGCGCGGGATGGCGCGCGCCTCGATCTCATCGATCGCTGCCGCCAGATAGCCGGTCAACAACTCGGGATCCGGAATCGCGGCCGGATCGGTATCGACACCGATACCATAGCTATCGCCGTACGACATCAGGGCGATTGACAGCGGCGTCCCCAGCGCAACCGGGGCGAAGGGATACATCACCTCGACCTGGGCGCCAGCCACATAACGCTGTGTCGTCGGACCCGGCACGTTCGTGCAGATCAGGTTCACCCGGCCGGTGACCGCCTGCGCCAGCAGCCGATATGCAAAGCCGGGCATCGACGCCAGCACTCGCATCAAGACCGGCCAGGCGGCGCCACGGCGATCACTCTTCGCGGCTCCCGTCTGCTGTTGGATGCGGGTGAGACGCAACAGTGGATCAGACTCGCCAATCGGCAACGCGACGTTGAAGGCACCGACGCGATTGCCGAGCGTCTGGTGGTCTCCGCTCTGCCGCAGGCTCATCGGCACCATGCAGTGGAGCTCGTCGATGTGCAGCTTGCGATGCATGTAGTAGCGACCAACGGCACCCGACACCGCGGTGAGAACGACATCGTTCAGGGTGGCACCCAGCGCATCCTTGATGCGCTGCAGCCGCGGCATGGACAACGTCGTGGCATCGAGACGACGACCAATTCCGGTGGACGCCTGCGCCAGCGGATCGATGGTGCTCGGCGCGGTGAGATCGTCGATCATGCCGCGGATGCCGCGCACCGCGCGGCCGATGTCGTCGATCACCTCAACCGGCCGGCGCGCCGCGCGTACCGAGACGGCTGCCGCAGCCCCAAGACCCGTCGCCGCGTTCGCCGCGGCATCGCGGAGCAGTCGTGCCAGACGCAGCGGGGACGAACTGGGTGGCCGCACCGGCAAGTGGCGGGGAACACGCACCGGCTCGGCGCGGTGCGACTGGGTGAAGGCATCGAACACGGCCAGCGACCCCACGCCGTCCATCACCGAATGGTGCACCTTGAAGAAGCACGCCGCCCGACCACCCTCGAGCCCTTCGATCAAGTAGGCCTCCCACAACGGCCGCATGTGATCGAGCGGCGTCGCAAACACGGCCCCGACGAAGTCCAGCAGGTGACGCTCGGTCGCCGGTTCCGGAAGGATCACCTCGCGCGCATGATAGTCGAGCTCGAAGTGCGGGTCGTCTTCCCACTCTGGCAGACCCAGGCGCAGCGGCGCCTCGACCACGCGCTGGCGCAAGCGCGGCAGACGCGCCACCCAGCGCTCCACGGACGCATGCAATCGGTCGTGGTCCGGGCGCCGGTCCAGGATCATCAACGCAGCCACGAGCGGCCGCAGCTCCGGTGTCGCCTCCTCGACGTACCAGAACAGCGCGTCGGTGGGCAGCATACGGGCGTTGAGCTGCAGCGGGTAGTGAAAGTGATAGGTGGCGGTCATGGCAGTCCTCCCAGCGTTGCAACACGTGCATACGCCGCGCCACGCCTCAGATTCGGCTGATCGGCGCGGCTGACTCCAACACCCGTCCCTTCCCTTCTCACCTTTGCAAACCCGGAACCGAGACTGCTCATCGCTCGGCGCGTCGGTCTGCACCGGCAGGAAGCGGGCGATCGATGCACTGACACGCCGCGCGCCAAGGGAGCGGGCATCATTCCGCGGCCGCGTCAGCCTGTGCTGAGGCGGCCGCGTCGCGCGTTGTAGGTTGCGCAGGCCTAGATGGGCTGCGGTGGCGCGGCGACGTCGACGCGGAAGAACGCGTTCCCGCCTTGCTGCGTCACGTACCCGGCGAGGATGTCCTCCGCGGGGTCGCCAATCGACGAGTCGCCGGCCGGATCGGTCACCACCGGAGTGAGACCGGCCCAGTCGGAAAAGTCGCCGTCGAGGACGATACCTGCCGCCCACACGGCACCGGCGCTGAGCAGGATGACCAGCGCGGTTCGCGCCGCCACCCAGCCACGCCGGCGTAGCGCCCACAGGGCGCAGCCAAAAAGCAGGAGCCCGAGCAGCGCCAGCGGCGCGTGCGAGAGTGCCGGTGACCGCAACGGCCCGACGATGATGAACGACGGCGTGTAGTCATTGGCCCCGGAGCTGCTGATCGACGCGTGGAACACGCCGCGCGCCCCGGAGATATCGCCACCGAGCAAGCTGAGCGGCGCGCCGAATTCGATCAACTCGTGGCCGGCGCCGTCGGTCCCCGTGGGATACATGCTGTTGTCGCAGACCGTTTGCTCGAACGACGTCGTGTTCGGGTTCCATTTCAACACGTCGCGCGCCACCACGTTGGGAAGGGTCGTCGCCAGCTGTGGTCCAAAGACGAGCGTCGGCCCGAGCCCGGTGTG
>Ga0335082_10009504_pt1 | contig 10555 bp, 6 predicted proteins | sample Lox_Sample_41_FD_206718 | JGI IMG/M metagenome (GOLD analysis project Ga0335082, IMG submission 206718) | Soil microbial communities from Loxahatchee National Wildlife Refuge, Florida, United States - Lox_Sample_4.1 | ecosystem: Environmental > Terrestrial > Soil > Wetlands | place: USA: Florida...
CCACCCGCGGCGTCGTCTACCGATACACGGTGAGCGCCTTCGACCAGGCCGGCAACGAGAGCGAGCCTTCGGAGGCGGCCGAGGGGAGCTTGCCATGAGCCGGTCGGCGCGCACCCGCGCGGCCGCCCCGCGGGCAGCGATATCATCTCCAGGGGTGCTCCCACGGGGACCCACCCCGGCCGCCCGGGCTCCGTGGCGGAGGCCTCGGGGGCGGACGTGCCGCGCGCCATCGGAAGGCAGAAAGGAACCATGAAGATCTTTCTCGACACCGCGAGCCTCAAGGAGATCCGCGAGGCCGCCGCCCTCGGCGTCGTAGACGGCATCACCACGAACCCCAGCCTCCTCGCGAAGGAGTCTGGCGATCCCGAGCGGATCCTCGTCGAGATCTGCAACACCATCGACGGCCCCATCTCGGGCGAGGTCGTGGCGACCGACGCCGAAGGGATGGTCCGCGAGGGCCGCCACCTCGCCTCGCTCCACAAGAACATCGTGGTCAAGGTGCCGTGCATCGCGGAGGGGCTGAAGGCGACCAAGATCCTCGCCGCCGAGGGCCGGCGCGTCAACATGACGCTCATCTTCAGCGCGAGCCAGGCCCTCCTCGCGGCGAAGGCCGGGGCCCGCTACGTCTCGCCCTTCGTGGGCCGGCTCGACGACATCTCGACCCCCGGCATGGAGGTCGTGGCCGACATCATCCAGATCTTCGACCACTACGACTACGACTGCGAGGTCCTCGCGGCCAGCCTCCGCCACCCGATGCATGTCATCGAGGCGGCGAAGATGGGAGCCGACATCGGCACGATGCCGATGGGCGTCTTCACGGCGCTCCTCAAACACCCGCTGACGGACATCGGCCTCCGGCGCTTCCTGGACGACTGGGAGAAGGTGAAGTCGCAGATGGCGGCGAGCAGGAGATAGATCGGGATGCCGATCTACGAGTACGCCTGCCCCGGTTGCGGGGCCCGCTTCGAGAAGCTCGTCCGCCGGTTCGGCGAGGCCGTCGGTTGCCCCGCCTGCGCCCGCGTCGACGTCGAGAAGCAGCTCTCGGTCTTCGCGGTGGCCACCGCCCCCGGCCCGGCGTTCGCCGGCTGCGGCAGCGGCGCCTGCTCGGGCGCGGTGGGCGGTTGCGGCGCCTCTCCGTGCGGCGGCGGCGCCTGCTCGCTCGACTGAGCGATGTCCCAGCCCCCCGTCGACGAGCTGCGGGAGAGGACCCGGCGCGCCGAGGAGGGGGGCGGCGCCGAGCGGCGCGAGCGGCAGCACCGCGAGGGAAAGCTCACCGCGCGCGAGCGGGTCGAGATGTTGCTCGACGACGGGAGCTTCGAGGAGCTCGACAAGCTCGTCGAGCACCGCTGCCTCGACTTCGGCATGGCCGAGCAGAAGGTGCCGGGGGACGGAGTCGTCTCCGGCTACGGCCGCGTCGAGGGGCGCTTGGTGTACGTGTTCGCCCAGGACTTCACGGTCTTCGGGGGCAGCCTCTCCGAGACGAACGCGCGCAAGATCTGCAAGGTCATGGACCTCGCGACGAGGATGGGCGCGCCGGTCGTGGGCCTCAACGACTCCGGGGGGGCCCGCATCCAGGAGGGGGTGGCCTCTCTGGGAGGCTACGCCGACATCTTCCTCCGCAACACCCTCGCCTCGGGAGTGGTCCCCCAGATCTCCGCGATCCTCGGTCCCTGCGCCGGGGGCGCCGTCTACAGCCCCGCGATCACCGACTTCAACGTCATGGTGAAGGACACCGCCTACATGTTCGTGACCGGGCCGGACGTGATCCGGACCGTGACCCACGAGGAGGTGACCAAGGAGGAGCTCGGGGGAGCGATGACGCACAACCTCCGCTCGGGCGTCGCCCACTTCGGGGTGGACGACGACCGGGCCTGCCTCGCCCTCATCCGGGAGCTGCTCTCCTACCTGCCCGCGAACAACCTGGAGGAGCCGCCCTTCCACCCGACCGACGATCCCCCCGACCGCGAGGACCAGAGCCTCGAGGCCCTGGTGCCCGCCGACCCCGCGCGGCCCTACGACATGAAGCAGCTCATCACGGAGGTGGTGGACGAGCGGCGCTTCCTCGAGGTCCACGAGCACTTCGCGCCGAACATCGTGGTCGGCTTCGCGCGGTTCGCCGGCCGCAGCGTCGGCCTCGTCGCCAACCAGCCCGCTCACCTCGCCGGCTGCCTCGACATCGACGCGTCGGTGAAGGCGGCGCGCTTCGTGCGCTTCTGCGACGCCTTCAACATCCCCCTCGTCACCTTCGAGGACGTCCCCGGCTTCCTCCCCGGCACCGCGCAGGAGTACGGGGGGATCATCCGCCACGGGGCGAAGCTCCTCTACGCGTTCGCCGAGGCCACGGTCCCGAAGGTCACCGTCATCACCCGCAAGGCCTACGGGGGAGCCTACTGCGTGATGGCGAGCAAGCACATCCGCACCGACCTCAACTACGCCTGGCCACAGGCGGAGATCGCGGTCATGGGCCCGGAGGGGGCGGTGAACGTGCTCTACCGCCGCGAGCTCGCGGCCTCGGCCGACCCCGACGCGCTCCGCCGGCAGAGGGTCGCGGAGTTCCGCGAGAGGTTCGCGAACCCCTACGTGGCCGCCGACCGCGGCTTCGTGGACGAGGTCATCGAGCCGCGCCAGACACGGCGCAAGATCGTGGCCGGTCTCGAGATGGCCCGCGGCAAGCGCGACCGCAACCCGCCGAAGAAGCACGGAAACATCCCCCTGTGAGCGCGCGGGCGTTCCGCAAGGTCCTGATCGCCAACCGCGGCGAGATCGCGGTGCGGGTCATCCGCGCCTGCCGTGAGATGGGGATCCGCTCGGTAGCCGTCTTCTCCGAGGCGGACCGGGCGGCGCTGCACGTACGGCTCGCCGACGAGGCGCTTCCCATCGGGTCGGCTCCCTCCCGCGAGAGCTACCTCCGCATCGACCACGTGCTGGCCGCGGCCCGGGCGAGCGGGGCGGAGGCCATCCACCCCGGCTACGGCTTCCTCGCCGAGAACGCCTCGTTCGCCCGGGCTTGCGAGGAGGCGGGAATCGCGTTCATCGGCCCCCGGAGCGAGACGATCGCCCTGATGGGCGAGAAGACGTCCGCCCGCCGGGAGGCGGTGGCGGCGGGAGTGCCGGTGGTGCCGGGTACGCTCGAGCCGATCGCCGACCCCGCCGTCCTCGCCCGCGAGGCCAGGCGGATCGGCTACCCGGTCATGCTCAAGGCGGCCGCGGGTGGGGGCGGGAAGGGCCTGCGCCTCGTGGCCGCGCCCGGCGATCTCCTCAGCGCCCTGGACCGCTCCCGCTCGGAGGCCCGGGGGGCCTTCGGCGACGAGAGGGTCTACCTCGAGAAGGCCATCGTGCGGCCCCGGCACGTGGAGATCCAGGTCCTCGGCGACCTCCACGGGCACGTGGTCCACCTCTTCGAGCGCGAGTGCTCGATCCAGCGTCGCCACCAGAAGGTGGTCGAGGAGAGCCCGTCTCCGCTCCTCACCCCCGATCTGCGCCAGAGGATGGGAGAGCTCGCGGTGGTGCTCGCGCGGCGGGTCGGCTACGTTGGAGCGGGGACGCTCGAGTTCCTGGTGGACGCGGAGCGGAACCCTTTCTTCCTGGAGATGAACACCCGGCTCCAGGTCGAGCACCCCGTGACCGAGATGGTGACCGGCGTCGACCTCGTCAAGATGCAGATCCGGATCGCGCAAGGGGAGCCGCTCACCCTGCGCCAGGAGACGCTCGTCCAGCGCGGCCACGCGATCGAGTGCCGCGTCTACGCCGAGGACCCTGACGCCGGGTTCCTGCCGAGCCCGGGCCGGATCCTGGCCCTGCGGAGCCCGGGTGGTCCCGGCGTGCGCGACGACTCGGGCGTGGCCGACGGGGGAGAGGTGCCGATCCACTACGACCCCCTCGTCTCGAAGCTGATCGTCTGGGGGGAGAGCCGGGACGAGGCCATCCAGAGGATGCGGCGGGCGGTCGCCGAGTACCGCATCCTCGGCGTCCGGACGACGCTGCCGTTCTTCACGCGGGTCCTCACCCACCCCGACTTCGTGGCCGGCGACTTCGATACCGCGTTCGTCGGCCGGGTGCTCGCGACCGGTGACCGCCGACCGGCCGTCGAGGTCGCGGTCGTGGCGGCCGCGATCCACGCCTTCGAGGCCCGGCGCGCGGCCCGCACCCGGCCGGAGGGAGCGGGGGCCGGGCTGCCGGCGTGGCGGACGGCGGGCCTGCGGGAAGCCCACCGCGCCCTGCGCGGGGAGCCGGCATGACGTTCGACGCCGTCGTCGACGGCCGCTCGATCCGGGTGGAGGTGCGGGGACGGGACGGGCGCTACTCGGTGAGCCTCGACGGCGCGACTCTCGACGTGGACGTCGCCACGACGGGGCCCCACTTCTCGAGCCTCCTCCTCGAGGGCGAAAGCCACGAGGTCGGGCTCGAGAGGCGGCCGAACGGCTACACCGTCTCCCTGCGCGACAGGGTGCTCACCGTCGATCTCGCCGAGGCCGCGCGCGGCGGGTCCCCGCCCGCCCGGCGGGGTCAGGGCCCGGCGCGGCTCACCGCGCCCATGCCCGGGCGGGTGGTGCGAGTCCTCGAGCCGCCGGGAGCCGACGTGACTGCCGGGCAGGGGCTGGTGGTGATCGAGGCCATGAAGATGGAGAACGAGATCCGCGCCCCGCGCCCCGGCCGCGTCCTGGAGGTGGCGGTGCAGGAGGGCCAGGCCGTCGAGGCGGGCGCCCTGCTGGCGGTCGTCGGCTAGGACCCCCCGTGTCCCGGCGGCGCAAGCTCCTCCTCTTTGCCCTCGTGGCGGGCGCGACCGCGCTCTACGCCCTGTGGCGCGCGCCGGAGTGGGGCGCTCGGCTCATCGAGCACGCCCTCGCGGGCGTGTTCAACCGACCGGTCCGGGTCGAAGCGCTCGCGGTGCGGGTGGCCACCGCGGAGCTCGAGATCCACGGGCTCAGGGTGGGCGGGCCCACCCCCGACTCGCCGCCCTTCCTCGAGATTCCGGTCGCCCGCGTCCGGCCGAGCCTCGCACCCCTGCGCGGCAACCGGCTCGTCCTCTCCCGGGTGCGCGTCGAGGGCTTGCGCCTGCGCATCCATGCCTTCCCCTCGCCGCCGCTCGGCCCCGGAGGCGACGACATCCCCAAGTTCGGAGGCGGAGGCGGAGGCCGGGGGCTGCAGGTCGGGATCCAGCGTCTGGTGATCGTCGGCGGCGAGTTCCTTCTCAACCACGAGCGGGTCCCGCTCGACCTGGACCTGCCCGACTTTCGCGGCCGCCTCGCCGGGCGACCCGAGGGCGGGCTCTCCGGCCGCGTCTCCTTCGGACCCGGCCGGCTGCAGATGGGCTCCGCCCCCCAGCTCCCCATGGGCACGGACATCGACGTCTGGGTGCACAGCGGCGTGGTGGAGGTGCAGGGGGCGCGGCTCCTGGCCGAGAACACGAACCTCGCCTACCACGGCCGAATCCGCTTGTCGGGGCGGCCCCAGGGCCAGCTCAGCCTCGAGGGTCCGGTCGACCTCGCGGTCCTCGAGAAACACGTCTTCCGCTCGGGCCTCGGCTTCGCAGGCCGGGCGCTGTGGAGCGGCCTGCTCTCGATCGACGGATCCCGCCTCCGCATCGAGGGGCGGATGGAAGGCAAGGACGGCGCATTCATGGGGGTCGCCGTCCCTCGCTTCGCGAGCTGGCTCTCTTACGACGGCACGGACGGGCTGGTGATGCGCGACCTCGACGTGGAGGCGCTCGGGGGGCAGGCCCGACTCGCGATCGACGTGCCGCCCACCGCCGCCCATCGCCCGGTCGTCATTCGTGGTCCGGTCCGAGCGGTGGACGGGGAGGGGATCCTCCGGATGATCTTCGGGTGGGGCGCGCTGGGGATCGGCACCGCGGCCACCGGAGACGTGGACGTGCGCTGGCCGAAGGGGAAGAACCGCCAGCTGAGCGGGACGATCGGGGTGGACCTCGCCGAGCGGCCGGACGGGCGGTTCCCCCTTTCGGGACGACTCGACTGGCGTGCCGAGGACGGGAGGCAGATCTACGAGCGGGCGGTGATGCGGGGGCCCGACATGAGGGGGCGGGTGAGCGGGGAAGTGGACGCCCTCGACCGCGCCCGCCTCGAGGTCGAGGGGGAGACGGACAATCTGGCCGCGACCGAGACCGTGCTCACGCGCGTGCGCCGGGGCCTCGGCAACCTCGAGGCCCAGCCGGCGGGCTTCACCGGAGCGGGGACCTTCCGCGGGCTCTGGCGAGGCACGGTGGCGTGGCCGGTCTTCGAAGGTCGCTTCGAGGGCCGCGACCTCGGCTACTTCGGGGTCGACTGGGGGCGCGCGGCTTGGGCGGGGACTCTCGACACCGCGGCGGAGGCGGTCGAGTCCCGGCCCCTCGTCCTGCGCAAGGGGACGGCCGAGATCGTCTGGGAGGGCCGGGCCGAGATCGGCTGGTTCGGCGTCCGGGACGCCATCGAGGGCCGGGGGCGGGCGACCGCGTGGCCGGTCGAGGATCTCGTGAAGTTCATGCGATGGAACGTCGTCGCGACGGGGCTCGTGACCGGCACGGCCCGGATCCGCGGCGGACGGAGTGCCCCGGAGGGGGAGGCGGAGGGCACGGCGCGCGGCGGCCGGTACTACGCGGTCCCCTATGACGAGGCCCGCGTCGAGTCCCGCTGGAAGGGGCGCGTGGCCGAGGTCACGAGGGGTGAGGTGCGGCTCGGCGGCGGCGCGGTCTCGTTCCGAGGCAGCGTCACCGACGACGGGGTCTACGACGGGACCGGCGAGATGCTCGGGGTGGACGTTGGAGCGCTCGCGCCGGCGGCCGGCGCAGGCTCCGCCCTCGGCGGCCGCCTCTCCGGCCACCTCGAGATGCAGGGCACGCTGACGCGTCCGCGGCTCCGGGCGAGCCTCTCTTCCCCCCACCTCTTCTTCGGCGACGAGGGTATCGGCGCCCTCGAGGCGCACCTCGTGGGCGCGGGCGACGGACGGCTCACGGTCGACGGCCGGTGCCACTCCGCCCGCGTGGACCTCTCGCTGGCCGGCGCCGTCGGCACCGCCCCGCCCTACGCGGCCGACCTCACGGTCGCCGCCCGGTCGACGAGCCTCGATCCCTTCCTCCGTGCGGTGGACCCGAGCGTCCCCGCGGCGCTGAGCCTCGTGGCTTCGGGCGAGATGCGGGTCCGGGGGCCGCTCCAGTCGCCGGCCGAGATCCGGGCCGAGGCGGCGGTGCCTGAACTCCAGCTGCTCCTGCCCGACTTCCCCGTCCGGGCCCGCGAGCCCGTACGCTTCACCGTCGCCGGCGGCCGGCTCGAGCTCGCCGACTTCCACCTCGCCGGCGAGGGGACCGATCTCGCCGTCACGGGCGGAGCGGACCTCGTGGGCACGGGGCCTCTCGCCGTCTCCGCCCGGGGCCGGGCCGACCTGCGCGCCCTCTCCCTCCTGACCCGGCGTCTCCGCGGCGCGGGCCGCGCGAACCTCGCCGTCGACGTATCGGGCACGCGCACGGCGCCGCGCGTCCAGGGTACCCTCGACCTCGAGGGGGCGGGCCTGCGAGTCCGCGGCTTCCCGCACGGCATCGAGGACGTTCGGGGCCGGGTGCGCTTCACGGAGCGCGCGGCCGAGCTCGATGGGGTGCGGGGGACGCTGGCCGGTGGGGAGCTGACGCTCGAAGGCCAGGCCGCCTACTCCGGGGGCCGGCTCACCTCGTACGACATACGACCCACGGGACGGGGCCTCGCCCTCCGCTATCCGGAGGGGTTGCGCAGCCTCATCGATGTGCAGCTGCGGCTCTTCGGGGACGGGGCGAAGCAGTGGATCACGGGCACCGTCGACGTGCGCCAGGCGCTCTACACGAAGCGCTACGACGTGGCCTCGGAGCTCCTGGGCGCACGCCGGGTCCTCCCCGTGCCCGATGCGGACTCGCTCGGCGAGGGCGCCCGGCTCGACCTGCGGGTCCGCGCTCCCGGCACCCTGCGCATCGACAACAACCTCGCCGCCCTCACCGCCAGCGCCGACCTCGCCCTCCAGGGGACGGCCCGGGAGCCGATCGTGACCGGTAGAGCGGAGATCGATCGGGGGCAGCTCTACTTCCAGGGACGGACGTACGCCGTCCAGCGCGGCGTGCTCGACTTCGTCAATCCCCAGAGGCTCGACCCTCTGTTCGACATCGAGGCCGAGACGCGCATCCGGTCCTACCGGGTGACCCTGCGCGTCTCCGGGACCCTCGAGCGGGTGACCCCGACCCTCACCTCCGATCCCCCCCTGTCGTCCCTCCAGATCCTCGCCCTCCTCGCCGGCCAGGACGAGACCGAGGTCGCGAACCTCACCCAGACCGAGGCTCGACAGAAGGAGGCCAGCCTCGCCGCGACCGGTGCGGCCACGCTGGCTGCGGGCCGGATCTCGGAGTCGATGGGGCTCGAGCGCGAGGCGGAGCGCCTCTTCGGCCTGAACCGATTCTCGATAGACCCCTCGCTCCTCCGGGGTGCGGGCACGACGCCCACCGCGAGAGTGACGGTCGGAAAGCGGCTCACCCCCGACCTGAACGTCCTCTACTCGCAGGACCTGCGTGGCACCGAGGAACGGATCCTCGCCGTCGAGTACACCCTCTCCGACCGCCTCTCGCTGCTCCTCACCCGGACGGACCCCGGCACCGCCAAGACCGGCGTCGAGCGCGGCTGGGCGTTCGACGTCCGGATCCGCCAATCGCGCTGATGCCGGCCGCGGCCCTCCTCGCCTTCGCCCTCGCCCAGGCCGCGGCCCCGCCCGCACCGGCGCCGGGCGGCGACGAGATCGTCCGGGCGATCCGCGTCGAGGGGGCGCCGGCGGGGCGCCTCCTTCCCTTCATCGGCATCGTGCCCGGGCGCGTCCTCGACCGTGAGGCAGTCCGCCACGCGGTCGAGCTGATCTTCGCCACCGGACGCTTCGAGGACGTGACGGTCGAGCTCCAGCGGCGAGAGGGCGAGGCCGGGGTCGAGGTCGTCTTCCGGCTCCGGCCGGCCCCGCTTCTGAGCGGAGTCCGCATCGAGGGCGACCGGGTGATGTCGGCGGGGAGCGCGATGCGCAGCGCTCGGCTGCGCTATGGGGAGGCGCTGTGGCCCCTCCGACTCGAGCGCGCGGCCCGCGACATCGCTCTCGCCCTCGCCAGCCGGGGCCACCTCGAGGCCCTCGTCGAGCCCGCCGCGGTGCCGATGCCCGGCGGGATGGAGGCAGTCTTCCGGATCCGGGCCGGGCCCCGGGTGACGGTCGGACACGTCGACGTGGCAGGCGGCGACCCGTTGACGCCTCTCGGCGACCTGGTGCGCCCCCGGCCGGGCGAGGTCTATCGGAAGGAGAAGGCCGTCGAGGCGGGAGAGAAGATGCGCCGCCGCCTCGTAGCGGCGGGGCACTGGCGGGCCAAGGTGCTTCCGCAGGAGACCTACGACCCCGGCCGGGGCTCGATGGCCCTCGTCTTCGAGGTCACGCCCGGGCCGCGGATGAAGCTCGAGGCGCACGGCGCCTCCTTGCCCGCCCGTCTGGTCGGTCAGGTGCGCGACCTCGTGCGCGATGGCGCCGCGACCAGCGACAGCCTCGAGACCGGGGCGGAGCGGATCGAGGCCTACCTCCGCACTCAGGGCCATCGGGAGGCGCTCGTGCGCGCAAGGACCGAGGAAACCCCGGCCGGCGCGACCGTGGTGTACGACGTACAGCCGGGACCGCGGGCCACCGTCGCCTCGGTGGAGCTGCGCGGGGCGGACCCGCTCCTCCTGGCGGACCTGCGCACGCAGCCACTCCTCCCGCTCGTCGACGCGGTGATCGAGGAGGACGCCCACCTCCTCGCGGCTCGCCTCGAGAACGATGGTCACTTCGAGGCGCGGGTGGACACCGAGGTCGCCGATGGGGGGGGCAGCCTCCCCGTCGTGTTCGTCGCCCAGCCGGGACCGCGGGCGCTCGTCCGGACGGTCGAAGTCGAGGGCCCTCCGCTGCCGGTCTCCGCCGACGACAAGGGCCACGAAGGGCTGGCCCTGCGAGCGGGCCTTCCCTACCGCCTGCGCGACGTGGCCCGCAGCCGCGAAGCGCTCCTCAACGCCTGGCGGCGCGCCGGGTACCTCGACGCCCGGGTCCAGCCCGCGGTGGCCCTCAGCGAGGCCCGGGACGAGGCCCGGGTGAGGCTGGTCGTGGAGCCCGGTCCGCAGACCCTCATCGATCACGTCGTCCTCGCCGGCCTCGACCGCACCCGGGACGTGGTGGTCGAGCGGGAGATGGTGCTGCGGCCCGGCGAGCCCTTCTCGTTCGAGCGCCTGCTCGAGAGCCAGCGGCGGCTGTCGGGCCTCGGCATCTTCGAGCGGGTGCAGATCGCGGAGCTCGACCCCGCCCGCGAGCGCCAGCGGGACGTGGTGGTGAGCGTGCAGGAGGCGCCGCGCACGACGTGGTCGTGGGGCGTCGGGTACTCCGAGCAGGACCGGCTGCGCGGCAGCATCGAGGTCACCCGCCGCAATATCGGCGGCCTCGGCCGCACGGCCTCGGCCTTCGCACGGGGGAGCTTCCGGGGGAGCCGTCTCCTCCTCAACCTGCGCGAACCCTGGCTCTTCGGCCGCCCGCTCGACTCCTTCGTCACCGGGGTCTG
>Ga0335082_10009505_pt1 | contig 10554 bp, 12 predicted proteins | sample Lox_Sample_41_FD_206718 | JGI IMG/M metagenome (GOLD analysis project Ga0335082, IMG submission 206718) | Soil microbial communities from Loxahatchee National Wildlife Refuge, Florida, United States - Lox_Sample_4.1 | ecosystem: Environmental > Terrestrial > Soil > Wetlands | place: USA...
CCCGAGAACGCAACCTCGTATCCGCATCCCGGAGAACTCGCGCTGTACCCGGGCGGCCAGAGCGAGACCGAGCTGCTCTTCCCGTACGGCTACTGCAACTTCGCCTCGAAGGCAGGGCAGCTCTGGGCCAACCATTTCGCCACGCTCGTCGAGGGCGGAGATCAGCTCAGGGAGCTGGGGCGGCGAACCCTCTGGGAGGGCGCGCAGGCGATCTCGTTTCGCGAGACCTAGACGCAGAAGCTAGAGCGCGACGGCCAGGGGCTCTACAGCGCCGGCGGCGACCAGATGTACGGCGTCGTCGTCGTCACCGCGACGAAGCCGAGCCGCTCGAGTATCGGCCGGCTGTCGTCGGACGCGTCGACCTCGATGTAGCGGCGTCCACGCGCCTCGGCGAGGTTCGCCCGGTGGGCGACGAGGGCGCGGTAGATGCCCCGGCCTCGCCACGCCTCGAGCGTCGCGCCGCCCCAGAACGTCGCGAACTCGGTGTCGGGCGGGAACCGGAGCCAGGCCGCGGAGACCATCGAGTCGCCGGCTTCCGCCACGACGATCACGAGAGCGTCCGTGTCGGCGTCTCGCTCGTCCCGCAGGAAGTCCGCGAAACCCGAGTTGTCCTCGTTCCAGACCGCGGACTGCAGCGCAGCGATGCGCTCGAAATCGGAGCGGCTCGTAACCTCGCGCAACGTGACGCCCTCGGGCGGCTTCGGCTCGCCGGCGATCGCGGCGACCGGCGCGATCACCACGGTCTCGGTCTCCTCGGGCACGAAGCCCAGGGCGCGCAGGCGGTCGGGCAGATCAACCGGCAGATCGTGTCCGTGCAGCTTCCACTCGAAGCGCTCACGGTGCTCGGCGAACATCCTGATCTGCCTCGAGATCAGCTCGTCGAGCGCAGGCCCGTCGAGCCCATCCAGGTCTCGATACTCGACGAACCCCCCGAACGTGAAGCCGTGGAAGCGCAGGAGCGGCCCGTCCTGCTCGAACCGGACGCCCCGGGGCAGCGGACCGGGCGCCCGGCCCCGGAGCTGGTCGTCGTACATGGCTCTCAGCTCATCGACATCGTTGGTCGGCACCGCTCGAGTCTACGAGGCAGCCTGCAGCGCCGCGACGCCCCGTGGCCGGCGCAGCAGCGCCACACCGGCGGCCGCGAAGAACACGAAGAAGACGACCAGCACGGGGGCCATCTCAGCCTCCTACGGACATCGCCTGCCGCACGGCGACTCTGCTCCGCGGCGGCACCGATGTCAACAGCGACTGCGGCCTCGGCTACCGGTCGAGCTCGCGCAGCTTCGTCACGTAGTAAAGCGCGAGCGTCGCGTGCAGTTGTCCCTTGATGTGCGACGAGACCCACCGACCGTCGAGCAGCCGCTCGGCCTCCTGCGCGTGACGGTCAGCACGGGCACGGAGCTCCTGCGTGACGGGCCCTGGCGACGACATCTGCCACCTCCTTCCCCGCGGTCAGCTTCACGCGCACAGGCTCGACGGGCATCGGGGACGGACCGGATCGTCATCCGGCGATCACCGCACGCAGGGCTTAGAGTCCCTCTCGCAATGAGATTCGTCGATCCGGGTGCGATTCGGTGGATGCGATGCAAGGATGCAGGGAGCGTCCAGATGCAGGCATATGGACGCGACCGAGGACGCGGCAGCGTGCCGCCGAGCGCGGCCGGGCGACACAACTGCTCACTGTGAAAGGAGCTCTTGGGGTCCCGTCGATGGCAAGAGCGATCCGTTCTACCGCCTGTCTCTTCGTCCTGGTGGTGAGCGTCAGCGGCGTTGCGACGTCGCTCGCGAGGGGATCCGCCGCCGCCGCGCGCTGCGCATCGGTGCAGGCCGCGGGCGGCGATTACGACAGCGCTGGCGGGACGATCCATGCCGCGGTGCGAATCACGAACACCGGCAAGCAGCCGTGCACGATCAGCGGCCGTCCGTGGATCCGCCTGCCGCGACTCGACCATCCCGTCACCGTGACCGACCTGCGCGACGACCCGCTCGCCGGTAGGCCCGGCGCGACGGCGACCCTTGCTCACGGCCAATGGGCAAGAGCGTTCGTGCTGATCAGACCGGGGCAGTGCGACCGCTCCAACGGCACCACGTTCACGCTCTGGGCCCATGCGGGGTGGGCGGACAAGGGCGTGACGATCGTCGGGACCGCATGCGACGACGGGTCGGCGGAGATCGAGGTCGGATCGTTCCAGCGCTGACGCGGCGCCGGAGCTACCCAGTCGAGACGAGGGTCCCGCCCCACGTCTCCGGCGCGACGTCCTCGAGCGTTTCGGAGAACGTCCACCGGTGCCCCGCCGGATCCTCGGCGGTGTACTGCCGTTCGCCGTACTCGAAGTCGATCGGCTCCATGAGGATGCGCGCGCCGTGGCTCCTTGCGCGCTCGCAGTGCGCTGCGACGTCTTCGACGCGCACGATGACCGAGTGAGTGACCTCGCCGGGCCGCGGCGGCCGGCGGTCGAGGTGGACGTCGCCGACGATCACGGCGCCGTCCCCGACCTGGAGCTGGGAGCGGTGATTCTCGCCGATCCGGACCCGCTCGACGAAGCCGAACGCACCGGACAGCCACGCGACCGCTTCCCGGACGTCCGGGTAGATGAGGACGGGGATGACGGTGGAAGCCGGAATCGAGCGGTTCCGTCTCACGCCGCAGCGGCGCTAGCCCGACCGGCGGGGCCTGCGCCAGAGCCGCGTCAACAGATACGTCGGGACGAGCCAGACGATCAGGAACGATGCGATCGCGGTCGCCGACGCTCCGTGGACGAGCAGCGTCACCCCGAGCACGAGGAACAGCAGGAGACTGAACAGCGCGTAGGCAGCCGTGAGGACGACGAGCACGGCGCCGCGGATCACGGCGTCGGCCACGGCGCGGCCGCGCACCGCCAGCTCACGCGTGTCGAGCGAGGCCGGCAGCCCTGCCAGAGCCGAGCGCAGATCGGACCGCGACCGGGCGACCAACACCTTCTCCGTCCTCCCGGCGAGCTCGTCCACCGTCAGCCGACCGCGCACGAAGTGCTCGCGCAGCGTGGCGACACCGCGTTCACGTTCACCGTCGCCGACGTACATCGGGATCCATGGTAGAGACTTCCGCCGTGGACCGGCAGACCCCGAAGGAGCTCGTGATCCGCCAACAGGAAGAGCGCGACGCCGCCGCAGCGGCCGCCCTGTGTCACGAGGCCGACGACGCCGAGGTGCTGTCGGAGGCAGGCTGGCTGAGCCGCCTGCACCGCCGCCGGGCAAATGAGCGGTCCCGCTGGCTCGGGCTGTCGGCGGAGCTCGACGGGCGCGTGGTCGGGATGGGCCAGGCCGGGCTCAACACGATGACGACGACTCCGGGTGCGGCCTGGGCGAGTGTTCGTGTACGGACAGCCGAGCGGCGGCGGGGGGTCGGTTCAGCGGTGCACGAGGCGTTGATCGAGCACCTGCGGAGCATCGGAGCCACCGATGTGACGACCATGTTCCGCCGGACGGAAGAGGCCGAGCGCTGGGCGGAGGCTCGGGGTTGGCGGCGGCTGCTCACCGCGCCGCTGATCGCGCTCGATCCCCGCAACGTTCCGGAGCCCTCTCCTCCCCCTGGCTTCGAGTGCGTCGGCGCCGCCGACTACGGCCGGCTGGAGGCGATCTTCGAGCTGATCCGCGCGGCCATCATCGACGAGCCGAGCCCGGTGCCGCAGGACGACCTCCGCTACGAGGAGTTCCTCGACGAATGGGATGACCCCGACAGCGACCACGACGCCGGCACGATCGTCCTCCACGGCGATCTGCCGGTCGCGTTCTCGGAGGTGAAGATCGCGGGCACGCGCGCCCAACACGCCGGAACCGCGACGCTCCCCGAGTACCGCGACCGCGGCCTCGCAAGCGCGGCGAAGCGGCGCACGCTTCGCGTCGCCGCAGCGAAAGGCGTCACGCGGATCACGACGAGCAACGCCGAGGGCAACGCCGCGATGCGGGCGATCAACCGCAAGCTCGGCTTCGAGCCGATCGGCGAGCACGTCATCTTCGGACGGACCGTCGACCTCTAGTACTCGGCGGCCTCGCCGGGCTCGAGCTGCCCGGCGGCAGCGGGGAGGCTCCCGCCGACGCGCGCGACCGCGCCCGCCAGCAGCGGGTAGACCAGCACCGAGATCATCCCGGCGCCGATCAGCGACGCCCCGACATCCGCGGCGATCGCACCGTGGTCGGTTCCGACGCTGACGATCGCGACGATCAGCGGCAGCGCCGTCGCGCCGTAGAGGGCGAGGCCGACGGTCTGCCGCGGCCCCAGCTCGGCCAGCCAGAGGAGCGCCGATGCCCCGCGCACGACGAGGAGCAGGCCGAGGAAGAGGGCAGCGAGCTCGAGCCCGCGGGCGCTGAGCAGGCTGTCGAGGTCGAACTGCAGGCCCGTCGCGACGAAGTAGATCGGGATCAGGAAACCGAAACCGATCCCCTCCAGCCGGATCCGCACGAGCTGGCCCTCGGGGCTGTTCAGCACGAGGCCGACGATCAGGCCGGCCGCGAACGCACCGAGCACGAAGTCGAAGCCGACGTCGATCGCGAGCAGCACGAGCGCACCGACCAGCAGGATCGCCAGCCGCACCGCGGCCTGTCCGGTCGACTCGAGCGTCTCGCGGAGGATCGTGACGACCCGAGGCGGCCGGGCGCGCAGTGCGACGATCGCGGCGCCGATCGCGATGCCGCCGAAGACGATCAGCAGCACGACTTCGGTCGCGGCGCCGTAGACGCCCGTGAGGAAGACCGAGATGACGACGATCGGCCAGAACTCGCCGGCGACGCCGGTCCCGAGCACCGCGGTCCCGAGGCGCGTTCGCAGCACTCCGGAGTCGGTGAGGATCGGCACGAGCGTGCCGAGCGACGTCGTGCTGAACGCGACGCCGAGCAGCCAGCCCGCGGCGTCGAGGCCGAGGTGGCTGAGCGTGTACCCGATTGCGATTCCGAGCGCGATCGAGATCGCCCAGCCGGACGTCCCGCGGACGATGGAGCTCGTCGGGACGTGCCTCTCGACCACCTCCAGCCCGGCGAAGAAGAAGAGGACGGCGAGACCGAGGTCGGCAAGGAACACGATGAACTGGTTGGGCTTTGCCCAGCCGAGCGCCTGGGGCCCGATCAGGATCCCGAGGACGATCTCGACTACCACCGTCGGGAGGACGATGCGCCGCCCGAGTCGCGAGAGGAACGCGGCGGCAGCCGACGCCGCCAGCACGAGGACGAGGGAGCGATCCTGGGCGCTGGTCACCGCCGTCACCGACAGCGTGAGCATGGGACGACACGCTAACGCGCGCCAGGAAGAATGTCGCTCGATGTCCGGGACCGACCACGTCGTCGTCCGCCGCCTCGCCGGCGCCGACCTTCGAGTAGCGCTCGACGGTCTCGCGGCCGTGCTCGCCGACTGCGTCGCGGGCGGCGCGTCGGTCAGCTACATGGATCCGTTCTCGCACGAGCAGGCACGGATCGCGTTCGAGGACTTCGCCGCCGAGGTCGACCAGGGCCGGCGGATGTTGCTCGCGGCGTTCGCCGACGACACCGTCGTCGGAACGGTGCAGGTGATCCTCGCCGTGCCGCCGAACCAGCCCCATCGCGGAGAGATCGCGAAGCTGCTCGTGCACCGGTCGGCCCGACAGCGCGGCGTCGCGCAGCGGCTGATGGAGCACGCCGAGGCCGAGGCACGCGCCGAGGGAAAGACGCTGCTCAACCTCGACACGGTGACCGGCGATCCCGCCGAGCGCCTCTACACCCGGCTCGGCTGGCAGCGAGTCGGGGTGATCCCCGGCTACGCTCTCTATCCAGACGGCCGGGTCTGCGACACGACCATCTTCTACAAGGCGATCTAGGTGCGCTCGCCGCCGGGGTCGAACGGGCTGTTCGGCACGGCCTGTGGGAGACTTGCCACCGGCGTCGCGCGATGAAGGACCCGGCCATCCGAGAGAGCGACCCCAAGGTCGCACGGCTGATCGAGCTCGAGTTCGAGCGGCAGTCGCAGACGCTCTGCCTCATCCCGTCCGAGAATCACGTTTCGCGCGCAGTGCTCGAGGCGATGGGCAGCGTCTTCACGAACAAGTATTCGGAAGGCTACGCAGGCCGTCGCTACTACGAGGGGCAGCAGGTGATCGACCAGCTGGAGCCGCTGGCCATCGAGCGAGCGAAGCGCCTGTTCGGTGTCGAGCACGCGAACGTGCAGCCGTACTCGGGCTCCCCCGCCAACCTCGCGGTCTACCTCGCCTTCCTCGAGCCGGGTGACACGGTGATGGGCCTGGCGCTCCCGATGGGCGGCCATCTGACGCACGGCTGGAACGTCTCCGCGACCGGCAAGTGGTTCCGTGCGGTCCAGTACGGCGTCCGGCGTGAAACCGGACGCGTCGACCTGGACGACGTGCGTGAGCTGGCTCTGAGAGAGCGGCCGAGGCTCATCTTCTGCGGCGGCACGGCCATCCCACGGACGATCGACTTCGAAGGATTCTCCGAGATCGCCCGTGACGTCGGCGCCGTGCTCGTCGCCGACATCGCGCACATCGCAGGATTGATCGCCGGCGGAGCGCACCCGTCGCCGGTCGGACACGCCGACGTGATCTCGACGACGACGCACAAGACGCTTCGAGGGCCGCGCGGGGCGATGTTGATGTGCGGCGAGGAGCACGCCAAGGCGATCGACAGAGCCGTCTTCCCCGGACTCCAGGGAGGTCCGCACGACCACACCACCGCGGCAATCGCCGTCGCGCTGCACGAGGCGCTGCAGCCGGAGTTCTCTCGATACGCGCGTCAAGTCGTCGCGAACGCGAAGGCCCTTTCGAAGCGGCTGCTCGAGCAGGGGTTCGACCTCGTCTCGGGGGGAACGGACAACCACCTGATCCTCGTCGACCTGACGTCGAAGGGTGTTTCCGGCAAGATCGCGGCGCAGGCTCTCGACCGCGCATCGATCACCCTCAACTACAACACCGTCCCGTTCGACGAGCGTAGACCGTTCGACCCTTCGGGGGTTCGACTTGGTACTCCTGCAGTGACGACACGCGGGATGACCGAGGAGCACATGGATCTGATCGCGCGCTGGATCGGCGACGGGGTCGAGGCCGCGAAGCTCGGCAACGAGCGGGAGCTCTCGCGGATCGGAGGCGAGGCGCGCGAGCTCGCCGAAGCCTTCCCGATTCCCGGCTGCTTCTCCGTCGCTCAGGGATGAGTTGACTTCCGTCCGTCCCTCCTCTGCGTTGCTCGAGCGCCGGCTTGCGGTCGCTCGAGGAGACGAGCCGGCGGATCTCGTCGTGCGCGGCGGGCGGGTGTTCTCAGCGTTCACGCGCGAGTGGCTCGACGTCGATGTCGCGGTCGCAGACGGTTTCGTCGCGGGGCTCGGGGACTATCAGGGCAGGGAGACCCTGGATGCCTCCGGGAGGTATCTCGTTCCGGGCTTCGTCGACGCGCACGTGCACATCGAGTCCTCGAAGCTGATGGTCGACGAGTTCGCCCGTCTCGTCCTCCCGTTCGGAACGACCGCCGTCGTCGCCGATCCACACGAGATCGCGAACGTGCTCGGGACGGACGGGGTGCACTGGCTGCTCGATGCCTCCGCGAGCCTGCCGCTGGACGTCTACTTCATGGCACCCTCGAGCGTTCCCGCGTCACGATTCGAGTCTCCTCGTCGCGAGCTGACGATCGGCGATCTCGAGGGGCTCCTGCGGCGCACGCACGTGCTCGGCGTGGCCGAGATGATGAACTTCCCCGGTGTCGTGTCGGGCGACGCCGCCGAGCTCGCGAAAGTGGGTCTCGCACAGCATGTCGACGGCCACGCTCCGAGGCTCGTCGGAAAGAAGCTGAACGCATACGCCGCGGCGGGGATCTCGTCGGATCACGAGGCCTCGTCGATCGACGAGGGACGCGAGCGGCTTCGCGCCGGGATGTGGCTGTTGATGCGCGAGGCCTCCGCGGCGCGCAACCTCGAAGCGCTGCTTCCACTGGCCCGCGAGTACGGACCGTCGCGCATTGCGTTCTGCACCGACGACCGCGAACCGGAGCACATCGCCGCCGAGGGACATGTGAACTCGATGGTGCGCGCAGCGGTCGCACTCGGCATCCCACCGGAGGACGCGCTCGTCATGGCGTCGCTGAACGGTGCGCTCTACCACGGGCTGCTCCATCTGGGCGCGATTGCTCCCGGCTACCAAGCCGACCTGCTCCTGCTCACGGATCTCGTGTCCTTCGTCCCTGAGCTCGTGCTGAAGGCGGGACTGCCGGTCGCGGCGATCGAGCATGTGCCCGTGCCCGACTGGGTCCGGAACACGGTGCGGGTCGGTCCGGTTGCCGCCGACGCGTTCCGGATCGCCTGGACGGGAGGGCCCGCGCGTGTGATCGGCCTGGTGCCTGGCCAGATCGTGACCGAGGCGCTCGTCGACGAGCCGACCGTGGCGGACGGTTGGGCGGTCGCGGATCCCGACCGCGACCTAGCAAAGATCGCGGTGCTCGAGCGACATCTCGGCACCGGCCGGATCGGGCTCGGATTCGTTCGCGGCTTCGGCCTTCGGCGAGGAGCATTCGGTGCAACCTTCGCGCACGACGCGCACAACGTCGTCGTCGTCGGAGCCGACGACGACGCGATGGCGCGCGTCGTCACACGACTCGCCGAGCGTGGGGGAGGCATCGCCGTGGTCGACGGCGGGGCCGTGGTCGCCGAGCTGCCGCTGCCGGTGGCGGGGCTGCTTTCCGACCAGCCGCTCGCCGACGTACTCGATGCGAGCGGTGCGATCAACGCTGCCGCACAGCGCCTCGGCGTCCAGCTGCCGCATCCGTTCCAGGTGCTCGCGTTCCTCGCGCTCTCGGTGATTCCGTCGCTGAAGATCACCGATCGCGGCCTCTTGGACGTCGACCGGTTCGTGCTCGTGCCGCTCGCGACTGAGGCCCCGCGGGAGCGTGCGGTAAACCACTGACGCTGAACCCGTCCCCGCCCCGATGGCGGTTTTCCCGCAAAGCCGGAAGGTTCGGGTTATCCACATCGAGGAGGTCCCACGTGCTGGCCGAGCGCATCGCCGCGGGGGCAGGCGTCGACGAAAAGGTGCTCGAGCGGACTGCCTCACGGTTTCGCGAGGAGCGCATCGCGCTGCCGACGTTCGCCCAGCTCGCCGATCCCCGCCTGATCCCGCCGCCGATCGTTCGTCAGGTGGCCGACGTCGACCCCGACGATGCCCATCCGCTGAACCTCTTCCGCGTTCACTGGTTCAACGACGCGTCGAGGTGGAAGATCGCCGCCGTCCCCGAGCATGTCGTGTTGACGAAGGAGCTCACCGGCGTGGAGTCGCCGATCGTCGTCGCTCTGGGCGACCGCTTCCCGATGATCCGCGCGCACAAGGTGCTCGCCGCCTACGGTTGCCTGGCGCCGCGTCTCGTCACTGGACAGTTCGACCCGACGCGCAACCGCGCAGTCTGGCCGTCCACGGGGAACTACTGCCGTGGTGGTGTCGCCATCTCCCGGCTGATGCGCTGCCGCGGGGTAGCGGTCCTGCCGGAGGGAATGAGCCGCGAGCGGTTCGCGTGGCTCGAGCAGTGGGTGACGGAGCCCGCAGACATCATCCGCACGCCGGGCACCGAGAGCAACGTCAAGGAGATCTACGACCGCTGTCACGAGCTCGCGCTCGACCCGGAGAACGTGATCTTCAACCAGTTCGCGGAGTTCGGGAACTACGTGGCGCACTACCTCGCCACCGGGTCGGCACTCGACCGCCTCTTCACGTCCTTGCAGGCCGCTGACCCGCCTCTGCGGCTACGTGCTTTCGTGTCGGCAACCGGCTCGGCCGGGACGATCGCTGCCGGCGACTACCTGAAGGAACGCCACGGCTCGCTGATCGTCGCCTGCGAGGCGCTCGAATGTCCAACCTTGCTCTACAACGGCTTCGGCGAGCACAACATCCAGGGGATCGGCGACAAGCACATCCCCCTGATTCACAATGTGCTCAACACCGACGTCGCGCTCGCCGTCTCCGACCGTGCGACCGACCGCCTCGGTGTCTTGTTCGGGTCCGACTCGGGCCGGACATATCTGGCCGCTCGTCGGGGCGTGCCGGTCTCGACCATCGAGCAACTGCCGTCGCTCGGGCTGTCGAGCATCTGCAACGTCCTCGGGGCGATCAAGACGGCCAAGCACTACGGACTCGGCCCTGAGGACGTCCTCGTCACGGTCGCAACTGACGGGGCCGCGATGTACGGCAGCGAGCGAGAACTCGCGCTCGCCAAGTACTTCCCCGGGGGGTTCGGCGAGCTCGAGGCGGCAGAGGTGTTCGGCGAGCACCTGCTCGGCACGACGACCGACAACCTGCGCGAGCTGACACACACGGAGCGCGAGCGGATCTTCAACCTCGGCTACTACACCTGGGTCGAGCAGCAGGGCGTCTCGATCGACGACTTCCAGGCTCGCCGCGCGCCGTCCTACTGGGAGCGCACTCGTGGCGCGGCCGCCGAGTGGGACGAGCTGATCGGCGACTTCAACACCAGGACAGGGGTTCTGGGGGATCCGTGAGCGGCGCCGTCAGCAAACTCGTCTGCGCCGGCTGCGGGGCGGAGCCCGACCCCGGGGACCCGTATCCG
>Ga0335082_10009508_pt1 | contig 10552 bp, 7 predicted proteins | sample Lox_Sample_41_FD_206718 | JGI IMG/M metagenome (GOLD analysis project Ga0335082, IMG submission 206718) | Soil microbial communities from Loxahatchee National Wildlife Refuge, Florida, United States - Lox_Sample_4.1 | ecosystem: Environmental > Terrestrial > Soil > Wetlands | place: USA: Florida...
ACCGAGTTCCTCGGGCGTGTCGCGGGTCTCGTCGAAGAACAGCGAGTAGGCGCCGAGCACGCGGCCGATATGGCTCAACGGGACCACCAGGGTGGCGCCAAGGCGGTCGAAATAGTCCGAATTGGTATGCGCCGCGCAGTAGCGCAGTTCGAAGCTCTGGCGCACCGCGTCGTCGGTCACCGCCGCGCCGCAAACGCCGCAGTCCAGCGGAACCAGCCGCTCCCGCGCCAGCACGTCCTCGGGCAGACCCTGCGCGGCGACGAGGCGCATGTGGGCGCCGTCGCTGGTCACGACGCGCACGATGCCAGCCTGTGCGCCGGCGAGCCGGATCATGGTGCCGAGCGAGCGTTCGAGCAGCTTTTCCGGATCGTGCCCTTCGGCGAGCACGGTGGTGAGTTCGGACAGGGCGCGCAAGGCCTGCAGATCGGCTTTGCGCGCAGGGCCGGCGCTTTGCAGGGTGTGTATACCCGGCTCGTTCATTGATCGCTCCGCTCGCGCCGGAATGACATGCTGTGCCGGCGCCATGATCTAGTTCTGGTCCCGGGGAAATACTACCACGGGCGACGGCGCGCCAGCGCGGGGCGGGCAGTCACGGCGCGCGGCGGCGGCGACGTCCGGTCCTTCGCGGCCGAACGCGGCCCGCGCGCGGCAAACTCGCAGCGGCCTGGCGCGAGGACGCCGAGCCGGAGCCGTGCTTGTACTTGGTCGCCGAAGTGCTATGCTTTGTCCTGATGCCGCGCTGATGCGGCTTATCAGCCGAAGCTATCATGCAATAAGATAATTTGGATGGAAGGGTTGTCGGGTCTTCGTGCATGATTGGCACAAGTTTCAAGAAGATCCTGGCAGCGAGCCAATAGGACGAAAACCGGAGGAAAAAAATGGGTGGTACCCCCGACATCGCACTGATCGAGGAAATTGTCCGCCAGCGGCTGGATGAAATCCTGCCGCAGAAACTCGAAGAAAAACTGGCGGAAATAAAGGCGAACAAGACGCCTTCGATGACCATCATCGCCACCAAGGGCACCCTCGATTGGGCCTATCCGCCCTTCATCCTGGCTTCGACCGCGGCGGCGCTGGGCTGGAACGTGTCCATATTCTTCACCTTCTACGGCCTGCAACTGCTCAAGAAGGACATATCGGACCTCAAGATCAGCCCGCTCGGCAATCCGGGCATGCCGATGAAAATGCCCTTCGGCCCCGATTGGTTCAAGTCCATCGACTGGAATATCCCCAACCTGGTCCAGGCGGGCATCCCCGGTTTCGAGTCATTCGCCACCACGCTCATGCGGCAGACCATCAAGAATAACGGCGTTGCCGATATTTCCGAGTTGCGCTCGCTGTGCCTTGAGGCAGGGGTGAACATGATCGGCTGCCAGATGACGGTCGACCTGTTCGGCTTCGCTCATGACGATTTCATTCCGGAGATCAAGGAATACTGCGGTGCGGCCACGTTCCTGCCGATGGCGCAGGAGGCCGACGTCACGCTGTTTGTCTAGATAAAGACCGCGGTCGAGCCTGCGCATCAAACAGAACGCGCCGGCCGTCCCGGCACCATTCAACACGCTCGTTGCATACAACTAAAATCGAAAGGGGATTCAAATGAAACGCACTGTACTGGCTTCGGCATTGCTCGCCGTGTTTGCGCTTCCGCCGGTCGCGCTGGCAACGGACGGGTATTATCCGCACGGCTACGGCATGAAGGCGAAGGGCATGGGCGGCGCGTCGGTGGCGATGGCGCACGATTCCTTCGGCGGCGCCAACAATCCCGCCAGCATGGTGTGGGCGGGCGATCGCTACGATGTCGGCGTCGACCTGTTCAGCCCGAAGCGCAGTGCGGAGCGCACCGGCGCGGTTGCGCCGGGACCCGGATTCGCCGATATCAACGGCAGCGCCAACAGCGGCAGCAACCTGTTCTTCGTCCCCGAGTTTGGCTACAACAAGATGCTGGGCTGGGACATGTCCGTCGGCGTCACGGTATACGGCAACGGCGGCATGAACACCGACTATAACGGCGGCCAGCTTGCGCCGAATTCCGCCTGCGGCGGTTTCAATCCGTCGCCGACCCCCACCTCGACCTACAACCTGCTCTGCGGCAGCGGCAAGCTCGGCCAGAATCTGGAGCAGCTGGTGGTGGCGCCGACCTTCGCGATGAAGGTGAACAAGGACCATTCGTTCGGCGCGTCGCTGCTGCTCGCCTACCAAAAATTCAAGGCTGAAGGCCTGGACGGTTTCTGGCAGTTCACGCAGTACGGCCCCCCGGGCACCGCTGCGAACTGGACGGCCAATAACAATCTGACCAACCGCGGCGACGACACCTCGACCGGCTACGGCCTGCGCCTGGGATGGATGGGCAAGCTCTCGGACACCGTGACGATGGGGGCAAGCTACGCGACCAAGACCAAGATGAGCAAGTTCGACAAGTACAAGGACTTGTTCCCGGGACAGGGTTATTTCGACATGCCCAGCAGTTTCACCGTTGGCATCGCGGTCAAGTCGACCCCGAAATTGACGGTCGTCGCCGATTTCGAACGGATCGACTATTCCGGCATCAATTCGGTTGGCAACCCGAGCACCAACCTCGGCAATGCCAACCCCGCTTTTGGCGGTATCACAGGATCGCTCGGATGCGACAGCTGCCGCGGCTTCGGCTGGGACAGTGTGAATGTGTTCAAGCTCGGCGCGGAATATCAGTACAAGCCGAACCTGATATTGCGCGCGGGCTACAACCACAGCGACAACCCGATCCAGGGAAGGGACGTGACCTTCAACATCATCGCCCCCGGCGTAGTCAAGGATCACGCGACCCTGGGGTTCACTTACGGCCTGGACAAGAACTCGGAACTCACCATGGCCTATATGCATGCATTCAAGAATTCGGTGCAGGCGCCCAGTTTGTTTGGCAACTGGCTCGGGGCCGCGGGCGGTACCGAGAAGATCCAGATGTACGAGAACTCGCTCGGCATCGCCTACAGCAGGACGCTGAAATAAGCGCACTGGCTTAAGACGCTCCAACATGAGAAGGGCTGAGGGCAGCCATGCCCTCGGCCTTTTTTTCTGATACCGGCTGCACCAACCATTCAACGGGGAGAAACAACATGTCAAGAATCATGCGGGGCCTGGGCGCGCTGGCCCTGGCGCTAAGCGCCACGATTGCGTGTGCCCAGGACGCCGTGCTTAAGCCGTTCGTGCTGGCATCCACGGGACCGGGGGATCTGGCGCAGAAACTGGAAGCCACCAAGGCGGCACTGAGCAAGGCCGGCTTTACCGTCGCCGGCGGCTATTCGCCCTATCCCGGCGCGACGGTGATCGGCGTCACCGACGACGCATTGCGCGGGATCGCGGCCAAGTCCGAGCACGGCGGCTTCGGCGCAGTCATGCGCGTCGCGGTCACCAAGGTCAAGGACCAGGTGCAGGTGTCCTACACGAATCCCGTGTATCTCGCCAACGCCTACCGCATGGCCGGAGACCTCAAGGACACGTCCGCAAGGCTGCAGGCGGCGCTCGGCAGGATCGACGAATTCGGTGCCGCCGGCCTCGCCCCGGCCAAGCTGCGCAAGTACCATTACATGTTTGGCATGGAATATTTTGATGAGCCGAATACGCTTGCCAGCTACGCGAGCTACGAGGATGCGCTCAAGGCGGTCGAGGCGGGCCTCGCCGCGGGCAAGCAGGGTGTGACCAAGGTCTACCGGGTGGACGTTCCGGGAAAAAAGGAGACGCTATTCGGGGTCGCGATGAAGGGAGAAGGCGACAACAAGTACATGGACGACAAATACATCATGAGCGAAATCGACTTCAAGGACGTCAAGTCGACCGCGCATCTGCCCTATGACATCCTCGTTTCCGACAACAAGGTGTATGCGCTGTACGCGCGTTTTCGCATCGCCATATCGTTCCCGGATCTGTCGATGATGGGACCGAACAGCTTCATGAACATCATGAAGGCGCCCGAGGCCATACGCACGGCGCTCGCGCTCACCGTCGGCGGCAAGGAAGACGCGCGCTGACCGACCGTGGCGGATGCGCGGCACCCGGCGCGACCTGGCTTGACAATGGGAGGGGACAGGCCCCTCGTCGGTTCCACGGCCAGGTCGCGGCGAGAGGGACTTTTCTTGGGCTTCTATCCCAGTTTCGCGAGCTGGGGCTTGAGGTTTTCGAGCGACCTGGCAAACGCCGCCAGACGTTCCTTCTCCTGCGCCACGACCTGGGCCGGGGCGCGCGCGACGAAGCCGGCGCTGGCGAGCTTGCCTTCGGCCTTGGCAATCTCGCCCTCGAGGCGCGAGATTTCCTTCTGCAGGCGCTCGCGTTCCGCAGCCCTGTCGATCTCGATCTTGAGCATCAGCCGGCAGTCCCCGACCACCGCGACCGGCGCATCGGCCGCGGGCAACGCGGCGACCACGCTAACATCTGACAACCGTGCCAGCGACTTGATGTAGGGGGAGAGCGCCTCCAGCCTCGCCTGGTCCCCGGTTGCAAGCAAGGGGATGCGCTGCGCCGGGGATACGTTCATTTCGCCGCGCAGATTGCGGCAGGCGCCGACCAGGTCCTTCAGCACCGCAACCTCCACCTCGGCCGCGGCGTCGATGCGCCCCGCGTCGAATTGCGGGTAGGGCGCGAGCACGATGCTCGCGCCGCTGCGTCCCGCCAGCGGCGCGACGCGCTGCCAAAGTTCCTCGGTGACAAACGGGATCACCGGGTGGGCGAGCCGCAGCACGGACTCCAGCACCCGCACCAGCGTGCGGCGGGTCGAGCGCTGTTCCGCTGCGCCGCCTTGCTGCAGCTGCACCTTGGCCAGTTCCACATACCAGTCGCAGTACTCGTCCCAGACGAATTCGTACAGGGCGCGCGCGGCGAGATCGAAGCGGTAACTGTCGAAGCCTTCCGCGACTTCCTTCTCCGCGCGCTGCAGACGGCTCACGATCCAGCGGTCCATGACCGAAGGCGCGAGCGGCAGGGATTCGTCCGCGCCGCAGTCCTTCCCGTCCGTATTCATCAGCACGAAGCGCGTCGCGTTCCACAGTTTGTTGCAGAAATTGCGGTAGCCCTCGCAGCGCGCGAGGTCGAAATTGAGCGTGCGCGCAAAGCTCGCCAGCGACGCGAACGTGAAGCGCAGCGCGTCGGCGCCGAACGACGGAATGCCGTTCGGGTAATTCTTGCGCACGTATTTCTCGACTTTCTGCTTCTGCCCGGCGAGCATCAGGCCCTGGGTGGATTTTTCCAGCAGGGCATCGAAGCCGATGCCGTCGATCAGATCGAGCGGATCGAGCGTGTTTCCCTTCGATTTCGACATCTTCTGGCCGTCGGCGTCGCGCACCAGGGCATTGATGTAGACGTGACGGAACGGCACCTTGCCGGTGAAATGCAGGGTCATCATGACCATGCGCGCGACCCAGAAGAAAATGATGTCGAAACCCGTGACCAGCACCGAGGACGGCAGGAACAGCTCGAGATCCCTGGTCTTTTCCGGCCAGCCGAGCGAGGTGAACGGCACCAGGGCGGAGGAGAACCAGGTATCGAGCACGTCCTCGTCGCGCCTGAGTGCACCCCCGCGTCCCTGCGCCGCCGCCTGCGCCTTCGCCTCTGCTTCGGTGCGCGCAACATACGCGTTGCCGCTCTCGTCGTACCAGCAAGGAATCTGGTGGCCCCACCAGAGCTGGCGCGAGATGCACCAGTCCTGGATGTTTTCCAGCCAGTGGTTGTAGGTCGTGCTCCAGTGTTCGGGATAGAACCTGACCTCGCCTTCGGCCACCGCGCGCAGGCCGCGCTGCGCCAGGCCTTCCATCTTGACGAACCACTGGTCGGTCAGCATGGGTTCGACGATCACACCGGTGCGCCCGGAGCGGGGCACGCGCAGCTTGTACGGCTTTTCCGAAACAAGGCATCCCTGCGCGGCCAGGTCGCGCAGGATGCGCTGCCGCGCCTCGAACCGGTCCAGGCCGCGGTAGGCCGCCGGGGCATTGTCGTTGATCTTCGCGTCCAGCGACAGAACGTTGATTTGTGCGAGACCGTGGCGCTGCCCAACCTGATAGTCGTTGAAATCGTGCGCCGGCGTGATCTTGACGCAGCCGGTGCCGAACTGCGGATCGACGTAATCGTCGGCGATGACCGGAATCTTGCGGCCGGTGAGCGGCAGCAGCACCTGCCTGCCGATGAGCCGGCGGTAGCGTTCGTCCTTGGGATTCACTGCAACGGCGGCGTCGCCGAGCATGGTCTCCGGGCGCGTGGTGGCGACCACCATAGCGCCCGCGCGTTCGCTGCCGTCGTTCTCGAGCGGATAGCTGATCTCCCAGATCTTGCCGTCTTCCTCCTCGCTGTCCACCTCGAGGTCCGAGACCGCCGTGCCGAGCACCGGGTCCCAGTTGACCAGGCGCTTGCCGCGGTAGATCAGCCCTTCCTGATGCAGCCGCACGAACACCTCGATCACGGCGCGCGACATGCGCTCGTCCATGGTGAAATAGCCTGCGTGCTGGCCCTCGGTGTCCGCGTAGGTCCAGTTGGCCGAGGCACCCAGGCGCCGCATCTGGCGCGTGATGGTCGAGCCGGACTCCTGCTTCCACGCGCGCACGCGCTCGAGAAATTTCTCGCGGCCGAGCTCCGCGCGGGCCTTTCCTTCGGACTGCAACTGGCGCTCGACCACGATCTGGGTGGCGATGCCGGCATGGTCGGTGCCCGCGACCCAGTTGGTGTTGAAGCCGCGCATGCGATGGTAGCGCACCAGGGCGTCCATGAGCGTCTGCTGGAAAGCATGGCCCATGTGCAGGGTTCCGGTCACGTTTGGCGGCGGCAGCTGGATGCAGTAGGCCGGCTTGGCGGCATCCGCCGAATGGGCAAAATAACCGCGTCGCTCCCATTCCGGATACCAGCGCGCCTCGATGGCGTGCGGTTCAAAACTCTTGGCTAGTTCCATCTCTTCTCTGGCGGGCAAAGCGCATCGAGCCGCACTTTGCCGGCAAAGCGACCGGCTCGAATGAGCGAAGCAGGAATTATAGCGGATTGATTCCGGACGCAGGCTGCGGCAAGCGCGCGCCGGACGCGCCGCGCGCGCGGCGACTACGTTTTTTGCAGACGCGGCTCGACCGGTTGCCGCGGTGTTCGGGCGAGATGAACGCGGGCTTGCCTCGCCTTCAGGAAGCGGTCAGCCGCCCTGCCTGCGTCGGTCGAGTTCCCGTTCGACCGCGCCATGGATGGCATCCTCCAGTATGTCACGCGAAAGCAACTGCAGGCTGCCGCGCAGGTCGTTGAACATCCTCTCGACCAGGGGCGCCAGATCGTCCTTCAAGCGCTCTTCGACCAGCGCGTCGATTCGGGGTTGCAATTGCGCCAGCACGGCCGCGCGGATGCTCGCGGCCAGGGCCTCGGTCTGCTCCTCGTCCAGGGGTACGGGCACGACGTATTCGGTCAGCAGCGGCAGATGGTCGCCTGCGGCCATGAAATCGACGACTTCGTCCAGCACGGGAATCTCGGCAAGCGCCGCCGGCGCGCGGCCCGGGTGGTGGCGCGCCATGAGCGCGTCTGCCTTGCCCAGCAGATCGTCAGGATCGGGGCTCATTTGGGGTCTGGTTCGAGATGAGGGGGAACTCCCCCCGCGGACTTCCGCAGAGGTGTACCGCCGCATGCACGCTGGAATGGCCGCTGCGAGATTCACGCTGCAGCGGATCGCTAACCATGTGCCTGGGACAGGTCGTGATTGGCGATTTCATAGCCGCGGTCGCGGTAGAAGCGAAAGCGGCCGCGCGCCGCCTCGCGGTCTTCTTCGTCGCGGCCGACGATTTCCACCAGGCGCTGAAAGCGGCTGAACGCGGGCGGCCACGCCGGATGCAGATTCAGCAACACCTCGTCGTGCGGTATGTCTTCGGGGTCATGCGTGATCAGCACCGGCGTCTCCGCCGCGAGCGGGCTGCGCGTCATGCAGTGCGGCACAAACCCGGTGGCCTGCCAGGTCCAGAGCATCCGGTCGATCTTTTGTGCCTGCACCTCGTCGGGGGCATAGATCAACACGCGCAGCTTCTGCTGCATTGCCTTGGCCGCAAGGCGGCAGGCGACCTGCAGCTTGTCCTCGGCCTCGAAATAGAAATCGATGCGTGTCATGCGGGATCAAAGTGCGGCCGGAAACGGGCGAGCCGGATTCGCATTCCGCGGCCGCGCATCGACTAGTGCCCTTTCCCCGCTCGCTTCATCAGAAAATTCGCCAGCAGTGCGACTGGCCGGCCGGTAGATCCCTTGTCTTTGCCGGACTTCCACGCCGTGCCGGCGATATCCAGGTGCGCCCAGTCGAATTTTTTGGCGAAGCGCGAGAGAAAGCAGGCGGCGGTGACGCTGCCCGCCGGCCGTCCGCCAATATTCGCCATGTCGGCAAAATTGCTTTTCAGCTGCTCCTGGTAGTCGTCCCATAGCGGCATGTGCCAGGCACGGTCGCAGGCTTCGTCGCCGGCGGCGAGCAGCTCGCGCGCGAGCGCCTCCTTGTTGCTGTACAGTCCGCTCGCGACATGGCCCAAGGCGATCACGCAGGCGCCGGTGAGCGTGGCGATGTCGATCACCGCATCGGGCTGGAAGCGCTCGGCATAGGTCAGGGCGTCGCACAGGATCAGTCGGCCCTCGGCGTCGGTATTGAGAACCTCGATCGTCTGTCCGGACATGCTGGTGACAATGTCCCCCGGTTTGGTGGCGGCGCCGCCGGGCATGTTTTCGGTGCTCGGAATGATGCCGACGACATTGAGCTTGAGCTTCATTTCGGCGCAAGCGCGCAACGCGCCGAGAACGCTCGCGGCGCCGCACATGTCGAATTTCATCTCGTCCATCTCCGGCGACGGCTTGAGCGAAATGCCGCCGGTGTCGAAAGTGATGCCTTTTCCGACCAGCACTACCGGCTTGGCCTTCTTCGCGCCCCCGGCATAGTTGACCACGATCAGCTTCGGCGGCTGGCGCGATCCCTGCGCCACGGACAGCAGGGAGCCCATGCCGAGCTTCTCCATGTCCTTGCGCTCGAGCACCTCGACATCGAGTTTCCACTCGCGCGCGAGCTTCTTCGCCTGCTCGGCGAGAAACGTCGGCGTGCAGACATTGCCCGGAAGGTTGCCCAGGTCCCGCGCCAGGCTCACGCCCGCACCGACCGCGCTGCCGTGACGCAGGCCGCGCGCCGCGGCTGCTTCATCGCGTGCGGCAGCGAGCAATTCGATGTGCGCCAGCGGACGCGGGTCGCTCTTCTTGCTCTTCATCGAATCGAAGCGGTAGGCGCATTCGGTCGCCGCCAGCGCCGCCTGATGCGCTTTCCAGGCGGCGTCGCGCCGGCCGACCTTCAGCTCGGCAAAACACAGCGTCAGGGTGGCGGCGCCGGTTTCCTGCGCGGCCTTGACCGCGGCGCGCGCCGCGTCGCGGTATTGGCGCTCGTGCAACTCGGCTTCCTCGCCCAATCCCACCAATAACACGCGCTCGGCCGCAACGCCCGGAACGCGGTACAGGAACAGGGTGGAACCGAGCTTGCCTTCCATGTCGCCGCGTTGCAGGACTTCGCGCAACGTACCCTGGGAGGCACGGTCGAGCGCGCTGGCGGCGGCGCTCAGCTTGCGCTCGGCATACACGCCCACGGCGATGCAGGCGGTGGCGCGCATCTCCGGCGCGCCGCGTTTTGTGCTAAATTGCAACGTCGGCTCCTTCCATCCAATCGATCGATTACGCCCGATTATCCCTGCTTTGTTCCCGCCAAGTCAAAGCCGCCGCGCCGCGCGCGCTATCGTTGCCGAGCCGGAGCACGGGCGCACAGGGGGCGGGCCATGGCAAATGAATCTTGCCGTCGGCCGGTCCCGCCGGACATGAGGGGCGGGTTGCCTCGCTAGATGACAGGCCTCAAGTGGCGATCTTCCAGCGGTCCCTGCTACGAGAATTCGGCAATCTTGCGGTTGCGGTTTTCGCCACGCTGTTCGCGATCACGCTCACCACCCAGCTGATACGCTTTCTCGGCCAGGCCGCCGCCGGCAAGCTGCTGTCGGAGGCCGTGCTTGCGCTGCTCGGATTTTCCGCGCTCAATTACCTGCCGGTGCTCCTGTCGCTGACCCTGTTCATTTCGGTGCTGATGACCATCAGCCGCAGCTACCGCGATTCGGAGATGGTGATCTGGTTCAGCGCGGGTCTTCCGCTTACGGCCTGGATGCGACCGGTGCTGGTCTTCGCCGCGCCCCTGGTTCTGGTGATAGCGCTGCTGTCGCTGTTCCTTGCGCCCTGGGCCAATAGCCAGAGCGAGGAGTACCGGCGCCAGCTCGACAGTCGCGACGAGATGTCGCGCATCGCCCCCGGGGTGTTCCGCGAATCCGCCAACGCCGACCGCGTGTTCTTCGTCGAAGAGGTCGCCGGCGACTCCACCAGGGTAAGGAACGTGTTCGTCACCTCGATGCAGCACGGCAGGCTGGGAGTGATGGTGAGCCAGCACGGCTTCGAGGAAACAGCCGCGAACGGCGATAGATTCATCGTGCTTACCGACGGCCGGCGCTACGAAGGCAATCCGGGCGAAGCGGAGTACCGCGTGATGGAGTTCAAGCGCTACGCGGCGCGCATCGAG
>Ga0335082_10009509_pt1 | contig 10552 bp, 10 predicted proteins | sample Lox_Sample_41_FD_206718 | JGI IMG/M metagenome (GOLD analysis project Ga0335082, IMG submission 206718) | Soil microbial communities from Loxahatchee National Wildlife Refuge, Florida, United States - Lox_Sample_4.1 | ecosystem: Environmental > Terrestrial > Soil > Wetlands | place: USA...
CGTGAAGGACGAGCTCCGCGCCCGCGCGGCGGCCGACCTGCGGTGACTCGCGAGCGTCAAGCCGGCGCGCGCGGCGAACGCTGGAGCCTGCGCCGCGTGCCTCCGCAGCTCGAGCGAGCGTACGGCGAGGGCGGCTGGTGGACGCAGGACACGCTCGGCGCGATGGTGGCGCGCCAGCTCGCCGCGCACCCCGCCTCGACGGTGGCCATCTGGTCCCGATCGCGCGCCTGGCGGGGCCGCTATGCCGACGTCGACGGCGAGGCGCGCCGGCTCGTCAGCCTGCTTCAGGAGATGGGCATCCGGCCCGGAGACGCCGTCGCCTTCCAGCTCCCCAACTGGCGAGAGGCGGTCGTCTCGTTCGCGGCGCTGGCGCTCGGCGGCTACGTGCTGGTCCCCATCGTCCACATCTACGGCCGCAAGGAGGTGGCCTTCATCCTCGAGCAGAGCGGGGCGGTGGCGTACCTCTCGCCGCTCGCGTACGGCCACGTCGACTACCGCGCGATCGTCGACGGCGTGGCTCTGGACTCGCTGCGCGTGCACATCGTGGTCGGCGAGGCCGAGCTTCCGCCGAGCTCCGCGGGGCTCGCCCGCATCGGATGGGCGGCATGCGCCCGCTGCTCACCGATCGGCGAGCTCCCCGAGATCGAGTCGGACGACGTCGCGGTGCTGGCCTACACCTCCGGGACGACCAGCGACCCGAAGGGCGTGATCCACGATCACCGCACGCTGCTGAGCGAGCTGCGCCACATGGGGCAGTGGCTCGATCCCGCGCGGCCGACCCTGATGGGCTCGCCCGTAGCCCACGCGACCGGGATGCTGGGTGCCGTGCTCGGCCCGCTGGCGATCGGCCAGGACATCCACCTGATCGACCGCTGGGATCCCGCCCACGCGCTCGAGGTGATGCTCGAGGTGGGCATCGGCGGCGGGGCCGGCGCCTCGCTGTTCCTCGCGAGCCTCCTCGATCACCCCGACTTCACGCCGGCCCACGCCGCGCGCATGAGCCGGGTCGGCCTCGGAGGTGCGCCCGTGCCGGTGGCTCTCGCCGAGCGCGCGGCGCGGCACGGCATCGCCATCATTCGCGCCTACGGCTCCACCGAGCACCCCTCGACGACGGGCTGCCGGTTCGACGACCCCGCGGAGCGTCGCCACCGGACGGACGGCAGGGCGTGCCCCGCGGTCGAGCTGCGCCTGGTCGACGCCGAAGGCCACGACGTCCCGGCCGGTACCCCGGGCGAGATCCTCTCGCGCGGCCCCGATCTCTGCCTGGGCTACACCGACGCTGCGCTCACCGCCGCTGCGTTCGACGAGGAGGGCTGGTACCGCACGGGGGACATCGGCGTCCTCGACGAGCACGGCTTCCTCACCATCACCGATCGCGCGAAGGACGTCGTCATCCGCGGCGGTGAGAACGTCTCGGCGGCCGAGGTCGAGGAGGCGCTGCTGACGCTCAGGGGTGTCGCCGAGATCGCCGTGGTCGCCGTCCCCGACCCCCGCCTCGGGGAGCACGCGTGCGCGATGGTTCGGATGCGGCCGGGTGCCGTGGCGGTGACGCTCGACGAGCTCAGAGCCCATCTCGCGGGCGTCGGCCTCGCCCGGCAGAAGTGGCCCGAGGAGCTGCGCGTCGTGGCCGACTTCCCGAGGACGGCCTCGGGAAAGATCCGCAAGGTCGAGCTGCGCGCGTGGCTCCGCGCGGAAGCGAGCCGCGCCGCGCAGGACGGGATCAGCGCCCCAGGTTCATCGACTGGGCGATGAGGGCGAAGCCCCGGGTGGACGCCAGGCGCTTGCCCACGACGGCTTGATACTCGGGCGATCGGTACCAGGCCTTCGCGGCCTCCGCGGATTCGAACTTGACGATCACCGTCTGCGGTCCGGGCGGCGTCCCCTCGATGCTCTCCGCGGCGACGTCGAACGCCACCACCTCGCCTCCGGCGGCCCGGATCGTGGCGCCCGCGCCGGTCTGGTACTCGCGGTAGAGCTTCGGGTCGTTCACGACGTACTGCGCGATGAAGTACGCGGGCATCGCCTTCCCCTCCTGCGCCTCAGAGCGACGCCTGGATCCCGTCGAAGAACTGCCACCAGGCGTCGAGCGAATGCTGAAGGGCGTCGCGCACGCGTGTCTGGATCGCGGCGTCGGTCGCGTGGCGGATCACGATGTGGTCGCCCACGTCGCTGTGGTCGGCGTCGGCCACCTCGTGGACGTCCCAGAAGGCCACCGCCTCGCGGCCGAGCCCGTAGTGCTGCTGGAGCCGGCGCGCCATCGGGCCGAACGCGCCCGGAACCTGGCCCTCGGCGGCCAGGTTGATCGCGGCCGCGCCCTCGATGAACGAGCGCTGCTTGGTCGAGAGCTCGAACCAGTCGATCAGCGCGCGCGTCGCGGGAAGCGGACGGCCCTCGACCATCTCGGCGCGCTGGAGACCGACGGCCTCGCCGAAGCGGATGAAGAGCTCCGGGTGGGGCAGGTTGCAGCCGGACAGCCGGCCCGTCTCCTCCTCGTAGACGCTCTCCGCGAGCTTGATGCGCTCGTCGGGGAAGGGACAGTTGGCGTGCATGGCGCTCACCGCGCGGGGAAACTCGCGCACCTGCAGGAAGAACTGCACGGCGAAGCGCTTCAGCGCGCCGCGCTCGAGCTTGCCGTCGGCGATCTCGAGCCAGAGCGGGTGACGGCCGAACGTGCGGCGCGCCTCGATGCGCGCGACCAGATCCGCGATGAAGGCCTCGGGCGCCAGAACTTCGCTCATCTCTGCCCTCTCGACGGGCCGCGCAGCGGCCGGTTCCCGGCTGGCTGGCCGGACCGTCGGACCATACCATCTGATAATGGCATTCTCAAAGACCGGACTGTCCGATTCTCGCGCGGCGAGCGGGCTGGCCGAGTACCGCGGGGAGCTCCAGGCGTGGCTCGACGCGAAGCGCGCGGAGCTGGCGCCCCGCCACGACCCGCCCTGGACGCTCGACGAGCGGGTCGCGCAGATGCAGCGGGTGAAGTCGATCCTGTTCGACGCGGGCTGGATGCAGCTCGGCTGGCCGGAGCGGGTCGGCGGGCGAGGCGGCTCGCCGATGCTGCGGACGGAGCTCGGCGCCGCCCTCGCGGCCCGCGACCTCGCGGATCCGGGCCTCTTCTCTTTGATCGAGGTGCTGGCACCGACGCTGATCGACTTCGCGCGCCCGGAGCTCGCCGCCGAGGTCGTCCCGCGCCTGCTCTCGGGCACCGAGCTCTGGTGCCAGGGCTTCTCCGAGCCGGACTCGGGCAGCGACCTCGCCTCGCTGCGCTGCCGCGCCGTGCCCGACGGCGGCGACGCGCGCGCCGCCTCGGCGTGGGTCATCGACGGCCAGAAGGTCTGGACCAGCCTCGCCCAGTACTCCGACCGCTGCGTGCTGCTCACGCGCACGGGGCCTCTCGATTCGCGGCACCGGGGCATCACGGCCTTCTTCGTCGACATGGATGCGCCGGGCATCACGGTGCGGCCGCTCGAGATGATCAACGGAGAGCGCGAGTTCGCCGAGGTGTTCTTCGACGGCGTCGTGGTTCCGGCCGACCGGATGCTCGGCGAGCTGAACGGCGGCTGGGCCGTCGCCATGAGCATCCTCCCGTACGAGCGCTCCTCGTGCTTCTGGCAGAAGGTCGCTTTCCTCTACCAACGGCTCGGGCGTCTCGTCGAGCTCGCGCCCAGCGACGACCGCGCGGCCGAGGTCGTCGGCAACGCCTACCTGCAGCTCCACGCGCTGCGCGCCCGCTCGCGCGCCACGCAGCACCGGCTCGCCGAGACGGGCACGCTCGGTGCGGAGACGTCGATCGACAAGGTGCTGGTGGCGACCGCGGAGCAGGCGACGTACGACGCGGTCCGCCGGCTCCTCTCCGGAATGGTCGAGATGGACGACAGTGCCGCCGCCGAGATGTGGCGCAGCGAATACCTCTACTCGCGCGCCGCGACCATCTACGGCGGCACTGCGGAGGTACAGCGCAACATCATCGCCCGCCGCCTGCTCGGGCTCGGGAGCGACGAGTGATCGACGCCGACGAACGCGCCCTCATGGAGAAGTCGGTGCACGCCGCGATCGCGGACGCTCGCTCGGCCGACGAGCACGCCGACGTCGACGCGGTGCTGGCCAGGCTCGGATGGCGCGAGATGCTCGCCGACCAGCCGGGCGACGCCATCGCCGTCGTGTTCTCCGCGCTCGGCGCGACGAACGCGATGGCGACGGCGCTCGACGACGTGCTGCTCTCGGCGCTCGGCTGGGAGCCGAGCGCCGGCCTCGCCGTGCTGCTCCCGCGCTTCGCCGGCTGGGAGCCGCCGGGGCGGATCGAGGCGGGCGCGGTTCGCGCGCAGGGCCTCGCGACCGCTCGCGCCGGTGCTGGCGACGTGCTCGTGATGTGCGGTGCGCCGTCGGAGCCGTGGAGCGTCGCGATGCCGGCGGCGAGCGCGGAGAGCCGCCCGCTGCGCGGCATCGATTCGGAGGCCGGCTTGCGAAGCGTGCGCGTGCAGGGCAGCGCGCAGGGTGCCGCCCGCGTCGATCCGGAGGCGTGGTCGGCAGCGCTCGCGCTCGGCCGGCGCGCGGTGGCGCATCAGATCGCGGGAGCCAGCCGGGCGATGCTCGACCTCGCGTGCGCGCACGCCAAGGAGCGCGTGCAGTTCGGCCGTCCGATCGCGCGCTTCCAGGCGGTGCGCCACCGGCTCGCCGAGGCGCTCGTCGCCGTCGAGGCGCTCGACGCGGCGCTGGCCGCGGCCCGGGAGACGCCGGGCCCGGAGACCGCGGCGCTCGCGAAGGCCGTCGCCGGACGCACGGCGCGCGCGGTGACGGCGCACTGCCAGCAGGTGCTCGCCGGCATCGGCTTCACCGCGGAGCATCCGTTCCACCGCTTCCTCAAGCGGACTTTCGTGCTCGAGGGGCTCTTCGGATCCGCCGACGAGATCGCCGTCGACGTGGGACGTCGGCTCTTGGCCACGCGCCGCGTTCCGACGCTGATCGAGCTGTGACGGTGGGCGCGCAGTCGGGCCGGCTCGCGACCGGGTCACCGCCTCGCCATGTCCATCCTCATGGTCTGGAGGCTCGCCTTCACATCGCTCTGGGCGAGCTCGCCGATGAGGTCCACGATCTCTGCTTCGGAGGTGTGGTCGACCGTGGCGCTGCCGAGCGTGGCCTTGAAGAAGACATTGTCCTCTCCCTTGCCCTTGCCGCGCTCGGCAATCGCTTTGGGATATCTGACGATCTCGGGGATCACGGTGTATTTCGTGGCCCTGCCGACGTGCTCCGTCGCGACGGTCATCCTCAGCGTGTAGCCCTTGCTGGGCTTGTCCGTGGTAAAGCCGGGCGCCTTGCGGATGGCCGCCTCCACCGCCTCCTTGATCTTCTTCTCGGCAGCGGCTGCAGATTTGCCCAATTTGCTGGCGTTGTAGATCTTGTTCTTCAGGTCGGAATTGTCGGTGTTCACGAAGATATCGGGCATGGGCGCCTCCCACGAGAGATGCGGTCCCGCCAGGATAATCGCATCGCGCCCTGCCGACAATCGCCCTGGGACACGAGGCCCTGCCATCGCCGCGTGGACCCATTCGCGTGGCCACCGTTTCTCCTTCAGTCGATCGGCGACGATCGGCCCAGGAAGCGCGCCACGTTGTTGCGAAGCTCCGGCGTGTCGAACGACTCGGTCTCGGCCGACATCGCGAAGTCGATGGTCGCGAGCACGGCCCGCTCGACGTGCAGGTTGAGGACGCGCTTGGTGGCCTCCACCGCCTGGCGCGGCAGTTTCGCGATCTTGTGGGCGGCCGCCAGCGCCGCGGCCAGCACCTCGCCGTCCGGACACACGTGATTGGCGAGGCCGATCGCGGCCGCGCGCGCGGCGCTGATGCGCTCCCCGGTGAAGGCGTACTCCTTGGCCAGCAGCAGGCTCGTGTGCAGCGGCCAGGTGAGCGGACCGCCGTCGGCCGCGACGAGGCCGACCGCCACGTGCGGATCGGCCAGATACGCCGACTGCGCCATGAAGACGACGTCCGAGAGCGCGACGACGCTGCAGCCGAGGCCCACGGCCGGTCCGTTGACCGCGGCGACCACCGGGACGCGACAGCGGATCATGTTGAGCACCAGCTCGCGGCCCTCCGCGATCACGTTGCGCCGCAGCGCTCGATCCTTCGTCATGCGCTCGAGGAGGTCGAAGTCGCCGCCGGCCGAGAAGGCGCGCCCCTCGCCGGTGATCACCGCGACGCGCGCCTCGGGATCGGCGCTGAGCAGGGGGAAGACGCGGGTCAGCCCCAGGTGCAGGTCCTCGTTGACCGCGTTGAGCTGCTCGGGACGGGCGAGCCGCACGACGCGCACGGGGCCGTCGCTCTCGACGCGGGTCGCGCTGGGAAGGTCGTAGTCCATCGGCCCCCTCTGGTTCGCGGTGCGCTCAGGCCGTCGGCAGGCCGAGGATCCGCGTGGCGATGATGTTCTTCTGGATCTGCGAGGTTCCGCCCATCACGCTCTGCGCGCGGCTGTAGAGGTAGATCTTGAGGCCCACGTCGTCGGCTTCGGCCACCGCACGCGATCCCGCCACGCAGAGCGCCGCGCTTCCCACGCTCTGCTCGACCCAGGTCATCAAGAGCTTGTCGATGGAGCCTCCCGGGCCGTGATCGAGACCGTCGAGGCGCTCGGAGAGCCTGCGGCAGACGTGGAGCCGCAGCATCTCGGCCTGCACGTAGGCCCAGGCGACGCTCTCCAGCGCCTCGCTCCCGAAGCCAGCCGGATTCCTGCGCACCGCCTGCTCGAGATCCTTGACCAGCTTCGCGTAGCGCGCGACGTAGCCGATCTCGCCGGGCTCGCGCTCGTGGCTGACGATCGTCATCGCGACCCGCCAGCCCTCGCCCGGCTCGCCGATCATGTTCTCCGCCCGGACGCGTGCGCCGTCGAACAGCACCTGACCGAACTCCGTGGTGATGCCGTTGATCATGCGGAGCGGGCGCTGCTCGATCCCGGGCTGCTGCATCGGCACCGCGAACGCGGAGAGCCCCTTGTGCTTCGGCACGCTCGCGTCGGTGCGCGCCAGCAGGAAGCACCAGTCGGCGACGTCGGAGTAGCTGGTCCAGATCTTGTGGCCGGAGATCACGTACTCGTCGCCGTCGAGCGTCGCCGTCGTGCGGAGCGACGCGAGGTCGGATCCCGCGTCGGGCTCGCTGAAGCCCTGGCACCAGCGCTCGCGGCCGCTGATCAGGCCCGGAAGGAAGCGATCCTTCACGGCGTCGCGCGCGTGCGTCGCGATGCCCTGCACCAGGTAGCCGAGGCTCGGGCGCGGCGGTGCACCCGCGGCGGCGAGCTCCTCGTCGAGGATCACGTCGAACACCGCGGGCAGGTCGTGCCCGCCGAACCGCGAGGGCCAGGAGAGCCCGAAGAAGCCCGCGTCGTAGAGCGCGGTGTGCCACTCCGCCTGGCGGGCCCAGTACTCGTCGTCCGTCGACGAGACGGGCAGGCCGGGATTGTTCGCCGCGATCCACGCGCGCAAGCGCGTGCGGAACGCCGCCTCCTCCGGCGAATCACGAAAGTTCATGCGCCATCCCGAGCCGGGCTCGCTGGAGCTGCCGCAGCTGCTCGCCGTCGTCGCCGAACCACCGCGCGGAGAGCAGGGCGCGCCGCAGGTAGACGTGGACGATGCAGTCCCAGGTGTTCCCCATGCCCCCGTGCACCTGGACGGCCGTCTCGCAGACGGCCCGCGCGGCGCGCGCGCTGTAGGCCTTCGCCACGCGTCCGGCGCTGCGGGCCGCGTCGGGCGCGAGCTCGTCGACGGCCCACGCGGGGTGGAGCACGGCGCTGGAGGCTCCCTCCATCAGACAGCGGGCCTCGGCGAGCAGGTGCTGCATCGCCTGGAACGACCCGATCGGAACGCCGTACTGCCTCCGTTCGCGCGCGTAGGCCACGGTGAGGTCGAGCACGCCGCGCATCACCCCGACCAGATCCGCACTGGTGAGCGCGAGGCCGAGCGTGGCCCAGGCGTCGAGGTCGGCGCGCGTGAGGAGTCGGGAGGAGCCGGCGACGGGCCGCAGCGGTGTGCCGACCGCGAGCCGGCGGATCGCCCGCGTGAGATCGGCGCCGTCGCTCGCGCCGCCGACCGCGACCTGCGCGAGGCGGTAGCCCGCGCCCTCGGGCACCAGGACGTACGCCGCGCCGGCAGCCTGTCCGGCGCAGTCGACGGCATAGAGCGGCTCCGCCGTGGCCGGCCCCGACACCACGGCGATGTCGATCAGGTCGGCTGCGAAGGCGACCCCGGCAGCGTCGATGGGGCGGCTGCCCGCCCGGCGGGCGAGGTCCGCCGCGAGGATCGGGCCCGCGAAGGAGACGTCGGCGACGGCCTCTCCGAGGGCCTCGGCGATGATGGCCGCCTCCACTCCGCTGGCGAGCGGGCCGCCGTTGCCCCCGTCGTCGCGCAGCTCGAGCCAGCCGGCGTCGCGCACCGCCTCGGCGAGGCGGCGGGTCCGCTTCTCGTCCTCGAGGTCCGCCACCGCGCGCGGTCCGCGCTGCCGGGCGAGCTGGCGGGCGGTGCGGCGCAGCTCGGCCTGTTCGGGCGTGTCGCGGGTGTCCATCGGCGAGAATCATACTATCATTTTTTGAGAGGCGCGTTGCAAGTCGCGTCCCCGCCCGCGATAATCGCCCGGTCCCCGCACCCTGGAGCCCGATGGCGAGCGACCCCGCATACCATGCCCTGGCGGTGGCCGACGTCGTCGACGAGACCGCCGACGCGCGGTCCTTCGTTCTCGAGATCCCGTCCTCGCTGGAGAGGACGTTCGCCTACGCCGCCGGCCAGTTCTGCACGTTCCGCGCCCATGTCGGCGGCGAGTCCGTCGTCCGCTGCTACTCGATGTCGAGCTCGCCGGACGCGGGCGACCCCTTCACCGTCACGGTGAAGCGCGTCTCCGGCGGCAGGATGTCGAACTGGATGAACGATGCCCTGGCGCCGGGCGACACGATCGAGGTGATGCCGCCGGCCGGCCGCTTCGTGCTGCGCGCGGCCGAGGTCCCGATCGTCGCCTTCGCGGGCGGCAGCGGCATCACGCCGATCCTGTCGGTCCTGAAGAGCGCGCTCGTCGCCACGCCGCGCGAGCTCGCACTGGTGTATGCCAACCGCGACCCGATGAGCATCATCTTCGCCGGCGAGCTCGAGCGCCTGCGCGCGGCGTCGCAAGGGCGGCTCTCCGTGCATCATCACCTCGACTCCGAGCGCGGCTTCCTCGACGCCGCCGCCTGCGCGGCCTCGGTCGGAAAGCGGGCGCACGCGGACTTCTACGTGTGCGGCCCCGGCCCCTACATGGACGTGGTCGAGGCCGGCCTGGAACGACGAGGCGTCGCTCGCAGTCAGCTCTTCATCGAGCGCTTCGAGATCCCCGACGAGCTCGCGGCCCCCGACGTCTCGGACACCAAGTCGATCGAGATCCGGCTCGGTCGCCGCAAGCACACCGTCCGCTACGAGCCGGGCGACACGATCCTCGACGCCGCCCGCCGCGCAGGTCTCGCGCCGCCGTTCGCGTGCCAGGCGGGAAGCTGCGGGACCTGCATGGCCTTCCTCGAAGCCGGAAAGGCGGCGATGCGCGTGAACAATGCGCTGTCGGCCGACGAGGTCGAGGAGGGCTGGGTGCTGACCTGCCAGGCGATCCCCACGAGCCGTGAGGTCGTGGTCGACTACGACCGCTGATCGGGCGGCGGCTGCGCGCGCTCAGAGCTCCGGTGCGAGCGAGGCGAGCAACGCCAGCGTGCGGCGGCGCGACTCGATGCGTGCGGCGCGGTCGGCCCCGAGCGCGAGGACGCGCACCGCGAGATCGGTGGCTCCCGCGTCGCGGAAGGCGCGCAGGCGCGCGACCACGGCCGACTCCTCGCCCGCGGCGAGGATGTCTCCCACGTCGTTGGCGTCGCCCTGGTCGAGCAGTCGCTGGTAGTTCGGGCAGAACTCGGCGTGTCCCAGCGTCCGGTTCGCCCACTCCCGCGCGGCGTCCACCTCGTCCTTCGGGCAGAGGGCGACGGGAACCCCGGCGACGATGCGCGGGGCCGGCCTGCCGGCCCCGGCCGCGGCCTTCGCGATGCGCGGAGCGACGTGCTCCGCGATGGCGCGCTCGTCGGCCAGCCACAGGATCGTCCCCGACGCGTGCTCGCCTGCGACGCGGAGCATCACGGGCGCGAGAGCGGCGAGCAGGATCGGAGTCGGCTCGTAGTCCGTGACGTCCATCGGGCTGTGCACGCGGTACGCGTCGTTCTCGACGTCCACCGGGCCGGGAGCGCCGAGCGCGGCGTTCAGGACCTGCAGGTAGTTGCGCATCTGGTGGGCCGGCCGCTGGTACGGGAGGCCGAGCATGCCCTCGATGACCCAGTGGTGGGACACGCCGAGCCCCAGCGTGAAGCGACCCTCGCACACCGCCTGGTTCGACAGCGCCTCCTGCGCCATGGCGATCGGGTGCCGGGTCTGGATCGGCAGCACCGCGGTGCCGAGCTCGATCCGCTCGGTCGCGCCGCCCATCAGCGCGATCGCGGTGAGCGCGTCGAAGTCGCCGGGGATCTGGGGCACCCAGAGCGAGGTGAAGCCGTCCCGCTCGGCTGCCTGCGC
>Ga0335082_10009510_pt1 | contig 10550 bp, 9 predicted proteins | sample Lox_Sample_41_FD_206718 | JGI IMG/M metagenome (GOLD analysis project Ga0335082, IMG submission 206718) | Soil microbial communities from Loxahatchee National Wildlife Refuge, Florida, United States - Lox_Sample_4.1 | ecosystem: Environmental > Terrestrial > Soil > Wetlands | place: USA: Florida...
CCGCGCCGCCAGCGAGCCGGGTGCCGCCGAAGCCTGGATGTCGGCCTGGGCGCGGATGGGCGATCGCGCGGCCGCGGCGGGGCACAAGGACCTTGCCGCCGGCCACGGCCGCAGTGGCGGCAAGAAACTGCTGCGCGCCTCGCTGTACGCCTTCATGGCCGAGCGGCTGATGCACGTGGCACAAGACGGCCGGCGCGAGCTGTATCAGGCCGGCCTGGAGCGCTTTCGCAGCGGCATCGAGGCGATGCGCGAAGCGGTGGAATTCGTCGAGATCCCGTACGAGGGCACGACGCTCCCGGCCCTGTATGTGCACCCCAAGACGCCGCCGTTGGGCGGCGCGCCGGGTCCTTGCATGGTGTTCTTCGACGGCTTCGACGTGAACAAGGAGTTCCTGTACTACCGCGGCCCGCGCGAAGAACTCGTGCAACGCGGCGTCGCGCTGCTGTGCGTCGACACGCCAGGCGTGGGTGCGGCCCTGCGCCTGCGCGGCCTGCATGCGGTGGTGGACACCGAGCGCGCCGGCAAGGCGTGCGTCGACTGGCTGCTGCACCGCCGCGACGTCGACCCCACGCGTGTGGGCATCATGGGGGTGAGCCTGGGCGGCTACTACGCACCGCGCGCAGCGGCGTACGAGAAGCGCTTCGCGTGCTGCGTGGCCTGGGGCGCGGCCAACCGCTTCGGCGACCGCATTGCGCGTGCGCTGGCGCAGCGCGACGGCGGCAACGTCTCGGTGGCAGACATGGTGGAGCACGCGCGCTGGGTGTTCGGCGCGAAGGACGACGCCGAGCTGGTGCAGATCACGCGCCGCTTCACGCTCGACGATGCCGCAACGCACATCACGTGCCCCTTTCTGATCACCCACGGCGAGAACGACCGCCAGGTGCCCGTGAGCGAAGCGCGTGCCGTACATGCCGCGGCGGTGAACAGCCCACGCCGGGAGTTACGCATCTTCACTGCCGAAGAGGGCGGCGCCGAGCACGTCAACTTCGACCATCCGGACAACGCAGTGGACCACATGGCCGACTGGATCGTCGACGTGCTTGGCGGCAAGTCGGGCCCGGGTTCGATTCCGACATCAAGGAGCCATTCGACATGATGACGAGCACCCGCCGTTGGTTGATCGCAGCGCTGCTGCTGCCCCTGGTCGCATCGGCGCAGACCAAGATCGTGCTCGGCCACACCGGCATCGCCGACTACGTGGCGGCCTTCGTGGCCAAGGAACAGGGCCTGTTCGCCAAGCGCGGGCTCGACGTCGAGCTGCTGACGATTCCCAGCGGCGCCGCGGCCAGCGGCCTGCAGTCGAATTCGATCCAGATCTCGACGCTGCCGCCGACCACGCTGCTGCAGGCCGTGGAGGGCGGGCTCGACCTCGTTGCCCTGGCGGGTACCAGCACGATCCCGCGCAGCGGCCCCAACCCGGCGCTCGTCGTCAAGAAGGGCAGCGCGGCCAAGGCGGCGGCCGACCTCGCGGGCAAGAAGATCGGCATCCCCAGCCTCGGTGGCACGCTGCACGTGATGGCGCGCAAGTGGGCGCGTGACCAGGGCGCCGACGATCGCAAGATCAGCTTCGTCGAAGCCAATTTCCCGGCGATGGCCGACCTGATCAAGGGCGGTACGCTCGACGGTGCGGTGCTGGCCGATCCGTTCCTCGGCCGAGCGCTGGCCGCAGACGTGGCGCAGGTGCTCGCGCCGCTGGCCGCCGGCATGCCGGAAAACACCAGCGGCATCTTCTACGGCGCGCGGCGCGACTGGATCGCCGCAAACACGACGGCGGCCAAGGCGTTCCGCGATGCGATCACCGAGGGCGCGGAGGTTGCGACCCGAAACCCCGACGCCGCCCGCGAGGCCATCGCCAAGTACACGCGGCTGCCGCCGCCGGTGGTGGCCGCGCTGCCGTTGCCGCCGCTGAAGCCCGACATCGGCGACGACCAGCTGCAATTCTGGATCGACACGATGCGCGCGCAGGATCTGCTGAAGATCAACCCCAAGGCCGCGTCGCTGGTGTGGCGCTGAACGCTGCAGGCGCCACCGCATGATCGCCAGCGAGGCCACCCGCATCAGCGCTGGCGAAGCCACCGCGCCGCGCGAGATGGTGCTGCGGTTCGAGCAGGTATCGATCCGCCTGGGCGGGCGAGAGATTCTCACGCCCACCACACTGGAGGTGGCGCGCGGCGAGTTCATCTGCGTGATCGGCCCCTCGGGCTGCGGAAAGACCACGCTGCTGCGCGCCGCGGCCGGCTTCGTCGCGCCGTCCGCCGGCGCGGTGCTGCGCGGCGGCCAGCGGGTCAGCGGCCCTTCGCGCGAAGTGGCCTTTGTGTTTCAGGACTACGGGCGCGCGCTGCTGCCATGGCGCACGGTGCACGGCAACGTCGCGCTGGCGCTCGAGGCGGCCGGCGTGCCGAGCGGGCAGCGCGGCCCGCGCATCGATGCAGTGCTGGCCACCGTCGGGCTGACACAGCACGCCCACAAGTTCCCGGCACAGCTTTCCGGCGGCATGCAACAACGGGTGCAGATCGCGCGCTGCCTGGCGCAGCAGCCCGAACTGCTGATGATGGACGAGCCCTTCGGCGCCCTCGACGCGATGACGCGCGAGAGTTTGCAGGACGAGCTGGCCCGGCTGGTGACCGACCGGGGACTGACGGTGCTGTTCGTCACCCACGATCTCGAGGAGGCCCTCTACCTCGGTGATCGAGTGGTCGCACTGCGCGCCAATCCAGGTCCGCAACGGCCCAGCCTGGCGCGCGTCATCGACGTCGGGATCGCGCGCCCGCGCAACCAGCTCGCGAGCAAGGAAGACCCGGAGTTTCTGCGCCTGCGCCGTGAGCTGTACGGCTACCTCGGGCCCGCTCATGGTTGAGCTGGCGCCACCGCACGCACGCCACGCCGTGATCCCCCGCTGGGTGGCGCGGCTGCGCCCCTGGGCCGTTCCCGCGTTGCTGCTGGTCGTGCTGGAGTGGTACGCGCGCACCATTGCCAGCCAGTCCGATGCGATCGCACCGCCCAGCGCCGCGCTGCTGGCCTTCGCGCGCGCAGCGAGCGACGGCTCGCTGGCCACGGCCACAGCGTTCACGCTGCGCGCTGCGGCGCTGGGCCTTGTGGTCGGCGCGCTGCTGGCGGTGCCGCTCGGCCTGCTGTTGGGGCTGTCGCGGCGCGCCGCGGCCAGCAGCTTCCTGACGGTGGAGCTGCTGCGGCCGATTCCCTCGGTGGCCCTAATCCCGATCGCGATGCTGGTATTCGGCTTCGGCCTGCGCATGGAGCTGGCGATCGTGGCCTTCGCCACCTTCTGGCCGCTGCTGGTGCTGACGCAGTCGGCCGTCCGCCAGCTGGAACCGCAGCTGCTCGAGGTGGCCGCGGCGCTGCAACTGTCACCGCGCAAGCGCACGCTGTCGATCGTGCTGCCGGCCATCATGCCGCGCCTGTTTGTCGCTCTGCGCCAGGGTGTGGCCATCGCGCTGGTGGTGTCGGTGACGGTCGAGATCGGCGCCAACCCCAACGGCATGGGCTACGCGCTGATGCTGTCGCAGCAGAGCCTCGATCCGGCCGGCATTCTGGCGTGGCTGGCCTGGATCGGCGTGCTGGGGTTCGCCATCAACGCGCTGGCGCTGCGGCTGCAGCGCGCACTGGCGCGGCGCATGGGCGAGTCGGCGCCATGAAGCGCCTCGACGCCGGCGAGGCTGCGGCGGCAGCGGGGCTGCTGGCCGCGATCGTCGCGCTGTGGTGGCTGGCCAGCCATCAGCAGTGGGTGAGCAAGGTGTTCCTGCCGACGCCCGAAGCCGCATGGGCCAGCCTGATCGATGGTTTGGCCGGCGGCGATCTCGGCGGCTTCACGCTGGCCACCGTGGGCCGCATGCTGGTGGGCTGGCTGTGCGCGTCGGTCCTCGGCATCGCGCTGGGGGCGCTGATCGGCAGCTCGGCCGCCGCGCGCGCTTGGCTGCTGCCAACGCTCGAATTCATTCGCCCGCTGCCCGCCTCGGCGCTGCTGCCCTTGGCGATCGCCCTCTTCGGGCTGTCGCCGGTCATGGTGCTGGCGGTGGTGTCGTTCGGAGCGATGTGGCCGGTGCTGCTGAACACGGTGCACGGATTCGCCACGGTGCACCCGCGGCTGGGCGAGGTGGCGCGGGGGCTGCAGATACCGCCGGGCGCGTTCGCAGTCAAGTTCGGTCTGCCCAACGCCCTGCCCGACATCCTGGCCGGCATGCGCCTGGCGCTGACGGTGGCGCTGATCGTCACCGTAGTGGGCGAGATGATCGCTTCGCAGGCAGGGCTCGGCCACGCGATCCTGCTGGCGGCGCGCTCGTTTCGCGCCGCGGACTTGTTTGCCGGCGTGCTGCTGTTGGGCCTGATCGGCCTGGTCAGCAACTCGCTGCTGGCCGCGGCCGAGCATCGGCTGCTGCGCTGGCAACGCCCCTGAAGGAGAACCCGCGATGCCCCGCCGCTTCGTCGACCTGTCGATCTACCTCGAGAACGATGTCGCCTCCGACCCACCGGGTCTGGAGCCGAAGATCACCTACTTCTCGCACCAGCACACCTACGAACAGATCGCGCCGTTCTTCCCCGGGCTGAAGCGCGAGGACCTGCCCGACGGTGAAGGCTGGGCGGTGGAGCTGGTGCAGCTGTCCACGCACAACGGCACGCACCTCGATGCACCGTACCACTTCCACAGCACGATGGACGCGGCGCTGGGCGACAAGAAGAAGGCGATCGCGATCCACGACGTGCCGCTCGAATGGTGCTTCCAGCCCGGCGTGAAGCTCGACTTCCGCCACTTTCCCGATGGGCACGTGGTCAGCGCCGCCGACGTGGCTGCCGAGCTGCAGCGCGTGGGTCACACGCTGCGGCCGCTGGAGATCGTGGTCGTGAACACGCGCGCGGGCTCGCGCTACGGCGAGCGCGACTACGTGTCGGCCGGCTGCGGCATGGGCTACGACGCGACGATGTACCTGCTCGAGCGAGGCATCCGCCTCACCGGGACGGACGCCTGGAGCTGGGATGCCCCGTTCGTGCACACGGCCAGGAAATACACCGAATCGAAGGACGCCTCGTTGATCTGGGAAGGTCACAAGGCGGGGCGAGACATCGGCTACTGCCACCTCGAGAAGCTGCACAACTTGGAGGCGCTCCCGGCCGATGGCTTCTTCATCAGCTGCTTCCCGCACAAGATCCGCGGCGCTTCGGCAGGATGGACGCGAGCGGTGGCGATCTTCGACGACGCGCTGCGCGGTGCCGCGCGCGACTGAGCTCGTCTGTTGCCGCGGAGCCGCGACGCATGGCCACAGAGGCCGTTCACTGTCACCTGCGTTGGTGGGCGGACCGGAGCGCCGATCATTCGGTCGAACCGGGGCGCAGGTGCCGCGCATCGCTACCCTCAGTCGCGGCGGCGTGGCACGAACGATTCGGTTGGACGGGTAGAACGGGCGGTCACCCCATTGCACGAGGGCGCCATCGAGCGTGCTCACGTTGGACATGGTGGTCTCCTTCTCGCGGCACGATGTCGCTGGGGCCTGCACCGCCGCTCTCTCGAACCGTTGCCGGTCGGCGCGTCATCCCAGGGTCGTGAGCCGGCATCTGCCGTTCCTTCCGTAGAATTCATCGCGTGAGGCGGGTACGCAATCCGACAGGCCCTGCACGCGCTCGATTGGCGCTGTGGCTGGCACTGTGTGTGGTGCTGCAGTCTGTTCTCTCGGTGCGCCATGAGGTCGCCATCGCGACGGGCTCTGAAGTCTGCAGCGCGCAGACTGCCTCGCGCGACGACCGGTCGACCGACTTCACCGACGGACGGGGTCAGCTGCACGCGTGCTGCGTGGTGGCGGACCTGGCTGCACCACCCACGCCGCTCGGCGGACCTTTGCTTTCACAGGCCTTCGCGCCACCCGCCGTTGCGTCGCATCCGGACTGGTTATCCGCTCAGTGGCGCTCTCCGCTGTCGCGTGGCCCACCGGTTCTCGCTTGAGGTTCACGTCGAGGGCACGCAGGACAACTGGCCTGTGCGCCGCCTCTCCAACTTGCCGCTGACCCGATCCATCGAGAAGGCGGTGCCGTCCAGGAGCGTGGCGGTGATGGACGGTGGCGTCGCCGCCTGCGCCGAGAGTCGTGCTCCAGCCAGCAGGACGGCGCCGGGCCACAGCGCAGACCGCCGACGAGGGTCGCGTGGGGATCGAACAAGCACTGCTCTATTCATGCGGCTGGCTGGGCGCTCGAGAGTTCGCATTCTGACCGCGTCGCATCTCGGTCACAGCGACGCTGCGGTGCGCGTGACAGACTGTGCCGTGATCGTGGAGCGCGCCCGGCGCTTTCTCAGCCAGACATACATCCCGGTGGCGGCCAGGCCCGCGGTGGCCACACCGAGCAGACAGACCAGGACGCGATAAGGCATCCCGAACACACGCGCCATGTGCAGGGCATACAGCCAGCTCTCGACCGTGTTCCCCGTGTGCTCACCAGTGGGTTGCGAGATCTCCCTGATCGCACCGGTGTCGCCGTCGAAGGCCACATAGGTGCCACCTCCTTTGGGCGCTCGCTCGAAGACATCGCGGCTGCCGCGCACCTCGTACAGGTAGATGCCGCCGTCGGGCAGGTACATCAGCCCGAGTCGTTCGCCGAACGTGAAGCCGAGTCGTGAGCTCTGTTTCGCGAGCAGTCGCTCCCCCACGACCTGCGCCTCTTGCCAGGACAGGCGCGGAGCGTCGTTGCGTGGCGCGCTCGGCGCCAGCGAGTCCATCGGCGAGCGGTAGTCGAAGAAGCTCTGCATGACCGCTTCGTAGACTGGCCGGATGTTCATCATCACGCTGGACCAGGCGAACACGAACAGCAACGGCCACAGCCAGAGACCGCCGGCGCGGTGCAGATCGAACTGCAGTCGGTAGCCACTGGCGCCCCGTTTGACGAGCCAGGCCGGTCGCCAGCGCCGCCAGAACGACGACCACGAGATCGGCAACGTCAGGTACCAGCCGACCACGCAGTCGAGCGTCCAAATCAGCGCGACAACGCCCAGCACCCACTGACCGACGCTTCCGGCTGCCAAAGTCCAGTGCAGCTCGTACACGAACGGCATCAGATTCACGAGCCCCTGCGAAAGGTCGCCCCGGTTGCGGCGGCCGAGCTCGGCACCGCTCCAAGGATCGACGAAGAACTCGGTGAAACCGAGCTCGTGGTCCCGACCGGTCGACGGATCGGTGCGAGGAACGAACCAGACGCTGATCTGGTCCGGTTCGGTCAACGACACCGACTGCACGCGGCCTCGGGGCACAAGCGCCTGCGCCCGCTCGGCCAGCGTCGCCAGGTCCAGCCGGGGCTGGCCGGGCCGCGCCGGTGCGAAGAGCTGCGGCGCGCACACGCGCTCGAGCTCGGTGTTGAACGCGAGCAGGCTGCCGGTCAGGCCGACGACAACGAGAAACACGGTCATCGCCAAACCACACCAACGGTGCACCAGCACGCAGACCCGGCGCGTCCGCTGGGTACGCCCTGGCATCAGAACTCCAGCCGCACCGAACCGGTCACCGAGCGCGGCGCGCCGTAGGCAGCAGCGCCGTAGCCTCCGTGATCGAAGTAGGTCTTGTCGAACAGGTTTTGAACATTGAGTTGGGCCGTCAGGCGCTGCGCACCCAGATTGGCGTGGTAGCCCACCATGGCGTCGAAGCGGCCGTAGCCCGGCAGCTGCCAGGTGTTGGCATCGTCACCCTGGCGCTGAGCGCTCAGGTAGGTGCCCAGCCCCAGCGACCAACCTTGGGGAGCGCCCGGCGCTGTGTCGAAACGGCCCCAGACGCTTAACACATGCGGTGCGACACCCGGAAAGCGCTTGCCCTCGGTGCCACCGATGGGGTCCTTCGTCACGATGGCATGGTCATAGGTGTAGGCACCGATCAGGCTCAGATTGCGAGTGACCTGGCCGGCCAAGTCCAGCTCTAGGCCGCGGCTGCGCGCCTCACCCACGATGTGCGGGAAGAAGTTGATCGGGTCGTATTGCGGGATGTTCGACTTCGTCAAGTCGAACAACGTCGCGCTGGCCAGCGCCCTGCCGCCGGCCAGGCTGGCCTTGATGCCAAGTTCGTACTGGGTGCCGATCTGCGGCTTCAGCGGGTTGCCGTCGGCGTCGCGCCCGTTCGCGGCGCCGAACGACTTCGCGTAGCTGCCGTACGCTGACGCGGTGTCGGAGATGCGGTACAGCAGCCCCACGCGCGGTGAGAATGCCTTGTCGCTCGGGTAGGCGGTGACCGGATACGCGGTGCAGCTCGGATAGCACGCGCTGTCGCGCGAACCGTAGACATCGGAGTAGGCATCGGTCGCGCGATCGAAGCGCCCACCGACCAGCAGCTCCCACTGCGGGTTGATCGTGATCTGGTCCTGCACGTAGAGCCCCGCATCCTTGCTCCAGTCGCGATAGATCACGTTCGTCGCGTCCGTCGCAGCGAGGCTGTTGAGGATGTCGAGGTAACTGGTGTATGTGGGGTGGTAGATGTCCAGCGGTACGGCGCCGGGGATGTCACCGGTGCTGCCTGGGGTGTCGTCGCTGAACTTCGACCAGTCCACGCCGATCAGGAGCCGGTGCTTGGTCTGTCCGACGTTGAAGTCGCCACTGAGATCGAGGTTGGTCGCCAGCGTCTTGCGGATCCAGTCGGGCCCGGTATGGGTGAAGCGAACGCCGGTGAAGCTGCTGACGCCGTCGAAGTTGTCGGCGTAGACGCCTTGCTGGTTCTCCCATGAATACACGTAGTGCAGGCGATTGGTGAGTTTCCAGCCGGCGGCCAACGCGAGATTCCACTCGAAGCCCAGCAGCGTTCGCTGCGTCGTGTACGGGAAGTTGCTCCACGATTCGGGGAAGACGATGCTGAAGTTGCGCGGCAGCGCGGCCGGGCGATCGCCCACGATCGGAATGCTGGCGTCCAGCCAGGTGACGCGGTAGTCGTAGTGCTCGATCTGCAGGTTGGCATCGAAGCCCGCATTCGGCCGCCAGGCCAGCGTGCCGGCGATCGCCTTGTTGTCGCGATGGATGTTGTCGACCCATGACCCGGAGCGGTCGATATCGGCGATCACGCGATAAAGCCAGGTGCCGTCATCCGACACCTTGCCGGTGGCGTCGGCGGTGGCGCGTGCGAAACCATAGCTGCCGCCCTGCAGATCGACGCGATAGGCATTCGTCGCCTCGGGCTTGAGCGTCACGACGTTGACGAAGCCGCCGGGCTCGATGCGTCCATACAGCATCGACGAAGGCCCCTTGATCACCTCGATCCGATCGACGAACGCCATGTTGACGGCCTCGTTGATGCCACGCAGCTGAAGGCCATTGCGGAACGTGGTGCCGTAGCCGCTGTCGAAGCCGCGGATCAGGAACTGGTCGTAGAACTCATAGGTCGATGACTGCACGCCGCTCACGTTCTTGACCGCGTCGATCGACCGGCGAATCGCCTGGTCGTCGATGACGTCGCGCGGCACCACCTGCACCGACATCGGCGTCTCGAGGATCGGCGTGTCGGTCTTCGTGGCGCCGGTGGCGGTTTGCGCCGAGTAGCTGGGGCTCTTTGCGGCGGTCACCTCGACGCGTTGTGGTGTGTCATCGGATTGCGCGAATACCGGCGCGCAAATCACGACCGCGACGGTGGCGCCGCATCGCAGCGTGGCGGTGGCGTAGCCAGTGCAGTGGCTGGGCGAACTGACCCTCTGGGTCCGGGACATTGGGCTGCTCCTGAGGCCGGGCAGCGCCCGGCGGTATGACGATCAACGGCGAGATGCCCGCGTGCGGGCGCCGCGCCGATCAGCGGTCAACGGGTCAGGAGTGCAATGGCGGCGCGCGAGACGAAACCCCCGTCTGCAGGGGCTTCAGGCGTGGTCGTGCGACGACCTGGTCCGGCTTGGCTTCGTTTCCTGCCAGCGCCCAGTCGAGCGACAAAGTCCCGGCTGGCGGCGCGGCGACGTGGTACTGCAGCGAGCAGTACGGGCAATGCTCCAGCGCGTGCACCCCGGCCGACTGCAGAGGAGCGTCGTCGATGACCGGAGCCTTGGCGCCGGTGGCCGAGCAGACCTCGGCCGGCAGGCCTCGGTCGGCCAGCGCATGGGCCAGGGTCGGGGCGACGCTGGCCCAGAGAACTGCGAAGAGCGCGATCCAGGTGCTGAGAGCACGACGGCGGGTGGACCGGAGCATGGCGGCGCATTCTATAGGCGCGCTCGCATGGGTAAGCTGTCGGGCCACGCCACCTCAGTGCAATCCGATGAAGCGCCTGACGATGTCCCTCGACAACGAACTAGCGGATGCCTTCGAATCGCTGGTGGGAAACCCTGCGCCGCAATGCCGCCAGCACTCGACTGTCGCTCATCGGGCGCTCTCCGGTACGAGGACTCGGGAAGAGGTCCCTGGGGCTTGCGGCAGGTGGTCGACACCATCTCACGCAAGAGACGCTTGGCCGCGCCGAAGGCCAGCTTGGCCCACGACCCGCAGTCACCAGCTCAACGCGGACGTCCGGACCGGCGCGTCCCACAGCGCCTTCAGTTCCGAATCGAGCACGGTGAGCGTCAGTGAAGCACCCGCCATCTCGAGTGAGGTCGTGTAGTTGCCGACC
>Ga0335082_10009511_pt1 | contig 10550 bp, 9 predicted proteins | sample Lox_Sample_41_FD_206718 | JGI IMG/M metagenome (GOLD analysis project Ga0335082, IMG submission 206718) | Soil microbial communities from Loxahatchee National Wildlife Refuge, Florida, United States - Lox_Sample_4.1 | ecosystem: Environmental > Terrestrial > Soil > Wetlands | place: USA: Florida...
TATCGCGCCGGTTCGCCGCCGGCGTTGAAATGCTGGTGAAACCACTTGTTGGGTGGCACGAAGCAGCTCGCCTCATGCCAGGGCACGGCTACTTTGTCTTTTCCTTCCTCCCACATGATCGAATATCCCTCGCCAACCGGGATCACGATCACCCGGCCAGGGCCGTGGCGGTGGGCCTTCTTGTACAGGCGTGCGTCGAAGACGGACATGTGGCAGGACATCTCCGAGTCGGGAAACTGAATATACACGCTGCGCCCGCCGGCACCGCGTCGCGCGTTGGAATCGAGCTTGTCCCACGCCCTCATGTCAGGGAAGAAGTTTCCGTACCAGTAAGCTCGGCGGCCCCACGACCCGTCCAACGTATTCTGTGTGACCATCTTGGCTTCGGAATAGAAATCTATCTCATTTTGGATATCCGATCCCTCGTAGGTATTGCCGAAGATAAAATTCACATCCCGCACACCAGACAATGTCAACGGCATATAGTTGTAGTGCAACAAGCGCACCGGCTTGTCGCCCTGCATATTGCTAAATTGGTGCGTGTAGTTATGCGGGACCAGGAACATGCTGTGCTTTTGCCATTCGAAACTTTTTTTAGGGCGTTTGTTGCCAGACCAAATCGTCGTAAGCCCGCGCCCTTCCACAACGTAAACGATCTCATCGAGGGAAAACTTAAGCGGGGGCAGGCTTTTGCCGGGGGGAATTTCCGTGACCCGCGCTGAAGTGACACCCTCCTGGCCGACCAGTTGAATAAATGCCGAATTGCACTGGCGTTCATCCCACCAGCCCAACTCTAATGTCCTTAGGTCCTCGATGTAGTAGCCACGATGGATTGGAATTCCTTGGGCCTCCATCCACTCATCGTAGGTGTAGAACTTGCTCCACATTTTCCGTTCAGCTTGCATCGCCTTTGACATCACTGATCTCCCTTCTGCTTTCCCTCAGTTATTCTTAACGTATGGGCCATGCGGGCGCAATGAACCCACAGGCGTAACTACTTCACGGCTAGGATTGGAAGACCGATGCTCATTTCACACCGTCGCCACCAGCACCGTCCCCGTAACGGTTACCAATGCTCCAAAAACGATACGGGCGGAGAGCCGTTCGATCTCTTTAAGAAAAATGCCGGCCCACAAAATCGTTAGCAACGGATTGCAGGCGACCAACGGTTCTACTCTGACAACTTTGCCAATGGCGAGAGCGGAAAAAACTGACAGGATCGCGCCCGTGTTGACCAGCGCGGCGGCGAAAAACCAACCGCCGCTTTGCCGATTCAACTTGAGTGCCTGGCGGCCTCCCCGCACTTGAATGATAGCCAACAGAACGAAAAAAGCGGTGCCTACCGTGACCGCAGCCGCGAGAATCGGGATCTGGATGGCCATCAAGCCGGTTTTCCGCAGCGTGGTCGAGATGCCGAAGGCGAGCGCGCCGAGAATTGGATAGACCAAGTCCACTTTTCGCCATTGCCTCCCCGCCGGCTGGCTTGAAGAGAGTATGATTACTCCAATGATGACGAGGGCCGTCCCGATAATATTCTGCAACACCCATAGTTCCCCCAAGAACAAGAAGGCGAGCAAGGAAGAAAAGATGGGGGCTGAATTCACAATGGGCATTGAACGCGCCACACCAATCCGCTCGATCCCAAGGTAACCCAGAGTTTGGCCGATGGCCGGGGCGAAAAAACCAGCCGCGATGAAATAACCGATGGTGGGCACCCACAGAGCCGACAAAGGCACAAAGAATGGCAGCAAGATCCAAAAGGCAGCTGCGCTCGTTATTAAAGAAACAAACGACCCGGTGAGAGCGTTGGAATTGACCAAGCCACGGCGCACCAAGACATGGGCGATGGAAAAACAAAGCGCTGCTTGGAAACAAAAGTATTCGGCCATCGAAACAGTTTTGCTTGAACCCGAATCCCGCAGCCAAAAGAGGAGTGAGCGGGGAACCTATGGAAAAACGAACGAACCGCCGGAGTGAGTTTGCCCTCAGCTCTTTGATCCGAGGCTAGTCTGCGTGGCTAGTCGGGAACATCAGCGATTTCACCGTAACCGGAATGACTTCGGTGATTCCCAAACACTCGCCGATGTCGATGTAGTCCAAATCCCCCACTTCGATGCCATCCACCGCAATGACATCGCGACTGACTTTGAGCTCGTCCTTCAGAATCCCGCCAAGCGATTTCGCGATATCCAGATCGAGAGTCAAGTAAAGCGGGCAATCAGGATCATCAGAACTCTTCAAAATCTCCGCGATACCCTCGGCGATCCTGCGCACGGACTGGTAATCCGGCTGCCCGTCCACAGTAAGAGACAGCGCTAAACCCGATGTAAAACGCGGCAGATCAAACTTCGCCAATGCCTGTTTTAGCGCGTCGCTCACGGACTCATCCTTGCGAACAGCCGCCTGGATCACCTTAAGACCATGGACCGGTAGGGCTTGTAGATTCGACACATAGCTGGTATTGCCGCTAGCCTGGATGGTGTATTCCCCCGCGCCGATGACCGTTGCGCGAATGCCTTCGACAGGCTCTCTCACGATTTCTTTTGGCAACCTCTGCAAATGCAAGCGCATGTTTTTCCCCACCTCCGGGCCGATATCGCCATAGGCCTTGGGGTCGCGGTCGTAGACATGCTCCGAGACTCCGCCAGAGAAGACGATATGCTGGACCTGTTTGAGCCCTCGATAATTGACGAAGGGCGGGGTAACCATGAGACTTTTGGCCATCGGCGAAGTGGGTCCTTGTTCGATCCATTCAAACAGGATCTTCGCCATGTAAGCGCCGAAATCTTCTTTCTGCTTTTCAGTGATTTTTTGCCCCAACTCCACGTTGTGACCGATCTCCTTCATCATCGTCCGACCGGCGTCTTCGATTCGCGTGACGTTATCTTTCTCATCGAACGCGATAAGCCGCGCGCCCACATTGATCGAGGCGGTCTGAGTGACAACGCCATCTTCGACGAGTGAAAACTTCGTCGTGCCACCCCCCATATCGACGTTAAGAACCGTCTTGTGCTCCGACTTGGAAAGATCCACGGCGCCGCAGCCGTAGGCGGCGAGAAGCGCCTCGTGGTTATGGCCCGCCGCCGCGCAGATGAATTTGCCCGAGTACTTGGCGAAGAATTCAACGATGGGCTGAGCGTTCTCTTTCTTGAGCGCCTCACCGGTGATGATCACCGCGCCGGTATCCACGTCTTCCGGGGTTAAACCGGCATCTTTGTATGCCTCGTGAATAAACTGATTGACCTTGTCGGTGTCTATCTTCGTTGCCGACAGATAGGGAGTGAGCATGATCGGAGAGCGGTAGAGCACTTCGCGGTTCGTCACCTTGAACTTGCCGGAAAGCGAAGCGCCCTGGCGGCGCAGCGTGATGTGCGAGAAAATCAGATGCGAGGTCGAGGAACCGATATCGATGCCCACGCTCTTGAGCGAGAACATCTCCAGCCCCTCGATATCGGTGACAATCTCGCCTTCTTTAATCTCAAAATTTTCCGGATGGTCGTGATCGTAAATGTCATCGTGCATTTCGTTGCCTCGAATGATGAATTTTTGCCTGCCTGTATAAACAGGAATCCCCGCGCGAAGGCGGGGATTCCTTAATTTTACCTTCTTGGGGTCTCTTGGGTTAATCGCTTATTGCTTCCCCATCGCCTTGGACCATTCATAGTCCGGGTTGCTATAACACTCTTCCGGCATGATGCTCTTGATACCGCGTTTGGCCAATTCCTGCTCGAATTTTTGCCGGATAAATGGATCCTCTTGGGGATACTCTATCTGGTCTTTCGCCCGATCTTCGATCTTTTCGGCGTGACCGTGGAACTGCATCGGCGGATGAAGCGCGAGATACCGCGCCATATCGCCGCCGGCATTGAAATGTTGGTGGAACCACTTGTTGGGCGGGGTAACCATGCTGCACTCGTGCCACGGGCAGACGATTTTTTCTTTGCCCTCTTCCCACATGATCGAATAACCTTCGCCCGCGGGAATGATGATCGCGCGGCCGGGACCATGCCGGTGCGCCTTCTTGTAGGTTTTCGGGGCGAAGACGGACATATGGGCGGTTAGCTCTGAGTTCGGAAACTGGATGAATACGCTCTTGCCGCCGGCGCCGCGCCGCTCGTTGGCGTCCAGCTTGTTCCATGCGCGCATGTCCGGGAAGAAATTCCCATACCAGAAACCCCGCAGGCCCAAACCCTCGTCGAATTCCTTCGCCTGCACAAGTTTCGCCTCGGAATAAAAGTCGCCCTCGGTAGCGCCATTCTTGGGCTCATAGGGATTATTGAAGTACATGTCGGGCTCGGGCAACGCTGACATCGCCATCGGCATATAACTATAGTGGAAAAGTCGGACCGGCTTGTCGCCCTGCATGTTGCTGAAGACGTGCCAATGATTGCGCGGCACCAGAAATAGGGAGTGCTCTTGCCATTCAAAGCTTTTTTTCGGTTTTCCTTCGCCGGCCCAAACGGTGGTTAAACCCCGCCCGGAACAAACGTAAACCAATTCATCCAAAGCAAATTTCACGGGAGGTAATGATTTTCCAGGAGCAACTTCTTGCACCCGCGCCGAGCTGACACCTTCCTGGCCGAGAAGCTGGATGAATGCCGCTTTGCACTGCCTCTCTTCCCACCATTCCAGCTCAACCGTGCGCAAATCCTCTATGTAATAACCCGTATGGATTGGAATACCCTTGGTTTTCATCCAACGATCGTAGGTAAATTCCTTACTCCACATCGTTATTACCGGTTCTTGCTTCGCTGTGTCGGCCATAAAACCTCCTTATCTCTATCGTCTCGCTTCTCGGCTGGCGACCTGCAGCCGCACCAGAGCGCGATGCAGGGCTACCTCCATAATTTTGAATTCTTTGTCCTCGGGATTCAACTCGGCGATCCGTCTTTCAGCTCGTTCTTTTGCATGCTGCGCCCTGCCGGCATCGATTTCCGTCGCAAACTCGGCCGCCGACGCCAGCACTGTCATAACATTGTTTAGCACTTCCGCGTAACCGTCGCTGATCGCCAAGTAATATCTCGTCATCCCTTGCTTATAGCTCATCTCGCCGGGCACTAAAAGAGTCAGAAAAGCGATATGATTGGGCAGCACGCCGAATTCGCCCAAAGCGCCGGGAGCGGTCACTTCATCGACCTCTTCATCGAGAAGCAGCCGGATTGGGGTGACTATTCTAAGTCTGATCTTATCAGCCATGTAGGATTTGGATTACTGGAGTCTTGGAGTGTGCACATCACTCCATCTCTCCACCACTCCATTACTCCAATTCGTCGCGTCGTTATGCCGCCGCCATTTTCTTGGCTTTTTCCACCGCCTGCTCGATGGTGCCGACCATATAGAAAGCCTGTTCCGGAATATCGTCGTGTTTACCATCCACGACTTCTTTGAACCCCCGGATGGTATCTTTCAACTCGACGTAGGCCCCGGGAGTTCCAGTGAACGCCTCGGCCACGTGAAATGGTTGAGACAGAAAGCGCTGAATCTTTCTCGCCCGGGCGACCGTCATCCTATCCTCTTCCGACAACTCGTCCATACCTAGAATAGCAATGATGTCCTGAAGGTCTTTATAACGTTGCAGGATCACCTGTACTTGACGCGCGATGTCGTAATGCTCCGTCCCCACGACATGGGGATCCAAGATGCGCGAGGTGGAGTCCAGCGGGTCCACCGCCGGATAAATTCCCAATTCAGCGATCTGGCGCGAAAGAACGGTGGTCGCGTCAAGGTGTGCGAAGGTCGTCGCGGGCGCCGGGTCGGTCAAGTCGTCCGCCGGAACGTAGATCGCTTGCACTGAAGTGATGGAACCTTTGTGCGTCGTCGTAATTCGCTCTTGCAGCTCGCCCAAATCCGTGGCCAAGGTCGGCTGATATCCGACGGCGGAGGGCATGCGTCCGAGAAGTGTGGAAACTTCTGAGTTCGCTTGGGTGAAACGAAATATGTTGTCGAGGAAAAGGAGCACGTCCCGGCCTTCGTCGTCGCGGAAGTACTCCGCCTGGGTTAAGGCGGTGAGCGCTACGCGCGCCCTTGCGCCAGGCGGCTCGTTCATCTGACCATAGACCAGCGAGGCCTTATTGATAACACCGGATTCCTTCATCTCGAGCCATAGGTCGTTTCCCTCGCGAGTCCGTTCGCCGACGCCGCCGAAGACAGAGTAACCGCCGTGCTTCATGGCGACATTATTGATGAGCTCCATGAGAATGACGGTCTTGCCGACACCGGCACCGCCGAACAAACCAATTTTTCCGCCGCGGGCGTAGGGCGCCAACAAGTCAACCACTTTGATGCCGGTCTCGAATGCCTGGATTTTGGTCTCTTGATCGACGAACTCCGGCGTTGGGCGATGAATTGGATAAGACTTCTTGGCATTGATCGGGCCGCCTTCATCCACCGGCTCGCCAATAACGTTAAGCACGCGCCCCAACGTTTCTTGGCCCACCGGCACCATGATACCTGCGCCCGTATCCATGACATCCATGCCCCGAACCAACCCTTCGGTGGTATCCATAGCGACGCAACGGACGGTGTTCTCACCCAAGTGTTGTGCCACCTCGATAACGAGGTTCCATTGCTGATCACTGATGGCCGGATTGCTTACCTTGAGAGCATTGTAAATAGGAGGCAGTGAGCCCTCGGAAAACTCGACGTCGATAACTGCTCCCAAGACCTGGGTGATCTTTCCCATATTGTTCATCGCTTCAAGACCTCCAACTATCGTGCTATTTCAGCGCTTCGGCCGTGCCGACGATTTCCATCAGCTCGCGAGTGATCGATGCCTGACGGGCTCGGTTCATTTGCAGCGTGAGGCTTCCCATCATCTTTGATGCGTTGCTGGTCGCAGAGTCCATGGCCGTCATGCGCGCGCCGTGCTCGCTGGCGGTAGCTTCCAGAAGGGCGCGAAAAATCGCCACTTCTGCCATCTTGGGTAAAAGGCTTGCGAGTATTGCTTCAACACTCGGCTCATAAAGATATTCGGTGAGCTGATCAGTGTTTTCGGTCTCAGGCAGAGCCACAGGCAAGAGTTTCTCCAGCGTCGGCACCTGCGACAACGCCGAGCGGAAGCGGCTGTAAAGTATGTACACCGCATCCGTCTCTCCTTGAACGAAACGATCGATGGCCTTTTCAGCGACCACTGCCGCCAAGTCTTCGGCGGGCGTGGCGAGGATATTTATGTGCCGATCCACGATCGTGGCCCGGCGCCGGCGAAAATAATCCGCGCCCTTGCGGCCTACCAGAACGAGATTTATCTCTTTGCCTGCGCCTTCCCGGCGCATAAACGCTTCCGCGGCCCGGATCAGATTCGCGTTGTAACCACCGCAAAGACCTCGATCTGAAGTAAAAAGCACCAGCTGAATCTTCTTCTCCTCACGCCCCCTTAGCAGCGGATGCGCGTCTCGGGAAACCCGCGCCGCAACATTGCGCAACAGCTCCGCCATCTTATCTGCGTAGGGGCGAGCCGCGAGCGCCGCCTCTTGCGCGCGCCGCAGCTTAGCAGCGGAGACCATTTTCATGGCCTTGGTGATCTGCTGCGTGTTGCGGATCGAGCTGATCCGCTTACGTATAGCTTTGAGGGTCGCCATAACTTACTTGCAAAGAGCTACGCGCAAAGGGCTAAGTTTCTTTGCTTCTTCCCCATGCTCCCGGCACTATGCTTTAAATGTTCCCTTGAACTCTTCCAGCGCTTTAGTCATCTTGGCGCGGAGGTCGTTATCCAATTCACGTTTTTTGAGAACATCGGCGAAGATATCCGGGTGCCTCGATTCAATAAATGAATAGAGTCCCTGCTCGTATTTCTTCAAAGCGTTTAGCGGCAGCTCATCGACAAAGCCGTTGGTGCCGGCAAAAATAATCAAAATCTGTCTCTCGACCGGCAGCGGCTCGTATTGACCCTGTTTGAGCAGCTCGACCAGACGCGCTCCGCGATTGAGCTGGCGCTGCGTGGCTTGGTCCAAGTCCGAGCCAAACTGGGCAAAGGCCGCCATTTCCCTGTACTGGGCGAGTTCGAGCCGGAGCGTGCCCGCAACCTGTTTCATCGCTTTGATCTGCGCGTTGCCACCGACGCGGGAAACCGAAATACCAACGTTGATCGCCGGTCGCACCCCGGAGTAGAAAAGATCGCTCTCAAGAAAGATCTGACCGTCGGTGATGGAGATAACGTTGGTGGGAATGTAGGCGGAAACGTCACCCGCTTGGGTCTCGATGATCGGCAGAGCTGTGAGGGAGCCGCCGCCGCGCGCGTCACTCATCTTGGCGGCACGCTCAAGCAGCCGCGAGTGGAGATAAAAAACGTCCCCCGGAAACGCCTCACGTCCCGGCGGCCGGCGCAGCAGCAGCGACAATTGGCGGTAGGCTACGGCATGTTTCGAGAGGTCATCGTAGATCAAGAGCGCATGGCCCCCATTATCGCGGATATGCTCCCCCATGGTGCAGCCGCTATAAGGCGCAATGTATTGAAGCGGCGCCGATTCCGAAGCCGTGGCGGCAACCACCGTCGTATAGTCCATGGCGCCGGACTCTCTCAATTTATCGACCACCTGCGCCACCGTGGAGCGCTTTTGGCCGATGGCGACGTAGATGCAAACGACGTTGCCGCCCTTTTGGTTGATAATCGTATCGACGGCGACGGCGGTTTTTCCCGTTTGTCGGTCGCCGATGATAAGCTCGCGCTGGCCGCGGCCTATGGGAATCATGCCATCAATGGCTTTGAGTCCAGTCTGCAGCGGCTCTTTCACCGGCTGGCGCGCCACGATGCCCGGTGCCTTGATCTCAATGCGTCTTCTATCCTTGGTGTCGATGGGCCCGCGGCCATCGACAGGCTCGCCCAAGGCGTTCACTACGCGGCCGATGAGAGCCTTGCCGACCGGCACTTCGGCGATGCGGCCAGTACGCTTGACAGTGTCCCCCTCTTTGATCATGTGGGTTTCGCCAAACAACGCCGCGCCGACGTTGTCTTCTTCGAGGTTCAGCGCCACGCCGAAAATCCCGTGGGGAAATTCCAACAGTTCGCCCGCGGCGACCTTATCCAATCCATAAACGCGCGCGATGCCGTCGCCGGTTGACAGGACTGTTCCGATCTCCTGGATTTCAACCGCCTTTTCGTAATCGCGGATCTGCTCCTTTATGATTCGGCTGATCTCCGCTGTCCCGATTTCCATGGTTTGGCTCCTTTTAATATTGCCGCGCGATGCGCTGTTTCATCTTGTCCAGCTGAGTCCGCACGCTCCCGTCGTAGATCTTGCCTTCCAACTCGACCAACAGACCGCCCAGGAGCGCTGGATCCGCTTTCTCATGCAGTATGACTTCCTTGCGCGAAATGCCGCGCAACGTCTCGCGCAAGCGCGCCAACGTCGCCGCATCCAGCGGGCTGGAGGCGACTACGGTGGCCTCGACACGCCCTTTAGTTTCATTCAGCAGACTCCGATAACGCGCAACGATGGACGGAAGATAAGTGAGACGATCGCGCTCAAGTAGGATCGAGAGAAAATGAACCGACAGAGGCGAAAGTTGCAGGCTTCGCGTTACCTCGACAAGGATCTTTTTTCGACTCTCCATGCCGAACGCCGGATTATTCAGCACAGTTTGCAGCGCCGAACCGGTATAAGCACCGAGAAATTGCTCGATCTCCTGGCCGATCGCATCTTCCTGCTTCTGTTCCTGTGCCAGTTGGAAAAAGGCTTTACCGTATCTTCGGCTTAAGCTGCCTTCGATCATCTAACTTGTCCCACGTTGTGGATGAATTCTGCCACCAAACGACCCTGGTCCGCTGAAGAGAGATTACGCTCAATAAGCTCTTTTGCCGTGGCTTCGGCTTGGTTTGCCATCTCTTCTCGTATCTCTTGCCGCGCCAACTTTACTTCTTGATCCGCCAAAAATGCGGCGTCCTCTTTGATCTTCACTGCGAGCCGTTCCGCTTCCTCCAGCAGTTTAGTCTTTTCCCGCTCACCCTCGGCACGTAGTGACGACTGGATCGACTGGACCTCTTGGTTCGACCGCGCGAGGCGGGCTTTGTAATCCTCGACGAAGGCCCCCGCCTTCTGCTTGCTCTCGGCAGCGCTCTCGATCGATGTGAGAACTTGTTGCCGCCGGGCACGCAAAAAATCCAGCACCGCAGGGATAACAAGGCGTTTGATGAGATAGACGTAAAGGAGAAAGTTTAACAGTGGAAATAGCAACTCGGAAATCGCCGGCGCCTCGTGCGCCGCTTCCTCGGCAGCCCATGCCTGCGCGATTGTGAAAAGATCCAAAAGCATCACGCTACGTTTCTCCCTAGGATCTTGCTCACCATATCGCGGGCAATATTTGCCACCTCGGCCACGGCCAACCGTCTTTCCTTCTCCATTTGACTCCGCACTTCCTCGCGAACTTTTTCCAGCGCGCTGGCGGCCTCTTCCCGCGCTTGCGCCAAAAGTTTTTCCCTCTGTTCGCGCGCCTCCATTAGAATGGTTTCTTTGGTTGTGTTGCCCGCCGCTTGCGCTTGAGCGATTTTTTCCTCGTATTCCACTCGCAGGCGCTCGCCCTCGCGCTCCAGATCCGCGGCTTCCCGAAGCGCACCG
>Ga0335082_10009512_pt1 | contig 10550 bp, 6 predicted proteins | sample Lox_Sample_41_FD_206718 | JGI IMG/M metagenome (GOLD analysis project Ga0335082, IMG submission 206718) | Soil microbial communities from Loxahatchee National Wildlife Refuge, Florida, United States - Lox_Sample_4.1 | ecosystem: Environmental > Terrestrial > Soil > Wetlands | place: USA: Florida...
TTCACGAACAGCTTGCCGATGAGGTCCAGGCCCTGCTGCGAACCGGAGGTGATCATGACGTTCGCCGGTCTCACCCGGATGCCGTAGCGCGCCATGTGCCGCACGAGGAGCTCGCGCAGAGGGAGATAGCCCTCCGTGGCCGCGTACTGAAGTGCCGTCTTCCCCTGCTCCCGGAGGACCTTGTCGGTGGCGGCCTGGATCTCGGCGAAGGGAAAGACCTCCGGCGCGGGCAGCCCGCCGGCGAAAGAGATGACGTCGGGCTTCTCGGTGAGCTTGAGCAGCTCGCGGATCATGGAGCTGGTCATGCGCTGCGTGCGCTGGGCGAAACGCTCGGCCCACAGGGTGGGAACCGCCGGCCCGTTCTTCCTGCCGTTCAGCGGGGAGACCGCTTTGTGTGCCTCGATGTCCAGGGCCGGAATCGGCATGGTCGAACCCTCCACGAAAGCCTTGCGGGGGCGAGCGCCCTCACTCCCCATTGAAGCATCAACCCTGCCACGGCCAGGCATGCACGCACCTCATGCGGGGAACGGCCGGACCCCGGGCCTTCAGCCCTTGGTGCGCTTGGGAGGGCCCTTGAGGGCGGCGAGAACCGCGAACGGGTTGTTGAAGACCTGCCGGCGCGGATCGGGCCGTCTCGCTTCGGGCGGCGGCGCGGTGGGACGGCGAGTCTCGGCGGGGCGGTCGGGGCGCGGAGGCCGCCCGGGGTGCCGCTCTTCCGGCGGCCGCGACGACGGCCGATGCGACCCCGCCCGCTCGCCCGCGGGCCGAGCCGGCCTTTCCGCTCGCTCCGGCCGGGCGGCCGGTCTCCCGACGGCGCCGTCTGGCGGCGGCGGGGCGCTCGTCGGGCGGCGGGCCGGCCTGGCGCGGTGCTCGGCCGGCGGCGGCCTCATGGTGAGCGAGATCTGCTTCTTCTCGAGGTCGACCTTGAGCACGCGGACCTGAACATGGTCGCCCGGCTCGGGCACCGCCCTCCCGTTCTGCCCCGACCTCGAAGCGAGCTGCGAGACGTGGACGAGGCCGTCGTGGTGGACGCCGATGTCCACGAACGCGCCGAAGCTCGTCACGTTGCTGACGACACCCGGGCAGACGAGGCCCGGCTTCAGGTCCTCGAGCCTCTGCACGTCGTCGCGGAAGGAGAAGGGAACGAAGGCCCTTCGCGGGTCGCGGCCGGGCTTCTCCAACTCGGCGACGACGTCCTCCCACGTGAAGGCGCCCATCTCGTCCTTGAGCGAGGTCGCCTCCCGGACGAGGGCGGCCCCGGGGCCGGTGAGCTCGGCGACGCCCTTGCCCATCCGGGCCGCGAGGGCCTCGAGGGCGGCGTATCGCTCGGGGTGCACGGCGGTGTCGTCGAGGGGATGCTCACCGCCGGGCACGCGCAGGAAGCCCGCCGCCTGCTCGAAGGCTTTGGGGCCGAGCCGGGGCACCTCGAGCAGCTGCCGGCGGGATCGGAAGAGCCCTTTCGCCTCCCGGTGCTCGACGATCGCGGCCGCCAGAGCCGGCCCGATCCCGGCCACCCGGGCGAGCAGGGGGCGGGAGGCGGTGTTGAGGTTCACCCCCACACCGTTCACGCAGTCCTCGACCACGGCGTCGAGCGCCTTCTGGAGGGCGGCGTGGGCCACGTCATGCTGGTACTGGCCCACTCCGATGCTGCGCGGCTCGATCTTGACGAGCTCGGCCAGCGGGTCCTGCAGCCGCCGGGCGATCGAGATCGCCCCTCGTACGGTGGCGTCGAGGTCCGGGAACTCGGCGCGCGCGACGTCGCTCGCGCTGTAGACACTCGCCCCCGCCTCGCTCACGAGGACGACGGGGGCGGAGATCCCCGCCTCGCGGAGGGCGGCCCGGACGAAGACCTCAGCCTCCCGGCCCCCCGTCCCGTTTCCGACCGCCACCGCAGCCGGACATTGCTCGCGGGCGAAGCGGACCACCGCTTCGCGCGCTCCGGCCTTCTGCTCGTCGCTCTGGAGGTGGAAGACCTCGGTCGCGACGAACTTTCCCGTCCCGTCGACCGCGACCAGCTTGCAGCCAGTCCGGATCCCGGGGTCGACGCCGAGCACCGGCCTTGGCCCGAGCGGCGCCTCGAGGAGCCTCCGCCGCACGTTCTCCGCGAACACCTGGGACGCCGCCGCGTCCGCCCCTTCCTTGAGCACCCGGTGCACCTCGTTCTCGACCGAGGTGCGCACGTTGTTTCGGAAGGCGATCCGGCCCGCGTGGCGCAGGATCTCGGTCCCCGGGGAGCCGGGCACGGAGGCGGCCGCGCCCTCGAACGCGGCCAGGAGCCGCGACTCGAACTCGGGGTCGCCGGGAGGGCCCCCGACGCTCACCTGGAGCTCGTCCTCGGCCTGGCCGCGCCGGACGGCGAGGTAGCGGTGCGAGCTCGCCGGCTCGCGCAGGGACGAGACCTTCTCCTGGAAGGCGAAGTACGTCTCGAACTTGGAGTGGGGTTTCGCCTTTTCGGTCTTGGTGGCGCGCAGCCAGCCCTGGTCGAAGTAGGCGCGCCGAACGAGCGCCCGCAGCTCGGGCATCCCGGCCAGCCGCTCGACGAGGATGTCGCGGGCGCCCTCGATAGCGGACTTCGCGTCGGGGACGCCCTTCTCCTCGTTGCGGAAGGTGAACGCCCAGAGCTCGAGCGTCTGCCCCTCCTGGGGCTTCTCCGTCCCGTGCCCACAACCCCACATCCAGTCCGCGAGCGGCTCGAGCCCTGCCTCCCGCGCGGCGAGGGCTCGGTTCTTCTTCTGCTGGCGGTATGGGTGGTAAAGGTCCTCGAGGACGTCGAGATCGAAGGTGGAGAGGATCTGCTCGCGCAGCTCGGGGCCGAGGCCGGCGTGCCGCGCGATCGACTCCACGATGATGGCCTGGCGGGAGAGGATCTTCTCGAACAGGTCCTTCGCCTCGAGGGTGCTCCGGATGGCCAGCTCGTCGAGGTTCCCCGTGCGCTCCTTCCGGTAACGGGTGATGAAGGGCACCGTCGCGCCCTCGGCGGCGAGCTCGAGGACGGCGCGGGCCCCCCGGAGGGGGATCCCGGGGCAGCGAGCTTCGAACCAGGTGTCGAAGGCGGGGGGGAGGGGGTCGGTCACGGCGGACGCTCGAAGGGCCCCAATGCTGCCATTATTCGGGGTCCTCGGGGAAGCCCCCGTCTGTGGCGACCTCGCGGGGCGCCGTGCTAACGTGCGCGAGCCATGACCTCGCCTTTCGCCCCGGAGAGGCACCCGGTCCACGCGGACGCCGAGGAGCGCCTCCGCGCGCTCGCCAAGGTCGAGCTGCACCAGCACGTGGACGGCTCGATCCCGGCCGAGGTGACCTGGGAGCTGATGAGGCACTACCGGCTGCACCCGGCGGACTCGCTCCCCGAGATGCGCCGGTTCCTGGAGATCCAGGAGGGCGAGGAGGGGTCGCTCCTCGCCTACCTGGACAAGATGCACTACCCGCTGTGGGTGACCCAGTTCTACGAGAACGTGTCGCAGGTCGTGGAGTCGATCTGCCTCGCCGCCGCCGCCGCCGGCGTCTCCACGCTCGAGCTGCGCTACGCCCCTCTCATCCACACCTACGCCGGTCTCACCCCCCGCCAGTCGATCCGGGCCGCACTCTCCGGCATGAACCACGCTCAGCGCAAGCACCCGCGGATGAAGCTGGGCCTCATCGTGATCACGATGCGCCAGCACGGACCCCACATCGCCAAGATCGTCGCCCGCCAGGCGCTCGCCGAGGCACAGCACCTTCACGAGCGCACCGGCGTCGTGGGCTTCGACATCGCGGGGCCGGAGCGGGGCAACCCGCCGCGGCTCTTCCGCAGCGCCTACGAAGTGGCGCGCCTCGGGCGGCTGGGGCTCACCGCGCACGCGGGCGAGGACGCTCCCGCGGAATACGTGTGGCAGGCGGTCGACGAGCTGGGGGTCCACCGCGTCGGCCACGGCTGCGCCGCGGCCCGGGATCCGGAGCTCGTGAAGCGGCTGGCCCGCGACCGGATCGCGGTCGAGGTCTGCTTGTCGAGCAACTACCACACCGGGGCCGTCGCTCGGGGCGCGGTTCACCCCCTCCTCACGTTCCTCGATGCCGGCGTCCCCGTGGCTCTCTGCTGCGACAACAGCACGGTGTCTCACACCGACGCGGTCGGAGAGTCGCTCCTCGCCGCCGGGCAGGTGGGCGTCGACGCGGTGGAGGCCATCCATCGGGCGGCCGGCGCGCACAGCTTCATTCGGCCCGAGACCGCGCTCGGCACGCGCGGAGACGGGTCCTGAGGCGCCCGGAAGGCCCCTCCCGGCCCTCGGGACCCCGGCGCCGATGAGCGACACCCGCGAATGCCCGTTCTGCGGCCGGCTCCTCCTCGACCCGGCCTCCCGAGGCGGTGCGCCAGAGACGGCCGGAACGCCGCGAGCCGAGCACCTCGACCCCGAGGTCCTCCTCCTGGTGCTGGCGAACAATCCCTGGTGGCGCCCCGAGGCGGGCCTCTGCGCCCCGTGCGGCGCGGGCTTCGCCTCGGCGTTCGCGGAGGCCCGGGGCCACCACCCCGGTTTCGCCCGCGGAGGGGTCCCGATCCTGCCGACCCCCGTTCGACTCTTCGCTCCGGAAGCCCACGCCGGGCGTGGCATCACGATCGCCTTCCTCGACTCCGGCTTCCACGCCCACCCCGACCTCGTGCAGCCGCGCGACCGGATCCTGCGCTACGTGGACGTGAACGCCTCCCGGGCCCGGCGAGCGGACCTCGATCGTCCGGACGAGTCGAGCTGGCACGGGATGATGACCTCCGTCGTGGCGTGCGGGAACGGCTGGCTCTCAGGGGGCCTCTACCGAGGCCTGGCCTCCGAGTCCCGCCTCGTGCTCGTCAAGGTCGGCACGGCGCGGCGGATCAAGCACCACGACATCCGGCGGGGGATCGAGTGGGTGATCCGCAACCGGAAGCGCTACGACGTCCGGATCGTGAACGTGAGCTGCGGGGGTGACTACGAGGCGAGCTATCTCGTGGACGGCCTGTCGCAGGCCGCCGAGGCCGCGACCCGGGCGGGGCTGCTCGTCGTGGCCGCCGCGGGCAACCTCGGCGACAAGCCCGGGCACCCCGTTCTCCCGCCGGCCTCTGCTCCGTCGGTCCTCACCGTGGGCGGGCTCGACGACAAGAACCGCCTGCCCTTCTCCCACTACGACATGTACCACTCGAGCTACGGACCCACGGTGGACGGCCTTCAGAAGCCCGACGTCATCGCCCCGGGGATCTGGGTGGCCGCCCCCATCCTGCCCGGCACTCCGACCGCCGCGCAGGCGGAGTTGCTGGCCCGCCTGGCCGCCTCCCCGGACGCCGACCTGCGGGCGGCTCTCGCGGAGAGCCGGGGAGTCGATCCCGATCTCGACGCCGCCCTGCACCTCGAGCCCCCGCTCGTGCGACAGCTCGTGGCGGCCAAGGTCCGGGACAACAACGTCATCTCGGGCGCGTACAAGCACGTCGACGGGACGAGCTTCGCGGCGCCGATCGTCGCGTCGCTCGCCGCCCAGGTGCTGGAGGTAAACCCCGCTCTCGCTCCCCGCGATGTGAAGCGGCTCCTGCTGCAGACGGCCCGGCGGCTGCCGCACGTCGAGGTGGACCGGCAGGGATGGGGAGTGGTGGATGCGAGGCGCGCGCTCGAGGCCGCGAGACGAGGTCGCCCCTGAAAACGCCCGGGGCGCCTCAGAGGCGCCCCGGGCACGACCAGGAGGATGATCCCCTCGTTGGGGGGGTAGGGTTTCTAGACGGGGTTTATGTATAGGTTGGATGAGCCATCAGGAAAGCGCATGGGACTCTGTTCGGGCTTACATGCAAAGCCCGTACCGCTCTGCCTTGGGCTTCTCCAATCCACCACAATCAATTGATACAGAAGAGATTGCCTTGGTGCGGCGATCTCCGGGCTGTAGGCCACCGTCTTCCCGATGACACAAATCTTTCTGGCCCGTGGACACGGCCGGCTGATTTTTCGCGTGAGGCGGCCGGGACCTCAGTGCCCACCTTTGAGCCGAGCGGCGTCGAGCTCCCCGGCGCATTGGTGGCACAGGAAGTCGTATCCCGAGTAGATGTCGTACACCCGAAGGCATTCGGCGCATGCGTAGCGCTCGCAGATGTCACACTGCAGGAGCCCCGTGTGGTGCACGACCGCATCTCCCCGCCGGTACTCGAGACGCGTCGGAGTCACCGCCTGGCGGCAGGACTGACAGTTCACCGGGGGCTCCATGGGTACGTTCACCTCGGGTGCGGGACGCGGGGCGTTGGAGGTACCATAGCACAGGTCGCGGACCCCAGAGAGGCGCGACGATTCTACGGGGCCGAGCCGGTACCGAGGGGTATAATCCCCGCCCGCTGAACGAACGACCGATCGACACCTACCGACGGAGCTTCGCAATGAAGAGAATCCTTCCCGCCCTCGCCGTCTTGGCGTTCCTCGCGGCCCCCGCCGCGGCCCAGTCGAAGCTGGACCAGGCCATCTCCAAGGCCTACGAGCAGCTGCAGAAGGGCAAGCCTGACGACGCCGTGAAGACGCTCTCGAAGGCCGCCGCCGAGGCCGGGCCGGAAGGACAACTGGCGCTCGCCAGGCTGCAGGAACGGATCGGCAACCTCGAGGCCGCCGAGGCCGCCTACACCCAGGCCAGGTCGGCCGGCGCCAGCGCGGACGTACTGGCCGCGGTCTCGCAGTTCACCTTGCGCGCCGGCACCGGCAAGGATGCCCTCGCGATCGCCAAGCAGGCGGTGGCGGCCGGCGCGACCCCCGCCGCCCTCGCCGCCGAAGCCCGGGCGCTCGTCCGGTGCGAAGACGGACCGGGAGGGCTCGTGGCCGCCGACAAGGCGGTGGCGGCCGGCCCCTCGAGCCCGATCGCGTACGTGGCGCGGGGTGAGGCGCTCAACGCGGTCGGCCGCAACGCGGAGGCCGAGAGCGCGCTCAGGAAGGCCGTCGAGCTCGACCCCAAGTCGCCCCTGGCCTGGTCGCGCCTCTCGCGCGCCCTGCTCGTGAACGCCAAGTCGACGGAAGCCGTCGCGGCGGCGCGGAAGGCCACCGAGCTCGACGACAAGTTCGGCGAGGCCTTCGCGGCCCTCGGCGGCGCCATCGCGGCCGAGAACCCGAAGAACTGGAGCGACGCGATCGCCCAGGCCCAGCAGGGCGCCTTCCTCGATCCCAAGAGCCCGATCGTCCAGCTCGTGGTCGGGAAGGTCTTCGAGGCGAACGGCCAGCTCGAGCAGGCCGCCGGCGCCTACCGTCGCGCGCTCCAGAACGACGGCGGCTTCGCCCCCGCCCGCCTCGCCCTCATCCAGGCCGAGCTCAACCGCGGCAATCGGGACGCCGCGCTGGCCGAGGCCAAGAAGGCTGCCGCCGACATGCCGACGAGCCCGGACATCCAGCTTCTCATCGGCGAGATGTCGGTCCGGAAGGGCGACTTCGCCGAGGCCCTCGGCTTCCTGGAGAGGGCCATGAAGGGCCTGCCCGGCAACGCCGACGGCTGGGCCCTCCTCGGCCGGTCGTACCACGGCGTGCGCCGCTACGACGACGCCGCCGACGCGTACGGGAAGGCCGTCCAGCTCGCTCCCATGAACCTCAACTACCAGACGACCTACGGCCTCGTCCTCGGCCAGGCCGGCGACCTCGAGAAGGGCCTCGCCGTGCTGCAGAAGGTGACGGGCACGCCGGGCTACAAGGACGCCGTGGGCTGGGTCAACCTCGGCTGGGTCTACCGCAACATGAACAAGGCGACAGAGTCGATCGCCGCCTACCAGAAGGCGCTCGCGCTCGACCCCAAGCAGGAGCAGGCCGCGCTGGGCCTCGGCTGGGCCTACCAATACACGAAGGAGTACGACAAGGCGATCGCGGCCTACGAGCAGGCCATGAAGATCGACCCCAAGGACGCCTCGGCCGACGCCAACCTGGGCATCGCCTGGTGTCACTTCTTCAAGCGGCAGGTACCCGAGGCCCGGGCGGCGATGGAGAAAGCGGCCGCCGCCGGCCGGAGCGTCGCCCAGCTCAAGGAGAACGTGGACAAGCTGGAGAAGGCGCTCGCGAGCGGCGCCATCCTCGACAAGGAGATGATGGAGAAGGCGCGCGCGGAGCAGCAGGCCTACGAGGAGCGCAGCCGCCAGGTCGAGGCCGCGGACAACGCGGCCCGCGCGAAGAACCCCCAGACCCGGGCCCGCGCCGCGGCCCAGCTCGCTGCCCTCGCCGGCCCGAGTGCGGTGCCCACCCTCATCTTCCTCATGCAGTCGGATCCCAACTACGACGTGCGCATCGCGGCCGCCAACGCCCTCGGCTCGCTCGGTGCGGCCGCCCGCCAGGCCTTGCCCAACATCGACGGTGTGCTGCGGCAGCCCCCGTACGAGCCCCCGATCAACGCGACCGCGGAGCAACTCGATGCGCAGATGAAGGACGGCGACTACCGCCGGGCCCTGCGCGACGCGAAGGCCAAGATCGCCCGGTAGGGCGCGCGCCTCAAGAACGGCGCGGGCGGGGACTCAGGCCCAGACGCCGGGCACGATCCTCTGGCAGTCCGGGCAGCGGCCGCTCTCTCCGATCCGGTTCTGCCGCACCCGGAACCCCATCCGCTCCACGAGGAGGCCCCGGCAGCCGGGGCAGCGGGTGTCCTCCCAGCTCCGCACCGCCCCCGGGAGGTTGCCGGCGTAGACGAAGTGGAGTCCCTCGGACGCCCCGATCTCCGCCGCCCGCAGGAGCGTGCGCGCCGAGGTCGCCGCCCGGTCGTCCATCCGGTAGTCGGGGTGGAACGCGGTGACGTGCCAGGGCACGTCCGGCGACACCGAGACGAGGAACCGCGCGACGTCGCGCAGCTCCTCGACGGAGTCGTTGAGGCCCGGTACCACCAGGGTCACCACCTCGACCCAGATCCCCATCCCGTGAAGGGCCCGGATCGTCCACAGGACCCGCTCCAGGGTGCCGCCGAGGTCGCGGTACGGGCGGTCTCGGAAGCCCTTGAGGTCCACCTTGTAGAGCGACACGAAGGGGCGGAGGTACTCGAGCGCCTCCTCGGTGGCATTGCCGTTCGAGACGTACGAGCAGAGGAGGCCCTCGGCCCGGGCCAGGCGGAAGACGGCCGCCGACCATTCGCTCGTGATGAGGGGCTCGTTGTACGTGGAGGTCACGATGCGGGCCCCGCCCCGCCGGGCCAGGCGCACGATCTCCTCCGCGCTCACCTCCTCGAAGGGGGCGGCTGCGGCGGCGTCCCGAAGCGCCTGCGAGGTGACCCAGTTCTGGCAGAACCCGCAGTGGTAGTCGCAGCCCAGCATGCCGAACGAGAGCGCCTTCGCCCCGGGAAGGACGTGGAAGAAGGGCTTCTTCTCGACGGGATCCATCTGCAGCCCGGCCACGTAGCCGAAGGGCACGCGCAGGACGCCCCCGTCGTTGAAACGGACCCGGCAGATCCCCTCCCGGCCGGGCGGGATCAGGCACCGGTGGCCGCACGCGACACACCGGACCCGGCCGTTCTCCAGCGTTTGGACGAGCTCGCCCTCGCTCGTGCGGCGGGCGAGGAGCTGCGCGAGAGCAGGCGCCGAGGCAGCCATCACCGGACCCCAGACTCGATTATAGGCAGGACCCCTTGACGGCGAGGCCGCCGATGGTGGATGCTCAGGCGAACAAAAAGCGAAAGCCACGCCAGCCATGGTCCGCCCGGGCGTTCCCGCTCCCTCTCTCGCCCCACTCCTGGGGACGGACGTCCTGCGCGAGCACGGCGGCGTCCGCTACCACGAGATCGCCGCCCGGTCGCTCCTCGGTCGCTGCGTGTCGCCGAACGTCCCCTTCGACTGGACCGCCAACCCCTTCCGCGGCTGCGCCATGGGCTGCCGGTACTGCTACGCCGCCTACACGCACGCGTACCTGGGCCGTGACGCAGCCACCGAGTTCCACTCGGTCGTCTACGTGAAGACGGGCGGAGAGGACGAGACGCGGCGGCGGCTCGCCGCGGCGGCGAGGCGGGGGGAGCTCGTGGCTCTCGGCACCGCCACCGATCCCTACCAGCCCGCGGAGACCACGGCGCGCGCGACCCGGCGCTTCCTCGAGTGGGCCGCTGAGGTGCGCAGCCTGCGGCTCACGATCACGACGAAGGGCTCGCTGATCCTCCGCGACCTCGGCCTGCTGCGTCGGCTCCACACCCGGGGAACGCTGTCCGTCGCCGTCTCGCTCGTCTCGCCGCACCCGGAGATCCTTCGCCGGATCGAGCCGTGGGCGCCACCCCCCGCGGTGCGGCTCGAGGTCCTGCGGCGCCTCGTGGCGGAAGGGATCGACGCCGGCCTCGCGATCGCTCCCGTGCTGCCCGGCCTCACCGACGCCGAGGCCGATCTCGACGCGCTCGTCGCGGCGGCCGCCGGGGCCGGGGTGCGACGGATGTCGTGGCGGCTCCTCTTCCTGCGCTCTCCCACGCGGGAGAAGTACCTCGAGTGGCTCTCGCGCGAGTTCCCCCGCTACCTTCCGGCCTACGAGCGTGCCTACGGCCGCCGCTCGCACCTCGCGGGCGCCTACGCGGAGAGGATGGGGGCCCTCGTCGAGCGGGCCCGCGTGCGGCACGGCCTCGCCGGGGAGACCTTCGGCCGATGTGGGACC
>Ga0335082_10009516_pt1 | contig 10549 bp, 4 predicted proteins | sample Lox_Sample_41_FD_206718 | JGI IMG/M metagenome (GOLD analysis project Ga0335082, IMG submission 206718) | Soil microbial communities from Loxahatchee National Wildlife Refuge, Florida, United States - Lox_Sample_4.1 | ecosystem: Environmental > Terrestrial > Soil > Wetlands | place: USA: Florida...
ACTTGATTTGCCGCTGCCGGAACCTGTTTCGCTTCGATTACGGCGCCGCCGGGTAGACGTAATCGATGCTCTTCCACTTTCCGTTCAGCATGTAATTGAGGCGTACGTACAGCTTTTCGCTGATGGGAATGTTCGAGACGCTGGCCGACGTCGCGGTGATGAAGCGGCTGTTGAAGACATCGCTGGAGCCCGGTCCCGTGGTGCCAACCCACAGCATGAACTGCGCGGCCGAGCCCTGGCTCCAGGTGAAAACTGCGCTCGAGCTACCCAGCGGACTGCCAGTGCTGGGCGAAGTGATCGCGGGCAGTGCGATGGTGCCTGCCTCGGTGTACGAGTAGTCGACGTAGTTCCAGTTTCCGCCCAGCAGGTACGAGAGCCGCACGAACAGCGTGCCGCCGTTGGTGGGAATATTCGTCACGCTGGCGGAGCTTGACGAAATCACGCCACTGTTGAAGACGTCGAATGTCCCCGCGCCCATGGTGCCGGCGCGCAGGATGAACTGCGTTGCCGATCCCGGAGTCCAGCCGAAGGTGACGCTCGAGCCGCCCAGCAGACTGCCCGGGCCGGGCGAGGTGATCGCCGGCGGGGTCGCCGTGCCGGCTTCCGTGTAGAGGTAATCGATGGAGCTCCAGTTCCCATTCAGCAGATACGAGAGCCGCACATAGAGCGTGCCGCCGTTGGCCGGGATGCCGGAGACGCTGGCGGATGTGGTCGTAATCACGCCGCTGTTGAAGACATCGAGTGTCCCAGGGCCCGTGGTGCCGGCCCGCAACATGAACGCCGCTGCCGAGCCGGAACTCCAGTTGAAGGTTGCGCTTGAACCGGGCAGCGGACTCCCCGTGCCGGGCGAAATCATGGCGGGCAGCGTCACGGTTCCGGATTCCGTGTACACCTGGTCGAGACTGCTCCATGTTCCGTTCAACAGATAGTAGAGCCGCACGTACAACTTGGCGCCGTTGGCCGGCACGTTGGGCACGGTCGCGGATGTGGCCGTGATGAACTTGCTGTTGTACAGATCGTTGGACCCGGGCCCTTTGGTTCCGGCCCACAGCATGAACTGCACTGCCGAGCCGGGGTTCCAGACGAAGGGGATGCTTGAACCGCTCAGCGGTCCGCTGGTGCCGGGCGAGGTGATGGAAGGCAGCATGATGGTGCCGGCCTCGGTGTAGGTGTAATCGAGGTAGGCCCACTTTCCGCTCAGCATGTACCAGAGCCTGACGTACAGGGTGGCGCCATTGGTGGGGATGTTCGTAACGTTCACAGCCGTCGCCGTGATGACGCCGCTGTTGAAGACGTCATCGGCAGCCAGGCCCAGGGTGCCGACCCACAGCTTGAACTTGACGGCCGAGCCGGGATTCCAGCTGAAGGGGACGCTCGAACCGCCCAGCGGTCCGCTGGTGCCGGGCGAGGTGATCGAGGGCGGCGTCACAACGCCGGCCTCCGTGTACGTGGTATCGATGAAACTCCAGGTGCCGCTCAATAGGTACCAGAGCCGCACGTAAAGTGTGCCGCCGTTGGTGGGAATGTTCGCAACCGTGACGGTGTTTGACAGGGTGACGCCGCCGTTATAGAGATCGCTGGCCCCCGGACCTGTGGTGCCGGCCCAGAACTTGAACTCGCCCGCCGAACCGCGGCTCCAGCTGAAGCTAACGGTCGAGCCGCCCAGCGTGCTGCCCGCGGAAGGCGAGGTGATGGCAGGCAGCGTGAGAGCGCCGGCCTCCGTGTAGGCATAATCGATGCTGCTCCACGCGCCGTTCAGCATGTACGAGAGGCGCACGTAGAGCGGGGCGCCGCTGGTGGGGATATTGGCGACGCCGGCTGAAGTGGTGGCGATAATGCGGCTGTTGTAAATATCGCTCGAACCTGGTCCCGTGGTGCCGGCCCACAACATGAACTGGGCTGCGGAGCCCCGGCTCCAGGTAAAGGTCACGTTGGCACCGCTCAACTGACTCGTGATCGCGGGCGAGGTGATGGCGGGCAATGTAACGGTGCCGGCCTCGGTGTACGTGGTGTCGACGTAGCTCCATGTTCCGTGCGACAGATAGTACAGGCGCACGTACAGTGTGGCGCCCACTACGGGCACGTTGGCAATGTTGGCTGAGGTCCCGGTAATCTGGCCGCTGTTGTACACATCGCTGGATCCGGCACCCGTGGTGCCCGCCCACAGCTTGAAGTAGGCTGCCGAGCCCTGGGTCCAGTTGAAGCTCACGTTTGCGCCACCCAGCGCACTTCCCGAAGTAGGCGAAGTAATGACGGGCGCGGTTGTGGGGCCAGTCTCATCGTACTTGTAATCGATGAAGTTCCAGGTTCCGGACAGCAGGTACGAGAGCCGCACAAACAGCACGCCGCCGCTGGTCGGAATGTTCGACACGGAAGCAGAAGTCGCTGCAATCGCGCCGCTGTTGTACACGTCGAGCGACCCCGGACCCGTGGTGCCGATCCGCAGCATGAACGTCGTGATCGAGCCGGGAGTCCACGTGAAGGTTGCGCTGGATCCGCCCACCGAACCGCCAGGCGTGGGGTTAACGAGCGCCGGCAGTACGACTGCCGCGTTGAAGGGGAAACTGTCGGTGGTGATGGCCAGCGGCAGCCCTGGATTCAACGCGACTGAAGCCGTGAGCGTGTCATTGGTTTCGGCCTGTCCAATCGAGACCGCGTTGAAGCTGGCTGTGCCCGCCGCGGTGGTTTGCGTCGTGGTTCCCGTCAGTGCGCTCGCGGAATCGGAAAGCGTGACGCTCGCTCCGCTCACGCCGCTTCCGCTCTCCGTTACGCTCACGGCTGGCGCCGGCGAAATCGGCACCAGCGCATCCACTGTATTCGTCGTTGAGGAAGTAGACGGCTGCTGCGTGAATGCCAGTGCATAGTTCGACTGCACGGCCCCGGCATCCACGCATGGGCTTCCCGGAGAGTACCCGGGATAAGTGAGATTCGTATTGGCGAAGGCACGCTGGTCCGTCGTCACTCCGGTCGGGATCGCCGCTTGCAGTCCGCCGCAGATCGCCGGACTGCCCGGCAGCGGGAGCATGGTCTGCGTGGGACCGCCATAGCTGCCCGGCACGCTCAGATGGATGGCCGGGCTTGGGGCTGTGCTCGACGGCGCATTGTAGTACCCGATGATATTGCCGCCAATGTTGCCGGTGGTGAACGTCGAATTGCCGCTGGTGTCGTCCAGGTCGTCGAAGTTTCCGGGGCTGGCGAGCGTTCCCTGCTGATTGCCGGAGAGCACCGCGTTGGCCAGGCTGAGAGTGCCCCCCGAGTTGTAGATGCCGCCGCCCAGACCGGCGAAGTTGCCGGAGATGGTGCTGTCCGCCGCTGTGAGCGTGCCGGCGCTGCTGATGCCGCCGCCGTTGGTCCCCGCCGTGTTCCCGGAGATCGTCGCGTCGGTCAGCGTCAGCGTCCCCGTGCTCTCATTGTCGACACCGCCGCCGTTGCTTCCGGAGTTGCCGGTGATCGTCGAGCCATAGATCGTCAGGGAGCCGGTGTTATAGATGCCGCCGCCCAAAGCCGTCGCGGAGTTACCGGAGATCGTGCTTCCCGTCAGCTTCAGCGAGCCGGCACTCGCAATGCCGCCGCCGTTGCTGGCAGAGGCTCCGTCGGTGATGATCAGGTTCGCAATCGAACTGTTCACTACGCCGGAGCCAGCCGTAAATACCGGTGAAGCGTGGTTGCCGCTCACGGTTACGAGGTTTGTGAGCGTTGCGCCGCTTCCCGAGGTGGCGCCGCTGATCGCGGTATACGCCGGAATCGTCAGCACACCGTTGTTCAGTGTGATGGTCGTCGGGGTTGCAAACGCAGTCGAACCGAACGAAATGTTCGCTGCCCCCATGCTCGCGGCCTGGAGCAGCGCGTCACGCAGGCTGCAGGATGCGTCCGTGCCCGTGCCCGCCGAGGCTTGCGCGGTGCAGTTCCCCGCCGTGCCCGCATCGTCGCTCGCCGTCGTCACCACGAGGTTGGGCAGGCTGTTCACCGCAATGTTGCCCGACGTGCCCGTGAACGAGTTCAAGGTGTCGGTCGCCGTGACGGTCTGCAGGCCAAGGAGATTCAAAGTGGCCAGGAACGTGCCGGTCCCGCCCGTCAGCGTCGAGTTCGACGGCAAGACCGCTGTTCCATCGGAACTCGAGAACTGAATCGTATCGGTAAAGCCCGTTTCCACGTTGCCGCCCACATCTTCGGCGGTCACCGTGAATTGCAGCGGAATCCCCACGAACGTGGATGGCGGAGCCGTCACCACGATTTGATTGAGCGGGCCAATGAAATTGGTGAGTTGGAATGTCGTCTGCAACGAGTTGACGCTGGCCGTCACGTTGTAGGTGCCCACGTGGGTGTTGGCCGTCATCGCCGCCGATGTGGCAACGCCTGAAGCATCCGTCGTGGCGGTATTCACGCCGCCAGCAAACAGCACGCTGGCGCCGGTCTGCACTGGAGCCGTAAACGTGACCACCGCGCCGGACACCGGATTGCCGCCCGCATCCGTCACCGTCGCCACCAGCGGATTGGTGAATGCGCCGGTATCCGTCACGCTCTGGCCGCCGCCGCTGGTGGCCGCGATGTTCGCCGGCGCACCCACCAGGTTGGTCAGCGCGAACGTGGCCTGTGCGGTCCCCGCGGTGACGGTCACATCGTACGAGCCCACCTTGCTGTTTGCCGTGATGGCCTCGCTCACCTGCCCGCTGCCGTTGCTGGTGGTGGTTATCAGCGTGGAACTGTTGGAGAATGTGCCGCTCTGTCCATTGGTTCCGGTCGCAGCCGCAAAACTCACCGGAGAGTAGTTCGCAATGGCAACTCCGCCGGCGTCCTTCACCGTGGCCGCCAGGGCAGCAGCAAACGCCGTGCCGATGGTGGCGGACTGGGAATTGCCACCCGTGATCGCCACGCTCGCCGGTACCTGCACCACCGTGACAGTGTCGGTGTTGGACGCGGCGGCGGTTCCCGGCGACGTGTGCGTCAGGTCTCCACCACCGTAAACACTGGCAGAGTCACTCACAGAGGTCGGTGACGTAGCCGGCACATTCACGGTCAGGTTGATGACTGAATTGCTGCCGCCGCTGATCGATGTGGTCGATGTGCAGGTCACGACGTTCGACACGGCTCCGCAGCCCCAAGCGTTGCCCGTCGAGGTGGACCCGCTGAGCGTATAGCCGGAAGGCAGCGTGTCGGTCACCGTCATGGTGCCCAGCGTCTTGCTTCCCGCCGCGGTGTTGCTTACGTTCACGTCCCACTCGGCCGTCGACCCCTGCGTAAAGGTGCCGGTGTGGCCTACGCTCACCGCGAGCACCGGCGCCGGGTCCACTGTGATCGTGTCTGAACCCGTGGTGCTGGTGATTCCCGCTCCGCTCACGTTCACCGTGTTGCTCAGCGATGCAGCTGCCGAGCCGGAGACATTCACGTTCAAATTGAGGGTGGGATAGCTGGCGTTCTGCGCCACCGAGCTGTCGTTCGTGCAGGTCACAGTCTGCCCGCTGGCCGAGCAGGACCAGCCCGTCCCCGAATAGCTCGAATAGGTCAATGCCGCGTTGAGCGTATCCACTACCTTGAGCGGATTGGTGCCCACCGGATCGCCCGTCGAGCCCGTCCCCTCGTTCGTGATCGAGGTCGTGATCTGCGCGCCCTGTTCGCCCTGCACAAAGTCGCCGCCGGTCCCGTTGCCGCTGTGGCTCTCATTCACCTGCACCGTCACCGGATTCTCGGTGAAGTTCAGGCACCAGCCATTCGCCACGCTGATAGGAAGTTCGCCCGCAACCTGGTTGAAGAACAGGCTCCAGGTTCCGTTCGGAATCGCAGTCCCGAACGTGTTCGCGAACGTCGAGCTGCCGTGGGGAGCAGCGTACCCAAAGCTGCCCGGCGCATTGTAGAACCCGCTGGAGCTGGAAGTGAACGAATCCGTGGAGTGCGATGAGTTCTGATAGGCGGTTGGCTTGTACGTTCCGGGCGACAGCGTGGACTGTCCCAGGGTGCTGCCTGCGCCATCCGAGAATGTATAGTTCCCGAGCCCCACCAGGGTGCTTTCACTCCCCGTGTTCGAAAAGAAATCCAGCGCCGCGCCCGTCGGAGCTTTCAGCAGCGATTCGGTCTGGTCGATCGCGCCGCCCACGTTCAGGTTGTTCAGCGTGAGCGTGACTGCACTCACCGTGCCCGGCAGATTCGAGACGAAGATGTTCGAGGGATTGGGCGTAAACTGGCCCGTGACGGCCTGTGCCGCCGAGACTGGTCCGCTATTGCAGAAGTTGATCGTACCGCCCGATCCGGCCGAGATCGTCGACGCGTCGTCGACGCGCTGCCACATCGAACCGGCGCTCAAATTGTCCGCACTGTCGCCGCTGTAAGTGGCGGTGATCTGGTGGTCGCCTTCCGCCAGGGCGCTGGTCGTGAACGTGGCCTGGCCGTTGCCGTTCAGCGTGACCACGTTGTTGCCGCTCACGGTTCCGGCAGGAGTCTGATTGTTGTCAAGGAACGTCACCGTCCCGCCCGAAGTCACCGGGGAGCCGCTGGCAGTCACCGTTGCCGTGAAGGTAACGGTGTTCCCCTTGGTGAGTGGGTTTGAGTTCGACGTCACTGTCGTCGTCGTGCCCACTCCGGTGTTGACATCCAGCGTGATGCACCAGCCGCCCGCGATCGTCTCCCCATTTCCGGTATTGTCATAGGCATAAAGCGCCCAGTTACCGTTGGCGGTCGCCCCGTTGAAGTCGTTCACGAATGTCTGGGAAGAACTGCCGATCGGAGCTGCAAAGTTGTCCGTCGCCGGAACCTGCGGAATGGTGGCATCGATCAACGGCGCCGAAGAGGCTGGGAAAGTGGGGAAGTTACGGTTGTTATCCCAGGCCTCGTAATTGCCGGTGCTGGGATTGCCGGTGGGGTCCGGCGTCTGCCCCGCGGTGTCAAAGAAGGTAAGCGTGACCGGCGATATGGTCGAAGTCTGGCTTGCCCACCCAAGATCGAGGAAATCCAGATTGTGATTCCCGTCCGGTGACACCAGCAGATGCTGTCCTTCAAGTCCCTTCCACGAGATATTGTTCAGCGTAACCGTCACATCCGCTACGGTGGCGCCGGTGGGATAGCCCGAGATCTTGATCAGGGACGGATATGCCTGCCCCTCTCCGGCATTCGGCACAGACATCGAATTCGTGTTGCACCAGGTGTTGCCATTCTGTGTGGGCGTCACCTCAACCAGTTCGCTCATGTTTCCGCTGCTGGATCCATGGCTGGAGTCGCCGCCATAGCTCGCGGTGATATTGGAAAGCCCTTGCCCCAGCCCGCTCCCACTGGTCGTACAGGTGGCCTGGCCGCCACTTAGCACCGCCGGGTTGCCCCCTGAGCACGTGAGATTGCTTCCGCCCTTAGAGAACGTCACCGTCCCCGTCGGCGCTCCTGTCCCGGTAACCGTGGCCGTGAACGTCACGCTGTTTGACAGATTTGCCGGATTCCCAGAACTGGAGATCGTCGTCGTCGTCGGAGTGATCGTGGTAGTGGATGTGATTGTCACTGACCACGAAGTGAGGCTGATCGCGCTTCCAACGCCAGTGTGGGTGGTTGACTCGTAATCTGCAACCGTCAGGGTCCATGTCCCGTTCGCAGTGGCGCCGGTGAACGCGCTGGTCAGCGTGGAGCTTCCATCCGTCTGCGGATAGCTGTATGTTGAGGTCGGTTCCGAGTAGCCATTTGCCTTCCAGTAGGAACTCGGCTTCACGGTGTAAGACCCGGTGTGCGCCCATGGTGTCGCATCGGGCGCCGCGCTCGCTCCATCCTGGATCGTCAGGTTTACGCCGCTCAGCCCTGACCCGCTGTCTCCAAGATCGTCTCCGTCAAGTCCATCGCCGGTATTGCCGAGCAGAACAAACTTTCGCCCGTCCGGTGATGTCAGGATGAACTGGGCGTCCCACATGCTGTACCCGGTCATGCCGTTGGTCGTAATCCCGTTCAGCCCAACCTTGACCGCCGTGACCGCAGTGCCGGCTCCGCTGACGGTAATCGTCGATGACGCCGACGCGTTCGCGGTGCTGCCAAGGCTAACCGATCCGCCGCTGTAGGTCGTCTGTGCGCCCGCGGGCCGTGCCGGGAAAAGCAGCGCAATCGTCGTAACCAGGGCAAAACCAAGGCAGAGCTTCACGCGAAGCAATGGGGAAATACGTGACAACATGAGTGATCCTCGCAGTTAGGGTGGCACACCTGTAGCTCACGAATTCAGGATTCGTGAAAGCCCGTTTGAATCGGAGAAGCTTCAAAAGAAAACAAGCAGATAAGTGGGAATGGGAAAGCTAACAGCAACCCGGCATTGGGAACAGGGAAAAAGTCGGCCCTATTTTGACCTCAGGTGTATCTTGCACGCAATAGAGGTGTCAACCTCTTTTTTCTCTTCCGGGGGCACCTGTGGGGAGAATAGTAACCGGAGTCATGCCATCTCCGGCACTTATGCTTCCCGGCGACCGCTCCATCGCCCGGTTTTTCCCTGCGGCTTACAGTTTTTATGATTCCTTGCCTTAGAGTAACTCAGTTTCCACTTTCCATCGGCATGAATTGTTTCAGTCAAATAAATCTTGCAAGCCGCAGCAAAGGATGATACTTGTGTGATCTTGCATCCCTTTTTCCCTAGGCCCTGCACATATGCAAGGAGGAATACGCATGAGTCAGCCGTTCGTCGGCGAGGTGCGCCTTGTCGGCTTTAGCTTTGCTCCTGTCGGATGGGCGATCTGCCAGGGGCAGCTCGTCCCCATTTCTGAAAACGAGACGTTGTTCAACCTGATTGGCACCACGTACGGCGGAGATGGGCAAAGCACCTTTGGCCTGCCCAACCTGCAGGGCCGCATCCCCATTCACCAGGGCTCCAACGGAGTCAGCACGTATGTGATGGGTGAAGTTGGCGGCGTGGAGACCGTGACTCTCAACCTCAATCAATATCCGTCTCACTCGCATTCCCTGATGGCATCCTCGGACTCCACTTCGGGCCTTTCCAACCCGAGCAATGCAACCGTGGGGAGCGGTTTGACCGTGTACGGAACCGCGACTCCCGTTGCACCCATGAGTTCCGTGATGGTGGGAGCCAGTGCCGGAGGAAGCCAGCCGCATGACAACATGCAGCCTTATCTGACGCTGAATTGGATCATCTCGCTGTATGGCATCTATCCCAGCCAGTAAGAATGCGGCCCGATTGCGAACGAGAGGAGAGAGAAAATGAATCCGTTTATCGGCCAGTTGCTTCTGGCTTCCTGGAATTACGCGCCCCGCGGCTTTACGATGTGCAACGGCCAGTTGTTGCCTATCAATCAAAACCAGGCCCTGTTTTCACTTCTCGGCACAACCTATGGCGGCGATGGAATGACCACCTTCGCATTGCCTAACCTGCAGGGCCGCGCACCCATCGGCTTCGGAGAAGGCATTGTCCAGGGTCAGGCTGGAGGCGAAGAATCCCACACCCTCAGCCAGGCTGAAGTGCCCCCCCATATCCATTCGCTAAACGCCTATGCCACCGCGGATACCGACGTTCCCGCCACGGCCCTGCTCGCCGGGGGAGGAGCCGCAGTGTACACCGCGGCCGCCAACCTGACCCCGATGAATGCAGGCACCATCTCCACGGTGGGCGGCAGCCAGGCACACGAGAACAGACAGCCTTTCCTGGTAATGAACTGGTGCATTGCCCTGCAGGGCATCTTTCCCACACGCAACTAGAGGCATTGAATCAGGAGAATCGCACTATGGATCCATTCGTCGGTCAAATGCTCTTGGTCGGTTTCAATTTCCCACCTGTCGGGTGGGCCACCGCGGCCGGACAACTGATGTCCATCTCCCAGAACACCGCGCTGTTTTCCCTTCTGGGCACCTACTACGGCGGCGACGGAAAAAGCAATTTCCAGTTGCCCAACCTCCAGGGTAACTGCGCCATCGGATACGGCCAGAGCTCAACAGGCACGAACTACGATATCGGCCAGCAGGGCGGAGAACAGTCGGTAACCCTGCTGACCACCGAGGTGCCTTCGCACTCGCACACCGCCCATGCAGATTTGACTCCTGCGTCCTCCAGCACGCCAGCGGGCAACGCTTTCGCGCGCCCCGCGGCAGCCACCGGGAACCTCTACTCCAGGAACACCTCCCCGCTGGTGACGATGAATCAGAATGCATTGCCCCCGTCGTCCGGCGGCAACCTGCCCCACAACAACATGATGCCCTACCTCGCCCTGAACTGGATCATTGCGCTGCAGGGCGTATACCCGGCGCGCTCCTGAGCGCATTCCCCGGGGCCGGCCGCAAGCCGGCCCCGTTGTACATTCAGATCATGTCCACGCTCGCTGTTCGCCCTGCTCTGCCCCAGGACGAAATCTTCCTGTACGAACTCTACTCGGCCGTACGCGGCCCCGAGTTCGCCCTCGCTCCCATCCCGGCCGACCAGAAGGAACATCTCGTCCGCATGCAGTTTCACGGACAGATGTCGGCTTATACGCAGATGTATCCCAATTCCTGCTACCACATCGTGCTGCTCGACAGTAAACCGGTGGGCCGCCTGTGGGTGGCGCCGGGAGACCGCGAGTTTCATCTGGTCGACATCGCGGTGCATCCTAGC
>Ga0335082_10009517_pt1 | contig 10548 bp, 11 predicted proteins | sample Lox_Sample_41_FD_206718 | JGI IMG/M metagenome (GOLD analysis project Ga0335082, IMG submission 206718) | Soil microbial communities from Loxahatchee National Wildlife Refuge, Florida, United States - Lox_Sample_4.1 | ecosystem: Environmental > Terrestrial > Soil > Wetlands | place: USA...
CTGCATGATGCGGTCGAACAATTCCTCGGCCGCTGGGCCAAACTCCTTGGCGGAAATCTTCTCCGGCTTGGGAATGGCCTTGATCAGCGCATCGCGGTCAAAGGAGTAAATCTGGTCGAAGACCACGATGGGGACCATCAAGCCGTTGCACATGTCCGGGGGAGCGATGGGGCCCTGCATGCCGATGACGCAGTCCAGATCCATCGGGCTGGGCGTGGCACGTAAAGCTTCCACTAACAAGTCGAGGTCGGCGGGGTCGCGCGGCACCAGGATGTAGGTTTCCAGACCTTCGATGGTCATCACCCAGCAGAGTTGCCGCGTCAAGTAGCGGTTCTGGCGCTGCGAGAGGACCCTCTGAAACGTCTGCCGGTTGGTCAGCCCCGCCGTCTCGGCCCGGCCCGTGGCCTGGGCAAATTCCTTCTCCACCGAGGGCCGTGGGAAGCGGGCCTCGATGCGGCCTATGGCGTAGATGTAGTTGGGCGTGGGGCCGTTTCCGCCGTTGGCGGCCATTGCCGTGCCGCAGGTCGAGCAGGCTTGCGGAGCCACGGTCTGGGCCGCCGGCCTGACGGAAGGCACAACTTCGGCTGGTTCATCCTGAACTGGGGATGTATTTGCGGTTTGTTCCTGAACTTCGATCTGAGGTTGCTCCATCGTCTCCTCCTTTTAATGGCTGGTTGGTGTTGCCAATGTCATCGCGAGAAGGTCATCCAGCGGTTCAGCGCCGCTGCCCGCCTCTCACATCCGCCGCACGGTTTGATACCCATGGCGTAAGTCGTTTTCTTAATCAGGTCGCCCAGGCCGATCTCCTCTTCAATCAGGAATCCCGGAAGACGCACGTGATGGGCCGGGCGTTCACTCGTTTCGGGCTGTCGTTCGGGTTTTTTCTTCACGCTGTTCTTCTCAAACCATGTTTGCTAAATCGGTTTGTATCAGGGCACGGCCTTCAGCTGTGCCGACAAGTCATTCATTCTTGTCATTCCGAGCGGGCTTCAGCCCGCGAGGAATCTGCTTCTTCGCAAATTCGCCCAAAAGCAGGTCCCTCGACTCGCGCTCAGTCGGTCGCCGCGGCGACCTCCCTCGCGCGTGCTCGGGATGACAAAACATAGAGAGCTTTGCGACACGACTCGAAGTCGTGCCCTGTTACAAACCTGTTTTTTCAAAATACCCCCTGACTCTTCTTCATCGCTTCATACGCCGCCCAGGCATCCAGCAAAGGCGGGGCGATGGTTCGGCGCGGCCTGCCGGCTTGCGTAATGGCCAACTTAATCTTGGCGGCGGTGGCGTTGGGAAACTCCGACCACAACAGCGAGATCGCACCGGTCACAAACGGCGCTGCGGCGCTGGTTCCTGCAGAAGTTTGCGTCTTACCATCGGCCCCGAGGCTGACAATGTTTTCTCCCGGTGCGGCCAATCCCCAGCGGCCGATGGAGCTCCCCAGGTTCGACTCCGCCGTGGGCCGGCCTTGCAGGTCGCAACTCACGACCGGTATCACCCAGGGGTGACGCGTGATGGCAGAGCTGCCGACCGTACCCTGGTTCCCTGCCGCCGCGACGACCAGTACTCCGCGGTGGGCGGCATAATCGAGGGCCTGCTCCAGTTCCCGCTCGCCCCGGCCTGATGGTTGCGCCAGGGCAGCGCTTAAGTTGACGATATTCGCACCGGCGCGAATGGAATCGCCGATGGCCGCTGCCAGCTCTTCCGGAGTCGCACTGGGTATCTGGCTCTTACCGTTGGTGCTCTCGGGAAAAATGGGACGCACAATCAGCGTGCAGCCCGGGCAAATTGCCGGGGCTGAGGACCCCCGGCGCGCTGCCAACATTCCAGCGACAAAGGTCCCGTGCATGCAGGCCACGCTCTCACGGCGCTGGCAGGAGCTGCCAATTGGCGCAGGGATTTCCTTGATTCTCGATTGGGCTAGATCGGGATGTTCGAGAGAGACCGGACCATCAATCAGCGCCACGGCCACTTCAGCTCGCCCTTGGCTGCGTGACATGAGTGGCGCAAGCCGGACCAGCTGCAGGGGTTCCATGACAGATGATCCATCCTCGCGTTGGCCCAGAACAATAGCACGAATCCGACACATGTCAAGTTGTTTTTTCTGCCCCCCCCTGCGCAGGAGCAGCATGGGGCGAGCTCGGGATGACAGAATTGTTTGGCCCTGCCGGCTGGGACTTTGCTTAACGTTGAAGCAGTGTGGAATGGGTTGAGTGTTAAGGCTTCTTGCCACGGGCGGCGCGCGACTTTGACGGCTGCTGAGCACGCTGGGCTGTCCCAAACCGGAACCCAGCGCTGCTCCCCATGACAATTGTCATCCGCCCCCGCTGACATTCCACACTACTGCGGCTGTCGAAACCATACGACCATAAACGTCGTATTACCGGAGAGAAAATCGTCTGTCGTGAGCCCTGCAACCAAACCGCAACCAACGCCGGTGCCCTTTCCAAAGCTGCCGCCGGAAAGCGATACTAGAGCTGTCGATCCCAGAGAAGGGCGAAGGAATTCCATGCAGGACCTAAAGGACGAGCTGGCATCGCTGCGCATCGAGCGCGATGCGCCGCGCCGGAGCCGGTGGCGGATCCCTGTGCTCCTGCTTGTCCTGGCCGCAGTTGCTGCGGCCGCTTACTTTTTCCGCGCGCGGATTGCTCTTCCTGCCTTCGGCGCGGTTGAGGTCGTTACCGTCCAGGCTAGGGTGGAGAACACCGGCGGTCCGGGCGCGGGAACTCCTATCCTAACGGCTTCGGGATATCTGGTGGCGCGGCGGCAGTCGGTTGTCTCCTCGCGAATCCAGGGAGTCATTTCGGAGCTGCGCGTAGAGGAAGGCAGTGTGGTCAAGCCGGGCGATGTCCTGGCTACACTGGACAACGCCGACATCGTTGCTGCCATTGCCAAGGCCAAGGCTGACATCGAGTACGCCAAGGCTGACATGGCCGAGTCCCAGCGTCAGGAACGGATACAGGAGGGGCTACACCGTGACGGGGTAACCTCAACCGATGCACTTGACGCTGCCAAGGCCAAGGTAGCGCTTTCGGCAGCGGCCATCGAGCAAGCCAAGGCAAACCTTGCCGTACAGGAAGCCAACCTCACGTTCACGACTATCCGCGCTCCCTTTGCCGGCATCGTGGTGAAGAAGATGACAGAGGCGGGAGAGAGTGTAGCCCCGATTCCGCCCGGCGTTAATATCTCCACCTCTTCCGGCGCCATTGTCGCCATTGCCGACATGAATTCTCTGGAAGCCGAGGTGGATGTCAATGAGTCCAATGTTGCCCAGCTACACTCGGGGCAGCCGGCGGAGATAACGGTACAGGCGATCCCTGACCATACCTACAAAGGAGTGCTGCGCCAGGTCATCCCCACGGCAGACCGTACCAAGGCGACGGTAACGGTGAAGGTGTCCATCCTCGACAAGGACAAGTACCTCAAGCCCGAGATGAGCTGCAACGTTACCTTTCTCCAGCCGCCAAAGGGGGAGAAGGCAGCGGTGACGGCGCAGCGTATTGTCACCATACCCAAGGATGCAATCACGACCCGCGAAGGTAAGCCAGTCGTGTTTCAGATCGAGGACAACAAAGTGCATGTGTTGCCGGTAACGACGGGAGCGGATCTTCATGGACAGGTCATTGTTATCAGCGGGCTGGGGGGATCGGAGACGCTGGTGAATAATCCTCCGCAAACGCTGAAGGATGGAGATGCAGTAAAGGTAAAGGGTTAGTAGGGACTACGCAGGTAAGTTAAGACATAAGCATGTGCTACAGGAGAGGCCATGAGTACTACCCAGGCGACGGCCACGACGACAGCCGTCAGCGTCCAGAATGTCCGCAAGGTTTACCAGCGCGACAGCATACAGATTCCAGTCCTCGACGGACTGAACCTCGACGTACCTCAGGGCGAGTTTCTGGCACTAATGGGCCCCTCAGGGTCGGGGAAGACAACGCTGCTGAACCTTATCGCCGGCATCGACCGGGCCACGTCCGGGAAGATTATCGTTGCCGGTACCGACCTCGGTCCCCTGTCCGAAGGTGAGCTTTCGAAGTGGCGTAGCCGTAACATCGGCTTCATCTTCCAGTTCTACAACCTGATTCCTGTACTGAGTGCGGTGGAGAATGTGGAGCTGCCGCTGTTGCTGACTTCCCTCTCCGGACGAGAACGCTGGGAGCGTGCCATGACGGCGCTGCGCATTGTTGGCCTGGAGGACCGGGCGAAGCATTATCCCCGGCAACTCTCCGGCGGACAGGAACAGCGCGTCGCGATTGCGCGCGCGGTCGTAACCGATCCCACCGTTCTGGTTGCTGACGAGCCTACGGGAGACTTGGACCATCAGAGCGCAGAGGAGATCCTGACGCTGATGGAGACCTTTAACCGCGACTTCCACAAGACCATTGTCATGGTGACCCACGATCCGCGCGCCGCCGCACGCGCGCACACCCAGCGTCACCTGGACAAGGGGGTACTGGCGAATTGACATGAAGTACGCACCGCTGGTCCTGAAGCATCTGCGCAAGAACTGGATACGCACGCTTAGCACCGTGCTGGCGATGGCAGTCTGCATCTTTCTCATCTGCACGCTGCAGACGGTAGTGGACGCCGTCAACTGGGGACTGCATACCGGCAACGCCTCGCGCCTAGTGACCAGGCATTACGTGAGCCTGGTCTTCAACTTGCCAAATTCCTACAAGGCCAAGATCGCCGCCATTCCCGGAGTACAGAACACGGCCATTCTCAACTGGTTTGGCGGGGTCTATCGCGATCCAAAAAACTTCTTTACCAACTTTGCTGTCGAGCCCGAACCGTTCCTGCAGATTTACCCGGAAATCATGCTACCGGAAGACCAGAAGCAGGCATGGTTGCACGATGTCCGGGGCTGCATCATTGGCCCCGAGCTGGCGGAAAGATTTGGCTGGAAGCTGGGTGATCACTTCGAATTGGAGAGCTACATTCCTCCCTATCGCGTAGGTAAGCCCTTCGACTTTGTCGTGGACGGCATCTACCATACCGACCCCATCAAATATCCGGGTACCGATCTCGGCACAATGTACTTCCACTACAAGTATCTTTACGAAGCTACCGGCCAGAGGGCGGGTATCGGAACGCTGACCGAGTTGATCGATGACCCCAATAACGCGGGCAGCATCAGCAAGGCCATTGACGCGGAGTTCGAGAACAGCGATACCCAGACCAAAACTGAGACGGAACAGGCATTTCGCGCCGGTTTCATCGCCATGGCCGGTAACCTGGCGCTATTGCTGAACGGCATCGGCCTGGCTGTGGCTTTCACGATTCTGCTGGTGTCGGCCAACACCATGAGTATCGCGGTGCGCGAGCGGCAGCAGGAGATCGGCGTACTCAAGACTCTGGGCTTCTCCAGCGGGCTGGTGATGGCGCTCATCCTCGTCGAAGCCCTGGTGCTGGGCTTGCTTGGCGGCGCCCTTGGTCTGCTGCTTGCCGGGTTCGTCATCCATGCCCTGCCTCACGTTCCTTTTGTCGGAGATGTGGTGCGTCAATTCCCGGGACTGGGATTGACGCCCCGGCTCGTCTCCTATGGGCTGGGTGTCGCCCTGCTGCTGGCGGGGCTGGCCGGGCTCTTCCCAGCGATGCTGTCGTACCGCGCGAGGATTACGGAAGTGTTGCGGCAAGTGTGAAGGAGTGGGCTGACAGAGGGGGAGGCTGGTCGGTAAGGCAGTTATGCCTTACAATAACAGGATCCCCTTGGAAAGGACTGACCCATGACCACGCTCACCATTACAGCAAAAGGCCAGGTCACACTCAAACGGGAGTTGCTCAAGCATCTCGGCGTCAGTCCCGGAGAGAGAATTGAGGCCGACAGGCTGCCTGATGGCCGCATCGTCGTGAGGGCTGCTGCGCAGGATGGCAGGATGGCCGATTTCATTGGCTGCCTAGCACAGAAGCGAGCGACGAAACTTACCATTGATGAAATGAGCCGGATCGCAACCCGGGGATGGGCCAAGGCAAAATGAAAATCACCGCCGACACGAACGTGCTGGTCCGGGCTGCTGTGCAAGATGACGCCCATCAAGCCCGGCAGGCCGCGAAGGTCTTACAGCAGGCCGAGCTGGTGGCTGTGCCGGTTCCGGTTGTTTGTGAGTTTGTATGGGTGCTGCGTCGAGGCTACAAGAAATCCGTTCCTGATATATCCGCTGCGATTCGGCGCCTGATGAAAAGCGCCAATGTGCTCTTGGACCGGCCAGCGATAGAGGCGGGCCTGGCCGTGCTCGATGCCGGTGGAGATTTTGCGGATGGTGTAATCGCCTACGAAGGGGAGTGGCTGGGCGCAGAGGAGTTTGTCTCCTTTGACTCGAACGCTGTCGCTGTACTGCGATCGCAAGGCGGTCGCGCCCGTTTGCTGTCATGACATCGGCCCGAAGGAAGAACGAGGTAACAACGTGACGGCACGCGCGGGATCGGAGAACCTCTACGTGATCGTCGGCTCATTACGCCGGCAGCCCTGAAATGATGGAACCACCCATGCAAATGTCGCCGCGTGCATTAGGCAGGATGGCAGGTGTCTTCGAGGCGCTCGAAGGCCTTGCCTCCGCGTTCGGCCAGGTGATGATTCTCGGCCGGCTTGTCGTCTCCGGCGACCCCGCGGCCACCGCGGCCAATATCCTGGGGCACGAGCGCTTGTTCTGGCTGGGGTTCGCATTGTCCGTCCTCGGAGTCATCTTCCATCTCGCATGGGCGCTTCTCTTCTATGAGTTGTTCAAGCCGGTCAACCGCAGGGTCTCCTTGTATGCCGTATTCGTCATCCTGGTGGGATGCGCGATTCAGGCGGTGACTGCCCTGTTGTACCTCGCGCCTTTTTTTGTACTGCAGAGTGCGAGCTCCCTGAAAGCATTTATGCCGGAGCAATTGCAGGCCCTGGCGTTCGCGTTTGTCAGACTGAATGCGCGGGCCTTCGATCTGTACCTGGTGTTCTTCGGACTATGGTGCCTGCTGAGCGGCTACCTGATTTTCCGGTCCACTTTCCTGCCCCGCATTCTGGGAGTGCTGCTGGCGATTGATGGCGTGGCCTGGATGACCTATATCGTGCCGCTGGTTGGGAGGGCGCTGTTCCCAGTTATCGCTGTGGCTTCCGGGCTGGCGGAAATACCGCTGCAGTTGTGGCTCATCGTGTTCGGCGTGAACCCTGAACGATGGAAGGAGCAGGCCCGCGCCGTTGAGGAGCGGCAGTGAAGGCCGCCGTCTATGAGCGCTACGGACCCCCGGAGGTCATCCGGATCGCGGAGGCGGAGAAGCCCGTGCCCACGGACACCGAAGTCCTGCTGCGGGTCCGCGCGGCTTCCGTCAATCCGGCCGACTGGCACTTTATGAGGGGCACGCCGTATTTCCTTCGCATGATGACCGGGATGCGCAGACCAAAGGACAAGCGACTCGGCGCTGATGTGGCCGGTCAGGTGGAAGCGATAGGCGGCAAGGTGACCCAGTTCAAACCAGGCGACGAGGTGTTCGGCATGGGCCGCGGGGCCTTTGGCGAGTATGCCTGTGCTTCCGAATCAGCATTGGCCATGAAGCCGGACAACGTCACGTTTGAGGAAGCGGCGTCTGTGCCTATTGCGGCACTTACCGCACTGCAGGGGTTGCGTGACAAGGGACATATTCAGGCGGGACAGAAGGTCCTGATCAACGGCGCCTCGGGAGGAGTGGGTACCTTCGCGGTGCAGATCGCCAAGTCGTTCGGCGCGGATCTGACGGCCGTATGCAGTACAAGGAATCTGGACATGGTGAAGTCCTTGGGCGCGGACCACCTGATGGATTACACACAGGAGGACTTCACAAAGAGCGGGCAACGTTACGACCTGATTCTCGACTGCGCTGGGAACCATTCGTTCTCAGCATGCCGGCGCGTTTTGAGTCCCGAGGGGATACATGTGGCGGTCGGAGGCCCGACCAGCCGGTGGATGATTGGTGCTTTGGCCAAGTTGATCACAGAACTGGTGTTGTCAAAATTCAGAAGCAGGAAGCTCGTCATGGTTCTGGCGAAAGGAAGCAAACAAGACCTCACGGTCATGGGCGAGCTCATGAAAGCCCAGAAGGTAACACCGGTCATCGACCGGCGCTACAAGTTGAGTGAGGTCGCTGAGGCCATCCGGTATCTGGAACAAGGGCACGCAAAGGGAAAAGTGGTGATTAGCAACTAGCGACTGGCAAGCAGCAACCAGCAGTTAGTGAATTATTGAAGGGTCGCTTTGTGTTGGGGCTACGACCCTTCGGCAAAGCTCCGGGCAAGCTCTTAGTCGTGCTGAAGGGGCGGATTAGCAGTTGGGCTTTAGCTGGGAAAGCGCGCCCCTCAGGGGCTAAAGCTCAGACCTTTCGAGTTAGTTACGGCACGTCTGAAGACATGCCCTGATACAGAGCGGTGCGATTACGGGATGCACTTATGAATTGTTATCACGAGCGGACTCGGTCCGCGTTGGATCTGCTTTTTTGACACAAAGGCGAGCAGGGAGCTGCGCGCAAAGAGCAGATTCCTCGCGGCCGAGAGCGGGCCGCTCGTAATGACAATACATGTGGATGTACTCAGTCACTAATTGCTAGTTGCTAATTGCCCGTTGCTATTTCGAGGTTTTATATGGCTCTTCCAATTTCTTACAACGTTCGCAACCTGCGTGCCCGCTGGAAGGTCACGCTGCTGGCTATTTTCGGCATCGGGCTGGTGGTGGCGGCCCTGGTCACCATCCTGGCTATGGCGCGCGGTTTCAACATCGCCCTCAGCTCGACCGGCAGCGACCAGAATGCCATCGTCACCCAGCGAGGCTCCATGTCGGAGCTGACATCGTGGATTGACATCGGCCACGCCAACCTGATCGCGGTGGACCCCCGCGTGGCGCGCAGCGCCGACGGCAAGCCGCTGGCCTCGTGCGAAGTAGTGGTCATTACCACGCGCCCCAAGAAAGGCACAGGCTTCCCTGCCAACATCACCTTTCGCGGAGTCTCACCCAACGCCTTCAAGGTGCGCAACAGCATCAAGATCGTTGAAGGTCGAAGCTTTACGCCGGGACTCTACGAAGTGATTGTGGGCAAGAAGATTGCCGACCGAGTAACCGGAGTGGAGATTGGCTCGACCATCAACATCCAGAAGAAGCTGTGGAAAGTCGTCGGTTACTTCACCGCGGACGACAGCTCCTTCGAGAGCGAGATCTGGGGCGACTACGATGCCATGGCTCCGGCCATCGGGCGCAATGGTGGCTGCGAGTCGCTGACCGTGCGGCTTACCAGCCCGGCGGTGCTCACCTCGTTCGACAAGGACCTGCGCGCCAATCCGCAGATTCAGGTGCAGGCCGATTCGGAGCGCAAGTATTACGAGAACCTGGCGGGCAGCGTGGCCATCGCGCTGATCGTGCTGGCCTGGTTCGTGGCCGTTGTGATGGGGATTGGCGCGGTATTTGGGGCCATGAACACCATGTATTCCATCGTGGCGCAACGTACTCGCGAGATCGGCACCCTGCGGGCACTGGGCTTTTCGCGCTTCAGCATCCTGTTCTCCTTCGTCATGGAGTCGGTGCTGCTGGCCATTGTGGGCGGAGCACTGGGCTGCCTGGTGGCGCTGCCCATGAACGGCTTCACTGCGGCCACCGGCACCAATGCCTTCAGCGAAATGGCCTTCGCCTTTAAGGTCACGCCCATCCTGCTGCTCATCGGGATGATTTTCGCGGTGGTGATGGGCTTCGCCGGTGGCTTCCTGCCGGCGTTGCGCGCTTCAAGACTGCCCATCACGAGAGCGCTCAGAGAGGCGTAGAGAGAGAGACCAGTCAGGCTGGACGAAGAATAGGATGCCCCTGCCCACCGAGAGCGATCCTCAAGAGTTGGGGTGTAAATACCAAGTGATCAAAAAGAGCAAACACGTCAACATCGTCGTGATGCTGACTAGAGAACACGACGTGGTCGATATTCGCCGATGTAGATTGGATGGTCAGGGCTTGCCAACTCCCATATGTGGGTTCGCCCCAGTTCGGCCCGTAGAACACCGTCTGAAGGAGATTGTCTTGTTGGTCGAAGGCTTCCATAAACGGTTTGTTTGTTGCCGGTGATATGTTTTCGGGAAGCAAGATGGCTTGAGCAAAGATAGACACATATATCTGTGGAACCGTAAAGGTCGCCTGAATCCCTCCAGCACGGGCATCGAAAAATGGCGCATAGGGATACGGAACCAGGGATACGCCGTTAGGTTGTGTCTTCGCGGTCACCGCTTGCCGCGCATAGGCATGGCTCTGCGACGGGGGATTGGTTGTGATGGCCGCAAACGTCACCCCGCGGTTCGCGTAGTGGGTATCGATTACCGTACTATCCGGTACGTCGTCGAAATCAATGACCGTCGAGTTCGGAAGCCGATGAAAAGGTGACATGTGCGCCATGCGGCGGCTCCTTTCTAAAGATGCCAATGAAAACAACCGCCAGAGGTCAGAGGTCCCTGTCACCGCAGCGGTCTTGGGGCTTGCCGTACATCATTGACACGAGGGCAGGAATTGTCAAGCAATACTTCTGGCAGGCAGTATAGGCGAGCCGAGCCCCTCTTTTCTTGGGACAACATCTGGG